>Ga0207674_10009049_pt1 | contig 11437 bp, 9 predicted proteins | sample KBSCornC72_FD_184303 | JGI IMG/M metagenome (GOLD analysis project Ga0207674, IMG submission 184303) | Corn rhizosphere microbial communities from Kellogg Biological Station, Michigan, USA - KBS Corn C7-2 (SPAdes) (version 2) | ecosystem: Host-associated > Plants > Roots > Rhizosphere > Soil ... | reverse complement strand
AATGAAGATGTGGAAGAGCTCATCAAACAAATAAAAGAGATCGATATTGTGCTGACAGCCGTGCGAATAGATCCTAAGAGTTTAAGATCAAAACAAAATTTAATTTTCTAACTACTCCTGTACAGAATGAAAAAAACAAAAATAGTTGCGAATGAGCTTTGCAATACTAAGGAACAAAACTTGCAACAGCTGAATTTTCTAATTGAATTTCTGGAATCACAGCGTCTGGTTCATACGATTCGACCTAGAGATATTCAGTATCTGATCTTCCCTTTGTAAATGAGCAACTTACGATCTGAGAGTCGGACACTATTTTCAGCTGGGATGGATTCAATTCCGCAATCCAGAGAAGAACAGAGTTCTCCCTATCGCTTATTATTTGGACATTATCTTGGCCTAGCTGCTGCTGGAGTGTGTTACTCAAGTCGTTGAGCTCTCCCTGCGAAGCACTGGATTTAGGGTATATCAGATACGTCGTAAGCATAGTACTAGATGGTGTTGCTTCTGAGGAAGTACTGGATCGTGTTGGTGTTGAAGAAGTCCTAGATGGTGTTGCCTACCGCCTTGTTTCGGCTCAGATTTTTCAGGCATTACTCGATGCGCGCGCCAGTGAACACAGTATGCGTATGATTGCCATGAAAAATGCGACTGACAATGCTTCGGATCTGGTTGATGATCTGACGCTTGCCATGAACAAGGCCAGACAAGGCGCAATTACCCAGGAACTTGCAGAAATATCAGGCGGCGTTGAAGCGTTGAACGAATAAAAGGAGATATGATGAGTAAAAATGATACAGGAAAAATTATACAAGTTGTCGGCGTCGTTGTTGACGTTGAGTTTGAAGGCAAAATCCCAGCGATTTATGATGCGTTACACATAGCACGCGGCGATAGTACCCTGACGCTTGAGGTTGCTCAACACCTTGATGAACACACTGTTCGTGCTATTGCGCTCGCCAGTACCGACGGCCTAAAGCGTGGTCAGGCCGTAACGGCAACCGGTGCACCTATTAGTGTACCTGTTGGTGATGAAACTCAAGGTCGTATGTTTAATGTGGTTGGTGATCCAATTGATGGTAAACCTGCACCAAAGGGTCCACGTGCGCCGATTCACCGCGAAGCTCCATCTCTGGAAGAACAGTCAAACAAAACCGAAATTCTTGAAACCGGTATTAAAGTAGTTGACCTCATCGCACCAATTACTAAGGGTGGTAAAGCTGGTCTGTTTGCTGGTGCTGGTGTTGGTAAAACAGTGCTTATTACTGAACTTATCAATAATATTGCCAAGTTCCATAGCGGTAACTCGGTTTTCGCCGGTGTTGGTGAGCGAACCCGTGAAGGTAATGACCTTTACTACGAAATGAAAGAAGCTGGCGTGCTTGAAAAAACCAGCCTTGTCTTTGGACAAATGAATGAACCACCAGGAGCTCGTCTACGTGTTGCTCTTTCAGGTCTTGCGATGGCTGAAACGTTCCGTGATCAAGGTAAAGATGTTCTCCTTTTCATTGACAATATCTTCCGATTTACTCAGGCTGGTGCCGAGGTCTCTGCCCTACTGGGACGTCTTCCTTCTGCTGTTGGATACCAACCAAATCTCCAACAAGAAATGGGTGCCTTGCAGGAACGAATCACCAGTACTAAAAAAGGCTCAATCACCTCTGTTCAGGCTGTGTATGTACCAGCTGATGACTTTACCGACCCAGCTCCAGCTACAACCTTTGCTCACCTTGACGCAACGATTGTGATGAACCGTGCACTGACCGAAATTGGAATCTATCCTGCCGTCGACGTGCTTGATAGTAGTTCAAGCAGTCTTGATCCAGAGATTGTTGGCGAGGAACATTACCGTGTTGCTCGTGAAGTCCAACGTATTTCTCAGGAATATAAAGAACTTCAAGACATCATCGCAATTCTGGGTATGGAAGAATTATCTGATGACCAGAAGCAAACCGTGGGTCGTGCTCGTCGTATTCAACGTTATCTTTCTCAGCCGTTCTTTGTTGCCGAGAAATTTACAGGCAATGCTGGTTCATACGTCAAACTAGAAGATACAATTGCTGATTTTGGTGATATTCTTGCTGGTAAATACGATGATCGTCCAGAAGATTGGTTCTACATGGTCGGTGGCTCACTGAGCGCTAAGGCCGCCAAAGACGGTAAGGTTACCAAGAAAGCTTAGTCATGAATTTGCAGCTGATTACCCTTTTGGGAGTGAAACTAGACGAAGAAGTTTACGAACTTCTTATTCCAACAGCTGCTGGTGAAATTGGCGTATTCCCTGGTCACGAACCACTTGTATCGCTGGCTGTGCCAGGCGCAATTACTATCAGGTTTCATAAAGGTGACGCTGATAGCAAACAGGAATACTTTGCGATCACTGGTGGTGTGGTAGAAATATCTCAAACCAAAGTTCGTATATTGGTTGACGAAGCGGATAGCGGTAGCGATATCGTTGAAGCAGAATCAAAAGCAGCCCTTGAGCGTGCTATTAAACTTCGTGATAATGCTAAAAACCAGGTTGAACTTGAGCAAGCTCATCAATTGGTCGACCGTCACATGGTTCGATTAAAGGTTGCTGACCTACATCGTCGACGCCGTCATCAATAAAAACAAGAATTCCAACTAAGTCTTAAAGACTTGATAATATGTTTCTGACTTCGTCGGTAGTCTTCGTGTGCATTAATTGTTCACGGAGTTCACTTGCTCCATCAAAATTACGGATGTAGATTTTGAAAAAACGCTTTAAAGGATCAAATTTACGTGGTTCAAGCTCTGCCGAATATTTATCATGTAAATCAAGCTGAAGGTTTAATAGTCCAACTAGCTCTTCGCGACTATGCTCACGTTTTTCACTTTCAAACGCAAATGGATTATGAAAAACCCCGCGGCCAATCATGACTCCGTCGACTTTGTATTTTTTGACGAGTTCTTCGCCTTGCTCGCGGTCTTCGATATCTCCATTGATTGTAAGTAATGTGTGAGGCGCAATTTCATCTCGTAGTTTTTTAATCTCGGGAATTAATTCAAAATGTGCTGCTACTTTACTCATCTCTTTTCGTGTCCGAAGATGGATAGTCAGATTGACTATGTCTTGTTCCAAAATATGGGTCAGCCAGTCGCGCCACTCATCAAGATGAGTAAAGCCAAGTCTGGTCTTAACACTAACAGGCAGTCCACTTTCTTTTGCTGCTGCAATGAGTTTGGCAGCAAGGGCTGGTTCGCGGATTAAGCCACTGCCACAGCTTTTACTCGCAACGTTCGTAACGGGACATCCCATATTAATATCAACACCTGCAAAACCCATTTCTTTTAACCCCATTGTCATTTCTTTAAACTGCTCGGGGTCGTTACCCCAGATTTGGGCTACCATAGGCTGCTCATCGTCAGTAAAGGTCAGACGCCCACGCGTAGAGTGTCGACCCTTTGGACTGCAATATCCTGCGCTACTAGTAAATTCTGTAAAAAATACATCTGGACGGCCAGCACCATTAATAACATGTCGAAACACAACATCAGTCACCGCTTCCATCGGTGCAAGTATAAAAAAGGGCTTCGGTAGCTCTGTCCAAAAGTTTTTCATTATATTAGATTATCAATCAAATCTTGCTCGAAGGCAAGGATACCTTTTAGTGTCGGTTCGTAATTAGTCGTATCTGGTAAATTCAAATCAATAATATGATGCCAAACTGCATTGATGAGAAGTTTTAAGCGCTCTTGTTCAGACGTCTCGAAATCTAGCGTCAACATAATATTATCACCACCACTTGATGGCTCGATATATTGTAATACTCCACTATCCACGCTGTAGCCATGCCAATCTCGAGAGCTCTCGACAAGAAGTTTATAAAACATTAGCTGAGTCTTATATTTATGAAGTTTCACTTTTTCGTAGTCTGATTTACCTGTCCATGTGGCTGATGGCTTACCGGTCTTATAATCACTAACGACCATCGTCTTGTCTGGATTTATGTCAACTAGGTCTAATTTTCCAGTTAAGTGCGCGTCATCGATTTTAACATGTTGTGAGGCAAAGTCGAGTTCGACTTTTTGCGCAACATTAAATGTATCATAACGTGCAGCCAGGAATGTTTGTAGGTCCTGACTTCCCTTTTGTAGATATTTCTCAAAATCGCTTGGCGCTAGATGTTTATCCTCTAAACTTGTCTCAAAGTTATGCAAGATATCTTCAACTGGCTGCCTGGCATTGTTTTTGGAAAAGTACGTATGAGCGCGTTGCAGTGTTTGATGGACCGCTGATCCGTAACTTGCCGCTGGACTCATAGCCTGAGGGAACTGTAACAAATTTTGCAGCAAAAACATGTGCGGGCCGCCGCGCGTTACGTCAAGGAAGTTCGTAAGATGCGTGACGCTCAACTGATAATTTGCAAGCTGGGGTGATAAAAGATTTTTTAGGCTAATAGACTCTGGTCTAATGAGTGGCTCATACCATCGTATTGTGGCTGTCTCTAGTGCCAGAGCGCTATCTGTACTCTTTTCGACAACTTGGGTGCTGCCATGATTTAAATCATCAATCAAAAAACTTGCCCGTGCCGTCGGTTTAGCATTGTCATCTAGTACACTATAGCTAATGAAGAGTTGGTTTTTTGCGCGCGTGGATGCAACGTAAAACAAACGCAGGCGCTCATCACTGGAATCGCCTACAGCCGCGAGGGGCAAATTCTCTGGGAAACTAATTAATCGGTTGCGACTACGTGCTCGTTCTCCCCAAACCGTGTCAATAGCATCAACAACGTAAACTGTATCAAACTCCAGACCCTTTGATGCGTGTGCCGTCATAATGTAAACGGCATCAACGCCAGGCGCGAACGAATGTGAACTAGTGATGCTGGCACCAATACTACGATGTAGATCAATAAATTCCACAAATGTTAGTAGTGTCGGAGTCTCGACTGGGTGATACTGTCGTAACTTAGTTCTAATAACGCGAAGACCTTCTAGGTACCTGATATATTCATCTGATTTCGTTTCTAATGCATCTTCGGAAAAGAAATAGCTAAACAAAGGACTGATAAAACCTTCAGTTTCATCCTCTAGCTGACTGATTGGGTTGCCGATAATCGTGTCTAAAATTGTTTCAAGTGGTGTATGAGGAATCGATAAGGCTGTTGTAATAAGCCAATCGTGTAATGGTGCGAAGTCCGGTAGAAGTGCCATTTCATCTAGCCAATTAGAACGATTAGCATGTGCCTTCAAGCTAAGTTGCCACAGACTAAGCGGTTTAATGTTCCAGGCAGGATGTGCCAAGACTTGTGGTAAAAATGCATTAACGTCTTGATGCTGGCCTAAAAATAAACCTATTAAAATTCGTGAAAGTTGCTCGATGAGTACTATTGGTGGCAGGTTCAAAACATTATCACGTCGCTCGTACTGGACAGGAACACCAGCTTTTACAAAGTACGGAAGAAGCTGTTCCAGCTCGCGGTGCTTACGAGTGAACACTGCAATATCAGACGGATTCGTGCCATTTTTGATCGCTTCCGCAATACTGCTGGCCACCCAGTGTCGTTCATCTGCGCTTGTGTCAATCTCATATATCGAAACCTTACCGGGTCCTTTTTTGGTTTTTGCGACCAGGTTCTTATCAAGCTCATCGATGTGATTCTCTAAGCGGTCGTTGCCCTGAATAATAGTATTTCTTGCCTGTTCTAGGATGGCCGCACCTGAACGATAGTTGTCGGTAAGTGTAATGATTTTTGTTTTGGGATAGTTATGTCGAAAATTGATAATATTACTAATATCAGCGCCCTGAAAGCTGTAAATTGCTTGATCATCGTCCCCTACGACCATGATATTTGGCGTGTCACCGTGAGCAACATTGTTTGTTAAATTATGAATAATGCGCATCTGAGCCATGTTGGTATCTTGAAACTCGTCGACCATAATATATTGATACTTTTCTTGGAGATTGTAGCGAAGCTCGTCAAAGATCTCCATTGCGTGCACAACACGCAAAATCATATCATCAAAATCGTATAATTCGGCTTCTTGCATCCGTGCTAAATATTGTTCATAGATCGAGCTAATTGCCCGCAGCTTTATTTGTCGTTCGCGTGACTTCATGACGAAATCACCGCGTTCATTTTTTTGAAACCAACTATTACGCCAAGCCGTAATTGGTTTAGTTGAGTTATTCGTCGTAGCGTCATCAATTGCATTCTCTAAAGAATCGCTAAGTACTTGCGACAGCGACACAATGCCAAGGGTTGCAACTGGAGCCTTGACTGAGCGAATAGCGGCAACATGCTTGCCTAAATTATCGGCTGTTTTTTTGCTAATTTTATCGGCAAATATCGGGCTGAGTAATTGCTCGGCTTTTTCAATCACAATGTCATTTGCGTCCAAAACTTCCAGCAGTTCATCACTGGTCAAACCACTTTTCTTGAGTTCAGATATAACGGTCAGGCTGTCAGAAAGATAGGTAAAGTCACCGTTCATTTTTTTGTTGAGTACATTGTTATATCCCAGACCCTCAAAAATGCTACGAATAATTTCATAACGACTCAGTTCATCAGCAGGGCGAAAGTACGCACCTTCATAGAAAAACTGCGCATACTGGTTAATAACCTCGGTGCCAAAACTATGAAATGTGTGAATGGCAACCTTATATGCATCTTTGCCAATAATTCCGACCAAGCGTTCGCGCATCGCGCTTGCGCCGCTCTCTGTGAACGTTAGGCACAAAATATTTTCAGGTAATGTATCGGTTTTTTGCAGGATGTGAGCGGTTCTAATACTAAGAAGTTCGGTCTTGCCAGTGCCGGGTCCCGCGATGACCATAACGGGCCCATCGACCAGATCAACGGCCTGCTTTTGAGCGGCATTAAGCTCTTTGTATCGTTTCTCGTACTCCATTATCACTATTGTAGTTGATTGCCTGGGGTCCGTCGAGCTCGACAGAGGAAGAATAGATGGTACAATAGTAGTCATGACCGACAAAATGTACGAGGAGCTGGCCCTAGAGCGCCTGATTAAAGAGAAATTTGGTGTTGACCTCGACTTGTATCAGCCAATTGTTTTTAAAGTTCCGATCAGTCGCACTGGCGAAGCAACGCTTTTTTTGACCGCAAAAAAGCAACTATATCTTTTTATTAGTGGCCAATCAAAATTCTTACTTAGTGACATCAAAAAAATAGTTGCTCGTATGGGCCTAAAGGCCGAGCTTTACTTCCCGCCCAAAGGGCGTCCGCACTATTTTGATGAAGTTGGTAAAACAAAATTTCGCGAAGTTTTTCCAGGCCGTAGCCATGTCAATGATGACGACATATTATTTTATCGTACGTTAGCCCCATATAACCCTGCCCTTATCCTTATTTCGGAAGTTAAAAACGGCGAAGTATATCAGTTTGATACCGATTCGAATGGCGATTGGCGGGTTGCGACTAAATTTGCCTATCGTCGTATTAGAACGAGCTAGTTTTTGTTGGCAAACTTACTGTAATCAATACTCTTGGCGAGTGTCGTAAGCGCAGCTAGTGCTGAGGTTTCATCAAATGTTTTTGTTGACGTCGTCTGGCGAATTGCAAAGGCATAATAACGAAGACCTACATCGACACGAAGGCTATATTCAGTTGTTTTAAGTGTCTGATCAACTGATGTAAAGAAGCCGGCCTTATCGCCAATACCATCGACTGGGATCGAATTATCATACGAAGTCGTATCGGCGGTTTTACTAGCCTGATCTTTATAGACGTAGACGGTGGTGTAGAAACTATCGGTCAGCATTAACGCACTGATCTCGGTAACTTGTTTGCTAAGTCCGTAGACGCAGCTTTGCTCGGTATCACCATTGCCTACAATGCCTTTGCCGGCATTGAAGCCTGTGGTCAACTTATCTGCGCTTGTTCCAAGAGCAGACTTGATAGCAGTTGTTGTTAATAGATCGCATGCACCATAATCCTTTGTAGGGTCAGGTATTGTTTTAGTGGTCGCATATCGATCATCGTCACTGTCCATGCTCTTGTTATTTACACCACGAACAAGGAGCAGCACTGCTGTAGCAATGCCTGCGACAACAACGACTGCAATGACGCTGATGATGATTGTTTTCTTGCGCATGTATTCTCCTTGGTTTAACTAATTTTAGTGACCAGCGGTCGCACTATTTGTGCCACCATAACCAGATGCAGCATTCGGACCTTGGCAGTAGTAATTTGCTGAGAATGTAACGGTATACCCCGAGAGTGGTCGTTCAACGTACCATGTACCAGTGGTAGTGGCACCAGTATAGTAATCTTGCGGAGCACCGCTCGGTTTAGCACTATAATGTGCACTGAAAGAATATACAGCGTAGGATCCGGCTGGACAAGAAGACGAAGTAATCTGTCCGTAAGAGAAGTAATAGTTACCGGCACCGGACTGGAAGAGTGTACCTGGGAACCAATCAGGTGCTGAAGTAGAACGAACGGTCTCTGGCGTGATGCCTTGTATACCTGGTGCGCCAGGCGTGTTGACTGTCGTGGTTGCATTGACGCTACTTGAAGCAAAGCTCGATGTTGCGCCTACCAGTGCATATACTCTGAAATAGATTTTTGTTCCTTGTTGCAGACCGGTGACAGCTCTACTAGGTGTACCACTCTGTGCTATACCTGTTATCTTGCCAGAAGTTGAGGTAAGTGTTGTTGTTGGTGCTGGCGATGCAAAGCTGCTGTCTGTTGAGTAGTCGAGCGTATAGCTTGTTGCGACCGATACAGTATTCCAGTTAGCTGTTATTTGCGTCGAAGAATTTGTTGTTGCCGCCAGGCCTGTTGGCACGGGAACTTGAGTTGTTGCACTGTCGACGCTTGAATAACCACTTGAATAACCGGCTGCGTTTGCCTTGATTTGGAAGTACCTTGTTGATCCAGCTGTTAAACCACTAAGCACATAAGGACTTGTTGCGCCAGCGACTGTCGTAGGAGATGTCAGCACACCACTACCGTCCAAGGTGCCTGTAGAATTGTAGACTACTGTGTAGCTAGTCGCGTTTGCAATCGCAGGCCACGTTAATTTCAGTTGTGAAGGAAGTGCTGCAGGGTCATCAATGGCTGTACCGTCTGGCGTGTCGAGTGTAAAGGTTGTTGCAGATGAGACATTTGACCAATTACCTGTTCCTCCTCCGGTTGCAACTGGCTGTACCTGGAAGTAGTAGGTTGTACCAAGTGTCAGGCCTGTGACCTGTGTGGAGTTTGTGGATGCTGGGGTAAATGATGTTGGACTGCTCATAGAACTACTTAGCGAGTAACGGACGTTATATGTGGCCGCTCCACTCACCGCTGACCACGTCAGGTTCACTTTACTAAAGCTATATGTTGTTGCGGTAAGGTCGGTAATATCACCGGATGTCAGTAAGTTTGCTTGACGTCGGCTATTAATGGAAGCGACTGTTCCAGTGACCTCTTGCTTGTATTTAAGCGTGAACGCCAGGCACGAATTCCCTGTTGCACATATACTACTGCCATCGCCCACATAGGCAAATATATCCGAAGCCCCGCTACCGGTTAGGTCTTGGCACTTAATTGAGTTATCTTCGACAGTTGGATCTTGCGGTGTAACGAGGGCTTTTGGATCAAGTCCAGGTAATGTTGTTGTAGTAACTGATGCTGCTGCTGCCGTCATAGCGGGACAGGCTGGATATTCGCCGTTGTGATCATAGTATTTTTCTAATGCTTCAGAAATAAGCGTTGCCTGAGATTGACGCTGTGAGTCCCTGGCGTCTGCTTGATAGCGGTTAAAGCCTGTAAAACTAATAGTAGAAAGTATGCCAATAACAGAGACCACAACCAATAATTCTATGATCGTAAACCCACGTCTCATTCTTCTCATGGTTATATTGTAACAAACATCCGGCGGATTATATACAATATTTATCTACGTTACTTCCGGTCAAGAATAACAACGTGTTCAATATGCGGCGTTCGGGGGAAGAAATTATAGCCACGGTGCCATTTTACCCCATAAACTTCGGCTAACCTGGCGACGTCGCGAGCCTGAGTGACAGGGTTACAAGACAGATAAATAATACGATCAGGCTTAGTCTCGAGTAATTTGTTCACCACATCCTCGTGTAGACCAGCACGTGGTGGGTCGACAATAATTGTTTTGTCAGTGGTAATGTATTCGAGTGCACTCTCTGATGGAGCCAAGATTGCCTTGACTGCCTTTTCGCGGTCAAGCGCTGTAATATTGCGCTTCATTTCTTTTACGGCATGTTCGTTGATTTCGACCATTGTAACGTGGCTGCCACCAATGGTTAGTCCGATGGTGCCGACACCACTATAGAGGTCGACAGTTGGTTTATTATCACTTACCCACTTCTTCATGTCCAAGAGTGCTTGTTCGTAGACCGGTATGTTAATTTGGAAAAAACCTTCGACTGCATAATCAAACGACACGTCCAGGACTGTATCAGTCAGATTGGTTGTTCCCCATGACTGCAAGCGTTCAGTGATAACACTGGCGGGACTTTTAGGGTTACTAAAGATAAGTTCAAACGAAATGATATTACCGTTTTCTTTCAGGAGTTCTAACTCTGGTCCAGTAAGTTGTACAAATGTCTGGTCTTTCACGTATAGCTGAACCGCAACATTGCCTGCTTTATCTGAACGGACTAAAAGAGTTTTTAGCATAAAGGCGCGCACATCAGGTTTTGAACGTAGAAAATCACGAACAGCAATTGCCGCCTGGTTGATATTTGGATGTGCCAGGCTACTACCCTTTACTGGAATTTTGCCGTGTGTGCCACGACGGAAAAACGCTAAATCAATCTGTTCGCTCTCTTTATCCCAGTACCAACTAAACTCCAGCTTGTTGCGGTATTCGTACTGTTTGTTGTCGGTGTAGACTTCTATGCTGTCAGGTAGAACAATGTCGTGGAGCTCAAAGGCTTCTTCGATTAAAGCAGCTTTATAGTGCTGTTCGGACTCGAACTCCATGATTTGCCATGGACTAGTTGAAAGATAGCTATCCTCGTCGCGTGGGGTAACACGTTCTTTTGACGGAGTTAGTACTTCAACGACAACGCCTTCAGCCAGGTTCGATTTCTTTTTGGTCATTTGGACTTCGACGTTCTCGCCAGGCAGACCGCCCCATGCAAAAAGTTTGCGTCCACCTTCAAGTGTGCCCAGTGCTTGGCCGCCACCAACAATCTTGTCCAAAGTGACATTAACGATTGGTAAGACTTTTTTGCTCATCTAGCCATTGTAACATTTTTTTGTTACAATTACCCCTGTAACTATCACTAATGGGATGTCGCCAAGTGGTAAGGCACTGCCGCTGTGCTTGCCACAGCAAGATATAATATGGTTACCAGAAACCGTAATGTATCCGTGTCTCATGATGTACAAGTACCTACGCAATTTAATATTGGGATGTCGCCAAGTGGTAAGGCACTGGTTTCTGGTACCAGCATTCGGGGGTTCGAATCCCTCCATCCCAGCCA
>Ga0207674_10009048_pt1 | contig 11438 bp, 9 predicted proteins | sample KBSCornC72_FD_184303 | JGI IMG/M metagenome (GOLD analysis project Ga0207674, IMG submission 184303) | Corn rhizosphere microbial communities from Kellogg Biological Station, Michigan, USA - KBS Corn C7-2 (SPAdes) (version 2) | ecosystem: Host-associated > Plants > Roots > Rhizosphere > Soil ... | reverse complement strand
AATCCCAGGCCGCCGCCGATCGCGTGGATTGTCCCCGCCGGGACATAGAAAAAGTCGCCGGGCGCGACATCCCGCCAGTCCATTAGTTCCTCAAGGGATTGGTCGAGCGCAGCTTCCCGAAGCTCATCCGCCGACAGCTCTTGTTTGAGCCCCAGGGCCAATGTCGCGCCAGGTTCTGCGCTCAGAATATACCAGCATTCGTTCTTGCCCGATGCCAGGCCGCGCGCGCGTGCCTGCTCGTCATCGGGGTGGACCTGGATCGAAAGCCGCTCACTGGTGAAGATGTATTTCGCGAGCAGCGGCAGGTCGGAATCGCCGGCGAACCAGACCTCGCCGATCTTCCTGCCTGTCGGCGCGTCGAACATTGCGGGGAGATTGGTCCGGCCCCACGGCTTCTCGACATAGCGGCGGCGCAGTTTCATCATGAACTTCCGACGATTGGGCTCACCCGCTCGAGAATCGTGCGAAGCTCGTCGCTTGTCGAGACTTCAGGGGTCGCGACTTGTTGCGTGACGCCCACATTCTCCAGCGCGCGCCAAAAGCCCCTGAGGTCCTGTGGATAGATCGGCCGGCCGCGGTAGAACAGGTCCATGACCGGCGTGATGAGCGATCCGAGCAGTGACTTGCCGACGGGCACGAGAGCGATTGGCTTTCCGCTCCAGATCGCATCGGAGATCATCGCCACGCTGTCCGCGGTAATCCGGATCGAGTCGGCGGCCGCAAGCAGACTTGGGTAGGACGGTCGACGGTTCGGCTCCGCAAGAAGGGTTGGCACGTCCGCGGCCTTCAGCGCACGCGCAATATCGTTGCGCAGCTTGCGGGGCGTGCGGGGACTGGTCGTGACGAGCACGGAGCCTTTCTTCTGGCGTGCTTCGTCAAGCATGGCGGCGATTGCCGACAAGGTTCGCGCCCTTTCGACTTTCCAATAGAGCGACGGGCCGCCGACGATCAGCAGAGCGCGCGGTTGGGGAAGTTTCGCAAGCTGCGCCGCGTCGGCCGAATCGGGCGAGGAGGTGGCGGCCCGCGTGAGCGCGTAGATAACGCGAAGCACGTTAGGATGATCAGCGATCGGATATTGCGGCGTCGCGATTACCAGGTCGAAATGGCGCGGCGAGACGCGTGGGAAGCCGACGTGGATCGGGTGCATTCGCCCGCCTGATCGCCGATGCAGCGCACGTGCCACCGCCACACTGCGGTGGCCGGAGGAGATCGTGACGTCGGGCGGCGGCTCGGCGAGGATCTCGCGGCGTGAACTCCTGGTAAGGCTGAGCAGGGAGGGGCCGAGCAGGCGCGGGCCCAAATGGCGCAGCTGATTATATTCGAGCTGCTTGGCCTCGAACGGTAGCTGCAGCGCTTCGGCAAGCGCGATCACCTGATTGTTGTCACCCGCATGGGCGCCGAGCAGCGCCCAGATCCGCGGCGGAGCGCCCATCGTTGATTTCGTCAACCGCGGTCCTGCGCCACGACTGCCTTCACCGCCGCGGCAGCCTCAGACACCGTGTCGCAAGCGCGACCGACAACGGGTTCGGCGACCGTTCCGATCAGCTCACGGCTGCGGAGCAGATTCCAGAAATTGATGAAGTCGGGGAATGTCGATCGTTTCAGCGGCTTCTCCCACAGCCAATTGGTGACCAGCCCCTTCACGGATCGCCTGATCGGGATCAAGCCGACCGGCTTGCCGGTCAGAATCGCTTCGGACAGCATTGAGACGCTGTCGGCGGTTACGTAGATCTCATCACTGTTCGCGAGCAAAGTGGCAAACGTCGGGAAGTCGTCGACGACGACTTCGGTTTCGCCGACGACCAGTTGAGCAAGAAACCGGCGGGTATCGTTTCCGGTGCGCGGGCTGGTCGCGACGATCAGGCTGCCGTTCGGACGCTTGCCGCGAATCGTCTGTACCGCATCTGCCAGCGCTTGATGGTCCAGTCGCCAATGTCGTGCGGGCCCGCCGATGGCGACCAGCCTCCGCGGTTTTGGGAACGCGTCGAGCCAGTCGAGCTCCTGTCGCGTCGGACGGGCTGTCTTGGCTGGATTTCCGATCGGGAAGAGCAGCGCAAGCAGGTTAGGCGCTGCGCGGCGAGCATATTGTGGAGTGGTGATGCGAAGATCGAAATCCCTGAGATCCTCGCGAGGATTGCCGATGTGCACGAGCTTGGTCCGTCCGCGAGACTGCTTGCGAATGTAGCGCGCTACCGGAACGCTGCCATAGCCCACGCCGATGACCATGTCGGGCCAAGGCGGTCTGATCAAAGAGCGCGACAATCGATCGACTATGGTGAGGTCCCTGCGAAGGAAGGGAAACCGGCGGAGCTGGTTGAATTTGAGCTGCTTGCATTCGAACGGGAACCCGAGGCCTTCGGCAAGTGCGCGCAACTGGTTGTTGTCGCCGCTGCGGTTGCCCATAAGCAGCCAAACGCGCGGCTCGCGTATTTTTTGGTGCCCAGGTGGGGAGGCCGCGCAAGCTAGTGCGGCTTCAGGCATTCACGGCCCGTTTGTGGCGCACCATTCGTGGCCTCGCCTGGGCTAGCTGCCGCTGATCATTCCACCAGCAACCGAACATCGCGATTGCGTAGAGGAGTCGACCATGATTGGCGAGCCCGCGGCGATGCTCGTCGAACGCGCGCTCCACCTGGACAGCGTCGAGGAAACCGGCGCGCGCTGCGCCGGAGGAATTCCACGCCTCGAAAGCGAAATCGCTGAAGCCGCGTGTGAACCAGTCCGCGAGCGGCATTTGGAAACCGAGCTTGGGGCCTCGGCGCGTCCTCGCCGGCAGCCACGGCTTGATCGCTTGTCGCAGTACGTATTTTCCGACGCCGCCGCGCAGCTTGAGATCGGCCGGCATGGTCAAAGCCCAGTCCACGAAAGGATGCGAGAGGAACGGAACGCGCGCTTCGAGCGAATGTGCCATGCTTGCACGATCGAGCCGCTGCAGCAGAGAGGCCGGCATGTGAACGGTGAGATCGCCGAGCATGAACTGCTCCATCGGGGAGAGATGCTCCGGGATACGGTCGGAGAATGCCTCCTTGGCGCGGAGCTCAAAGGTCGAACGGGGCTCGTGGCGCAGCCAGAAGTCGCGATTGTAGATGCGCGCTCGGATCGCCGGGGGCGTGATCGTGACTGCGGCGAAGAAACGTTCGAAACCGTCGGCGAGCAGGGCTCCGTTGCGGAATCGAACCGCATGGTCGCGGAGATAATTGAGCTTCCTTGACGGCAGATCGCCGACCTTATCGAGGAATCCTAGCCCTCCGGCGGCCCTGACCAAGGGGGCCAGGCGACGCATGCGCGCGGCCCAGCGCTGGCGGTTGTAGCCGAGGAACAGTTCGTCGCCCCCTTCGCCGCAAAGTACGACCTTCACGTGATGGGATGCCATCCGCGACAGATACCATAAAGGTACGGCCGAGTTGGCGGCGGTCGGCTCGTCGAACGCGCGCTGCACTGCGGGAAGCACGTCGGCCGCGCCCTCGAGCTCGATCGGCAGCACGACATGTCTACAGCCGAGGTGCCGGGCGACGGCGCGAGAGCCGTCGGTCTCGTCGATGTTCGAGCCGGGGAAGCCCGCGGTGAACAAAGTTACATCGCGTCCTTTGGCGCGCACCATTGCCGCAGCCACGGCGCCGGAATCGACTCCGCCGGAGAGGAAGGCACCGACCGGGACGTCCGCGATCATGTGCTTGTCGACGGTGGCGAGCACTCGTTCGCGCGTTTCTTCGATCCATTCGGCTTCGCTACGGCCCTCGCGAACCTTCAAGCGCGGCTTCCAGAAGCGCTCGAGACGTGCCGCGCCAAACGGGCCGAGACGCAGGAGATGCCCTGGCGGGACCGCCTCCACTTGCCGGAAGATTGAGCGCGAATTGAGAACGTGACCGAAGCAGAAGAAATCGTGGACGCCACGGTCGTCGACGTCGAATGCGTAACCGGGAGTTTCGCGCAGCGCCGGTATCTCCGAACCGAAGGCGAGGCCGCCTTGTTGCTGCGACACGAACAAAGGCTTGATGCCGAGCGGATCGCGAACCAGCCGCAAGCTCCGCGTCTTCCGATCCCAGATCGCCGCTGCGTACATGCCTTCGACGCGCAGCCAGGCATCGTCGCCCCAGCGGATGAAGCAGGCGAGGAGGGTCTCGACGTCGCTGCGGGTGAAGAAGCGATATGCGTCGCCAAGCTCACGCCGCAGCTCGAGATGATTGACGATCTCTCCGTTGCAAACAATCGAGTAGCGGCCCTCGGGACTGGTCATCGGTTGGTGGCCGCCTTCGACATCGATGATGCTGAGGCGGCGCATGCCCATGCCGAAATCGCGATCGACCAGCAGACCTGTGTCGTCCGGGCCGCGATGAATCAGGCGGTCGCATTGATTGACGATGGTGCTGCGCGCGACCGGCCGGCCGCCTCTCCTGTACCAGCCTGCAATTCCACACATTGACGATGACCTTTTCCACCGCTCGCCGCGGGGGTCTGTGCCATCGCCAACGCAAAAAACACGCGAATTTCCCTAATATGACAAAAAGTTAATGCCCCGAACTCGGCGCAACTTGGCGCCTTGTCAGGCCTCGGGCTGAGGGTAAATCACGTCGAGCAAGCGGCCAAGACGACCGCGTGACCAGGTCACCGACTGATAGACGCGTAAGGCCGCGTGCGCCCAGCCGGTGTAAATCCATGGGCTGCGACAAGCCCGTGCGAGCCGGAACAATCGATGGCTCCAGCGCGCGATCGCATATCGCAGCCGATAAACCAGCTTGCGGCGCAGCGGCAGGCCGACCGAAGGGGCGACCCGCTTGCCCGGGACGATGCCGCGCCGGCGCCACGTCAGCCTATAAGCGAGCCCGTCGCGCCTGTGCCTGAGTCCCGCGGCCTGGGTCCGGATGATGAACTCGGCGTCAACCGGCTGAAGGTTGAGACGCCCGTCAGCTCTTGCCGCTTCAATCAGATCCTTCAGCTCCCTGGAGCGAGCGACCACGACGTTCGTCCCGCGGCCATCCGACGAGAAAGGTTCGATCCATGCGTCGCCGAACGAAACATCGGCCGTCTCCGCAACGACGTCGTCGCACCAGTCACAGGCGGGGTTCTGGAAAAAGCCCGCGCCCCAGTCGCCGTCAGCCAGGTGCCACCAGTCCTTCTCGGCGCTGCCGCCGTCGATGAGATCGAGATGCGCTCGGTACCAGTTGGCGGGGCGATTCTCGTCTTTCACGCGATAGTCGAGCGCCCGGACATTCTTGAGCTCGGTGCCGAGCTGCCAGGCGAAGCTTTCGACCATGGCGGCGCTCTTCATGTGGCCGCAGAACAGGCCCAGGGTATGCGTCACGCGATCGTTGATGAGCGAATCCGCGCGGCGGAGCAGATGAATTGCTTTGATGAAGCAGGGGACACCGACGATCGCGTAGCGGCCCGGCGTCGCGCGAATTTCGGCAAGGACCTGCGACAGCTCGACCGGGTAATAGCGTGACTTGGCGCCTTCGCTTAGCTCATTGATTGACCGTGAAATGCGATAAGCGAAGTGGCGTCCGCTCACCGGATCGGTCGGTACGACATGGCCGACGCCGTCGACCATGCCGGTGCGCAGCAGCTCCGCCGCGACCCAGCTGGTCAGACCACCCGAGCTGCCGTTGGGCCGGAAGGGGTCTTCGACGGCATAGCCGACATAAGCCGCCTCGAACCGCCCGATGCAGCGATCGACCGCGGGCGCTTTGCCGAAACGCTCGGCGGCAATGACGTCTTCGCTCGGTGCCGCGGGAGAGAAGGGGCAAGTGTGCGCAAATCGGGGCGGAGCGGACGTGGGCGGGTCAGGTTTGAGAAAGCCATTGCGGTCCCAGCGCATCCGCTCGGCGCAGCTGCCGCAGCCCACGCAAAGTCCCGAACGCGCCATTGACGCCGGGGTCAGGGCTTCACTGTCAGGATAGAGCTGCATCGAGAAAGGCCTCGGAACGGGCACGAAGCTCGCCAATGCGCGCTTCGACGTGCGGCTTGACCGGAGTGTCGAGCAGTTCAGCAAATGACCGTTCGCTTGTGCGTTCGTGGACCAGCCGATCCGCCGCGCCCAATACCCCGGCCAAGTCGGGAATCTTGATCGAGCGATAATCGCTCGGGACGGTCGCCCACGGCTTGCCATTGAGCAATGCGAATACGCAGCCATGGAAGAAATTGGTGATCACTGCGCGTGCGCCGGCCATCCGCCGGGCAAACTCCAGCGGACCATCGCCGATGCGCTGCTCGTCGGCGAAATCGTTGGAATAGCCGATGCTGACGAGGCGCATGCCGCTGCGGCGCGTCCATTCCCGCGCGCGCGCCTTCAGCCAGGCCGGAAATCCGTAACCGTAGACCACGGCATAGGGACGCTCCTCGTCGGGTTCCCCGCCAGCGTTCGCCGGCGGGTGCAAAAGGCACGGATCGAGCACGAGCTCGGCTTCACGGCCCATGCCGCCGCGCACCAGGTGCCGGCTATTCTCGTCGCGGACGGACAGCGCAGCGAAGCGTTCAAGCTTGTGCGCCCATGCGGGATCGATCCCGTCGTGCGCGCTATGGTTGCCGAAGCTTGCGCCGTAAGAGACCAGTCGCCCGGTGTTCAGTCCGTCGCCGAAAAAGATCGGCTTGCTCCCGTACCAGGGGTGGCGGAAGTTCCAGACCTCATCGCTTCCGACGACGACGCTGTCATATCTGCCGGCGGTCCCCGGCTCGTGGAGTGAGAAGCGCCGCGAGAGCGGCAGGCGTCCGATCGCAGCGATGAAACGGCGGGTTTTCGCACGATAGCGCGGCAATTCTTTCGGCGGAGTTCGCTCGGGCAGCTTCGGCTGAAGTGCGCAATGCGCTTCAGCGCGACGAACGCAGCGGCAGTCGTGATCAAGCAGCTCGGCGTCATGACCCCGCGCGCGAAGAGCTTCCACCAGGCAGCGCGCCTGCCAGTACGACCCGTAATTGATACACTTATGAAAGGTGAGGACGCCGATTTTTTTGGGGCTAACGGGCATGCACGCCCAATGCCTGCCCGTGACCGCGGTTCCGATCTACAAAGAGCCTGCGCCGCCCCGATCTAGAGCGGCATCGGCAGCGTCCTCAGAGGCAAGCCTCGAGATAGGGTTGGTCGAACCCGAACTGCTTGGCTTTTTCGAGCGTGTAGGGCCTGAGGCCCATCGAGCGGTACTCGCCGAGAATCTTTCCGTCGGCGGTCTCGTCGAGATATTCGAACTTGAACAGCTCCTGGGTGACGATCACGTCGCCTTCCATGCCGATCACTTCGGTGATGTTGGTCGTGCGGCGCGAACCGTCGCGAAGGCGCTTCACCTGGACGATGAGATCGACCGAATCGGCGATCTGGCGCGAAATGGCTTCCTTCGGGACCTTGATGTCCGACATCATCACCATGTTCTCCATACGCGCGAGGCATTCGCGCGGGGAGTTGGAGTGGAGCGTCGCCATCGAGCCGTCGTGACCGGTGTTCATGGCGGCAAGCAGGTCGAAGCACTCCGACCCACGAATCTCGCCCAGGATGATGCGGTCGGGGCGCATACGCAGCGCGTTGATGACGAGGTCGCGGATGGTGATCGCACCCATGCCCTCGAGGTTCGCGGGGCGCGTTTCGAGCGGCAGCCAGTGCGGCTGCTGCAAGCGAAGCTCGGCCGCGTCTTCGATCGTGATGACGCGTTCGCCCGGGTCGATCATCTTCGACAGAGCGTTGAGCATGGTCGTCTTGCCCGAACCGGTACCGCCCGAGATCACCACATTCATGCGCGATGCGCCGGCGATCTTGAGGATCGTTGCCATTTTCTCCGACATCGAGCCAAAGCCCTTCATCATGTCGAGAGTGATTGGCTTTTCGGAGAATTTGCGGATCGAAATGGCGGTGCCGCGAAGCGACAGCGGCGGAATGATGACGTTGACGCGGCTGCCGTCCTGGAGGCGCGCGTCGCACAGTGGCGATGTCTGATCGATGCGCCGGCCGACCTTGTTCACGATCCGCTGCGCGATCTGGAAGAGATGCTCCTCGTCGCGGAACTGAATCTGCGCGATCTCGAGCTTGCCCTTGCGCTCGACGTAGGTCTGTTCGGGCCCGTTGACCATGATGTCGCTGACCGCCGGGTCGGCAAGCAGCTCTTCGAGCGGCCCGAGGCCGAGCAGCTCGTCGACCAGCACTTTCTCGAGCGCGAACTGTTCGCGGCGGTTGAGCGTGATTTTGAGTTCGGCAAGCACTTCGGAAATGATCGGCCGGAATTCCTCGGCGAGCTCATCCTTGTTGAGCGTCGCCGCAGCTTCAGGGTCGACGCGCTCGAGCAGGCGCGGAAGCACCTGTTCCTTGATCCGGTGCACGGAGGCCTCGAAACCCTCGACCTTGCTGCTGCCCTGCTCACCGCTGGCATTCTGGCGGGCGGTGAGGCGGTCCATCGCGCCGAGCTGGCCGACCGGCTCTGAGGACGGCGCATCCATTGGCGGGGTGAGCTCGTCGATCGGCGGGAACTGGTCGCCGCCCGCCACGGACGCGCCGCCGGGCCCGCCCTTCATTGGCTTGGCGACGCCGAAACTCGGGCGTCCACCGCTCACGCCACTACGGTTGCCAAATGCGCTCATGCCCGTTGTCACTCGCTTAACTGGAAATTCCCGGAGACCATTAACGGCAGATGCCTAAAGAAAGACTAACCTTGGCTCCGGTTCGTCAGATGCCGGTGCGGCAAGGTACCGAGGGCAAAGGAAGCGGGGAGACGAGTTCGTAGGTCTCGAGCGTCGTGCGGCTACGCACCCGATAATGCGAGAGAAGCGCCGCGAAGCGCGGATCACGAAGGAAGAAGGGGAGGAGATCGGAGCCGCCGCGGCCGTCACGCGAACGCCAGACGACGATCCGCTTGGGGGAAAAGCAGGTGAAATCGATGACTGTATCCGCGACGATCTGACGGCCGAGCCGCGTCAGGCGCAGGTCAGGCTCGGCGGCCTGCTCATTGGCGGCGATTGCCGGCATCATCCAAAAGCCGTTGTAGCGCGAGGCGTAGCGGTACCGGCCTTGCAGCGTGACCGACCAGGCGGTCGCCGTTTCCGTCGTCACGAAGCCAATGCTGTCGCCGGCGTGCAGGCCCGCAATGGCGCCAGCCAGGTCTGCGCCGGGCCCGGTCGAGCGTCGCGCATCATCGGCAGCGAGGAACAGCGGCAGAGAGAGTAGCGCCGGCGCGACCAAGCGGACCGTCTTCAGTGGGGCAGAAGACTCCGCCAGGAGGGCCGCGAGAGCGAGCGACGCGCAGCCGACGAGCGGGATCGCGTGATAAGCCCATCCTTTGAGCTGCAGGAAATACGCGGCGGCATAGCCCAGGGAAGCGACGAACAGGGCCGCAGCGAACGATGCTTCCTTGCCGCGGAGGAGCTTCGCGTGGGCGCCCACGAGGGTGAGTGCGACCATCCCAACTACGGCATAAGGTCCGAACAGATAACGAGCCGACGGTGCGCCCACGTCGCCGTAAGCGAGGCGCAGCAGCGGGATGATCGTCGTCAAGAACGCCGGCGCGAACAGCAGCACGGCTGCGGCGTAAGCGACGCCTGTCCCAACGATAGCGACCGTCTCTGGGCGTACAGCCCGCCACCGCCGAAGACCGCCAAGCACAAGCCACAGTTCGAGGAGGAGCGGTACGAGCAGGAAATAATGTTTGAGTGCGAAGCCTAGCGCTGCGCCAGCCCCGATCAGGAGCGCGAGCGCCGGGGGCACCGCCCGCTGCTCACGCCGCGCCGCAATCAGCGCCGCATAAGGCAAGGTCCCGATGAGCGCGATCTGTTCGCGCTGGCCGACGTGCAGCCACGGCATGGCCATGAGGCACAGCGCCGCGTACCCAAGAAGCAGCGCACGCGGGCCTGGCAGAATATGTCGGACGAGGCGGTCAGTGGCCGTCAGCGCCAAGCCGGACAGAGTGCCGATGGCAACGATCAGCACCCCTTCGATCCGCACATGGAGCAGCGTCGCGATGCGATCCAGCGGCAGCGCCATCCAGAACCACAAGGGCGGATTGGTCTCGACGATGTCGCGATAGAGATGCGCTCCGGCGTGGATGCGGGCCGCGATCCACAATTGCCAGGCGACGTCGGAATCCACCGTTCCGGTCAGCCGCAGCGCAGTCAGGCCAGCCACAAGCAGGAGCGCCAGCGCGAGCGGACGCAGCGCGACGTCGGGACGCGCAGCGGTTGCAGCGCCGGTCGCGAATGAAGTGGCAGTCGACATCGGCCGCAATGATTAGCGGCCGATGGTAAATTCGGCGCTAAGCGGCGCCCGCGCTCTCCGCCAGCACGGTCAGGCCGCGATCGCTGACCTCGGCGAAACCACCGGTCACGGGGATTCGCTCCGGCTGCCCGGCCTGACTGCGATACACGGCGATCTCGCCGTTCTTGAGCGTGGTCATGTACGGAGCGTGGCCGGCCATGATGCCGGACTCGCCTTCGGTGCCGGGGATCACGACCATGTAGACATCGTCGGACATCACCAGCCGGTCGGGCGTGACGAGCTCGAAATGCAGATCGGCCATTATTGCTTGCCTTCAATCTTTGCGTCGAACACCCGCGTCGCCGCTTCGAAATTGTCGCGGCAACCGGTGTTGCAGAAGCCGACGACCTGGCCGCGGTAGAGCGTCAGGCTGTCCCCGCTGACCGGCTTGCCGGACCACGGGCAGGTGTCGTTGACGCAGTCTTCGAGGCGCAGCTCGTCAGCCATTGCCTAGGCCTCCTGCGCCAGTTTCTCGGCCTTGGCGACCGCCTCGTCGATGCCGCCGACCATGTAGAAGGCTGCCTCGGGAAGGTGGTCGTATTCGCCGTTCACCACTGCCTTGAACGAGCGCACGGTGTCGTCGACCTGGACGAACTTGCCGGGGATGCCGGTGAACACTTCGGCGACGTGGAACGGCTGGCTGAGGAAGCGCTGGATCTTGCGCGCGCGGGCGACGACCAGCTTATCCTCTTCGGAAAGCTCGTCCATGCCGAGGATGGCGATGATGTCCTGCAGCGACTTGTAGCGCTGCAGCGTCTCCTGCACCTTGCGCGCGGTTTCGTAGTGCTCCTGGCCGACGACGGCCGGGGTCAGCACGCGGCTGGTGGAGTCGAGCGGGTCGACCGCCGGGTAGATGCCCATTTCGGAGATCGCGCGGTTGAGCGTGGTGGTCGCATCCAGGTGGGCGAACGAGGTCGCCGGCGCCGGATCGGTCAAGTCGTCCGCGGGGACGTAGATCGCCTGCACCGAGGTGATCGAGCCCTTGGTGGTCGAGGTGATCCGCTCCTGCAGGTCGCCCATCTCGGTCGCCAGGGTCGGCTGGTAGCCGACGGCGCTCGGCATGCGGCCGAGGAGCGCCGAGACCTCGGAGCCCGCCTGGGTGAACCGGAAGATGTTGTCGATGAAGAGGAGCACGTCCTGGCCCTCGACGTCGCGGAAGTACTCGGCGATGGTGAGCCCCGAGAGCCCCACCCGGAGGCGCGCGCCCGGCGGCTCGTTC
>Ga0207674_10009046_pt1 | contig 11440 bp, 8 predicted proteins | sample KBSCornC72_FD_184303 | JGI IMG/M metagenome (GOLD analysis project Ga0207674, IMG submission 184303) | Corn rhizosphere microbial communities from Kellogg Biological Station, Michigan, USA - KBS Corn C7-2 (SPAdes) (version 2) | ecosystem: Host-associated > Plants > Roots > Rhizosphere > Soil ... | reverse complement strand
AAACCTGATACAGCCTTATTTGATACTGATGGCAAACTGGTATCAGATGCGCAGATCAATCCATTATATGGCGAAGACCTTAACTGGTATAAAGATTATGAACGGCTTGGTCAACGCTCAGATTATAATTTGAGCGGAAGAACCGGTTCCGACAAAAGCTCTCTGTACTTTTCTGTTGGTTATCTGAATGAAAAAGGATACATCAACTATTCTGACTTCAAACGTTTTTCAGGTCGTATTAATGCCGAACTGCAGGCCACAAAATGGTTTAAATACGGCTTCAATATAGGCGGTACTCACCAGGTGTCGAATAATACACCTGCGGGTACAGATAACTTTATCGCTTTTGTAAATCCTATTTTTTTCTCAAGAACTATGGCGCCCATTTACCCGGTGCACCTGCATGACCCGGCCACAGGCAATTATGTGCTGGATGCCCTGGGCAATAAACAGTTCGACGACGGTTCTACTTCCAGGAACCAGTATGTAGGCCGCAATGCTATCTGGGAAAATCAACTCAACAAAGATCAGTTCTTCAGAAATACTGTTATGGGCCAGGCATATATTAATATCAGTCTTCCAAAGAACTTTTCAGTTGGCCTGGTTGCCGACGTTAACTCGCGTACCGATGACGAGCAGGTTTATAACAATGCCATCATCGGCGACGGATCAGGAAATCACGGCCGCGCTTCGCGCAACAATTACCGGTATCTGAATTATACATTGCGCCAAACGGTAAGCTGGAATCAAAAATTCAACAATGTGCATAACGTTGAAGTAATGGCCGCACATGAAAACTTCAACTACGAATACAATAATTTGTTTGGGTATAAAACCACCGAAGCATTTCCAGGGCAGGTTCAGCTGGCAAACTTTACCAGCATTACCGCCTTATATGATACAAGAGATGTATACCGAACAGAAGGCTACCTCACCAGAGGCAGATATAGTTTCGAGGATAAATATTTCTTTGAAGCTTCTTTCAGAAGAGATGCTTCTTCTAAATTCTTTGATCGCTGGGGTAATTTCTGGTCTGTGGGTGGCAGCTGGACTATTTCAAAAGAACGTTTCTTTGACCACCTTACCGATAAGATCAACTTCATGAAATTACGCGCATCGTATGGCGAAGTTGGTAATGATGCAGGCGTGCCTTATTACGCATGGCAGTCTTTATATGATCTGAATCAGAATGCCAACGCGACGGCAGTGTACAGAATGCAGTTCGAAAATCTTAATCTGCACTGGGAAACTTCCAGCTCATTAGACGCAGCCGTTGAAGGCAGAATATTCGAAAGGGCGAATATCGCTATCGAATACTTCGACAAAAAATCGAAAGACCTGATCTTTAAAAATAACCTGCCGCTGTCTGCAGGCGCTACTTCCACTACAGATGCTGAATCTGTATTGATCCAGAATATTGGTTCTGTTTCGAACAGAGGCTGGGAGTTTACTTTTGATGTAGATGTAATAAAGAACAAAGACTTCACTTTCAACTTTGGCGCCAATGCCACTGTGATGAAGAATAAAGTGGTGAAGATGCCGGAAGCTAATCGTAAGAACGGTATCATCAACGGAACCAAAAAGATCATGGAAGGCCATAGCATTTACGACTACTGGTTGCCACAATTTGTTGGCGTTGACCAATTGACAGGTAATGCACTGTATCTGCCTGATACGGTAAATTATAGTTTAAACAGTTCAGCATCTAATGCTATTCCTGCAGCATACCTGGTTACTATCAATGGTCAAACCTATACCACTTACACTACGTATGGAAAAAGAGACTGGAGCGGCAGCGCCATACCCGATGTATTTGGAAGCTTTTCTTCTACCTTCCGCTATAAGAATTTTACACTGGGTGGCATATTTACCTATGCATTGGGAGGCAAAATATACGACAACTCATATATTTCATTGATGACAATGAACGGTACGGTGAATGCATTACATAAGAACCTGTTGAAGGCATGGGACGGTACGCCCAAAGATATAACTGCAACATCTGATAACAGAATTGATCCGAAAGGAACGCCTGTTGTTGACTTTGCAAGGGCCGATAAGAACTTTGCTTCCTCTACACAATTTCTGCAAAGCGCTTCTTATCTGGTTGTAAAAAATATTAATCTCAGCTATAAGTTCTCTGATGCACTTATAAGCAAGCTGCAGTTAAAATCGCTGAGTGTTGGTATCAGTGCTGATAACCTGTATACCGCAACCAAATTAAGAGGTATGAATCCGCAACAGGCCTTTACCGGTATCAACGACAATACTTTTGTAACCCCCAGGGTTGTATCGTTCTTATTAAACGTAGGTTTATAAAACAAGAATTATGAAAAAACTGATTAACAATATACTGTTTGTAATGGTCATTGTATCGATGGCCTCCTGCAAGAAAGATTATTTTGATACGCGGCCAACCGATTCGGTGGCAACATCCACGGTATTTCAAACGACCGATAACGCTAAGATGGCTGTTAACGGTTTGGCGAAAATGATGACCATGCAATACCTGGGTACTCAGGGTTTTAATGGCGAAGGCACCATTAAAATGTGGTATGGTAACTATCCAGGCAATAATTTTTCTTTAAACCTTTCATCATGGGCGCCTATCATCAATGCCACCTATAATGAAAATGTATCCAGTATTTACTGTTATTATCCCTGGTATTATTATTATAAAATAATCGCCAATGCCAATGCTATTATACTTCGTGTAGATGCTGCCACCGGTTCCGATAAAGATAAAAGTTTTATCAAAGCACAGGCATTGACCTACAGGGCATATTGCTTTTTAATGCTGGCCCAGTTATATGGAAATCGTTGGGACGATTCAAATGGTGGTTCTACACTTGCCATTATATTACGGCTTGATGAATCCACAGGCGACATGCCCAGGTCTACCTTACTGGATACCTATAAGCAGATCTATGCCGATCTGGATCAGGCAATAAGCCTTTATCAAAGTTCAGGCGAAAGCCGTGCACAGAATTTTGAAATGGATCAAAACGTTGCCTATGCCATTTATGCGCGGGCAGCATTAACCCGTCAGGATTGGGCTACTGCCGAAACGTATGCCATCAAAGCAAGAACCGGCTATCCGCTTATGACCAATGCCGATTACAATGCCGGGTTTAACACACCAAACCGGGAATGGATCTGGAGCAGCTATGGCGCTTCTGATGAAACATTATACTTCTATGCTTACTTTGCGTATATCGCTTACAACTCCAGCGCAAGCAATGTGCGTTCGGTACCTAAAATGATAAGCAGGGAATTGTTTAATAAAATACCTGCAACCGATATGCGCAGGGCTTTGTTTCTTGACCCAACGGGATATACGTATACCACTTCTACAGGCGCTGCAGCATCAGGCTCAGGTTTGTATAAATATGCATTTTCATTGCATCCTAATATATACGGTACTTCTACTATATATGCCTACATGCAGTTTAAAATTTCCGCTACTGATCTGCCCGGTGTAGGTAATATGAATCACTTCAGATCGGCTGAGATGTATCTGATCGACGCCGAAGCCAAATACCGTCAGGGTAAACCTGTGGGTGATATTCAGAACCTGCTCGTTGCATTAAACAATACTTCGGGCCGCGACCCCAGCTATACCTGTACCAAAACAGGAACCGATCTGCTGAATGAAATTAAACTGTACAGAGCTATTGAGCTGTGGGGCGAAGGTTTCGACTGGTTCGATATGAAAAGATGGGGCGACCCCGTTGTTCGTAAAACCTACGCCAATGGCGGTAATTTTATTACTCCACTGGCTGTAACCATTACACCTGATGCAAATAATAAATGGACGTGGAGACTTCCATTGAAAGAAACAGACTTCAATACATTAGCCCAATAATTGTAGCACGTTAGCAAATTAGCAGGCCGCCTCAATTCATTTTGAGGCGGCCTTTTTTATTTTGCTACCTTTTTTGTTTTTTAACTGCATAATTATTGTACCAGCGCATTGCCGTTGCTAATGTTGGATATTTTCCCCGCGCTCAGCATGGCTTTCAGCTTGTTATATTCAAAACCAGGGTGGTACAATTTCTGAATCAACTGAGGTAAACCAGTAAAATGAAAAAGGAAAAACCAGATGCTAATACCAGCGTTAAAAATAATGACAAGCAACAGGAAGATCCTGCAGTAGAAAGAGGAAAACAGGCCATAGCCGCAGCAAGGTTGGCAAATCCTAAGCCTGATGATGAACAGCAAAAGATAGAAAAAGAGGATGCCGAAAAATGGAGGAACGAGGGATAATTTAATTGCTGGCCACATCCAATGAATACGTCTTTAAAAAAGCGGCATAATGATCGCCATCCAGTTGGTTGCTGTTATTTACTGTAAATCTGTAAAAGGCCGGTGTATCAGCACTTTCAAACCGGGTAATTTTTACAATATACCATGAAGAATAGTTGCTTTTATTGAAACTATCTCTTATGGAATCGGTTAACTGTCTTGTACTTTTGATAATTGTTTCTGTTTTAACCCACTTTCCCTCTGGTGAAAATATGGCAGTTGATGATTGACGGTTTTGAGTGAATTTTACAAAATACCGGTTATCCTTATTTTCCCAGCTTTTTACTTTATATCCGGGATACTTTTGTTGAAACGACTCATCAATAGGGGAGGGCAGTTTTTTGTAAGACTGCGCCCGGGTTTCTGTACATGAAACGAAAAGGCACAAAAGAATAAAAGAAAGTAAATGGAGCCGCAGTAGTTTTATGTTCGCGAAATCAAGGGTTTTCATCGGTATAAAGAACCGACTTCAATATTACCGCTGTGTTAAGGGATGATTAAGTAATAGTAAATTTTGTTCTGGCTTATCCCCGGCTAATCAAAAATAAGACTCACGTGGCTTGTACTTTATACATTACGTTCTTTGCGTTATTAATTCGGTGATACCGGTAACGCAAAGAACGTAAGCCTTTTTCGTGCTCAGAATAAAGGCCGCGAAACACTAATAGCCGATACTAAACTGCTGCTTCAAATGCTTCTTATTCCCAATCTCGTCAACCAATGCCACCGCATAATCTTCATACGAAATATTGCTTTCCCCCTTCGCATCAAAGATCATATTCGTGGCGCCCAGGCGATATTTACCGGTTCGCTCACCAGCTGTAATGTGATTGGCCGGACTGAAATACGTCCAGTTGATATCCGACGCTTTGTATAGATCCAGTACTTCAGCATGCGCATAAATGGCGGGCTTCCATTCAGCAGGTAACTTTTCCATGATCGGACTATCGATCAACCTCAGTCCGGGTGATACCTCTGTACTGCCGGCACCGCCTACAATAATGGCGCGTACTGAGGGATGCTTTTTCACCGCATTGATCAACGTACCGTTCGCCTTTTTAAATTGTTCAGGTGTTAATCCCCCCATCGGTGAAATAGCCGAAACCACTACATCGGTATCTTTTAATAATTCATTCAAAACAGCTTCATCCATGATGTCGGCTTTACTAACGGTCAGCTTATCATCTTTGATATTCAAGCCGGCAGGGTTACGTTGCACTGCATGTACCTGGTGGCCCTTTGATAATGCTTCTTTTAAAATGCGCTGCCCAATGTTACCGGTTCCTCCGATCAATAAAATTTTCATTGTTTTTATTTTTAGGTTACTTTTGGTGATGTTGGTTTCAAAAAGTAACCAAAGGTAAAGGCAGGCGCTGTTCGCTCCAATAAGGTACCCGTCAGTTACCTGGTTTCATCAATGAAACCGTTGTTGCAATTCAATCAGATAGCAATGGAAAAAATTTTCAAAAAATTTGCTGACCCCGAAAAATGCCCCGTAAGAAATGTACTCGACCGTTTGGGAGATAAATGGTCGGTATTGATAATTCTTATTTTGGGTGAAGCAGGGTCTTTACGGTTTAAACAACTGCAAAAAGCCATCGGAAACGTATCACAAAAAATGCTCACCATTACACTAAAAAGTCTGGAAGCCGATGGCATTATCAGCCGCCATGTTTTTGCAGAAGTACCTCTGCGGGTAGAGTACCGTTTAACCGAACGCGGAGAATCGCTCCTGCCACTTATTAAGCAACTGTCTGACTGGGCTTCCAAAAACATGAAACAGATCGTAAAAGACAGAAAATCATACGCTGTGGAATAAGGCCTTCCGGCTGTATTAAAACCGTACAGTGCCTGTTTCGTAAACGTACATATTCATATAAATACCGCAACTACCACATTGTAAATCAGTAGTATTTAAGCTGGCATATCTATGGAGGTTTGTAGCAGACAACTAATCTTCACTCGTTAACAGAAACCGGAACTTTATATGCTCATCAACTTTTTCAAAACTGCGCTCCGCAATCTCTGGAAGAATAAAACATATAGTTTTCTGAACATATTTGGCCTGGCTATAGGTATCGCCTGTGCGGCATTGATCTTTTTATGGGTAGAAGATGAGTTGAGTTATGATAAGTTCAATGTAAAAAAAGACCGCTTATATTACGTTCGGGAAAATCAAAAATACGATGCCTATACTGCCACATTCGGTTCTACTCCCGGCGTACTGGCGCCTGCCATGCAGGCTGAAATTCCGGGAATAGCCAATACCTGTCGTACATCAGAAGGCACCACGCCTTTCTTATTCACCGTTGGTGATAAGTCGATGTATGTAAACGGCAAATATGCCGAACCTTCTTTATTCACTATGTTCACGTTGCCTTTTGTACAGGGCAATGCTTCAACGGCTTTTACCCAATTGAACTCAGTAGTACTGACGGAGAAAACAGCTAAAAAGTTTTTTGGCGATGCCACAAGCGCTATGGGCAAAATGGTACAGGTGAACAGTAAAAAGAGTTTTGTAGTTACCGGCATTCTGAAAGATATCCCGGAAAATTCCACGCTTCAGTTTGATTGGGTTATCCCGTTCGAGATCTATTTTAATGAAAGCCCGTGGCTGCATAAATGGGGCAATAATTCTCTCAGCACATATGTTGAACTAAAACCCGGGGCTAGTGCAGCCTCTGTAAATAAACTGCTGTACAATTTCATTCAAAAAAGGGCCCCTGGTTCTATAGCCCGACCCTTTTTGTTCAGTATGAACGACTGGCGGCTATACGATAAATTCGATAATGGCGTGCAAACAGGAGGTGGCCGTATTGAATATGTACGGTTGTTTTCTATCATTGCATGCATCATACTGCTCATCGCATGCATTAACTTCATGAACCTTTCTACTGCCAGAAGCGAAAAACGCGCAAAAGAAGTTGGCATTAGAAAAGTGTTGGGGTCAGCCAAAAGCAATCTCATTTTTCAATTTCTTGGCGAAGCTGTATTCATGGCCCTTCTTGCGGGAATACTGGCTACCATTATTACTGCTCTTGCTTTGCCCGCTTTCAATTTGCTGGTTCAAAAAAACCTGACTTTGGGAATTGGTAACCCGTTGCATATTCTCAGTCTGCTGGCGATTATTTTGATCTGCGGTTTGTTATCGGGCAGCTATCCTTCTTTTTATCTTTCTTTCTTCAACCCGATCTTTGTTTTTAAAGGTGTAAAAAGCAAAAAAGGAAGTGCTGAACTCATTAGGAAGGGATTGGTTGTTCTTCAGTTTACTGTTTCCATTGTTCTTATTATAAGTACTATTATCATTTATCAGCAGATCCAGCATGTAAAAAGCCGGAATCTTGGATTCAATAAAAATAATTTGCTGCGAACAGATGTGGTGGGCAACATTGACAAAAACTATTCAGCCATTAAACAGGATCTGTTAAGTACAGGAGTCGTTGATAATGTTGCATTGAGCGATCATGAAACAATATATAGTGGTAACAATACAAGCGGTCTTACCTGGGAAGGAAAACCAGCATCTGCACAAATTTTAATTTCCCAACGTGAGATAAGACCTGGTTTCTTTAACACATCAGATATTAAACTGCTGGAAGGAAGAGATCTTACAGAAACGGATAGCGTTAATGTTCATAAAACTATAAATATTGTCATCACCCGGTCGTTAGAAAAACTAATGGGTAAGGGCAGTGCTCTGGGTAAAAGAATGTGGTATCCCGGAGATACAAGCTTCACTGCCCTGGTGGTAGGAGTAGTTAATGATTATGTATATGGCGACATGTATGGCAAATCTGATCCGGTAATGTTTTACTATTGTAAACCAGGGGATGCAGTAGTCATGTACATCCGGTTTAAGCCACAGGCCGATATTGAAAAAAGTTTAGCAAAAACTGAAAAGATCTTAAAGCAGTATAATCCTGCTTATCCGTTCTCTTACCAGTTTGTTGATGACCAGTTCAATCAATTGTTTTTGAGTGAAGAACTGATCAGCAAACTGTCGCGTACTTTTGCTGCGCTGGCTATTATCATATCCTGTTTGGGGCTATTTGCACTGGCAGCTTACGCCACCGAACGAAGAACAAAAGAAATCGGCGTAAGAAAAGTCCTCGGCGCCAGTATCGCCAATATCACCACTTTACTATCGAAAGATTTTCTGAAGCTGGTTGCACTCTCATGTCTGCTCGCATTTCCTGCTGCATGGTGGATCATGCACAACTGGCTGCAGGATTATCAATACCGTATTGCTATAGGATGGTGGATCTTTCCGCTGGCTGGTATAGTAGCCATTCTGATTGCCTTAATTACAATCAGCTTTCAATCCATAAAAGCCGCCATTGCCAATCCGGTAAAGAGTTTAAGAACGGAGTAAGACTTTTACAACAGAGACGCAAAGGCGCAGTGAAGAACTTCGAAACCTTTGTGTCTCTACGATTATAATATAATTATTGCACTTGCGCCGGCTTCACTGACATAATTTTTTCTATACTTCACACAGCAAACAGAAATACCTCTGCATTAAAATCTCATTAGAACCCGCTTAGAAGTTTATTAGAAATTTAATGTTACCGCATTTATCACTCGTAAACTCACGGTGAATTATTATTGTAGAAACCACCTTTAATAAATGCAACTACCTTCTGTCTTTTATCATCAATAGAGGTAACAAACAAACGCTTATCGAAATAACAGCTGTTAACCAGTCGTTAAAGACGGCGACAAAAACGCCATTTCATAAGCTGCACATGAAATAATTGAATAAAAGTTGGAAAATATTTTGATCATTGTATCCGTTACTATTAATTTTACGAGCCTTACCAATCACTTCGCATTATCACAGTATATTGCAGCAATATTATGGTAAGCAACACAACGATGGCTTTCCATACAATGGGAAGCTTTGTTATTTTCTCCAGTGAAAGCGCACAGTGCGACCAGAAGCGAGTAAGAAAATAAAACTAACGACAGTTAAGCAAATCTGCCAGGTAAGTGCATTATTGAAATCGACAAATGCTGACTGAAGTTTACAAGTTCATAAAACGAACCCTTTAATAACTATTTTTTGTAGCGAGATGATGAGGTTGCTTATAAGACTTATTTTTTCATTATGCTTTCTCTGCTTAGGAGGATATGCTTATACGCATCAGTTCCGCGTTGCATACTCATCCAATAACATCTTTGAAGCAACAGCTCAGAACTACATCGCCTCTCTGCAAAACGATAAGGTTGTGATCTCAAAAGATCACTCACCCAATACAAGAAAACTCAATGATAAAATAAAGGCCGTCGAAATCGAAGACGACGACGATCCTGTTTCTTTCAAAAAATATTCCGAAGCCGGTAATTACTGTATTGATTTCTTCTATCTTCCAAAGCCGGTATATGTATACCGGAATTATAACAGTCGCCTGCCATTTTGTAATCATTTTTCATGGTCATCCTGTGATAAGTTTATTGTCAATCGTGTAATAAGGATTTGATGCCGCAGTGCGCCAATGCGCAATGATCTAGTCTGACCTTCCACCAATTTTATTTTTTATTGCTTGCCTGCATAGCAGTATGCTATTGTGGTAAGGTAATTTTTTGCACCCCGCATAACCTGGCGTGCCTGGGTTTTGTGTGGCAACTCTGAATTAAGACCCCCTCATATATTATGAAAAGAATCGTCATGCTCATGAGCTTGTGTGCCTTGTTGTGCCATACAAGCTGCAAAACAGAAGAAAAAGAAAAAGAAGAACCCACCAAATTTATTGTTACCAGCCCCTTAAAAATGGATACCACGGTAACAAACAAATACGTATGTCAAATACGTTCCATTCGCAACATTGAACTGCGCGCGCAGGAAAAAGGGTACCTGCAGGGCATTTTTGTAGACGAAGGACAGTTTGTAAAGCAAGGACAACTGTTGTTCAAGATCATGCCTAAAATTTACGAGGCAGAAATGCAGAAAGCTGATGCCGAAGCAAAAGCTGCCGAAATAGAAGTGCAGAATACACAGGCGCTGGCCGACAAAAATGTCGTTTCCAAAAATGAACTGGCCCTCGCCAATGCCAGATTCGAGAAGGCAAAAGCTGAATTGGCACTTGCCAAAGTTCACCTTGCATTCACTGAAATAAGAGCCCCTTTTGATGGCTATGTTGATCGCCTTCATTTAAAACTCGGAAGTCTTGTTGAAGAAGGCGATCTGCTTACCAGCCTCTCCGATAACAGCCATATGTGGGTTTACTTCAACGTATCAGAGCCCGAATACCTGAACTATGAAGAAAACAAAAACAAAGGCAAACAACTGAAGGTAAATCTGCTGATGGCCAACAATCAGCTGTTCAGCCACACCGGTGTAGTGGAAACCATCGAAAGCGAATTCAATAACGAAACAGGTAACATTGCCTTCAGAGCAAATTTCCCTAATCAGGAAGGATTGTTACGCCATGGCGAAACCGGTAACATCCTCATGGAGCAGCCGCTTAAAAATGCCGTTATCATTCCTCAGAAAGCTACACTGGAAGTAATGGATAAAAAGTATGTGTATACAGTAGATAAAAACAATGTAGTAAAACTCACGCCCATTACCATTGGCGCCGAAATGCCCGACTTATACGTAATCAAGGACGGTGTAACTGAAAACGATAAAATTCTTCTTGAAGGATTGCGTAAGGTTCAGAATAATGACAAGATCGCATTTGATTATGAAGAGCCCAATGCGGTTATCGATCGTTTAAAATTGCCAACGGAGTAATGTAAAAATCCAAAACAAAGCAAGAAGAAGATGTTTAACATATTCATGAAAAGGCCGGTATTCGCGATAGTGATATCACTTATCATTGTCTTCATGGGAATTCTGGCCATTGAAACCCTCCCTACATCACAGTTTCCCTCTATTGCGCCACCGCGGGTAATTGTGAGTGTAGCGTATCCCGGTGCCAGTGCCGATGTACTGGTTAAATCCGTTCTCATTCCAATGGAAAAGGCCGTAAATGGTGTGCCTGGTATGAAGTACATGACTTCAGATGCAACCAGCGCCGGTGAGGCCAACATTCAGGTAGTTTTCGATTTAGGTACCGATCCCAACGTGGCGGTGGTAAACGTTAAAAACCGTATTGAACAGGTAACAAACAGGTTGCCTACACTGGTACAA
>Ga0207674_10009045_pt1 | contig 11440 bp, 12 predicted proteins | sample KBSCornC72_FD_184303 | JGI IMG/M metagenome (GOLD analysis project Ga0207674, IMG submission 184303) | Corn rhizosphere microbial communities from Kellogg Biological Station, Michigan, USA - KBS Corn C7-2 (SPAdes) (version 2) | ecosystem: Host-associated > Plants > Roots > Rhizosphere > Soil ... | reverse complement strand
GACCGCGGCCGCCCACGCGGGCCACGTCAGCGTGCCGCTCTGGGTGTACGCCGTGCCGAGCACCGCCACCAGCCCGAAGAACACGAACACGAACACCTCACCGAGCCCTGCGTACCCGTACGGGTGCTCGCCGCCCGTGTAGTACCAGGCCGCGGCGATCGCGAGCGCCCCGGCGACGAGCAGCCACCACGACGCGGACACCACCACGAGTACCAGCCCGGCCAACGCTGCCACCGCCCAGCGTATCCACCACCCCGCCCGGAAGCATCGAGGTGACCGCACTACCCTTGCGTCACCGCGACCAATCTCTGGAGGTCCCGTGGGCGGAGATGACGCACCGCATCGTCCGATCGACACATCCGTGGCTCATCCGGCCCGCCGGTACAACTACTGGCTGGGCGGCAAGGACAACTTCGCCGCCGACCGCGCGTCCGGCGACGAGATCGCCCGAGGCTTCCCGACCATCCGGCTGGCCGCGCTCGAGAACCGCAAGTTCCTGCGCCGGGCCACCACGTTCCTAACCCGCGACGCCGGCATCCGGCAGTTCCTCGACATCGGCACCGGCCTGCCCACGGCGAACAACACGCATCAGGTGGCGCAGGCGATCGCACCAGAGAGCCGGATCGTGTACGTCGACAACGACCCGATGGTGATGGTGCACGCCCGAGCGCTGCTGAACAGTACCGAGGAGGGTCGCACCGCCTACCTGGAAGCCGACCTGTGCGACCCCGACATGATCCTGTCCCGCCCCGAGTTGTACGACACGATCGATCTGAAGCGGCCGGTCGCCCTCATGCTCGTCGCGGTGCTGCACTTCATCCCGGGTGACGGCGTCGCGGGTCCCATTGTCCGACGCCTGGTCGACGCGCTGGCGCCCGGCAGCTACCTCGTCGCCACTCACATGACCGTCGACTTCGCCCCACCGCAAATGGTCGAGCCGTACCGCCAAATGCAGGCCGCGGGCAAGCTCGACGTGTGGTCACGCAGCCCGAGCGAGTTCGCGTCGCTGTTTGACGGGCTCGACCTGGTCCCGCCAGGCATCGTGGCGTGCAGCGACTGGCGCGCCGAGGATGAACCGGGCGAACGCCGCCCCACGCCGGCCGAGGTGGGCTTCATCGCCGGGATGGGCCGCCTCCCCTGACCCAAACGCTCACATCGGGCCTCGGTAAGTCGAAGAGTTCCACAACTCCGTCGGCGGGATCTTCGCCGGCTGCCAGGCGCTCGGCTCGGGCAACGAGGTGGCGATCCTGCGCCGCCAGATCGGCTCGCCGCGCCTGTCGTGGCCGGACCGGGCGGTGCTGTCAGCGTTGTGCCAGGTCCTTCCGCGCCGGTTGTGGGCCCATCGGATTGTCGCCCCGGCGACGCTGCTGGCCTGGGCATCGGCGGCCGGTCCGATGGCACTGGACTTATCCGAACCGAACGGGTCGACCACCGATCAGTGGTGAGGTCCGGGAGCTTGTGCTGCGCCTGGCCAGGGAGAATCCGTCGTGGGGGCACCGCAGGATCCAGGGCGGGCTGGTCGGCCTCGGCCACCATGTCGGGGCCGGCACCATCCGACGCATCCTCGCCACAGCCCGGGTCGGGCCGGCCCCACGCGGCGTGGACACCCGGTGGCGGACCTTTCTCCGCACGCAGGCGGAAGGTTTGCTGGCCGTCGACTTCTTCCACGTGGACACCGTGCTGCTGCGCCGGCTGTACGTGCTGGAGGCGATGGAGGTCGGCACACGGCGGGTGCATCTGCTCGGGGTGACGGCGCACCCGACCGGGTAGTGGACGACGCAGCAGATCCGCGATCGCGACGGCAAGTACATCGGCGCGTTCGACGCCGTCCTTGCTGACGAGAGCGTCGAGGTGGTGAAGATCCCGCCCCGGACGCTGCAAGCGAACTGCTACATCGAACGGTTCATCGAGACCGTCCGCCGCGAGTGCACCGACCGCGTGCTGATCTACGAGGACCACGCCCGGCAGATCCTCTACGGGTACCTCGCGCACTACAACCCGCACCGCCCGCACCAGAGCCTGCGCCAACGCCCGCCCGAGCACGATCCCACCGTCGTCGTCCCGCTCGACGCGGCGATCCGGCGACGACGAGTCCTCGGCGGCGTCATCAACGAATACCACCGGGCCGCCTTGAACCGGTGCCACCACCCGGCGAATCGGCTTTTGGCACCGCACAGGGCCATGTTCGCCGCGGCCAAGGCTGACCTGCTGGCCCGCATCACCGCAGCCGGCACCGCAGACCATGCCGCAGACGGGAGGACGGTCTGATGTTGCAGAAGCTGCAGGGCCACGGGGGTTCACCCGGCTCCCGTTCGGCCGCGACCTCGCCCCGGCCATGCGGCACCGCCACGCCGCCCACAACGAAGCCGTCGCCCGGATCACCTGGACCGTCACCGAACACGCCCTCGGTGTCGTCACCGGCGAAGTCGGCGCCGGCAAGACCGTCGCCGTCCGCGCCGCCTTGGCCGCCCTCGACCCGGTCCGCCACGTCGTCATCTACCTCGGCAACCCGTCCGTCGGCGCCTGCGGCATCCACTTCGCCATCGTCACCGCCCTCGGACAGGCACCCCGCTTCCACACCGCCGCACTCATCCCGCAGGCCGCCGACGCCCTCGCCGGTGAACACGCCGAACGCGGCCGAACCCCGGTCCTGGTCATCGACGAGGCAAACCTGCTCTCCCACGCCCAACTCGAAGCCGTCCGCATGCTCACCAACCACGAGATGGACTCCCGGTCCGCGTTCGCCTGCCTCCTCGTCGGCCAACCCACCCTGCGCCGGCGGATCAAGTTCGGTGAACTCGCCGCCCTCGACCAACGCATCGCCGTGCGCTACCAGCTGACCGGCATGGCCCTCGAGGAGACGGCCAGCTACGTCAAACACCACCTCAAATTCGCCGGCCGCACCGACACCCTGTTCTCCGACGACGCCATCACCCTGATCCACCGAACCAGTCGCGGCTATCCCCGCATGGTCAACAACCTGGCCAGTCAAGCCCTCATCGCCGCCCTCACCGAAGGCAAAGCCATCGTCGACGAGAGCAGCACCCGCACCGCCATCACCGAAGTCACGACAGAATGATCACCACCCCGACAACATGACCCCACACGCGACAACACGAACGTCAAGCCCCGCCGGGCAAGCCCGGCGGGGCTTTACACACACGAGTACACGCTCACCGGCAACGACGCCATCCCGCTCACGCCGAACGTCGCGCAACACCGGTCGGCTACGGTGCCGTGGACACGTAGACGGTGTTGGCGGACTCGCCGCCGCGGACAGGGTTGGCGAAGGTGACAACGTGCGCGGTGCACCCGGTGAACACCTGCCCGAGGGTAGCGGTGAAGTCCGGGTCGGGTGGGTCATTGGACCACAGCGCGAACAGCCCACCCGGGTACAGGTGACGGGTCAGGTGGCGTAGGCCGTCGACGGTGTAAAAGCCGGCGTGGCCCGGGTGCAGCAGGTGACGTGGGGAGTGGTCGATGTCAACCGCGACGATGTGGAAACGACGGCCGGGGGTGTCCGGGTCGAACCCCGACCCGGCGGCCATGGCGAAGAAGTCACCGTGGACCAACCGGCTACGCCGGTCCGTGGTCACCGACGCGGCGAAGGGCAGCAGCTCGGTGCGGTGCCAGCCGATCACCTCGTCAAGGGCCTCCACCACCGTCAACGATCCCACCCTGGGGTCTTCCAGGACGGTGCGGGCGGTGTAGCCCAGGCCAAGACCGCCGACCACCACGTCCAGGTCGCTGCCGGTGTCCGGATGGGTGGCCAGGGCCAGCCGCGCCAGCTCCACCTCTGCGACGGTGAACAGGCTCGACATCAGGAACTCGTCATCGAGCTTCACCTCGTAGACGTCCACGTTCAATCCTGGGTCCAGCCGCCGCCGCAGGCTGATCTCGCCCATCGCGGTCCGGCGCCAGGCAAGCTCCTCGAACCGCACAGCCACCCGCCACGCCCCTTTCCATCGACGGTCTGGCAGCACCTTCGCACACCGACGGCAGCGGGAGACGATCAGGTCCCGCCAACCCTGGGGATCACCCGACCAGCGCGCCAATCGCGGCATGAGCGGACACCAAGATCGTTCGACGGTCCGCGGCAGTGAGCAGGTACTACTCGTAGCCGGTCGCGGTCGGCATCATCTCGGCGGTCAGGCCTTCCTTGGTTGGCGTCGGGTCTGCCGCGCTCGACGAGGTTCTCGACGGGGGCTCTCTGGGCCTGGTTGACGTGCGTGGTGAGTGCATGCGTTTGGAGTTGTCTTCAGCGCGCCTGCTCACTACGCCTGGAAGGTCCTACCGGCCGGACAGCTCGGCGACCAGTGGAGCGAACGTGTCGGCGACGTTGGCGCCGAAGGCGAAGTAGGACACGCCAGTCTCGTCGCGTCGGCGGCGCAGCTCGTCGGCGGCCGCGGACGGGTCCGGCGGGAGGTAGGCGAGGGAATCGGCTGCGCGCAGCGCAGCGGTGTCGGTCTGCGGGGGCGCCATGAACGGGGAGACGGTGTTGCCGACCACCGGAATGTGCATCGAGAGCTCGACGTCGCGGATGGTGTGAAACTCGCTTATCCGCTGCTGGACGGCGGCTCTCGGCTCATCCGGGGTCATGGCGAAGGTGACCGTGTCCGCGATCTCGGCCGCGAGCGCCCGCGCGCTGGGGCCCAGCACCGCCATCGCCACCGGCGTGTGGCCCTGCTCGCCGTCGAGCTCGCGCAGCGCGGCGACGCTCTCGCGCACGAGGTCCAGCCGCTGGCCCGGGGATGGTACGGGCAGTCCCCGGGCCCGCAGCTCGTCCTCGATTCCGGGTCGACCGGCCCCGATGCCCATCTCGAAGCGACCCTGCGTGAGGACCGTCAGCGAGTGCGCTTCCCAGGCGGTCAGCCACGGCGCGCGCAACGGGGCGGCGTAGACCCAGGTGCCGACTCGCACGTCGGCGACCGTCGCCGCTACGGCGAGCGCGACAGCGGGGGACGGCTGCAACTGCGGGAAGTCGGGCATCAGCACCGTCGTGTAGCCATGATCGGCGATGCGGCGCACTTGCTCGCGCCAGGTCGCCAGGTCGGACAGGAACGGGGCTACGATGCCGAAGCGAAACGGTCGGGTCGGCCCGGAGGTCGTGTCGGTCATGTGCTTCTCCCTGCGTCCGGTCCGGTCTTGTCCGGGCCGCTACGTCTGCTACGAACGAGGCCGGCCGATTCCGACACCGCGGCATCGGCAATTTCGGCCGCCGTTGACAACGTGGCCAGCAACCGAAGGTTCTGCTCGCAGACCACGCCTCGTCTGCTGCTGCGCGAGTTCCGCTTGGATGGCCACGCGGCGGTGCACGCCTTCGCCAGCGATCCCGAGGTCGTTTGTTACACCGACTGGGGACCGAACGATCCGGAGGAGACCACGGCCTTCTTACACGAGGTCGTCGACAGCGCCCGCGCCACACCGCGCGTCACGTTCGCAATGGCGGTGGTGGACCGCAGCGACGACATGCTGATCGGCTCCATTGAACTGGTCACCACCAGCTCGCAGCACCGGCGCGGCGAGATCGGCTATGTGTTTTGCCCAACCGCGCTGGGCCGCGGATTCGCCACCGAAGCTGCCATCGCGCTGATGCGGTTCGGCTTCGACGGTCTCGGCATGCACAAGATCAGCGCGACGTGTGATCCAGCGAACGTCGCGTCGGCGGGTGTTGGCCAAATGCGGCATGCACGCTGAACGGCGCCTGCGTGATCACCTTCGCAGCCGTGGGCGGTGGCGTGATCGGTTACTGTTCGCCGCTGTATCAGGACGCCTTGGATAGGAATTTCCCGTTCGAACGGAGTCGCCCGGCGATAAGGAGGCACGCAGCGTGACTGCCGGCGGCTGGCTGGAGGGCTTGCACGGCGGCATGAGTGCGCGTCTGATCATGGATTCTGCGGCTCCGCCGAGCTGTTCACGGGTGTCTCTCCAGGCGAAATGCCCGCTCGCGGTTGGGCCGTCACGTCGGCGTGCGGGAACAACGTCGCGTGCTCGCAAACGCACGCTGGGGGAAGGTGAATGTCGCACTCACCGGCGACCAGCAGGACCATTGCCCTGACGGAGCTGAGGCCGGACCGGACCGCATCGGGACTGCGCGTGCCGGCTGAGTAGTAGGTGGCCGCGGCCCGGTCGTTACGCTGGCTTTCCGACGCGGCCGCGTACGCCCGGGTGGCGGTATCCCACCGGCCGTACACGAACGGAGTGATGGCCTCCCGTCGGCGGCCGTCGCCGTGCCGGCCAGGATTCGCTCAAGCGCCGCGCACGGTTTCGGGAACCACGGCTCCTCACGCCGTCGTTCGGCAACCTTGCGACCAGGTGGGACGATGCCTGCATCGGGCCGCCGGGAAGGCAGATCAACGGACCCCCTCGTCCCCTGCGCTGACAGGCGAGCTGGCTACCCGTCGGCGCTGTCGAAGCGGTCCACTACAAGACCATATCGGCGGTGCTCACCGACTTGAGTGCCAGTTGTCCGCACGTTGGCCGGAGTGCGCATCGTTGATCATCGACCGGAACGTCTACGGAAAGTGACCTTGGGATCGGATGTGACCTCGGGTCGGGCCACCTGCCGGCGCAGCTCGCCACCGACCGTGCCCGAGCACGCCCAGCACCCTCCGACGATCATCAAGCGAAAGTACGGACCACCCTGCCAGCCCGACACCCGCCCAGGTGAGAGCAGGCCACCGTGCGGTGGCACGGACAGCCGCACCACCCCTGCGCGGCCGGTCCACCCCGACGCACGACACCCTGTCCGCCGCACGGTGCGACGGCCAGCCGGGTCGTTGGCGGGTGTTGACATGTATGCCCCGAACACGCACGCTCGGGCAGAGCATGGGAACGCTCCCAACCGACGCCGGTTCCATGGGGTACTTCGATCGGAGCGACAACGTGTCCGTAATTCTCTTCCGCCGCCACGCCGTGAGAGCCCTCGCAGCGTCCGCCGCGACGCTCGCGGCAGTCTTGCCTTTCAACGGCTCTCCAGCCAGCGCCGTCATCGCCGACGGCACAAGGTTCTACACCCCGAAACCGAACCACGGAGCCATCGAGCAGATCGCCGACCTCACAGCCCATGGGCAGAAAGGTCTGGCGAACCAGATCCGGGCGATGATTCGCACACCGCAGGCATACTGGGTGACCGGCGGTTCCACCGGCCACCGCCTGAGCCAGTCGATCAAGGCGGTCGCCCAGCAAGCGGCCGGCAAACGAACGGTTCCGGTCTTCGTCGCGTATAACATCCCGTTCCGCGACTGCGCGCAGTTCTCCGCGGGTGGCGCGACCTCGGTTGCGAGTTACCAGTCATGGATCGACGCCTTCGCTGCCGGCATCGGCAATCACAACGCCGTCGTGCTTCTCGAGCCGGACGGTCTGGGCATCATTCCGTGGTACACGTCCATCAACGGAGCGCAGGAGTGGTGCAAGCCGGCCGAGGCCGACCCGGCGACCGCCGCGAGCGACCGGTTCGCGATGCTCAACTACGCTGTCGACCACTTTACGGCCCTTCCACACACCAGCGTCTACTTGGATGGAACGCACAGCGCGTGGCTCGGCTCCGGCGATGCCGCCGATAGGCTGGTGCGCGCCGGCGTCCGGAAGGCCGACGGCTTCTTCGTCAACGTCTCGAACTACCAGACCACCGAACGCCAACTGAAGTACGGCGAGTGGATCTCGAAGTGCATCTACTTCGGCACCGAGGGTCCCGAATCGGCCCGGGGCCACTTCGACTGGTGCGCGAGCCAGTATTTCCCGGCCAACCCCAACGACTTCAGCACCTGGGTGCTGAGCGACGCCTGGTATCAGGCGAACGTAGGTGACGTTTCGCCGGACCGCCTCGCGCACTTCGTCGTCGACACGAGCCGCAACGGCCAGGGGCCGTGGACGCCACCAGCCGGTAACGGGTGGCCGGACGCGCAGGACTGGTGCAACCCGCCGGACCGCGGCCTCGGCGCCCGCCCGACGACCAACACCGGCAGCGCACTCGCCGACGCGTTCCTGTGGGTCAAGATTCCTGGAGAATCCGACGGTCAGTGCGACCGTGGCACCGGCACCGGGCACGACCCGGCTCGTGGCGGCATAGCCGACCCGGCGGCCGGCGTGTGGTTCCCCCAGCAGGCCGTCGAGCTCGTGCGGAACGCGAGCCCGCCGATCGGCTGATCTCCAAGGCGGGATGCGGCGATTTGCGGCCTCGGTACGGCGAGCGTGCCGAGGCCGCGGCCGGCGTCTACGACGACGCCGGCCGGCAGACCATCAGCCCGCACCGCAGCCCGCCGATCGGGTCGGGATTCCTGGTCGGTGCACCACCGCAGGAATACCCGAAGGTCAGATTCGGTGGGCAGCCGGGTCGTGCAGAGGTAGCGAAATTCAACCGGCGCGGACACAGGCCGTAATCGGCCGCCACGGGCTCAGCGTACGTTCACAGCGGCATGAGTGCACAAGCGATCTTGTCCGAAGGTAGTAGCGAGGCGAGGACAGCTGCCCGCTGGATATGTGGACAGCCGACGGTCAACCCGCGCCGCCCGGGCGGCCTCTCAGGGGCGGTGACGAGCGGCCGCTCACTCGGTCCATGCGCCGGTGGTCTCGAGGTGCTCCTGCCATCGGTGCTCGCCGATGGGTGCCGCTGCGGCTGGTCGCGGACGCATGAGCATGAAGTGGCACTTGGCCAGCATGGCCGCCTGCCGCCTGCTCCAGGGTGGCCGGCTGCCGTATCCGGTGAACAGGTGCTCCAGTTCGTCGATGACGTCAGGGTGGTGCATGCGGACGATCCGTTCACACCAGGCAAGGTCCTCCACCGGGTCCCCGCGCGCGCGGGGTTGGGCTTTCAGAAGACGCGACTTGTCAGCGATCGCCCCCTCCGGAGGCCCGCTCGGCTCGCTGGGCCGGACAGCAATGGTCGCAGGCCACGCGAATCGGGCCGGCCGGTCGGCGTGGGTGTGCAGACGCGTGCACTTCCCGCCAGGTGGGCAGCCGACCCGGTCCATCCAACGCGGCGAACGGCAACCTCACACAACGGCATGGGCCCGTTGCTGGCGGGAACGTCGTACACCGGCGAGCAGGGCGGCGGTGCTAACCAGGAACGCTGCGACGATCGGAGGTTCGCCCGGGTCGACGGCGGTGGCGTCGGGGACGCCGGCGGCGACTTGGAATGGCAACGCGACCAGGTAGCCGAGTTGGTGGATGGTGCCCGAGACGAGGACCGCGGCCGCGGCGATGTAGCCCCAGGCGGCCCGGCGCCACAGCAGCACCGCCGCGACCGTGTATGCGGGCACGAGCAGCGACAGGTCCAGCGCGTAGCCGAGGTGCGTGACGGTGGGTGTCTCCACCAGCGCGCTGCCCGGCGGCGCGGCGTCGGTTACCGCGAACCGCACGGAATTGAGGATCCACATTCCGCCTAGGCCGAGGGCCAGGAAGGCCAGTAGGCCACTGAGCCAGCGCGCCGGTGTGCGCGGGCTGATCCGTTGGGCGATGCCGGCGGTGTCCAGTGTGGACAGCGCCAACACGAGGGCGGACAGCGAGGTGGAGAACGCGACGATGTGCACCAGGAATAGGTCGTTGAACGCCGACCCGAACACGTACACCGCGTAGTTGTACACGCCGTAGGTCAGCACCCCGATCCACACCAGCTGCGCGCGAACCGAGCCCCGCCGCATGCGCCACAACGTCGTTGCCAGCAGCGGAACCGCGACCAGCAGCGTCACCAGGTCGTAGCCGCGCAGCATCGAAGCCGTCGACTCCGGGTCTTGGTAGAGCCCGTCCAGCAACAGGCCCGCCGCTGATGCCGCGGCCATCGCCACCAGGGCGATGGCCGACAGCGTCACCGCGGCCCGCGCCCGCCCACCAGCGGCGCCTGTCGTCGGCAGGTTGCGCGCGGAGAACACCTCCACCGGTGCGCCCGACGGTCGACTCGCGATAACCATGACTGCCGCCTCCTCTCCATGTGACTCGACAACCGGTGCGCTACGGCACCGGCGCCTCCGCGATCGGCGCGGCCGCGTCCTGTCGCGCCGCGACCACCAACCCCGCCGACCAGCCGGGTGCCCGACCGCGCGGTGGAACCTCGACGAACTCGGGGTGGTGACCGCTGCGCGCCAACAGCCAGGAGATCAGCGAGTTGGAGTTCCACATGTCGCCGCAGTGGAGTTCGTCGCGGCCCCAGGTGGCGGTCGGGAACGTTGGCGTGAGCTCCAGTAGCCGGTGGGCCAGGGCCGGGTCGGTGCTCAGCCGCTGCGGGCTGGCCACTGCCTCGGCCAGGTCCGGGATGACGCCATCGCGCCAGCACCGCACCTCGTAGCGGAACAGCCGCGAACGGCCGAGCCACGGCAGCCCGACCGCGCCTTGGCAGACGACGCCCCGCTCGGGGGTGTTCAGGCTCCACACCGGTGCCATCTCGATCACGTACCGGTTGCCGGCGAACTGCACCTGCAGGGCGGAGTGGTACAGGTCTTGGGCGCGCCGGTGCTGGTGGCGCGCTGTGATCGCTTCGAACAGGCGGCCGTTGAACCGCACGCACCGCGCCCCGCCGGCACCCAGCGGCAGCCAGTACAGCTCCGCGTACGCGTACCCGTCCCCATCGACTCGCGTAGATGCCACCGCTACTCACCTCACCTCAGCCAACCCCTGGTGTCCGGCGCGGGCGTGGTCGGGCTGGTCAGCGCCTGCGCGGCGAGCCGTTCGGAGCGGATCTTGATGCCGTGCAGCATGGTGCGCAGCATGGCGAAGTCGCCGAACTCCATCAGCAGGATGGACAGGGCCGCCGAGCCGGGCCGTGACCAGTGGTAGCAGGCCCGGATCCGGGTCACCAGCCGCGTCGAGCCGTCGGCGTTGGTGGTCAGTCGCCATACCCAGGTGCTGTCGGGCTTGGCCCACACGAGGACCTGTTCCGGGTCGAAGGAGTGAACCGTGAATGCCGTGGTGGTGGTCGGGGTGGCGGTCATGGGGATCCACGCGCCGACCGACAGCCGCTGGTGTGCCGGCAGGATCTCGGTCGCGCTCGGCCGGGCGAGGTTGTCCAGCAGGTCGACGCTGTAGAAGCCGGCCCGTCCGACGCCGACCTGGACCAGCCACGGCCACACGTACCGGCGGTCCGCATCGATCGTGATAGCCCTGGTGGCGCGGTACTGGCAGCCGGGTACGAGATCGTCGCCGGGCATCGGGGCGGTGACTTCGTCGTCGGTGGCGCCCCAGCGGATGTGCCACGGCCGTGCCAGCGGGGCAACGAGGAACAGCGGCACGGCAGCCAGAAGCTGACCAAGCTGGCGTGCCCACCGGCGGGTGGTGCGGGCGCTGGTCATCGGAGTCCTCCCACGGCGACGGCGTCGGCCTGGTGAGCGCCGGCATGCCCGGTCGGCGCGGTGTCGGGGGCGCGTAGCAGGCCGATCAGGAACCACAGCGCGGCACCGGCGATGACGACGAATCCGACCATCGGCCCGACCACCTCGACCGGCGTGAA
>Ga0207674_10009042_pt1 | contig 11442 bp, 10 predicted proteins | sample KBSCornC72_FD_184303 | JGI IMG/M metagenome (GOLD analysis project Ga0207674, IMG submission 184303) | Corn rhizosphere microbial communities from Kellogg Biological Station, Michigan, USA - KBS Corn C7-2 (SPAdes) (version 2) | ecosystem: Host-associated > Plants > Roots > Rhizosphere > Soil ... | reverse complement strand
GCGCGCTAGTCACCGCGGAACTCGTGCGCGCTACGGGCGAGGTCGACGTCACCGCGTAACAGGCGGCGGCCGAGGCGTGGCAGACGGCGGCCGAGCCCTATCCGCTGGCCTACGTCTGGCTGCGGCTCGCCGAGGTGGCCGCGGCGGCGGGTGACCGGCAGGCCGCCGGCCGTAGTGTGCGCCAGGCCCACGCCGTGGCTAGCCGGGTCGGCGCGGCGCCCATCGCGGCGGAAGCCGCCGCCCTGGCCCGGCGGACCCGGCTGAGCCTGGACGAGCCGAAGGCGGCCACGGTCCGTCCGGCGGCCCAGGATCCACTGGCCCGGTTCGGGCTGACCGAGCGCGAGCGGGAGATCCTGCTGCTGCTGGCCGCGGGCCGGTCCAACCCCCAGATCGCCGGGGCCTTGTTCATTAGCCCGAAGACGGCCAGCGTGCACGTGTCCAACATCCTGGCCAAGCTCGGAGTGGACAGCCGGGTAGAGGCGGCCGCGGTAGCGCACCGCCTCGGCGTGACCGGCTAGCGCCGGTCGTAGTCCCGGGTGGCCCGGAAGATCGCGATCAGCCACCCGGCCAGCAGGGCGGTCGGGACGATCGAGATGAAGATCAGCTCGGTCAGGGATGCGGTCAGAGAATTGCCCACGTATCCCATTGTCGCTGTTGAGGGCGGGATGCGCCATCACCCGGATGGGGTGGTTCTAAGCGCCTCGCCGGGCCGGCTAGGGCGCTGTCCCGGGAAAGATAAGCGCCAGGACCCGGTCGGCTACGGCGGCACGCCGATGTGCCGGCCGGCCCCTTAGCCCGACCGTGGAGGGCATGAACCTCACCAATGCGCCCTCAGGCACCATCCGCTCCGCGCTGCGCTACCCGGACTTCCGCTGGCTCCTGTCTGCCCTGGCCGTGTCCCAGGTCGGCGACTGGCTCTACAACCTGGCCCTGGTCGTGCTGGTCTACGACCGGACCCACTCGGCGCTGTGGGCGGGCGTCACCACGGCCGCCCGGGTCGTGCCGGTCGTGGTGCTTGGTCCGCTGGGCGGCGTGCTGGCCGACCGGTTCGACCGGCGTCGCATCATGATCATGTGCGACCTGGCCCGGATGGGGCTCATGGTCCTGCTGGCCGCGGTGGCCGCGTTCCAGTTGCCCATCGTGCTCGCCCCGGTGATCGCGGCCGCCGCGACGGCCGCCGCCGCCCCGTACATACCGTGCGTGGCCGCGGTCACGCCGCACGTCGTCGAGGACGCCGACCTACCCGGCGCCAACGCGGCCCGCTCCGCCGTCACCGGTGCCGGAATCGTCCTCGGCCCCGCGCTCGGCGGCGTGCTGCTGCTCCTCGGGTCGCCCGCGTCCGCGTTCGCGCTGAACGCGCTGACCTTCGGGCTGTCCGCGCTGGCCGTGCTGGCCATCCGCGCCGACGGCGACCGGAATCCGTTCCGGCCCCGTCGGGCCGCGGACCGTCCCGCCGGGCTGCTCCGCGAGGTGGCGCAGGGCGCGGCCGCGCTGCGCGCCCACCGCGCCGCGCTGCGGCTGGTTGGCGCCGACGCGATGTGCAGCGTGCTCTACGGCGCCCAGACCGTGCTGCTGCTCCTGGTCTCCCGTCAGGTCGGGCTGGGTGCGCAAGGTTACGGCTATCTGTTCGCCGCCATCGGAGCGGGCGGACTGCTGGGTACCGCGCTGGCCGGCCGGGTCAGCCGCCTGCCGTCCCGTCCGGTGCTGGCCGCCGCGCTGGCGCTGGCCGGCGCACCGACGCTGCTGCTCGCGGTGGTCCGCTGGCCGGCCGCGGCCATCGTCTTGACCGGGCTGACCGGTATGGGCGCCCTGCTGGTCGAGATCCTCACCGACACCACCTTGCAGCGCGAACTCGACGAGGACGTGTTCGGCCGCGCCTACGGCATCGCGTTTCCCGCCGCAATCGCGGGGATCGTCGTCGGCTCGGTCATCGCCCCCGGGCTCGCCGCGCTGCTCGGCGCCCCCGGCGCCCTGATCGCAGTGGGCGGCACGGTGCTGGGCTACGCGCTGCTGGTCATCCGCGGCGCCGACAACGCGACCGCCGGCCCTGCATCGCAGCTAGCCATGGCGGACGCGGTACCTGCTCGCTAGAGTCGGTCGCTAAGCAACCGAGGATGACAACCGGAGGTCGGCATGACGAGTTCTCTCGTAAGCATCGGGTCGGGTGACCGCCACGTGCTGGCCGTGCACGGCTGGTTCGGCTCGGCCCGGGGCTGGGGCTCGCTGCCGGACTTCCTCGACCGCTCGACCTATACCTACGCCTTCATGGACCTGCGCGGCTACGGCGGCCGCCAGGAGGTCGCCGGCGAGTTCACCATGGAAGAGGCCGCGGCCGACGCGATCACCCTGGCCGGCGAGCTCGGCTGGGACCGGTTCTCGGTGATCGGGCACTCGATGGGCGCGAAGGTAGCCCACCAGATGCTCCTGCAGGCCCCGGACCGGCTGGACAAGCTGGTCGGCCTCAACCCGGTACCCCCCGGCGCGGTTCCAATGGACGAGCAGGGCTGGGAACTGTTCTCCGGCGCGGCGGCCAACGCCGGCAACCGGGCCGCGATCATCGACTTCACCACCGGCAGCAAGCTGACCGCGACCTTCATCAACCACGTGGTCCGGCACTCGCTGGAGAACTCGAACCAGGCGGCGTTCGCCGCGTACCTGCACGCCTGGGCCAAGACGGATTTCTCAGGCAAGGTCCAGCCGGATACCAGTACGCCGGTCAAGGTGATCGTGGGGGTGAACGACCCGGCCCTGTCCGCCGACGTGATGGAGAAGACCTGGCTGGTCTGCTTCCCCGAGGCCGAGATGACCATCCTCCCGGACGCCGGGCACTACCCGATGTTCGAGTCGCCGGTGTCGCTCGCCACCTCGATCGAGGAGTTCCTGGGACGCGATTGATGGCGCCATCGACCGGCCGGGCCCGCCCCGACACCGAGGTCGTCTTCGATCCCGCCACCTACACCGGCGGCGTGCCGTTCGAGGCGCTGGCCCGGCTGCGGCGCCACACCCCGGTGGCGTGGGTCCCCGAGATCCCGGTGCTCGGCTGGCCGGAGGGACCGGGGTTCTGGCTGGTGCTCAGGCACGCCGACGTGGAATCGGTGCTGCGGCGGCCGGACCTGTTCTCCTCCGCGCTGGGCGCGACCCAGATCCGGGATCCGGCTACGCCAGGGGCGCTGAGCTACGTCCGCCGGATGATGCTCAACATGGACCCGCCGGATCACTCCCGGCTGCGGCGGCTGCTCAGCCGGTCGTTCACGCCGCGGGCGGTCGCCAGGCTCGAGGACCGCATCCGCGGTCACGCCAGGGCCATCTGCGACCGCGTGTTCACCGGTCCGCGCGGCGAATGCGACTTCGCCAAGGACGTGGCCGCCGACCTGCCGCTGCTCGCCCTGGCCGACGTATTGGGCGTGCCCGAGCAGGACCGCTGGCTGCTGTTCGACTGGTCCAACCGGGTGATCGGCTACCAGGATCCCGACTACGCCTCCTCGGCCGAATTCGACCCGGCCGCCGGCACGGCCATGGCCCGCGAGGCCCTCGCCCAGCGCCCCGCCCCCGGCCCCGGCGGGCGGATGCCCGACCCGCGCACCCGGGAGGGGATGCCGGACCTGTACGCCTACGCCCACCTGCTCGCCGAGGAGAAACGCGGCCGGCCGGGCGACGACGTGATGTCGATCCTGCTGGCCCAGTCGGACGAGGGCGGCGCCCGGGTCACGGTGGCCGAGTTCGAGAACATGTTCTGGCTGTTCGCCGTGGCCGGCAACGAGACCCTGCGCAACGGGCTGCCCGGCGCGTGCATCGCGCTGCTGGAGCACCCGGCCGCCCAGGACAAGCTGCGCGCCGACCCGGACCTGCTGCCGGTGGCGGCCGACGAGATGCTGCGCTGGTGGACGCCGGTGATGACCTTCCGCCGGACGGCGGCGGAAGACTGTCAGATCGGCAGCCAGCCCGTCCGTTCGGGAGACAAGGTCGTGATCTCCCTTACCTCGGCCAACCGTGACGAGGCCGTCTTCGCCGATCCCGGGCGGTTCGACATCCGCCGCCAGCCCAACCCGCACCTGGTGTTCGGGCACGGACCGCACTTCTGCCTCGGCGCTCACCTGGCCCGCACCCAGATGCGCGCCCTGTTCGCCGAGGTGCTGGCCCGCACGTCCCGGCTCGAAGCGGCCGGGCCGCCGTCCTACCTGCGCTCCAACTTCCAGCGCGGCGTCAAGCGCCTGCCCCTGGCCTGGACCGCCTGACCAGCGGCGCGGCCGGCCATTCCAGCACCGTTGCAGCATCATTCAAAGACGGCCTGGCACAGTCGCTTCGTGGGCGGGCCCCGGTTCCCGAGACCATTCCCCCCGGGGCCCGCCGTTTTCCCCGGGGCCCGCCGTTTCCCCCCGGGCCAGCCGTACTCCCCAGGGTCCGCCGTTTCCCTCGCGTCCCATCACAAGCTCCCGCCCGATGTCATCACCGGAATGTCAGTGGTGACCGCTAAGTTGAACAGGGGCAGATTTTGTGATGGGAAGAGGCCTTGGTCACGTACGAGACGAAGAACGGGCCAGCGCGGCAGGACGGGGCACGCCGGGCGGGCGAGGAGCGGCGGCCAGGCGAACGCCGGCGGGTAGGTGAGCGACGGCGGGCCGAGCTCGGCGAGTTCCTGAAGGCGCGGCGGGCCCGGCTCAGCCCGGGCGATTTCGGCATGGCGCCCGGTTCCCGGCGCCGTACGCCGGGCCTGCGGCGCGAGGAAGTGGCGCTGCTGGCTGGCGTCGGCGTCACCTGGTACACCTGGCTGGAACAGGGACGTCAGATCAACGCCAGCACCCAGGTGCTCGACGCGGTGGCCAGCACGCTGCGGCTGGACCGGGCGGAGCGGGAACACCTGTACCGGCTGGCCGAGGCGACACCGCTGCGCAGCGAGTGCGCGGGCCGGGCGGTCCCGGACGCCATCCGCGAGATCGTCAATTCGCTGGACCCGCTCCCGGCGTCGCTGCTCAACGGCCGGCACGACATGCTGATGTCGAATAGCGCCTCCGAGGAGCTGTTCTGGGAATGGCACACGATGCCGTGCGTGCACAAGAACACCCTGTGGTGCTGCATCACCGAGCCCACCGCCCGGGGCAAATTCCCCGAGTACGAGGCTCACGTCCGTTACCTGGTGGCCCGGATGCGCTCCGCGTACAGCCGGCACATCGGCGACCCGGACTGGGAAGAGGACATCCGCCGGCTGGCCAGCCTGAGCCGCGAGTTCGCCGACCTGTGGGCCCGGCACGAGGTGGCCGACCCCGAGCCGCGCACCCTCACCTACCTGCACCCGCAGGCCGGGACGCTGTGCCTGGCCGTGAGCGAGCTCCAGGTGCCGGCCATGCCCGAAGCGCGCATCGTCGTCTACACGCCGCAGGACGACCAGACCCGGGAGAAGATGCCGCTGACCCGCCGGGCCGCACCCGCCGCTCCGGTGGCCGGAGCCGGCCCGGTCAGTTGAGGAAGTAGCTGCTGCCGCCCGTCTGCGGGTTGGTGACCATCGCGATGACCGTGACCGTGCCGGCGTTGGCGAAGGTCAGCCGCAGCATGATGTCCTTGCCATCGTGCATCGTCCCGGCCCCGGTGATCAGCAGATGGTAGGAGATCGGGTTGAGCCGGGTCATCGCGTTGGCCGCGATGGGGATGTCCCGCACCGTGCGCATGGTCATGGCTCCCGCATGCCGTCCCGCCGGAGCCCGCAACTGCACCGTGCCGCCCACGCTGACCTGCGCCGAGAGCAGCTTGTCCGCCGGGCCGTTGTTGCGGATCTCCAGGTACGCCACCGTCGTGCCCGGCGTCGTCGGCTGCGGCACGTACGCGCTGGCGATGGCGATCGACGAACTGGCCCCGGCCGAGGCGCACCCGGTCACCAGGAGCGCCGCCAGCAGGGCCGCGCCCGCGATCCGGAGCACCGGCGTCAGTCTGCGCACGATCACATGTTAGCCCCGGTCGAGGGCAGTAGAGAGCAGGCCGATCGGCGGGGAGCCGAGGTCGAGCATGGCCTTGTGGAAGCGCTGCAGGGTGAAGCCGGCGCCCCAGTCCTTTCTGGCCCGCTCGCGCAGCTTGAGGATCTCCAGCTTGCCCCAGGTGTACCGGCCGTAGGTCGGGTCGAAGGCGGCCCGCCGGGCCTCGGACAGCGCCCCGGGCCCGGACAGGTGGGTGTCGGCCTCGAACCGGCGGGCCGCGTCGCCGACCGTCATCCCGGCCGTGTGCACGCCGATGGCGCACGCCAGCCGGGTCACCCGGACCAGCGCCTCCAGCCAGACCCCGACCGGGATCCGCGGGTCGTCGGCGCCGAACCCTTCTTCCACGCACAGTTCCTCGCCGTAATGGGCCCAGCCCTCGATGAACGCGCTGGACTGCAGGGTCCGCCTGACCTCCGACGTCACGTGCCGCAGCGCACGGCCGTGGGAGAAGTGCCCGGGCGCCACCTCGTGCACCGTGATGCCGGGCAGCGTGGTGTGGCTGAACATCTCCAGCCATTCCTCCTGATCGCGCTGAGGCCAGGACGAATCCGGCGGCGTGATGTGGTACCACGACGGCCCGTCCGGCTCGCCGGGCGCGGCCCACGACAGCATCGCCGTGGCCCATCGCCGTGACTCGGGCGCGGGCCCGACCAGGCACACCCCGTCGTGGTAAGGCACCAGGTCATGGTCGCGGGTGAACGCGATGGCCCGTTCGGTCCATATCCTGGCCGACTCGATCACGCCGTCCCCGTCCGGGTGATCCCGGACCAGTTCGCGGGCCACCTCGAGCGCTGGCCGACCCGCGTCGATCCGGGCGCACCAGTCGGCCAGCAGGGCGTGCAGCCGGTCCCGTTCGGCGTCGGCCTGCTCCGCCAGCCGGCCCAGGTCGACCGGCAGCGCCTCGGCCTCGCCCATCAGGGCGGCGAGCGCCGGCCCGCCGAGCGCCGGGTCGGGGTCGCCCTGCGCCGCCGCGCGTTCGACGTGCGCGACCAGTCGTGCGTGCGCGGCCCGCGCCGCGGCCAGGGTCTCCTCCCCGGGACCGCCGCTCGTTCCCGCGGTGAGCCCGGCCGCCAGGCCGCGGATGCCGCCGAGCAGCGCCTCCGCCACCGGGGCAGCGACCTGGTCGAGCGACTCGACGGCCGCGTCCGCGGCCTGCGGCCAGGCGGCGAGGTGCGCGGCCCGCGCGGCGTCCCGCTCCTGCTGCGGGGCATAGTCCCGGTCGTAGCAGGACAGGTCCAGCTCGCCGAGGTGGAAGAGCGGGTTCTTGCGGTGTAGTTCGAGCCGGGCGAAGGTGACCCGCTTCAGCCCCTCGGCCGCGGACAGGTGCGCCTCGTCGTGCGGATCCGGCAGCGGCCCGCTGCCGGACCGGGCCTCCTCCAGCCGGGCCAGCCCGGCGCGGACCCCGGCGGGGGACAGGTCCTGCGGCTTGCCGTCGTACTCGTGCCGGCCCGCGAACTCGCGGGCCTCGGACACGTCGAGGTCGCAGACGGCGCGCACCCGCGGGGAAAGGTCCATGCGGGAGACGCTATCAGGGCGTGGTGCCCTGGATTCCCTGGCCGGAACGGACCGGCATGACGGTAAGCAGCGGCGCGCTGTCCGACACGCTGGGCCGGCCCCGCCGGTGCCAGATGAGAGGATCGGGTCATGGCCGACACTCCCGGATTCACGACCAGGCCGGAACTCGCGGGCACGTTCGGCATGGTGGCCTCGACGCACTGGCTCGCCTCGGCGGCCGGGATGGCGGTGCTGGAGCACGGCGGCAACGCGTTCGACGCGGCTGTCGCCGCGGGGCTCGTGCTCCAGGTGGTCGAGCCGCACCTGAACGGCCCGGGCGGCGAGGTCCCGGTCATCGCCCACCACGCCGGCCGCGGCGAGACCTTCGTGCTCTGCGGCCAGGGGACCGCCCCCGCCGCCGCCACGCTGGAGGCCTTCGCCGGCCTCGGGCTCGACCTGGTGCCCGGCAGCGGGCTGCTCGCCGCCTGCGTGCCCGGCTCGTTCGGGGCGTGGATGCTGATGCTGAGGGAGTTCGGCTCGCTCCGGCTGCGGGACGTGATGGGCTACGCGATCGGCTACGCGGCCAGCGGATACCCGCTGGTGCCGGCGATCAGCTGGGGGATCGCCAGCGTGGCCGAACTGTTCCGTGATCACTGGCCTAGCTCGGCCGAGGTCTACCTGCCCGGCGGAGGTGTCCCCGCGCCCGGCTCGCGGTTCGCCAACCCCGCGCTGGCCGGCACCTACCAGCGCATCCTCGACGAGGCCGAAGCGGCCAGCCAGGACCGCGACGAGCAGATCGAGGCGGCCAGGCGGGCCTACTACGAGGGTTTCGTGGCCGAGGCCATCGCGGTCTACCTCGCGTCCGCCGAGGTCATGGACGTGACCGGCCAGCCGCACCGCGGGCTGCTGTCCTACGCCGACCTGGCCGGCTGGCACCCTCGGCTCGAAGAGCCGCTGACCTACGAGTTCGGCGGGCTGACCGTGTGCAAGACCAGGCCGTGGGGGCAGGGCCCGGTGTTCCTGCAGCAACTCGCGCTGCTCGACGGCTTCGACCTGGCGGCCATGGGCCCGGGCACCCCGGACTTCGTGCACACGGTGACCGAATGCGGCAAGCTCGCGTTCGCCGACCGGGAAGCCTGGTACGGAGACCCCGACGTCGCCGACGTGCCGGTCAAGGCGCTGTTGTCCGCCGGGTACGCCGACGAGCGGCGCCGCCTGGTGGGACCGGAGGCGTCGGCCGGGCTGCGCCCCGGCGCCCCGGACGGCCGGGCGCCCCGGCTGCCGGACTTCGTCACCGGCGCGTTCAGGGGCGCCGGCGACGACGGAAGCGTGTCGCCGGTCATGGACGTGGAGCCGCCGGCGCGGGTGCTGGACCCGGGCACCGGGGAGCCGACCATGCGGACCAGCGGGCCGGACCCGAAGACCGCGTCGAGCCACCGGGCCGGGGACACCTGCCACCTCGACGTGGCCGACCGGTTCGGCAACATGGTGTCCGCCACGCCGAGCGGCGGCTGGCTGCAGTCCTCGCCGGTCATCCCCGGCCTCGGCTTCTGCCTCGGCACCCGCGCACAGATGTTCACCCTCACCCCCGGCCTGCCCGCCACCCTCGCGCCGGGCCAGCGGCCGCGCACCACGCTCAGCCCGAGCCTGGCGCTGCGGGACCGCGAGCCGTACCTCGCGTTCGGCACGCCAGGCGGCGACCAGCAGGATCAGTGGTCCCTGCTGTTCTTCCTCAACCACCTCACGTTCGGCATGAACCTGCAGCAGGCGATCGACTTCCCCTCGTTCCACTCCGCGCACATGCCGTCGTCGTTCTACCCGCGCCAGGCCCACCCCTTGGCCCTGGACGTCGAGTCGCGGATCGGCGACCCGGTGATCGAGGACCTCCGCCGCCGCGGCCACCTGGTCAACGTCCGCCCGGCCTGGTCCCTGGGCCGGATCAGCGCGGTAGCCCGCCGCGACGGCATCCTGTACGCCGCCGCCAACCCCCGCGGCATGCAGGGCTACGCCGTAGGCCGCTAGCAGCTGTCGAGGCAGCCCGTCCCCCTGGCCGCAAGGATTGCGGATATCTGCACCCCCGATGAGGGGTGCAGATATCCGCGATGATGCCGCGCTGGCCATCTGCCCGCGCACCACGCCGCGCACCGGCCGTGTCACCACATCAGGGATGACGCATGTCATGGGAGGTTCCTGAGGGACGGCACTACCTAGCCGACCCGCCCAGATGGTGGTATTGGGAGCGCTGGGGGTGCAGGGCCGGGGAAGCGGCCAGACGAAGCTGACAAACAGGGGAATTACATGAGCCAGTACGAGACGGGTCACGGGGCCGTGACCGCGACCGCGGACGACAGCGGCCACCGGGGTAGCCGCCACAGCGGTTCGGTGGTCTCGTTCGAGAACGTGTCCAAGGTCTACGGACGGCTGCGGGCCGTCGACGGGCTGACCCTCGACCTGCGCGCGGGCGAGACCGTCGCCCTGCTCGGGCCGAACGGGGCGGGCAAGTCCACCTCGCTCGACATGCTGCTCGCGCTGCGCAAGCCCACCAGCGGGCGGATCAGGATGTTCGGCGATGACCCGTACCACGCGGTGAAGTCCGGCCGGGTCGGCGCCATGCTCCAGTCCGGCGGGCTGATGCCCGAGGTGACGGTGCGCGAGCTGGTCGAGCTCGTGACCAAGCTGCACCCGAACCCGGAGCCGGTAGCGACCACCCTCAAGCGGGCCGGCATCGCCCAGTTCGCCGACCAGCGGGTGGACCGGCTGTCCGGAGGTCAGACCCAGCGGGTCCGGTTCGCGCTGGCCATCTGCGGCAAGTCCGAGCTGATCGTGCTGGACGAGCCGACCGCGGCCATGGACGTGGAGACCCGCCGGCTGTTCTGGAACAGCATGAAGGAAGAGGTGGCCGCGGGGCGCACGCTCCTGTTCGCCACGCACTACCTGGAGGAGGCCGACCAGGCGGCGGACCGGATCCTGGTCATCAACCGGGGCCGGCTGCTCGCCGACGGCACGCCCGCCGAGATCAAGGCGCGGGCCGGGGCCAGGCGGCTCTCCTTCCGCCTGGGCCAGGTGGACGAGCCCTTCCTGCTCGGCCTGCCCGGGCTGGTGAACCTCGAGGTCAGGCACGACGTGGTGCAGATCCAGTCGAGCGACTCGGACGCCACGCTCTACGCCGTCCTCGACGCGGGCTACCGGCCGAGCGAGATCGAGGTCACCAGCCTCGGCCTCGAGCAAGCCTTCCTCGCCATCACCGCCGAAGACGACCGGACCAACGGAACCACGCACGTAGGGGAGACGAACTGACATGGCCGGCACACTGGCCCTCACCAAGGCCGAACTCAGGCGGCTCATGCACAACAAGCGGTACTTCATCTTCACCGTGGGCTTCCCGGTGATCCTCTACCTGCTCATCGGCCGACAGGTCAGCGCGCAGGCCTACGGCATCGCGTTCGGGGCCTACTACATGATTGCGATGGCCACGTTCGGCGCGTTCAGCGGCGCGCTGAATGGCAACGCGCAGCGGATCTCGCAGGAAAAGAAGGACGGCTGGATCCGCCAGCTCAGGCTCACCCCGCTGCCGGCCAACGCCTACGTGGTCACCAAGATCCTCGTCTCGCTGGCGACGACCATTCCGGCCATCGTGATCGTGCTGCTGCTCGGCCGCTTCTACGGCAACGTCCACCTGCCCGCCTGGCAGTGGCCGGTCATCGCGGTCACCATCTGGTTCGGCTCGACCATCTTCGCCGCGCTGGCCGTGGCCGTCGGCTACCGGTTCCCGCCGGACCAGGTCCAGCCGATCACGCTCATTGTGTACTTCTTCTTCGCCATCCTCGGCGGCCTGTGGTTCCCGCTGTCCGGGTTCCTCGCGAAGATCGGCAAGTTCACGCCCACCTACGAGGCCGTGAAGATCGGCAGCGACGTGATCGCCGGTGCCGCGGTGCCGGCCGGCCTGGCCATCGGCCTGGTGGTCTGGCTCGGCATCTTCGTC
>Ga0207674_10009041_pt1 | contig 11443 bp, 17 predicted proteins | sample KBSCornC72_FD_184303 | JGI IMG/M metagenome (GOLD analysis project Ga0207674, IMG submission 184303) | Corn rhizosphere microbial communities from Kellogg Biological Station, Michigan, USA - KBS Corn C7-2 (SPAdes) (version 2) | ecosystem: Host-associated > Plants > Roots > Rhizosphere > Soil ... | reverse complement strand
TCCTGATGCCATAGTTTGGTTTTGGATTGGTTCCCATGCGGAATATGACAAGCTCGTCTGATCGCGGCCGCCGAACAAGCGCTTGGAGCGGACTCGCCGGTGAGTGGCCTTTATTCGAAGTTGCGTGGGCGAGCCGCTCAAGCGCAGCGTTCGATTGCTGAGGTGTTTAGGAATAGCATTGTGACGTCACGTATCTTTTATCTCGCAGTTGCCTGGGCTCTCGCCCTCACAATCTGTTCTTGTAGCTCTACGAAAGTCGCGAACGTGGCGCCCCCACTAATGCCGCCCATCGGCGAAGTGGCGTCATACACCGTCCGTCTCGATGTAAGCGCCGGGAAATGTATTCTCAGTTATGACGGGCCAAATAAAGGTCAAGTCGACACGGGACTCCTAGCGCCGTGTGAATTCTTGCGAACCCCGGTTGGCGAAATAAACGCTCGTGAATTGAAGAACACGAAACAAAACGGCGATAGCGGGTATTCAGTCATATTGGTTATTGGCGGGCCACCTTCGAACGAAGGACGCTTTGACGATTACATGAAGAGTGGTTGTCGTTCACAAGCACGGACAATCAGCTTAAGCCCACGCGGAGTTGCGCTCGGCTCGCTTGCAAGGAAACTGGATGTTTGTCCAACAGACCGCGTCGACGAAAAACTCTTCTTGGCGAACTCAGCTCATGTTTGACAAACGAAGCGATCGAATCAGTCGTTGGAGAAGCGAAGCAGCTGGCCTATGCGTCGTGCGCGATTTGAAATCGTGATTGTAGGTGAGAGCGCAATCGAACAAGCGCTTGGAGCGGACTCGCCGGTGAGTAGCCTTTATCGGTTAGTTGCGTAGGCGAGCCGCTCAAGCGCAGCGTTAGATGGCTTCGAGGGTGTTTCTAAGGTTGGATCCATGTGTCATTACATAACTGCGACGTTGCCTCACGTTGTTGAGCTTAAATCAGTCGCTCATATTTTCGAATCGCACAAACTCGGCTTTGAGTTAATTTCAAATCCTCATGTGGCTGAACAGATCGCTCCTCGGGATCGGTACATTCTGACGAGTAGAAAGCATTGTGATTGCGGGACAGCCTTGGGTTCGCTGAGTCATCAAAGGGCCGCCAATTCGTCAACCTATGACCGCGAGTTGAAGAAGTTCCGCAAGCAAGGTTGGAGCGAAACGAAGATACAACGCTGGCTTGCGCAAAAGGAGCAAACCAAAGAGCGACATCGGAGGGAGGATGAGGCTCTTGCAGAAGGAAGTGGGCCGGAGTTAGATCGTTGGATACAGTTCCTCAACGATCTAATTAGGTCTGGGCCTTCTCCAAGGTTTGGGCTGTTGTTGCATTGGTACCATGGAAGTGTGGAGAGTGAGCGCATCAAGATTCAGCGTCGAGAGACAATCAGGTTCTCCGAGCTGAATCCAGCACGGCTCATGAAAATCGAAGAGGATGTGCTGTATGAAGTGGTGCGCTGATCCGTCGCGCCATCCAACAAGCGCTTGGAGCGGACTCGCCATGAGCAGGCTTCATTGTTAAGTTGCGTGGGCGAGCCGCTCAAGCGCAGCGTTGGATGCTTCATCGTAGCTACTAAGGACTATGCTCGAAACCGTTAAATCGTATCTTCATCGAGTATCGGAAAGGCGCAAGTCTTACCGTGCTGGAAGGCGAGGTACAGTCCATACAATTGAGCACAGTGCTGATGAGATGAAGCTCTCCTGGCTCAGTATGGAAAACGAGCGTGGCGAGTTAATCATAAGTTGGGAAGATGTGGTCAAGCTGGAGGCTTTTAAGCGAGATCTGTTTACCGTAGATCTCATCTGCCTCGATATTTCTCTGAATGATAATAAGGTGGTTGAAATAAATGAGGAGATGAATGGCTGGGCCCCGCTGATGCGAAAACTGCCTGAGTATTTGTACGGTTGTAAAAAGTTCGATCAATGGTTTGATGTCGTAGCGCAACCGCCTTTCAAATTAAGTCTCACGTTGATCTATCAACGTGATGTGTGAAAATAAACCACGCCATCCAACAAGCGCTTGGAGCGGACTCGCCATAAGCGGGCTTCTTTGGTGAGTTGCGTGGGCGAGCCGCTCAAGCGCAGCGTTGGATGCCTGGTCAAATATATGATTACATTAAAGCCAAAAGAGAATGTCGACGGTGCCTTCGTCACCATTGTTGAGCAGATTCTCCACCGTACTCTACACATCCATCAATCTGCTGAAGTCTATGTCGTGCTGATTGATAATTGGTTTGATCATAAGTGGTTAGAATTCGATAGCAACCGAATTGATAGCGACGAGCTCGGTTGGAGGGCTAAGCTAATGCTTCCTCCGTTTGAGCCGGGTCGAGTCGTCAGCCAGTCGTATTTTCAAAAGCATTGCTCTGATTCGTTACGCTATGAGGCCTGCGAATCTAGTGCCTTACACATTTTGTCTTCGTCGAATCGATCGTTGGCCCAGATTTGTTCGTCAGGTGCTTTTGTTTGGTATTCGTTCGTCAGTAGTAGGTCTGACCGAGGAAGCTTGATGGTCTATCTCAATCGCGACGGAAAAGGGGCCGCCTGGTATGCTTCATTTATCAGGAATCCCGATTGGCAGTTGAATAAAGTGAAAGGAATTTCTAAGCGCGAGGTCGCAGAATTATTGGCGGCCCCAGTTACAGCCGACGGCATCTAACAAGCGCTTGGAGCGGACTCGCCATGAGCGGGCTCCTTTGTTAAGTTGCGTGGACGAGCCGCTCAAGCGCAACGTTCGATGGCTTCGCTTGAGTAATCGTTATGAAGTTTGTTCCTAATGAGATCGGTGGCGCTACGGTAATCCTTTACTCACCAATTGATGAAAGGCACCGACCAACTGGTAATTGCAAACAGATTGTTGCTGGAGCCCTCGTTGGTCCAGCCGCGGGATTAGCTATCTGTAAGTATGATGGCGACGAAGGTTTTTACCTCTTCGGCTGCGATGCGACTTGGAATACGGTTACGGACACATTGCATGAAAGTGTGGAAGATGCAAAGGCCCAGGCAGAGTTTGAATATGAGGGCGTGGGTAACACCTGGGTAAGGAGGTGAGGAGTCATCCGCACCAATCTAGACGCGCCATCGAACAAGCGCTTGGAGCGGACTCGCCGGTGAGCGACCCTTATTCGCAGTTGCGTGGGCGAGCCGCTCAAGCGCAGGGTTATATTGCTTTCCCAATTCTTGTATGAAAACATTTCTCAGCACCTGCGTAATTCTCGTCTCGTTGCCCTTCTATTTCAATGGCCAGCAACTGGGCCAAGACAAGCCTCCCTCAAAGCTCTCGTTCGAATACGAGAATGAATGTGGCAGCCCCTTAGTCGAAAGCACGCTTTGGCAATCAATTGAAGGGACAGTAGTAAGAATTATCGACGGCGAATCGGTTAAACTGCTGACCAATAAAGGCGAGCAGAGGATCGTGAAATTAGTCATGATCAACGCTTCACCTGCGAAGGAAGCTTCTCGCAATCTATTGTCTCGGCTTGTTCTAAACCGCAAGGTGGAGGTGCTGGTGAATCCAAGTAAGAGCCAATCCCACACTCTGGTTGGCGTCATCCATTTAGTTGGGAAGGATGTTAACCGTGAACTATTGGAGGCCGGTGCGGTGAAATACCAAACGCCGGAACCTTATAGCGTTTCTGACTATACGGCGTGCAGTTATCGCATTGTCGAAAGGATCGCCCGGGAAGCGAAAAAGGGTATATGGGAGAGTCCTAACCACTAGAGCGCAATATAACACGCGCTTGGAGCGGACTCGCCATGAGCGGGCTTCTTTGTTAAGTTGCGTGGGCGAGCCGCTCAAGCGCAGCGTTGGATGGCTTCGAATTGTTTCTAGGCCTGCATCCTAATGTGTCATTACATAACAGCGCTGTTGCCTCACGTTGTGGAGCTTAAATCACTCGCTCCAATTTTCGAATCCCACAAACTTGGCTTTGAGTTGATTTCGAATCCTCATGTGGCTGAGCAGGTTGATCCTCAGGATTGGTACGTTCTGACAAGTAGAAAGCATTGTGATTGCGGAACGGCTTTAGGTTCGCTGAATCATGAACGGGCCGCGAAGGTATCAAGCTATGACCGCGAGTTGAAGAAATTCCGCAAGCAGGGTTGGAGCGAAGCAAAGATACAACGCTGGCTTGAGCAAAAGGAACAAACCAAAGAGCGCCATCGGCGTGAAGATGAAGCTCTTGCAGAAGGCGGAGGACCTGAGTTAGATCGTTGGATTGAGTTCCTCAACGATCTAATTCGGTTTGGTCCTTCTCCCAGGTTTGGGTTGTTGTTGCATTGGTACGCAGGAAGTATTGAGGGTGAGCGCATCAAGATTAAGCGCCGAGAGCGCTTTCGGCTCTCTGAACTGAATCCAGAACGGCTCATGAGAATCGAAGAAGACGTGCTGTATGAAGTTGTCAGATAATCTGCCGCGCCATCCAAATGAAAAATCTCTTTCGATCTTTATGGATATTGGCTTTCGTCATTTGCAGCGCGGTTCTTCCAGCATCTTTGCGCGCGCACCAAACAACCAGAAGACCTCCTGGTCAGGAGTCTCAGGCGCCCGTAACAAAGGCACGATTCGATTTGGGCAATAGCGCGCTGAGAATTCCTCTGGAGATTGATAACAACCTCATCCTCCTGCGCGTTAACGTCAATGGCTCCCAGCCGCTAAAGTTCATCTTCGATACCGGCGCGTCGATTTCCTTGATAGGTTCTAAACGAGCAGCGGAATTGGGCTTGAAGTCTCATGGACAATTCGACGGCGACGCCACTGGAGGCAGAATCCAAGGCGCCACAATCGAAGGCGTTGAGTTCAGAGTTCAAGGTGCAAAGGTTGCCAAACTAACAGTAGCCAGCTTTCCGCTTCCCACGCCACCTGGCTTCGATTTTGATGGAATAATTGGCTGTGACTTTATCAAGCAATTTGTAGTCGAGGTTGATTACCTGAAGAGAATTATGAATCTCTATGACCCTCGAACGTACCGGTACGTGGGCAGAGGCGAGAGTGTCCCGCTCATCCTCATCGGACAAAACACACCCCTGGTAGATGCGAAGATTCTCATGGCCGGGCGCGTTCCCGTCAAGGCCAAATTAGAAGTGGATACAGGCGGGGACAATGCGGTTTTAGTGAATAGCCCGTTCGTGAAGAGGCACAAATTGGTCGAAGCGATGCAGAACACCACTCAAGATTCGCGCAACGGGGTAGGTGGAAACCAGCAAGTGATTACTGGACGGGCCAACGCTGTGAAATTAGGAAGCTTCACGCTGAAGAATGTGCCCGTTCAGTTTTCGCTGGACACCGAAGGGGCAGGAGCGAGCGAGGAAAATGATGGTCTTATCGGCGGTGAGATCCTCCGCCGCTTCAAAGTGACTCTCGATTATTCTCGCAAGCGAATGATTCTCGAGCCCAACAAAAGTTTCAATGATCCGTATAATCTCGAGGGCGGACGTGAATGACAACTTGCGCGATAACCAATTTGGAGATCTCGCAGCCATCGGTATCGCTCGATAGATGGTCATTCGGTTCGTCTATTTGCCCGCAGTTTTGGATGGTAGCTGGTTCCAGGAGAGTTCCTAGCTGGGACAATACTTTGAACGTTACTTCTTCGGCACCTTTAAGTGCCAAGTTCTGTTCGCACTAATCGTTCTTGTTGTTGGTCTGTATTATCTTGCACGAGTTGTTTTGCGCGGCGTCGAGACATCGTTGGCGGCTAACTAGCGCCTGGAGCGGACTCGCCGGTGAGTAGCTTTATTCGTAGTTGCGTGGGCGAGCCGCTCAAGCGCAGCGTTAGACCTTATGCCTGCCAGGAGTTCGGTTAATTGATTCTTTTACGTTAGCACGAAAACTTTATCCAAGTTATGCTATCGAGAATGAATATGATCGCAGATATTGAAACACTCTACGCACGTTTAGGCGAACGCGACTACGAAGCAGTAATGTCGTATTTGGCTGACGACATTGTCTGGGTCGTGGCTGACAATTCGCCGTTGGCGGACCGCAGCCCTTATCACGGAATAGCTGAGGTGCGCTCAGGCGTTTTCGAACGCTTAACGGCGGGTTTTGACAAACTCGTTTTTGACACGGACGAGATCTTTGAGTGTAACGGCGGCGAGCGGGTTGTGGCTCTCGGCTACTATTACTTCAGATTTCACGGGCAAGCTGAGGAACGCAAAGCACAGGTCGTCCACGTCTGGACGATCCGCGATTGCCGGGCCGTTAAGTTCCAACAATACCTCGACACGCTCCAGGTCGCACGCGACGCGGGAACGGTCTAAGGCTCCAGGCACGACGCCGAAGGCCTAACAATGGCATGCAGCAGACGCGCAATTAGCTTCTCTCTATGCAAGGCTTGTCTCCGGCGGCGGTTCGCTCGCGCCGCTGATGCCCAGCGTTGGATGGCTCCCGAGATTGCGTGCGGGTATACTCCAGAGGATGTGAGAATGAACTATAAAGTGGTCCTGAATGAGTCTGACGAAGTATTTAGCGTTTCATGTCCAGGTCTGCCCGGTTGCTGGTCGCAGGGCGCAAGTGAAGAAGAAGCTCTGGAGAATATTCAGGACGCGATCTCGGAGTATCTCGCAGCAGTAGATGAATTAGTCCAAGGTCAACAAGTTCTAGAGGTTAGCGTTGTGAGTTAATCGTGCCGAAGATCCCTGGAGTTAATCATCTTGATGCAGTGCGAGAAGGCAGGCTTTCGAGTTATTCGCCAAGGAAAGCACATCGTGATGTCAGACGGGATTCGGGTTTGGCGTCACGGCATTTTCGATCGAGGATGCAAAGAGCTTAGTTCATGATGCGGCTCGACGAATTGGCTGGAGTTGTGAGGTCATCGAGATCATTGAAGACACTGATGTGCGAGAATTGGATCAAAACCACGTGGTTCCAAACATAAGACCGCTGAATTTCCGAGGAGTGTGGTTTACTAATCTGAATTTATCGTGAGTCATCTATTTTTGGTCCAACAGTGCCTGCAAAGGACAGTGCGATAACTTGTTTTGGTAGTTGATTTTGAGATGAGTGTCATGTCTATAATGCGCGCCATGAGCGGTGACGACCGATCCATGTACCGGTGTTCGAGGTTGAACCGGGGCGTCAGGATTAGGCTTTAGCCTTTCAATCTTGTCATCAAGAGCGCCAACCTCATTTGTCGCGCCGCTCACTTTTCCTGCCGTACCTTTGCTTCTGAAGCGCGCCATCCAACAAGCGCTTGGAGCGAACTTGCCGGTGAGCGGACATTATTCGCAGTTGCGTGGGCGCGCCGCTCAAGCGCAGCGTTCGGCGTTACAATGTGAACGTTATGAGGCTGTACCGAAGTAGAAAATTCTGGAGCTTGTTGGCTTGGTCCGTTATCGTCATGGCCGGCTTCTATAGCTTGTTCAACGACTTAGTGGAACATGGATGTGATCCGGAGCCAATTTCTGTATTGGTTGTTGGTAAGGGCCGTACTATAGAAATTACCGGACAATCGTGCTGGGAGATTAGTCGCTCGGTGTATTACGAGGTGAAAGAAAATGGCAAAGTAGTTACGCCGCTTTGTGCGATGAACTTTGATAGCGGCAGTGATGAGCACCGATATGGAATATTGAGTGCTAGAGGGGGCTCACTTGTAGGTGTGGTTGACACCATCCAGACGCCACATGAGTTGGTGATCTTGCACGACTTTGGCTCCGGCGAGTCGTGGCCCCGGCTGCGGGACGATGAAGTATCGTATGACGAGGCGGTGAGAAAGAAGTGGAGAGATATGTTTGACCAATTGCAGAGCGAAAATCCGAAGTTGAACAGGCCGAAATATTTTGAGCTGGGATGGTAAGTGCCACCAAACAAGCGCTTGCAGCGGACTCGCCGGTGAGTAGCCTTTTATCGTTAGTCGCGTGGGCGAGCCGCTGAAGCACAACAATCTCTCTCAGATGGATACGCACATGGAATGGAATCGCATTGTCCCAATTTCTGTTGGTCTGATTTACATGGCCGCCGGGCTCTACGTATTGATCAGCGTGCCATCAAAACGGTCCGCTATTTTTCTCCTCATCGTGCTCCTCCTGGTCGGCGCGTCTCTCATGATGATCTGGTCCGAGAGCGGCGTCGGCGGGTGGGGTGGGACGGAGTCTCATGGCAGGTGGCGCTACACGCCCCCGAGCTTTGTGAGGCTGGGCGGATGGGCGCTTTTGCTTTTTCCTATCTGGTTGCCCCTAATAGTTTTATTGATCCGCTGGATGGACTAATGATTGAACGTCAGAGTCAACTCGTTGAACCGGCGAGTTGGCCCACAAACGAAATCGCTCCATGCATAGGTAAGCATCTACCGATTGGACCATCCTTGCCTTAAAGTCAGTACTTAAACGCCGCTAAAGTGTTTGATGATTGACGTTGATCAGGAAATCGCAACCTTCGCAACGGAGGGACATAAGCGAAAACTTTGGCTAGACCGTAAGGGGTACTACGATGCTTGACCTCGTCCGACGAGAGTTTGAAGTAGCTATTACCTTAGCAACCGCTTGGAAGCATTTAGCCCAAGTTGAACAATGGCCGACATGGGCGAGACATATCAAGCACGTCGAACTGAACCCCAAGGGAGAATTGACGCTAAGCACTGTGGGGAGTTTTCGCTTGGCGAATGGTGTGAAGTCCGACTTCAAGATGACAGAAATTAATCCGTTCCAAAATTGGAAATGGGTTGGCCAGTTTCTATGGCTTGTGGTCCATTACGACCACAGATTCGAAAGAATGGATGAACGGTGCACGAAACTCACGTGGGTAGTCAGCGCAGATGGATTTGGTGTTTCGGTTTTGGGTAGACTATTTGCGGCGATTTACAACAGAAATCTGGATAAAGCCATTCCGTGTTTGGTAAGCGAAATGATCGCGCTCAAGGAATGAGGAAGAAGTAAGCCATCATCCAAGACAGCGAGCACCTGCTGCGTGAAGTAATGACGCCGGTTTAACGTTGAATCCTTTGTCGCAGGCTAACAAGCGGGTGAGCAGAAGTTGGTCGAATTTCTGTCGCTCCTTCAGAGTCTCTTTTTCCGCGGCGTGGGATCCAGGGGTTGCGCACTCGCTGCGCTCGCGCTCCACCCCTAGCTACCTTCTTTCGGCACCTCCGGTGCGAGGATAAGAGTCGGACAGATTGAGATCGGGCAGCGCGGCTTTTCTGGCGAAGTGTTTGAGAATAAGGTCGTAGCTGATTGTGGGGTTCTGCCTGAAAAAAATCTCCCGGCGAGGAATGTTGGTGCTGATGAATAGGAACAATGGTGCACTTAGACCGCAAATGAGTCTTTAGTCCGCGGATTTGCAATCTAATAACTAGTTGTGTTGCTACTTGCCCAAAAAATACGATGCATCGAATTGTAATAGCCCTAACGATATTCGCAGCGTCTATCTCGGCTGGGTGCGCGCGCGCGAAACAATCGAAAGAGAGCTCATTTTTACATAATTTTTCTATTGTTGAGTTAGTCGGCCAGAACACATCTCACGTTGGCTTAGATTGTAGTGAAGGTGGAACCGGTAATGATTTCAGTATTCAGGATTCAGCCTCCCGAGATTTTCAATCAGACAAAAATGAGGATTGCAATTGTCAGGTCAGAGCAGATGCTGTGGAATCCTTCAGCGAAGCTACTCTGATGTCGGCATTGGCTGGTGATTTGGAGAAGGCAATCGTTGCAAGTGGCGCGAGGATTATCAATCGCGGGCCAGGGAATTCGAGTTTCTATTTTGAGTATGTTTTGGATGATCGAAAGGGACGCGTGGAGATTGTGGTCCAAAGACAGCCCACGGCTAACTACAGATTAGAAGCGCATCTAAAAGAACGTAACGCGGAGTAATCGCTGTCTTCGAACACCGCAACACAACGAATTAAGGATTGTTGTCGCGCGAGTCGGCGAGCCGCGACAAAATCCCGGGTTGAACTAAAGCCGCCGGAGAGTAAAACGCGTTACTTGGAAATAGAAGGCCAGGGTTGCGATCAAGCAAGCAGCAGCGCCGAGTGCGCGCCGCCGATTTGAGTGAGTGGAGAGAAGCGTGGGCGTGGCCGGACGAGAGTTTTCAGGTATACGGCACGGGTTTTTAGGTAGATAACGAGTTTCAGATCCTCACCAATAGGAAAAGCAGACAGAGTAGTAACGAGCGTTGGCGTGAAGTACGCGAGGGCGAGCGGCGGCGTGTCAGTTTGGGTGAGCAATGAGCAGGTGAGGATCATGGCGGAACCTTTGGTTGGGGTGGTCGGTGGCGCGGTAAGACTGCGAGTAGGTGTAGTTGGCCCAGGTGACAAAAAGGACAAGACGCCGCGCCGGTTGCGAGACCAGGAGCAGGTGCTGGTGAGGCTGCGGGCAATGAGGATTGCGGCCGGGCGAATGCTGCGGACTTCGGCGCGACTCAAGACCACCGGCAGCTTGTGCTCGGGTTGCGGGCGTACCAGCCCGAGTGTGGGCCAGCTTTGTTTGAGGGTTTGTTCGTAGAAGAACTTGAGACCGCACAGCGCGATGGTCACGGTGGGTCGGGCCAGTTTCTTTTCCTTCGTCAGATGGAGAAAGTACTCTCTTAGATCTTCATCGCCCAGTTGCTCCGGGCTACGCTGATAATGTCTGGCGAGTTGGGCGACGGCGCGCGTGTAAGCTTCCTGCGTTCTTGCCGAAAGCCCGCGCAATTGCATATCCTCAAGCATCCGTTGACGCAACGGAGACATGGCTCTAGTAGTCATGAATAGTTCCTTTCAGGGAGGGGAAAAGTGAATCCGTGTAAAGAAACACAGTCCTCCCTGAAGGGAATACTTTAGTCATTCCGCACTTAAAGAAAAGCTAACCGGTAAGCGCTGGTTTTCGTGTCTTCATCTATCCGCCCGCAGGCGGATTTAGTTCAACAAGCGCTTGGAGCGGACTCGCCGTTGAGTAGCCTTTATTCGTAGTTGCGTGGGCGAGCCGCTCAAGCGCAACGTTCGGCGGCCGGGTTGATGATGTCGAAGACGTTGCGCTAGACTGCCAAACATGGACGTCAAAGAAATCGAAAGTGCAATTGCTAATTTGCCACCCGCGAAAATCGCAGAGTTGGCAGAGTGGTTTGAAGAATTCCACGCGCAAGTCTGGGACCAACAAATTGAGAGGGATCTAAAGGCTGGTCGTTTGGATTCTTTGCTAGAGGAAGCGAAGCAAGACCTTGAATCTGATCGCTGTCGAGAACTGTGAAGCATCTGGCTTCGCCCCGCTTCTGGCGGCATTATCGCACTTTGCCTGAGGCTATTCGCAAGTTAGCTGATAAGAATTTCGAATTGCTCAAAGCCGATCCTCATCATCCATCGTTACATCTGAAGAAAGTTGATCAGCTATGGTCGGTGCGGGTAGGCGCTCACTATCGAGCCTTAGGCATGGATGGTCCTGATGCCATAGTTTGGTTTTGGATTGGTTCCCATGCGGAATATGACAAGCTCGTCTGATCGCGGCCGCCGAACAAGCGCTTGGAGCGGACTCGCCG
>Ga0207674_10009036_pt1 | contig 11445 bp, 9 predicted proteins | sample KBSCornC72_FD_184303 | JGI IMG/M metagenome (GOLD analysis project Ga0207674, IMG submission 184303) | Corn rhizosphere microbial communities from Kellogg Biological Station, Michigan, USA - KBS Corn C7-2 (SPAdes) (version 2) | ecosystem: Host-associated > Plants > Roots > Rhizosphere > Soil ... | reverse complement strand
GGTTGACAAGGGGAAGCGCCTTAGGCACACACCTTAGGCTTATGCCGAACCGCTCGCTCTTGTCGTCACGGTATCTAATTTTCATTGAAACGGCCAAGATTCAAGATTATCTATACTGAGTCGTCCATTCGGACGGAAACAAAGAATAGGAGAGAACACGATGCGAAAGTCATATATCTTGAGGTTTGCGCCCCTATGCCTGGCGCTGCTGGGGACCATGGGGACCGCAGTCGCGGATGACGATTCCGATTCAAAAGGCCACAACAGTTGTGCCGGGCTGCCCAGCTACGCGGATCTGAAGAACGCTCTGACGCAGGCTGTGTCCGCGGAGACCAGCGGCCTGAATATGCATATGTGGGGTACCATTGTGGACCGCGATGGCGTGGTATGCGCCGTGGCGTTTTCCGGCACCGGCCGCGGCGCGCAATGGCCTGGCAGCCGCGTGATCTCCGCCCAGAAAGCCAACACGGCGAATGCGTTTAGTCTGGACAGTTCTTCGAACAGCAATGGCTCGGGCCAGGCGACCGGTCTGGCGCTATCCACGGCCAATCTGTATTCCGCCGTGCAACCCGGCGGCAGTTTGTTTGGCCTGCAGTTCAGCAATCCCGTGAATCCTGGCGTTGCCTACAAAGGACCGTCTATCCTCTACGGCACTAGTAACGACCCTATGGTCGGGACCAAGCCCGGCGGTGTCAACGTATTTGGCGGCGGCCTGGCATTGTATGCAAAGGGACAGAAAATCATTGGCGCTGTGGGCGTAAGCGGAGACACCTCCTGTGCCGATCACAATATCGGCTGGCGCGTACGGAATTTTTTGGGACTGGACCATTTGGCCGGCGTGGGCGGAGTTTCGGGCGACGCGGCGCGTCCGGATAACATCATCTTCGACATCACCCCCAATGCGGCCGGGGGGACGGGCGTCAGCGCCGGCGGTTTCGGCCACCCAACTTGCATCAACACCGGAGGCTCTGCAACGCTTCCGGCGGTCCAACCGTAGGGAGGCAGTTCGTCCGGCGTCGTCCACGGGGCTCGCGCTGTTATCCTAAGAAGTTAATGCTGCGAGTTCGCTTTGCTCCCTCGCCGACGGGCTATCTGCACATCGGCAGCGCGAGAACCTTCATTTTCAATTGGCTGTATGCCCGGCATAACCAGGGCACGATGATCTTGCGCATCGACGACACCGACGTCGAGCGCAATACCCAGACGTCGCTCGATTCCATTTTCGATGGATTGCAGTGGCTAGGTCTGGGCTGGGACGAATTTTACCGGCAGTCCGAGCGGCTGGATCTGCACAAGAAACTTGCAAACCAGATTTTGGCCAGCGGACTCGCCTACCGGGATTTCACGCCGCTGGCGGTGGAGACGGAAGAAAAAACGCATATCGAGGGCCACTGGATATCTCATCCGGCGATGCGCGAACTCCCGCGGGAAGAGAGCGAGAAGCGCGCCGCTGCCGGCGAATCGTTTGTGGTGCGCTATCGGGTGCCGCGCGAATCGCGCGAGGCGGTGGCCTTCACCGATCTAGTCTACGGAGAACAATCGAAGGCCACGGCGGACATTGAAGACTTCGCGCTGCTGCGTAGCAACGGCCTGCCGACATATCATATGGCGTCCTGCGCGGACGACGCGGATCTGCGCATGAGCCATATCATCCGCGGCCAGGATCATCTGACCAACACCTTTAAACACGTCTTGATCTTCGAGGCCCTGGGCGTCAAGCCGCCGCAGTTCGCGCACCTTCCGTTGCTGATTGCTCCCGATGGCTCGAAACTCTCGAAGCGCAAGCACGGTCCCGTGGTCAGTGTCACCACGTATCGGGATGGCGGCTTCCTGCCGCATACCTATGTCAATTTCCTGTGCCTGCTGGGCTGGTCGCCGAAGGACGATCGCGAAGTGATGTCGCGCCAGGAACTGATCGACGCGTTTACGCTTGAAGGCGTGAACCGCTCCAACGCGACTGTGAACTTCACGGAAGAAGATCCCTACGATCCGAAGGCGGTCTGGCTGAATGCCGAGCATATACGCGCCCTGCCGGCGGAAGATTTGTCGGCGCTGCTGCTGCCGTTCGCTCGCGAGGCTGGATTTGACGCGGACGCCGCCCGGATGGCTGCCATCACCCCGCTGATTCGAGAGCGCATCCGCACCTTGCGCGAGGTCGCGACTGCCGCCGATTTCTTTTTTGCGGTCGAGCTGCCGCCTTATGACAGCAATGAACTGATTCCGCAGAAGGGCGACGCGCGCATGGCTTTGGCAGTTCTCGAAAAAGCCGGTGAAATTCTGCAAACCGCGGAGTTCAGCCACGACGGACTGGATGCAGCCCTGCGCGCCGGTGCGGCGGAACTTAAAGTCAAGACCGGCCAGATGTTTCAACCGATCCGGGTGGCAGTGTGCGGCCGCAAAGTCGCGCCGCCGCTGTTTGAAACACTGGTGGTGCTGGGCCGTGAGACCTGTCTCCACCGCATCGAACGCGCCATTGAACAGTTGCCGGCGGGAGCGATATCATGAGCGACAATAGTTCCATCGCAGCCACGCCGGTTGCGTCCAACTTCATCCGCGACATTATTCAAGAAGATTTGCGGACCAACAAATACGGTGGCCGCGTGGTCACGCGATTCCCTCCGGAGCCTAACGGATATCTGCATGTCGGGCACGCGAAAGCCATCAACCTGGATTTTGGCCTGGCTAAGGAGTTCGGCGGCAAGTGCAATCTGCGCTTCGACGACACCAATCCCTCCAAGGAAGAGACCGAGTACGTCGAGGGGATTATTGAAGACGTGAAGTGGCTGGGCGGCGATTTCGGGGACCGCATCTATTACGCATCGGAATATTTTGGGCAGCTGTATGAGTGGGCCGTGCAGTTGATTAAGGCGGGCAAAGCTTACGTCTGCGACCTGACCGGCGATCAGGTTCGCGAGCAGCGCGGCACTCTCACCGAGCCAGGCAAGGAGAGCCCCTATCGCAACCGCTCGGTGGAGGAGAATCTGGATTTGTTCGAGCGTATGCGGGCGGGCGAATTTGAGGATGGCGCCAGGACGCTGCGGGCGAAAATCGACATGGCGTCGAAGAACCTCAATATGCGGGACCCCATTATGTACCGCATTCTGCATGCCGAGCATCATCGCACCGGAAATCAATGGTGCATTTACCCGATGTACGACTATGCTCACGGGCAATCTGATTCCATCGAAGGCGTCACGCATTCAATCTGCACTCTGGAATTTGAAGATCACCGGCCGCTGTATGACTGGTTTGTGGAACAGCTCGGCATCCATCATCCGCAGCAGATCGAGTTCGACCGGCTGAACCTCACCTACACCATGATGAGCAAGCGCAAGCTGCTGCTGCTGGTGCAGGAAAAATACGTGAACGGCTGGGACGATCCGCGCATGCCCACCATTTCCGGAATGCGCCGCCGCGGATATACGCCTGAAGCCTTGCGAAATTTCTGCGGCCGCCTGGGGGTATCGAAAACCAATGGAACCACAGAGCTCTCGCTGCTCGAATACTGCGTCCGCGAGGATTTGAACCGGCGTGCGCTGCGCGTGATGGCGGTCCTCAATCCGCTGCGCGTGGTGATCGACAATTATCCTGACGGGTTGGTGGAACAGATGGAGGCCGTCAACAATCCTGAAGACCCTGGGGACGGCGCGCGCAATGTGCCCTTCTCGAAGGTCCTCTATATTGAGCAGGACGACTTCCGCGAAGATCCGCCCAAGCAGTTTTACAGGCTGTCGCCCGGGCGCGAGGTTCGCTTGCGCTACGGTTATTTCGTCACTTGCACGAGCGTGGTGAAAAATGCGCAAGGGAACGTGGTGGAGGTCCGCTGCACTTACGATCCGGAAACCCGCGGCGGCAACTCTCCTCCGGACGGGCGCAAGGTTAAGTCGACCATCCACTGGGTTTCTGCGGAGCATGCGATTGACGCCGAAGTTCGGCTGTACGAAACGCTGTTCACGAAAGAAAGCCCGAACGACGTCGAAGAAGGGCACGAGTTCACGGATAATCTGAATCCACAATCGATGCAGATCCTGACCGGATGCAAACTCGAACCGAGCCTGGCAAATGCGGCTCCAGGCAGCCGCTATCAGTTTGAACGGCTGGGCTACTTCTGCGTCGACCCCGACTCCACTCCGCAACATCCCGTCTTCAATCGGACGGTGACCTTGAAAGACACGTGGGCCAAGATCGAGAAGAAAAAATAGCATCATGATTATTCTCGGACTCGGCGGTCTACAGGGTGGCGGCGCGTGTGCCGTCCTGAAAGATGGAACAATCGTGGCCGCAATCGAGGAGTCCAAGCTTAGCCGCACTCCGCGGCCGGGAGTGCCGGAGGCTGCGGTGGCGGAATGCCTGCGCCTCGCCGGTGTCAGCCGCGAGGCGGTGGATTGCGTTGCGGTAGTGCGGCCGGTGGATCCGTCCTTGCACTTCTCGCTGCGCGAGTTATTTCCCAGGGCTGAGGTTGCGGTGGTAGAGCACCACCTGGCTCACGCCGCATCAGCTTTTTTCGCTTCGCCCTTTGAACATGCGGCAGTGCTCACCTTGGATCATACTGGCGACTTCGGTTGCGGGGCACGTTGGAACGCGCAAGGCAATCATCTGCAGCTCGAAAGGGAATGGCAGTATCCGGATTCGCTGGCCTGGCTGTATAGCGCCGTAACCGAACTCCTGGGCTATCACGCGGGAGCCGACGAACACAAGGTGCAGTGGCTTTCCACGTCCGGCAGCGACCGCTTTCATGAACTGTTCCATGAAATCGCAACGCCTTCAGGACGGCTTGACGCCACGTTCTTCGACGGCCATCCCAGCGCCAACGGCGGCTTTAGCGCCAAGTTCTTCGAGCGACTGGGACTGGAAGACGGAGCCGCGATTCCGGCGGCTATGGCTCCCGCAATCGCGCGCGGATTACAGCGCGCCGTCGAGGACACGGTCTTGGCCATGGCAGGCGAGGGGGAAAATCTATGCGTCGCGGGCGGTTTGTTTTACAACGCTCTGCTGGTGGAATTCCTGGAACGCAGCGGCCGCTGGAAGAACGTCTTCGTGCAACCGGCGGCGGGCAACTCCGGCACCGCGCTCGGCGGAGCGTTCCATATGTGGTATCAGCGGCAAGCGAACCGGCGCCAGACCGGCGTGAATTCGCTGCTGCTGGGCCCCAGCTATGGACGGGAAGAGATCAAAAAGGTTCTGGAAAACTGCAAGCTGCGGTTTCAATATCTGCAATCTATTGACGACGTGCTGGCGAAGGCGGTGAGCATGTTGGGGGAGCGCAAGATTGTGGCGTGGATGCAGGGGCGCATGGAGTTCGGGCCGCGCGCGCTGGGCAATCGCAGCATCCTGGCGTCGCCGTTGGATCCGTATTCCACCGAAAACCTGAACGTATTCATCAAGCATCGTGAACCGTTCCGCAAATTTGCCGCGTCGGTGCCGGCGGAGTTGGCCGCGGAGTATTTCGATGCCGGTCCTAACGCACGAAATCTAGCGACGGTGGGCCGGGTAAAGTCGCAGCATCGCAAGACCTTCGCGTCCGCGATTCTGGGCGATGATATTGTGCGCGTTCACGCCGTGACCGAAGCCGATAACCCGCTGTACCATCGTCTGTTGCATGAAGCAGGCAAGGCCACGGGACTGCCGGTGCTTTACAATACCAGCTTCAATTTATTTGGCGATCCCCTGGTCTCGACGCCGCGCGATGCCGTGCGCAGCTTCTACTCATCGGGCATCGACGCGCTGTTCGTGGGAAGTTTTGTGGTGGAGAAATGATGGTAGTTTTGTAGGGAGCCAGGATGGCTGACGGAAACCTTTCACAAAGCGAAGCGGACGACCTAATCGCAATGGAGAAGGTCCGCGTGAATGATAGTGATAACAGTTACCCCGTTCCTGGAGGCAAGCTGATTGTCCCGCTTACGTCACGGACGGTAGAGAGGGATTTTACTTGGATGTTTCCCGCAGCCAAATCAATCTCGCAAAGGTTACGCATCAGAATCGCGCCCGGCAGATCGTCGTTTTGATGAGGCTTGATATTGGAGGTGCACCTCATCGAAATCCCGACGGAGAAGAAATTCCCTGTCCCCATTTGCACATCTATCGGGAAGGATTTGGAGACAAATGGGCGGTGCTTGCTCCTGAAGCTCACTATTCGAATTTAGATGATCTATATCGAACGCTTGAGGACTTCATGCGGCACTGCAATATAGTCGAACCACCCAAAATTCAACCAGGGCTATTTTGATGCTGGAAGAGATCCGCGCTTTGTTGGACCAGTACAGCGCTTGGCTTCGAGATAAGACCAATTTGCGTGAAGTCAATGATTGGGTCGAAATTACGACGCCCTATCTCGACCGCCATAACGATTACCTCCAGATTTACGCCCGCCGAGTGAATGGAAGCTTCTTGCTTACGGATGACGGTCATACGATCCGGGACCTGGAACTGTCCGGGTGCAATCTTGGCACTTCCAAGCGACAGGAGTTGCTAAACATGACGCTCAATGGCTTCGGTGTGCATCGGAATCGAAATTCTGACGCTCTTGAAGTTACAGCCTCATCGGACAGTTTTCCCCTCCGAAAACATAGCCTAATGCAAGCAATGCTCGCGGTGAATGATTTGTTTTACCTCGCCGAACCTATGGTGAAGAGCCTCTTTTACGAGGATGTAGTGACGTGGCTCGACACTGCCGAAATTCGATACACGCCCGAAGTAAAGTTTACAGGCAGGAGCGGCTACGACCATCTTTTCAATTTTGTAATTCCAAAATCTCCAAGAGAGCCTGAGCGGATTCTGCACGCCATCAATCGCCCCGACAAGCTCTCGGCTCAAGCATTCATTTTCTCTTGGAGCGATACTCGAGACGTGCGTCCGCCTGCCTCCCGAGCGTACGCGGTTCTCAATGATACAGAACACGCGATTGCATTCGGGGTCTTGGAAGCATTGCGCAGCTATGACATTCGTCCGGTGGTTTGGAGTCGGCGCGAAGACGTGCGTCCCGAACTGGCTGCTTAGGACAATCATCCTCGAACAAGTGCGGTCGTGCGAACAGGCGGCGAAAAACCAGAAGTAAGATCCGCCGCTATTGCGTCGCTTTGGTGAAGTCGGCCGCCTGGCGTGCCGTACCGTTTAGCTCGACAATGTGCATGCCGGTGTTGGCGCGGTCAACAGCGTAGACGTAGCCGCGATCGTCCACCTCGACATTGTTGGTCTGGATGGCCAGCTTGCAGGTCTGGCTTGCGCCTGCGCCGACGCAGCGTTTATCGGTGCGATCACTAATGGCAGGGATGTAGTATCCGATCTCTTTCGGCTTGTATGGATCGCGCACGTCGACGGCGCGCACGCCCGCATTGAAATGGGCCACGAACACCACGCGATTGGCGTACATCGGCGGCAGATTCTCGTTGGTCGAATGTGTGCCGAAGCGGCCGCCTGCCGCGCAGAAGTTGCCGCTATCTTCCGGTACCGTCCAGGTAGAAACTCCCACCGGTTTCGACTCGGTGGTGATATCGAAAATCCGCGCCATCTGCCGGCTCTCATTACATTCGTTGGGAGTGGTTTCGCCGACCATGAACAGAAAGTCTTTGACCTTACTGAACTTTTGATTGGCGAACTCGGAGAGCGGCATGCGCAGCATGGGGACGATGTTGTGGGCTCCCATATCATCCGGCAAGTCGACGCGGGAGACGATGGGATAACGCAGGTTCTCGTCGGTCGCTTCCTTGGGGCCCTTCAAAAGTTTTTCGCGATCCACGATTTCGATCACACCGTTGCGCGCATTGTCGTAGGCCAGATAAACGCGATTGCCTCTTGGTCCGGTGGAGAATGCTCCGTGCAAGCCTCCGGGAGTGGGACCCTTCGCGCCGGGCTCTTGCCCCGGCAATCCGAAGTTGCGGATGAATACCGGCTTGGCCGGGTCGCTCAAATCGTAAATCTGCATCATGCGAGGGGTGCGCCAACCGACGGGACCAGAGACCAAGTACCCAATGCCGGTGTCGCATTCCCACCAGTTCTTGTGAGTGTCGCGGAGGCCGCTGACCACCACCGTGATACGGCTGGGCCTGGCCGGATCCGTGACGTCCCAGATTTCATGCGCGCTATTGCCGAAGTCACGCAGCAGATAGAACTTCCCTTTGACGGCATGCGGCAATTCGTTGCCGCTGCATACGCGCACCATGGAAGCGCCGCCGAATTCTCCGGCGCGGTCCTTGGGTTCGCCAGGAATGTGAAACAGGTATTGGGGATGCTTGGGATCGGTGACGTCGACGATGGAAGTGCCGTTAGGCTCCATCTGGCCGGTTTGCGGGTTGAGCGCTTCCCCCCCGTGATGGCCGACGTAAGCGATCCAGCGCTCCCCTTGCTTCTGGATCACGGGCTGATACGCGCTGCGAGCCTGGAGGTCGTTGTAACCTACCAGGTCCATGTTGCTGGCCCGCGGGCTGCGCTGCGCCGCGGTCGGCGGGACTGTCACCTGCCCGGCAAGCAGACTGCAAAACAGGAAGCCCGACGCGAGTGTTTTCGAACCCCTGCGTTGCATGAACCGGGATCTTTCAATAGCGCTCTAGGGCGCCTGTGCAGCCACGTAGGCGCAGATTTCGAGCAGATCCTGTTCGCTCAGATTGGCGACCACCGGTTTCATGAGGCCGGTCCACAACCCGTCGCGGAAGCCATGTTGCATGTCATACATCTGGCGCATCAGGTAGCTGGGAGAACGGCCGGCCAGCGGCGGCACCGGGCCGAGGCCCTTCAGCCCTTCGCCGTGGCAGAGGGCGCATTGTTTGGTTTTTGCGAGCGCCTCACCTTTCTTGATGCTGCCCATAGGCACGTAGGCAATGAAACCGGAGTGGGGATCGCGCAGGACCTCGGTTGCCTCGGCGTTGACCGGCACTTCGACGATGCGGTTGCCCAACGGTTCTTTCTCTTCTCCCTCGGCCAGGAAGAGCCCGTTGTTAACCTTGGTCTTCGGCGCCGTCTTGCTCTCGACAACCTTGATCCACGGTGTCCACTTGATCGCGGCAAAGTAATCAGCGGCCTGCTTGATCTCGTCGTCGGTCATGTTCTTGGCGAAGACCGCCATGGCTTTGGTATTGGCCTTGCGGGTCTCGGCGCTCTTCCGTTTGTCGTTCCTGAAATCCAGCATTTGCTGGATAAAGTAAGAGACCGGCAAGCCACTCACGCCGGCGTTTTCAGCGCGGCCCTTGCCGTTGGGATAATGGCACAACCCGCAGGCCCGCACCGCCGGTTCCTTGCCCTTCGCCACGATGGGAGGCATCTGGGGATGATCCCCCGGATACCAGTCGGCCGGTCCGAAACCGTTGCTGATCTGCGCTCGCGTGAAACCCAGGTCGTTGCCGGGGAGATGCTTTATGCTGGGGTCGGGCGGCGCAGGAGTCGGCGCTACTACCGGTCCCGGCGGGATTCCATAAGCCCAAAACGGCACCGAGTCTTCCGCCAACGAAAGCCCCGCCGTCAACAGTGATCCAACCGCAATCGCCACCACGCCCAATGTGCTTCTCATACGTGCTCCTTTTGGGGGCGAGACTTTGCTCGGCCCGCCGATCTTAAGTTGCGTCCGCTTACTTATGCGCCAGGCGGCTGCAGGCCATCTCGGCGCCCGACGGATCAATCGCACCGCTGCCTTCTTCGATATGCACGATCTTGCCGTCCTTGTCGATCACGAAGGTGGTGCGATTGGCCATTCCCAAATTGGGCAGTAACACGCCGTAATCGGCCATTACTTTCCGTTGAGCAAAGTCGCTCAGGATGGGAAAGCCGACGTTGAGTTGCTTGGCAAATTCCTTTTGCGACGGAGTGTTATCGCCGCTGATACCGAAGACCTTGGTAGCTGCACCTTCAAACTTGGCGGCGTTGGCCTGGTAAGCCAGCATCTCCTTGGTGCAGCCGCCGGTAAACGCGGCGGGGAAGAAAGCCAGTACTACGGGCGCCTTACCGCGGAAACTCGATAACGTGACTTTATCGCCGGTGGTGGCGGGCAGCGTGAAATCCGGCGCCATATCGCCAACCTTCAAATTTGTGTGTGACGGCGTCACGGCGCCTTGCTGGGCGGGCAGAGAGGCGCACAGCAGCGCTCCCAGAATTGCGATAGCCAGTGGCTTCATAGATGTATATCTCCAGTCCTGCCGTAGATTATCATTTGGCAGCCACCCCCGCAAGACCCCAAGGGCAGATCCAGACCCTCAAAAGCCAGCCGTTCCGGAAACGCGTTCCCACGTTAACGGACTCATCCTGCGCTGTGCAGGTAAAAGCAGCAGTTCAGGGCTCCGTTTAACCGCTCTACGCATACGCATGTGCGCGCCAGTTGTGGAAGGCTGAGTTCCAGCTTATCGCGCCAATCCCCATGGCCGTAGGCAGGGAAGACGCCGTCGACGGTTTGAGTAACCGGATGCCTCCGCATCGCCAGTCTCACGCCAGGCACTTAGTAAAGGCTGAGTGATTTGGCGCAAGGCGGCGGAAAATTGGAAGCCGCAATATACAGCATTGCGGCCCTAAGAGTCATTGTTTGCGTCGCGACAGAAATGGCAGTTCTTTTGGAATTACGCCTGCTTTGAGATAAGTGACCAAATATGGTCGCGTGGTTGCACTTAAGGAAAAAGGTATCGTATGCCCGCTTCGCGAATTCAATCACGAGTCAGTTCCGGGCTAGCAGAGAGTTATCCGGAAGAGTCTTGGTGGGCCAAATTCGAAGAGATTGTCGGCAGAAGCAAAGTGATGAACCGTCTCCTGCAACAGGTTGAGATAGTCGCTCCTACTGCTGCCACAGTGCTCATTCTGGGCGAAACCGGCACGGGGAAGGAGTTGGTCGCGCGTGCCATCCATAGATTGAGTTCTCGCAAGAACAATCCTTTTATTACTTTGAATTGTGCAGCCATTCCCACCGGGCTTTTAGAAAGTGAGTTATTTGGGTATGAGAAAGGGGCGTTCACCGGTGCTTTGTCACAAAAGATCGGTCGATTTGAGCTGGCGCACAGGGGGACTCTGCTTCTGGATGAAGTGGGCGACATCCCCCTGGCCCTGCAACCCAAATTGTTGCGTGCGCTCCAGGAAAAGGCGTTTGAGCGGCTGGGCGGAACCCGAACGATTCCGATTGACGTCCGGCTCATTGCTGCCACCAACCGCAATCTGAGCCAGATGATGGGCGACAAACTCTTTCGCAGTGACCTTTATTACCGCTTGAAGGTCTTCCCAATCACCATACCGCCATTACGCGATCATCCGGAGGATATTCCCGCGCTTGTCCGGCACTTCACCCGCAAGTACGCCAGGGAAATCAGCCGGCCGGTCGAAACGATTGCACCGGACACCATGCAGGCATTGGCGGGATTCAGTTGGCCTGGGAACGTGCGTGAGCTCGAGAACTTCATCGAGCGGTCCGTCATCCTTTCTCACGGGGCCGTGCTCGACACTCCATTGGCTGAACTACTCACCGAGGCGGAGCAAGCCACC
>Ga0207674_10009034_pt1 | contig 11451 bp, 7 predicted proteins | sample KBSCornC72_FD_184303 | JGI IMG/M metagenome (GOLD analysis project Ga0207674, IMG submission 184303) | Corn rhizosphere microbial communities from Kellogg Biological Station, Michigan, USA - KBS Corn C7-2 (SPAdes) (version 2) | ecosystem: Host-associated > Plants > Roots > Rhizosphere > Soil ... | reverse complement strand
GGCAGGATTGGGCAGTTCCGACAGCGACCAGACTTTCCGGCCGGGCTCCACGCTGACATAGCGGGTCACCCGCGGATCGATCTTCATCCGCCAGTTGCGTTCATCACCACCACCCTCGAACCGCACAGCACCGGTACAGCCTTGCTCGACGATCACCGAAGCGTCGCCGGCGCCATTCTGGGTGATGCGGAAATGCAGGTCCTTGCCGGCGCTGATGCGGATCGCATTCTTGACCGGACCAAAGGCGCCTGAAAAGATGCAGCTTCGCGGCGGCCGTCTGACCAGATCCTTCGGATCGGCGTCGAAGGTCAGCGCAGCGACTGCCGGGTTTCGTGCGCCGTTGCATTCGAAGCCATAGACCTCGATGTTCGCAATCGCGCCCTTGACCGTCCACAAGGCATCGTCGGCTCCCTCGACATAGGCACCGTGGATCGTGATGTAGCGCATGTCGAGAAAGGCGTTGCGGTTTTCCATCACGATCCCGCGTCCTGACGAATAGATCACGAGCAGGTTGGTGATCGTCAGATTGTTGGTGGCGTCGTCCGCCGGGCGGTAGCCGTCGGAGGATAGCTCGAAGGCGGGCAGGGCATTCTCGCGGTCGCCGCATTGCCGGACCTGAAAGCGATCGATCCGGCTTTCGCGAAGCAGGGATGTCGGCTGCGGCTTGCGAGAAATGCCGGAGCAGAAGCCGCGTCCCTTGATATGGCGGATCTCGACGTCGCTGATGTGGATATTGTCGTTGCGTTCGTAGAGCATCAGCCCGTTCTGGCGATTGGGCGTCGCCCGGCTGCCGGAAAGCGTGAAGCCTGCCAGCGTCACACCGGAAGACTGGCCCGCCGGGATCGCCACCATCTTCGAGCGCGGGCCGATCTCGGACGCGTCCTTGCCCAGCCAGGTCTCGGTGACAGACAGCGCGTCGCCGCTAGCCTGGGGATCGAACATCAGCCAGGTCTTGAGCGAACCAGCACCGACGATCGCCATCGCGCCAGTGATTGGGGGGAGTGGCGCGGTAATGCGATAGCGACGTGCCGAAAGCACGACCGTGCCCATCAGCCGCATCGCGATCTTCATCGCGGCGGCGATAGCGTCGGTATCATCATTCCCTTCGAAGCTGGCCGCGTCGCTGGATGCAGAAACAGCGCAATCGCCCAGCGCACCGAGCACCTCCGGCCGGATTGCACGCAGTTCGTCGTCAGCGAGGAAAAAGCGTCGGCCGTCCCTCGTCTCGAGGAAGGGCAAGCCGGCGTCACCGCGCGCATCCGCGACATAGAGCGCACCGCCAATGCCCGGCACATGGTAGCCGGCGGTACGGATTGCCGTGACGTCGGCGCCGACCGTGACTCCCTGTAGATCTCCGGCCAGGACGATGTCCATGACCGTGCCGCCGCCAGCCGGTGCCGATGAAGCGCCGCGGGAAATGGCTGCTGCGGCTGCAAGCCCTGCGAAACCAGTGCCGACGAGAAGGGAGCGGCGGGCAAAATCCTGTGTGTCCATAACTTCCTCGCGGCGTTTTTGAAGATGGGCGGCGTCAACCAGTCCTTAAACCAACCCTGCCATATTATCCGGGTATTTTCGGCAGTTGGAACGACCTATGGATCAGCATGGCTGGTATGAACGGATGCTTGCCTGGCTGTTGGGATCGCCCGACACCATATCCGTCCATCTCGTGCTGCTGATCATGCTGACGGCGGCACTCCTGCTGCGGCGTTCGCTCGGTGCGTGGCCGGTCTGGTGGGCTGCCTTCTTCGGAGCGATGCTGATTGATGCCTGGTGGACCCTCAATGGCGTTCCACATGCGCCGTGGCCGATCTCGCTGCTCAATATGATGGCCATGCCTACCCTTATCTTCCAACTCGCCCGGTCTCAGCGTCTGCCTGGGCTGCGCCGTGGCCAGATGAGCGATGTCCAGCGCAAGCGCTGGGTAGCCCAGCACGCCTTTGCAGCTGAGCCCCGCGAGCAGGGCGCGCTCGTGACGCTAACCCGGCGTGACCCCGTCTGAGCGGGCCGAGCCAGTCCCTGTCAGCATCTTTGCGAGCGCAGGAGACGAAACCAAGACCAGTTGCGAAAGGAAGGCGCTGACATCCGCCTCATCCTGTTCGGCGGAAACAGCGTGGCCGGCCGGACGGACGATCGAGGCGCGCACCAGCAGACCATCGAGCAGCCGGCCCGAAAGCCCCTGTCTGAAAATCTCGGCACGCACACGGAGCGCGCTGTTGTTCACCAGATCGCCGGTGCGGATCCAGTAGAGGACCTGCTCGCGCCGTTCGAGGCCTTCGGCGGTGAAGCCCCGTGCCGTGATCAAACCCCGGCCGATCTTGAGCGGGATGTCATGCTGGTTGCTCAGGACGTAGCCCTGCGCGAAATAGCAGAGATCAGGCACATGGACGCGATCCTCCTGATGCTGCTCGCGCTGATAGGCGAGCATGAGCATGATCGTCGTCCCGTCGGCTTTGCGGAAGCTCCTGGTCTCGACCTTGTCATAGACAAGAACCGGCCGGCCTAACGCATCGAGCAGCGATGGCTGAACCGGCTCGACGATCATGGGCACGCCATTCCACTCTCCGATCCTGGACGGGATCGCGGCAAGCACGTCCATTCGCTCGGCCGGGACGAGCTGGAGATTGTTCATGGCTATGTGCGACGCGCCGGCCGTGCCGAGGGCAAGCGCCAGCAGTGCGGCGGCGGCGGGCAGCGCATATCTACGCATGAGACTTGCGTCCCAAGGCCCACTCCAGCAGCGCGCGTGTCGCGGAGAAGAAGATGAGAACGATGATGATCTCGGAAAAGGCGGCCAGTTCGTGCGAGGCAGTGCCGGCATCCCCCCCGAAATGGTAGGTGATGAACACCAGCGTCGACACCCGGAGGAAATTCGCGGCGAGCGCGAGAACAGGGGTCAGCAGCAGAAGCAGGATCGTGACGGCCGTTCGCGTCGGCGGCAGCAGGTAGACGAACAGCAGCCCGATCGCGGTCAGCGAGATCAGCGAGTTGAGCCCGGCGCAGGCGTCCGCGATCTGGAGCTGGTAAAAGCCGACGTTGAGGACCACGCCGTGGTTCGAAACGGGATAGCCAATCGCATAAAACAGGTCCGTCACACCCTGCGACAGGAACATCTTAAGCGGAACGAGCAGGCTGTTCGCGACGCTGTTCGGGATCGGGATGACGAACAGCAGCATGACGCAAGGGAACAGGCAGCGCTTCAATCCGCTGGATCCGCCGACGAGCAGGATGGCGGCAGCTATCATAAGGACTACGCCGATCCCTTCGAGCTGGTAGAAGGACTGACTGCGGCCAAGAAAATAGAGCAGGGCGGCGAACGTGGCCGCGCCAAAGGCCAGGCCGATTGCCCTCGGGCTGGCGGACCAATCGAAGACATGACGTTCGCGCCAGAAGGCGACCGCGATGAACGCGAGCACGATCGGCGCGTGCGTGTCGCTCGTCCGTGCCCAGAATATGGTGGCGAAGGAATAGAGGGTCGGCAGGACCAGCACTGCGAGCGCGGCGATCACCATGGCGCTCGCCACCGAAAAGGATCGGCGCGTCCCTTGATCCGGCCTGGCCGTGCCAGCGTTCCCGAAAGAGGCTGTCATCGGCCGGTGAAGGCGCGCCGGCGCACCTGCCTCATTTCGCGAGCTGGGGATCGAGCACCTTCACCTTGGCCCGCTGGCGCAGCTTCTCCAATTCGGCCTTGGCGACCCGGTCCTTGCTTTCGGCGGTCAGCTTCGCCCGGATCAGCGGTTTGGCCTGCTCCAGGCTGAGGGGCGCCGGGCGAAGCGCGCGGATCGTGACCAGTTCGACCACGGTTTCGCCGGCGTTCAGGAAGGAGTCGCCGATCTGCGCGGTCTTGAGCCGCGTAGCAGTCGCGGCCGGCAGCTGTTCGGACGATCTTTCGATCATGTTCCTCGCGACCATCACCTTATCGGCGGCCGCGCGTGCGACCAGCTCCGGCAATACCGCGTCGTCCGCGGCGAGGCGGTTGCGATACTGGCTGATGATCTTCGGATCGCCAGTGAAGGCGACCTGCTCGAACGAGCCTTCGACGCGGCTCGCGAACAGATCGCGGTTGCTCTGATAATAGTCGTTGACTTGCTCATCCGTGGGCGGCGCCACCGATCGGGTTACCTTTTCCAGATAGGCGCGCGCAAGCACGGAGCGTCGCACGCCCTCGAGCTGCATTACCGTGTCGCTGTCGCGGTCGACGCCATCTTTCTCCGCGGCGTCGGCGAGCAGCTTCTCGTCGATCAGTTTTTCAAGCACGGCTTTGCGCGCGGCGGGCAAGCCGCTTTCAGGCACCGCCGGCATCTGCGAAAGCACATGGGCATATTCCGCGCGTGCGAGCTTGAACCCGTCTCCTACCGCGATGTCCTGTGAACTCGCCTTGTTATCGCAAGCTGCAACGAAGAGCGCGGTGCTGGCCGCTGCAAGAAATCCTATCCGGGATGACAGGGGAAGACGGCGATTGGTCAAAGGAACCTCTCCGGCCTTGGGCAGCGGGCCATCACGCTTGTGGCTGCCGGGCTATGAACATATCCAAAACAGTCAACGACCCAGGCTTCGCCATAGCGTCCGAAGCGAACATGTCGACTGGCAGGAAGCGCAGAAATCTGGTCCAAAATGACACATGCTGCAGGGCGAAATTTGGTGCGCTGCACAGATTTTTGCCTACTCGGCCTGTGGCGTTTTTAGCACGGTTTGCGCAAATTCATCGCAATACAGCAACTTATTGCCGCATTATCACACCAGCTATTCAATATGGTGGTTGCGAGATATGGTTAACATAGGTAAAGGGCATCCTAGGCGCTGATCCGCGCAATCGGGACAAGGGGTTTGACGATGAAGCGTGTGTTCCTTTCCGCCGCCGCAATGCTCGCAGCTTGTGGCGTCAGCTCGGTGGCTCATGCCGAAGCTCCCTACCTTAACCTTGATCTCGCCGGCGGTACCGCGACATTCGGCAATACCGGGATAGACTCGGGCTCGTTCTCGAACAGCTTCACCTTCTTCTATCCGACGGGTTCGCCCGTTGACGCGCTGGCTTCGTTCATTTCGTCCGCACTGTCCCCGACGAGCAAGAACGTCAGTTTTACGAGCGTTACCCTCAACGGCACGTCTTTCACACCGGTTTTGACCGGTCCAGTCGAATATTGGACCTATGAAGGCCCGGTGAACTTCGGCACCACGCAGAACACGCTGATCTTGACGGGCAACGTTCTCGGTGGTCCGGCGAGCTATGCCGGCACGATCGAATTTACCTCTGCGGCGGTGCCTGAGCCGGCCGCTTGGGCGCTCATGATCGGTGGCGTCGGGTTGATTGGCCTCAGCGCCCGCAAAGCCAAGCGGAAGCAGCGCGAGTTGGCTATCGCCTGACACCTGTTCCGGGTAGCTTTAGGCTACCCGGACGATATTCTCGGAATATGAACACGCCCGCTCTTGAAGCGGGCGTTTTCTTTTGTATCGCGCCCGCTTTCTGCGGCCCGTGTATCCAGTGATTGGTATGTACCCCAGTTTGCGCTGAATACGCAGCTGGGCGGGACCGTTGCCATCTGCGATCGGTGTCGCCGCGCGCGCATTGCTTTTTCGAAAAAATAGTATCATATGATACCATATGAATCGCAGGCGAGCACGATGACGGCACAATATATCCCGGGCTTCCACAATCATTTTTCGACTGAGGCTGTGTCAGGCGCACTGCCGCTTGGCGGCAATTCGCCGCAGCATGTGCCATTCGGCCTCTATGCCGAGCAGCTTTCCGGTACAGCCTTCACCGCGCCACGTTCGGAGAATCGCCGGTCCTGGCTTTATCGGCTGCGCCCGACCGCAAGCCATGCCCCGTTCGAGCGCTGCTTCGGCAATGATGGTCTGCACGCCGGGCCGTTCCAGGAACCGGTAACACCTAATCGTCTGCGATGGGATCCGTTGCCTTTTCCGCAGCAGCCAACGGATTTTGTCGACGGCCTGATCACCTGTTGCGGTAATGGCGAGGTGGGCAGCTGCATCGGCATCGGGATCCATATGTTCGCCGCCACCCGATCGATGGGCCATCGGGTTTTCTTTTCGGCCGATGGCGAACTGCTGATCGTCCCTCAGGAAGGCAATCTCCGGATCGAGACTGAAATGGGCGTGATTGAGCTTGAACCGCAGGTGATCGCGGTCGTGCCTCGTGGTGTCAGGTTTCGCGTTATTCTCCCGGATGGGCGGGCCCGGGGATATGTCTGCGAAAATTACGGTGCGTTGCTTCGTCTGCCGGAGTTGGGGCCGATCGGATCGAACGGGCTCGCCAATAGCCGGGATTTCGAGACGCCCGTCGCATGGTTCGAAGATGCCGACGTCGAAACCGAGGTGATCCAGAAATTTCAGGGCAAGTTGTGGCGCACGACCTTGCCCCATTCCCCGCTGGACGTGGTGGCCTGGCACGGCAATCTCGCGCCGTACCGGTATGATTTGCGGCGGTTCAACACGATCAACACGGTCAGTTACGATCATCCGGATCCGTCGATCTTCACGGTCCTGACCTCGCCGAGCGACAGGCCGGGCACGGCCAATGTCGATTTCGTCATCTTCCCGCCGCGATGGATGGTCGCTGAAGCGACCTTCCGGTCCCCATGGTTCCACAGGAACGTCATGAGCGAGTTCATGGGGCTGATTACTGGCGTGTACGATGCGAAGGCGAGTGGGTTCGCGCCGGGCGGCGCTTCGCTCCACAATTGCATGAATGGCCATGGTCCCGATCGTGAGAGCTACGAAAAAGCCGTCGCGGCCAATCTGGCGCCAACCAAGATCGAAGGCACGATGGCATTCATGTTCGAGAGCCAATATGTGATCCGCCCGAGCGCGTGGGCAATGACCAGCCCGCTTTGCCAGCCTGACTATGATGAGGTGTGGGCTGATTTCCCAAAGGCAGAACTTCCAAAATGATGACGACTGGCGTGGATGATACGCACAACCCGGACCGGACAAGCTGGGTGAAGGGGGCCAATGAGCATCCCGATTTTCCGATCCAGAATCTGCCGCTGGGCATCTTTTCGATCGTCGGCGAAAGCCCGCGCGGCGGCGTGGCGATTGGTGACAGGATCGTCGATCTCGGGGCACTTGCGCGTACCGGACTTTTGCAGGGTACCGCGCAGGCAGCAGCTGAGGCCGGTGCCGAATCTACACTGAACACATTGCTCGCACTGGGCGGCGAACCCAGGCGCGCTCTTCGCCGGGCCCTGTCGGAACTGCTGTCCGACGCCGGATCGCGGGCAGGGGTCGAACCGGTCCTGCGCGATGGCGCGGCGGCGCAGTTGCACCTGCCGGTGCGCATCGGGGATTATACCGATTTCTATGTCGGCATTCATCACGCCATGAATGTCGGGAAGCTTTTCCGGCCGGACAATCCGCTGCTTCCCAACTACAAGCATATCCCGATCGGTTATCACGGCCGGGCCTCATCGATTCGGGTTTCAGGTACGCCTGTTGCACGGCCCAACGGGCAGCGCCTGCTGCCGGGTGAAAGCGCGCCAACGTTCGGCCCCGCCCGCCGTCTGGATTATGAACTTGAACTGGGTATCTGGATCAGCCAGGGGAACGACCTTGGTACTCCGATCTCGATTGGGGATGCATCGGAACATGTCGCCGGGCTGTCTCTTTTGAACGATTGGTCGGCGCGCGATCTGCAGTCCTGGGAATATCAGCCGCTCGGTCCGTTTCTGGCGAAGAACTTTATCACGACGGTATCACCCTGGATCGTGACCGCTGAGGCGCTGGCGCCGTTCCGCATAGCGCAGCCGGTCCGTCCCGAGGGCGATCCGCGCCCCTTGCCCTATCTCTGGAACGAGGATGACCAGCGCCTGGGCGCGTTCGCGATCAACCTGGAAGTGTTGATCGCAACGTCGCGGATGCGGGCTGCGTCCATCGCGCCCTATCGATTGAGCCGAGGCCCGTCATCCAACATGTATTGGACGATCGCGCAGATGATCGCGCACCATACTTCGAACGGATGCAATCTGAATCCGGGGGATCTGCTCGGATCCGGCACGATATCCGCACCGAGCCGAAGCGGTTTCGGGAGCCTTCTCGAGTTGAGCGACGGCGGCAAGTCTCCGCTCGATTTGCCGGGCGGTGAGCGGCGGTCGTTTCTTGAGGACGGCGATGAGCTTATCCTTTCGGCGCGTGCGGAGGCTCCGGGCTTTCGCTCGATCGGTTTCGGCGCATGCTCCGGGATCGTTCAACCGACCCTGTCGCCGGAAGCGTAAAAGGGCATTTCCTTGCCCGCGTGCGACGAATGGAACGCGCTGGTACCGGGCAAATGTCTTTTTTTGGCACAATGCTGACGCGGCCTTAGGCGCCGTAAGTTTTTTTCGTGCGGCAATGTCTTCTCCGCGCGCTAACCAAATCATTATGCTGGTTGAGAAAATTCTCCGGCCGCCGAGACGCGTCCTCGTCTCGGTGGCTGCTCAACGTCCGCGATGCCCTTCAAAATCAGGCGGCAGACTTCTTTCTGACTCGAAGCTGTGGATAACTTAACCATGAATGCGGCGCGAGTCGCCGTTGGGGAGAGGAGTTTTTCAGTTTGTAGGGGGGCGTAGTATGAGTGGTTCAATTTTTCAGGCGGCGACCGAAGTCAGCGTTGGAGAACGGGACGGGTCGATCCAGGTGACATTCCGGCGCAGTGGCGATCTCTCGCAACCGGCCAACGTCATCTACGACGTTTCAACGGAATCGGCCACAGCCGGTGTCGATTTCACCGGCTCCTCGGGCACCGTGCAATTTGAGGCGGGGCAGGACAATGCCTCGGTCAATTTCGGGATCATCAATGACAATCTGAGCGAGGCGACCGAGACCTTCATCGTCAGCCTCACTGCGGTCGACGATGGCGTGATAGGGATTCCGCGTACGGTGCGGGTGAACATTCTCGATGACGAGAATCCCGTGCTGCCGCCCGTCGATCCGCCGCTCGTATCCCCCTATGACGTCAGCACCGAAAATGTGATCACCGGCCTTCGGCAGCCGATCAATTTCGAGTTTTCGCCGACCGATCCCAACATCGTCTACATCGCCGAAAAAGGCGGCCTGATCCGGACGTACAACATAGCGACAGGCGCGGATCTGGGGGTGTTCATAGACCTTCGCAACCAGGTCAACGAATATCAGGATCGTGGCTTGATGGACATCGCGCTCCATCCGAACTTTCCGAGCCAGCCCTATCTTTATGCCTTCTATGTCGTCGAGCCCGCCGGTTTGACGCCTGACACCCCGGGCAACCGTTTTTCGCAGGTGGTCAGGTTCACGGCGGATTCGTCCGCTGGCTATCTCCGCGTCGTGCCGAACAGCGGCGTCGTTATCGCGGGCCAGACGGGCCGCACGGCGGCCGATATAAGCGGGGGTGGGACCCAGGATTTCACGAATCCCTCATTCGTGAACGCCACATCCTCCGAACAATATCTTCGGCCCAACGATCCCAACCCCCCGATGGTGATCGGCGGATTCAAGCAGAATTACATGCGCGTGGATTCGGCCTCGCACGCCGGTGGTGGGCTGGCCTTCGGTCCCGACGGAATGCTGTACATCTCGACCGGCGACGGCGCCTCGTTCGACTATGCCGATCCGCGGGCAACCCATGTTCAGGATCTCAACAGCATGGCTGGAAAGATCCTGCGCGTCGATCCGATGACGGGCAAGGGGCTCACCGACAATCCCTATTACCAGTCCGGCCAGTCGCTCGATTCCAATATTTCCAAGGTCTATCAGTCCGGGCTCCGCAATCCTTTCTCGATTACTTTCGATCCGCAGGGCCGGCTCTTCATCTCCGAAACGGGGTGGAGCACCTATGAAGAGATCAACCATGGCGTCGCGGGCGCCAATTTCGGCTGGCCCTATTATGAAGGCGGCGAGGGCGGGGTATCGAAGAAAACGTCGGGCTTTCAGAACGCGACTGGCGCAGCGGAATTCTACGCCGCGGTAGAAAACGGCACGAAGACGGTCACGGCGCCCTATGGCGCTTTCGGCCATGCCGCCGCTGTGCCCGGATACCAGAACCAGGCGATCACCGGCGGGAATGTCGTCTACAGCGGTAACAAATATCCGGCAGCGCTTCAGGGCGACTATTTCTTCAGCAATTTCCCCGCCGGCCAGGCTTTCACGATCGATACGAATGATCGTCAGCAGGTCAATTTCCTGTTCAAGAACACCAGCCCCTACGCGCCTGTCTTCTACAAGCAGGGGCCGGACGGATATGTCTATTTCGCTGATCTGGGCAATCTCGACCTGGGCCTGTCCGATGGCCGCATCGGCCGCATTCTGATCAGCGACCCGCAAGCATCCAATTTGCTGGTGAACGGATCGTTCGAGGCGACGACCATCCCGAACGGATCTTCCAACTATGCCTCGATCCCGGGCTGGACGGCATTGACTGGCGGCCGGATCGAACTGTGGAAAAATCTTCGCGGCATGACGGCCACCAATGGCACCAATTTCGCGGAGCTGGACTTCGACACCGCATGGGACGGCTTCTATCAGGACGTCCAGACGGTCGCGGGTCAGGCACACACATTGACTTTCGATCTCAGGCGACGGTCCGATATCGCCAACACGACGCCGGGTATCCAGATTCTGTGGAACGGGCAGGTGATGGCGACCACCGCGCCGGGCACCACTGGCTGGGGCAGCTTCACGGTTTCCAATCTTGTCGGCACTGGTGGTCTCGACCGGTTGACCATCCGTGAACTGCAGTCGGAAAGCGTCGACGGGGTCGGCGCGGTCATCGACAATTTCAGGCTGGTGGCGGCTGGCGCCGTGGTACCGAGCGTGAGTGTGTCGGCCAATCCATCGACGGTGGCGGAAGCGGCGGGTGCCAATGCGGGCGTGACCTTCACGCTGAATGCGGTGCAGTCGAGCAATGTGACAGTGACCTATTCGACCGTGAACGGCACGGCGGTTGCTGGATCGGACTTTACCGGCGCAACCAATGCGACGGCGACGATCCTTGCAGGGCAGACCAGTGCGACGGTCCAGATCCCGATCCTCAATGATAATGTGGCGGAATCGAGCGAGAGCTTTTCGGTCAACCTCGTAGGCGCGACGCTGAACGGCAATGCTATCCAGGCGTCCGGCAGCGCCGCAATCACGATCACCGACAATGATCCGCCGCCGATAGGCACCAACTTGCTGGTAAATGGCTCGTTCGAGGCGACGACGATCCCGAACGGCTCTTCGAACTATGCGTCAATCCCCGGCTGGACGGCGCTGACGGGCGGACGGATCGAGCTCTGGAAAAACCTTCGCGGCATGACCGCCAGCAACGGGGTCAATTTCGCAGAGCTGGACTTCGACACCGCATTGGACGGTTTCTACCAGGATGTTCAGACGGTGGCGGGCCAGTCGCATTCGCTGACCTTCGACCTCAGAAGGCGGACGGATTATACTGACACGACTCCGGGGATCGAAGTCCTGTGGAACGGGCAAGTGGTCGCGACCACG
>Ga0207674_10009032_pt1 | contig 11452 bp, 15 predicted proteins | sample KBSCornC72_FD_184303 | JGI IMG/M metagenome (GOLD analysis project Ga0207674, IMG submission 184303) | Corn rhizosphere microbial communities from Kellogg Biological Station, Michigan, USA - KBS Corn C7-2 (SPAdes) (version 2) | ecosystem: Host-associated > Plants > Roots > Rhizosphere > Soil ... | reverse complement strand
TGGCGGCGGCATGGGTGGAATGGGCGGCATGGGTGACATGGGTGGGATGATGTAATAGAGAGGCGGCGTTCTCATGCCGGCGTATCAGTCAGTCTTCGAGGGCAAAAGCACATTCCGGCGCGACGTCTGGCATGGAAAGAAGTGGCTCGGCTTGTGGCATTTCATAGATGGCCAGAATGCCGACCACGTCGCGCGCGGAATCCTGGAGACTCAGTACGGCCCTAATAACGTGACGGGCGTGATCGTCGGAGACCGGGACAGCAAGAAGCCTCCGATGTGGGAAAGCTTCGGAGTCGAGAAACCTCACGATCTACTCTGAGTGAATGGAGGTTGTGAGTGGACTTCGAATGGGACGCAACAAAGGCGGCCGGCAATCGCCGAAAGCACGGCGTTTCCTTCGAAGAGGCGAGTACGGTATTCGAAGATCGAAATGTCCTCGTGCGATACGACGAGGGACATTCGGACGAGGAAGATCGGTGGAATGCGGTCGGCGCATCGGCGAAACTCCGAGTATTGTCCGTGACGTATACTCGGCGCGGCAACGCGATGCGCATTATCAGCGCACGAAAGGCAACTCGCACCGAGGCACGAGAATATGGCGAAGCCTAAGTCGAAAATAAAATTCGTGAAGTTCTCCCCCACCGAGATTGCTTATGACGGGCCTTCGCCCGAGGAATTGCGAAAGTGGAAACCGGTAGGCCGCGGCAAGGACGCGATCTTTCGGAAATCGCCAATGGCGGTCGTGCTCGACGCGGACGTCGCCGCCGTATTTGCCGACCCGAAAATTGTGAATGAAGCATTGCGCGGCCTGATCAACCTGGCGCGCCAATCCACGCAACGGAATCCGAAGAAAAGGAAAACGGCGTAAGGCGCGCCGGTGCCCCTTGCCGAACAAGGACAAAGGACAAACTTATGAAACTGCGACCCCTTCAAGACCGTGTGATCGTCAAGCAGACCGAGGCCGAGGAGAAGACCAAGAGCGGCATCTACCTCCCCGACGCCGCCAAGGAAAAGCCCACGCGGGGCAAAGTCGTTTCGGTCGGCCCGGGCCGGCTGGACGACAAGGGCAAGCCGATGGAAATCCCCGTTCGCGTCGGCGACACCGTCTACTACGGCAAGTACAGCGGCACCGAGGTGGAAGTGGACGGACAGAAGTTCGTCATCCTCCGCGAGACGGACCTGCTGGGCGTGCTGGATTAAAGAGGAATTGAACCACGAAGTACACGAAGAACACGAAGTCAAATCGAATTGATTTCCGATCTTCTTCGTGTCCTTCGTGCCCTTCGTGGTTAACAATTAGAATTTCGGAGCAACCAATGGCATCAAAGCAAATGAGTTTCGAAGTGGACGCCCGGGCGCAGATCGCGGACGGGTTGTCGCAACTGGCCAAGGCCGTCAAGGCCACCCTCGGGCCGCGTGGGCGCAACGTCGTCCTCCAGAAATCGTTCGGCAGCCCCCGCATCACCAAGGACGGCGTCACGGTCGCCAAGGAGATCGAACTCCCGCAGCCGTTCCAGAACATGGGGGCCAAGCTCGTCATGACCGTCGCCAGCAAGACCGGCGACGTCGCGGGCGACGGCACCACCACCGCCACGGTCCTGGCGGAGGCGATCTACCTCGAAGGGCTGAAGTACGTCACCGCTGGCGGCGTCAACCCCGTGACCATCCAGCGCGGCATCCTCAAGGCCGCCGAGGTCGCCGCCGACGCGATCACGGCCATCTCGAAGAAGGTGAAGGGCCACGAGGACTACCAGCGCGTCGCCACGATCTCCGCCAACGGCGACAATCACATCGGCCAGCTCATGGCTGATGCGATGGAGAAGGTCGGCAAGGAGGGCGTCATCACGGTCGATGAAGGGAAGAGCACGGAATCGACGCTCGAGTACACCGAGGGGATGCAGTTCGACAAGGGTTACCTGTCGCCCTACTTCCTGACGAATCCGACCACGCTTGAGGCGGTGTTGGAAGAGCCGTACATCCTGATCCACGAGAAGAAGATCGCGAACCTCGCCGAATTGTTGCCGCTGCTGAACAAGGTCGTGACGGGTGGCCGCCCCCTTCTGATTATCGCCGAGGACGTCGAGGCGGAGGCGCTGGCGGCGCTGGTCGTGAACAAGCTGCGTGGGGTGTTGAACATCTGCGCCGTCAAGGCGCCGGGGTTCGGCGACCGCCGCAAGGCGCTCATGGGTGACATCGCCACGCTCACGGGCGGTGAGTTCATCTCCGAGGACCTGGGAACCAAGCTCGAGAACGTCGAGTTGGAGCAGCTCGGCTCGGCCAAGAGCGTCACGATCGACAAGGACAAGACGCTGATCATCGAGGGCGGCGGCAAGAAGAAGGAGATCGACACCCGCATCGAGCAGATCCGGATGCAGATCGAGAAGACCACCAGCGACTACGACCGCGAGAAGCTCCAGGAGCGCCTGGCCAAGCTGACGGGCGGCGTGGCGGTCATCCGCGCGGGCGCGGCGACCGAGACGGAGATGAAGGAACGCAAGGACCTGATCGACGACGCGCTGCACGCCACCAAGGCGGCGGCGGAAGAGGGCATCGTCCCGGGCGGCGGGGTCGCCTTCCTCCGGGCGATCGAGGCCGTCGAGAATGCCAAGGGCAAGGCCAAGGGTGACGAGAAGATCGGCTTTGACATCGTCGCCACCGCGCTGCGCGCCCCGTGTAAGCAGATCGCCGAAAACGCGGGCGAGGACGGCGACGTCGTCGTGGACACGATCACGTCGAACAAGAATCCCAACTTCGGCTACAACGCGGCGACCGACGAATACGTCGACATGCTCAAGGCCGGTATTATCGACCCGACCAAGGTCGCGCGCACGGCATTGCTGAACGCGGCCAGCGTCAGCGGTCTGGCGCTGACGACCGAGGTGTTGATCACCGAACTGAAGGAGAAGAAGGACGAGGCGAACGCGGTGGCGGGCGCGGTGGTCTGACGCGATTTTCGCCGATAGAATCTGGTGAAGATCGGAGATGATCGTCCATGAAGTTCAACGTCGAGATCGATCGCGAGGACGACGGCCGGTGGATCGCCGAAGTCGTTGACCTCCCCGGAGCCCTGGCGTACGGCCGGACTCGCGAGGAGGCCGTCGCCCGCGCCGAGGCGCTGGCGTTGCGCGTCCTGGCCGAGCGTCTCGAAAACGGCGAGTCGCTCCCGACGCTTGAGAACGTGTTTTCGGTGCCGGCCGCATGAGCGCATGGACGTCCACCAAGGCGCGCCGCGTATTCGCGGCACTGCTGAGGATCGGCTGGTCGGTCAAGCGGCAGAGCGGCTCGCATAAAACCTTGCAACGCCCCGGGTGGCCCGATGTCGTCTTCGCCTTTCACGACGGAGATGAGATCGGGCCACACATGTTGGCGAGGATCGCGAAGAAAACGGGTCTGCGGCCGGAGGACCTTTGAGTAGATAGGACCGCGCGAACCGGCCGATGATCCGGGCAGTAACTAATAAGCCCCGCGCGCATCGCGACAATGATGCGTGAACGACGAGCCCGAAAGTTGAAGAAGCAATGACGTTTTCTGCAAAGGCATATCGCGACGAAGACGGCGTGTGGATCGTCGAATGCCCCTCGATCCCCGGTTGCGTCAGTCAAGGACGGACGCGCGGCGAGGCCTTGACCAATAACCGTGACGCCATCAAGGGGTGTCTCGACGTCCACGCCGAGCGTCGCATGCGGGACTGATTCGCGCCGCCAGGACTACCGTGAAGCAGCCGTAAACCAGGGATCAACGTGGCCACCGCCAAACGAGACTATTACGAAGTCCTCAGCGTCGGCAAGACGGCCGACGGGGAGGAGATCAAGCGCGCCTACCGCCGCCTGGCGATGAAGTACCACCCGGACCGCGCCGAGGGCGACAAGGCCGAGGCCGAGCTCCGCTTCAAGGAGTGCGCCGAGGCGTACGAGGTGCTCTCGGACCCGGTCAAGCGGAAGCGCTACGACCAGTTCGGGCACGGCGGGGTGGGCGGGGGGCACGACTTCTCTCACATGGACATCGGGGACATCTTCTCGATGTTCAACGACATTTTCGGCGGGAACGTCGCTGGCGGCGGGCGGGGCGGACGCGGCGGCGCACCGGTTAACGCGCGCGGCTATGACCTGGAAACGCAGGTCGAGCTGACGCTCGCCGAGGTCGCCACCGGCAGCGAGAAAACAATTGAGTTCGAGCGACAGGATCGCTGCGAAACCTGCAAGGGGACCGGCGCCAAGCCGGGCGGCGACGTCGTCTGCGTGCAGTGTGGCGGGCAGGGACGCGTCGCCCAACAGGGCTTTGGCGGCATGTTCCGCATGGTTACCACCTGCCCCAACTGCCGCGGTCGCGGCAAGGTCATCAAGGACCCGTGCGGCACGTGTCACGGTTCGGGCCGGCAGCTCAAGAAGCGCGTCGTCACCGTGAAGATCCCCGCTGGGGTGCACGAGGGGCAGGCCGTCCGCATCACGGGTGAAGGCGAGGCGGGGGAGGCGGGCGGGCCCAGTGGCGACCTGCATTGCTACATCGCCGTCAAGCCGCACTCGATCTTCAGCCGGCACAACAACGACCTCGTCTGCCAGATCCCCGTCTCGTTCACGCAGGCCGCCCTGGGTGCGAAGATCGACGTGCCGACGCTGAAAGGCGCTGAGCAACTCGACCTCCCCAGCGGCACCCAGCATGGCGAGGTCTTTAAGCTCAAAGGCAAGGGCCTGCCCGACCTTCGATCGACGCGGAACGGCGACGAGCTGGTACAGATTTTGATAGAGGTGCCCAAGCGGCTGACGGAGAAGCAAAAGCAGCTTTTACGGGATTTCGCGGCCACGGAAGACGGCGCCGCCATGCCACAACGGAAGAGCTTTCTGGATAAATTGAAGGATATGTTCAAGGGCGATCCCGTGTAGCATTGCGGGCTGGGAATCAAAAACATGAGCCAGACACCATTCGACGATAAAGACGACAACGTGAACCTGGAAGACGCGGCCGACCTTGGCGCGGCGGACGTCTCGAACGACGCCGCCGTGCCCGCGCAGGAGCACCAGCGACTGAAGGACGAGCGGGACAAGCTGATGTACGCGGTCGCCGAATCGCAGAACATGCGCAAGCGCCTGGAGAGCGAGAAAGAGCAAGCGGTTCAATACGCCAACACGGCGCTGATCAAGTCGCTGATCCCGATCATCGATAACTTCGAGCGTGCCCTGGCGGTCGATCCGGCCAAGACCGACGCCGCCGCGGTGCTCACGGGTCTTCAACTCGTGCACGATCAGTTGATGAAGGAGCTCGAGAAGCAGAACGTCGAAGTGATCCACCCCAAGCCCGGGACGCCCTTCGACCCCAACCGCCACGAAGCCCTGATGCAGAGGGAAGACCCCAAGCTCAAGCCCGGCGCCGTCGCGCAGGCGCTGACGCGCGGCTATGCCCTGCACGGCCGAACGCTGCGGCCGGCGAGCGTGATGATCGTCAAATAGAAGGATGAATCAAACGGGATGGTCGATTCTCTGATTCATCCTTCATCCTTCTGCTTTCCGCCTTAATTAGCCATGCCTACTTACGAATACCAATGCACCGCTTGCGGCCACACGTTTGAGCTCTTTCAATCCATCAAGGCTGCGCCGATCAAGAAGTGCCCGAACTGCGGGAAATCGAAGGCCAAGCGGTTGATCGGCATGGGCGCGGGATTGCTCTTCAAGGGGAGCGGGTTTTACATCACGGATTACCGCGGCGAGGCGTACAACAAGGCGGCCAAGGCCGACGCGCCGCAGTCGGGGGGCGGCGAGAGTAGCGGCGGTGGCGACGCGAAGCCGGCCACGGACGCCGCCACGCCGGCGAAGGCCGAAACCAAGGCGGAATCGAAGCCGGACGCCAAACCGACCGCAACGGCCGCGACGTCGAAGAAGCCGCAAGCGAAAACGCCACCGAAGAAGTCGTAATGTCCGATCCTGTCGCCCCATCCCCGCCGCCGCGTTGCCCGATCTGCAAGAAGCCGGTCGAGGTCGTCGGCGGGGAGCGGCCGCGCGCGTTCCCGTTTTGCAGTGATCGTTGCAAGCTGATCGACCTGGGCCGCTGGCTGGGCGGCAAATACCAGGTCCCGGTGGTCGAGAAGGACGAGTCGGATACCGAAGTCGAACCGCACCGTCCGTAACGCGCCGCGCGTGCCGTCCGGGTGACGCAAACGCGCCCGCGCGCGGACGCGCACCTAACCGCAGTGTCGTCCGCAGTTTGAACCGCCGGGGCGAACCGCTATAATCCGCCCCCCGCTGGGTGACCTCTCTCGAGTGGTCCGTCCGGTTACTCCGGCATCCGGCATCCTGTCTCGTTGGGAAAGGAGCACCGCGCATGGCGGATGAATCGTCGCACGTGATCCGGGGCATCAACTGGCGGGAGACGTTCCCGTTCACGCAGATCTTTCGCGCGTTCCGCGTCGCCATTCACCCGACCAAGCTGATCCTCGCGCTGGTGGCGCTGGTCGCGCTTTACGCGGGTGGCCGACTGCTGGACGCGCTCTGGCCGGTGCCGCACCGCGCGATCCCGACCGAAGTGCGCGGCGGCGACCGCGGCGCCCTGGGGGCGCCGAGCGAAGTCGAGATGTACGAGCGCTTCCGCTCGGGCACGAAGTACGCCGACTTCGACGAGCTGCGCAACGCCCGCCGCACGGCGTTGGAGGAGCATTACGCGCAGACGCTGGAGTCGATGAAGATCCAGACCTCGCACACCGAGGCGCTGCAGATGGCGCACGCCGGTCGCGGCCTGGGTGAGGTTCGCGGCAAGATCGTCGAGGAGCGCGACAAGCGTCTGGCCGACGCCGGCAAGGTGCGTGACGAGGCCCACAAGTCCGCCAAGACGCCCGAGGACAAGCAGAAGATCAGCGACAAGTACAATCAGGAGGCCCGCGCCACCGAGCGCGAGGCCGCGCAGCTCTACCAGGTCGAAAGCGCCATCAGCGGCGACGGGCCGTTCCTGCAGTTCTTCAGTTACGAGGTCTCGCAAGTCAACAACGTCGTCTGGGCGGTGTTGTCCAACGACTGGCTCGGCGGGTTCGGCGGCGCGCCCGCCTCCCGCGAACGGCCGGGCGTCTTCGCAGCCATCAGCAACTTCTTCGTGACCGGGCCGTGGTGGCTGATCCGCTATCACACCGTCTTCTTCGTCCTCTTCGCGATCCTCTTCTCGATCGTCTGGGCGATCTTTGGCGGGGCGATCGCCCGCATCGCCGCCGTCCACGTGGCGCGCGACGAGAAGATCGCGCTGTCGGCCGCGTTGCGATTCTCCACCGGCAAGTTCCCGTCCTTCATCTTCGCCCCCATCATCCCCCTGCTGATCGTGCTGGTGCTGGGCTTCGTCGTCTTCCTGGGGGCGCTGGTCGGAAACATCCCGTTCATCGGGCCGATCCTCGTCGGGCTGCTCTTCTTCCTGGCCCTCACCGCCGGGTTCGTGATGACGCTCGTCCTGCTGGGCACGGGCGGCGGGTTCAACCTGATGTACCCGACGATCGCCGTCGAAGGCTCGGACAGCTTTGACGCCATCAGTCGCTCGTTCAGTTACGTTTACGCCCGCCCCTGGCGGATGCTGTTTTACACGATCGTCGCCGTCCTCTACGGCGCGCTCTGTTACCTCTTCGTCCGCTTCTTCGTCGGCATCATGCTGATCCTGACCCATCATTTCGTCGGGGCGGGCATGTTCACCAACGTGGACGGCGGCCGCCTCCCGCTCGACCTCTGGAACACGATGTGGCCCGCCCCGGAAACGCACGGCTTCATCTATGACGTCGATTGGATGGCGATGAGCGTCGGCCAGAAGCTGGGCGCGCTGCTCGTCGGTTTGTGGGTTTACATCACCGTCGGCATCCTGGGCGCGTTCACGATCAGCTTCTACTTCTCGGCGAATACGATCATTTACTTCCTGATGCGCCGCGAGGTGGACGCGACCGAGCTCGACGACGTCTACCTCGAACAGTCCGAGGAAGATTTCGGCGACACCGCCCCGATCGCCCCCATCGCACCGCTGGAAGGCGCGCCCGCGGCGGCCTCCGGTAACGGTGGCCCCGCAACGCCACCCGCTGGTACGACGACGACCACGACCACGACGCCACCGGCCACCTGACCGAGGATGCCGGGTGCCGCAGGTCGCGGTACTCCAAGACCTGTGCTCGGCCAGCGCAGAAATCACAGGTCTTCGATTACGCCGACCTGTGGCACCCATCGCCGCAACGTCTTTGTCATGCTCATCGCACTTACCGGCGCCAGTGGTTTCGTCGGCGGCCACACCGCCAAGGCGCTGCACCGCGCCGGGCATGACGTCCGCGCGCTCGTCCGGCCCAGCAGCCGGCGCGACCACATCGAGCCGTACGTCGCCGACTTCCGCACGGGCGAGCAGCACGACCCGCAGGCCGTCGCGGGGCTCGTCGCCGGCGTCGATGCCGTCATCCACGCCGCCGTCGATTGGAACGCCCGCGAGCACGGCCCCGGCCCCAACTTCCACCGCAACGTCATGGGCTCGCTCGGCCTGCTCGAAGCCGCCCGCCTCGCCGGCGTGCCTCAGTTTCTCTTCGTCTCGTCGGTCGCCGTCTACCACGACATCCTGCAGGACCGGAAACTCGACGAGAACCACCCCACCTGGCCCAACTCGATTTACGGCGCGTACAAGGCCGCGATCGAGCCTCACCTCAAGGCGTACCACTTCCACTTCGGGATGAACACAAGCAGTTGGCGTCCCGCCGCCGTCTACGGCCTCGACCCCGACCTCCCGCGCTCGCAGTGGTACGACCTGGTCAAAGCCGCGAAGGAAGGCGGCACGATCGACACCGCCCAGGGCGGCAAGATTACCCACGTCGAAGACGTCGCCGACGCTCTGACGCTCGCCGTCGGCGACGACGCCGTCGCCGGCCAGTTCTACAATCTCGTGGACGGCTACATGTACTGGCAGGGCGCCGCCGAACTCGCCAAGGAACTCACCGGCAGCGAAGCCGTCATCACCGACCGCGCCGGCCAAGGCCCCAAGAACAGCTTCGACACCGCCAAGGCCGCCGCCTTCTTCAAACGCCACGGCAACACCGTGGCCCTCAATCGGGGCGTCGAAGGCGTGCGGGAGTACGTCCAGGAGTTGCTCGAACGGATTTAAATCGAGCAATACCCATCCCTTTTTCCTTGGCATTCCCGCGCGAATGTGGTTAAAACAAGTAATCGATGAGCTCCCTTCCGCCGGCGGCGCGGACGTCGGGGAAACGTGAGGCTCGTCGGACATTTCATCGCGGGGAGGCGGACAATGCGGCGGACGACCTGTGCTGCGTCAGTGCGTAACGACTCGCGCCGGCTGAGTGCTGTGCTTGCGGCGGCGATCGCGATCCTCATCCTGGCCATGGCGCAAACATCGCGCGGGCAATCCTTCAACTTCAACACCGGCAACGACACCGGCTTCACGCACTATTCGCCGCTGGGCGCGTTCGGCGCCGGGGGCACCTTCTCCTTCCCAGGCGGCGGCTACCGCATCCAGGCCCCGTCGTCCCCCTCGCCCGGCGCGGCCGGGCCCGGCCGCGCGGGGAGCTTCGTCATGGGCACCAACTACACCACTTTCAGCGCCTCGGTCGACCTCGTCGATTGGGACAATTCGCTCGACCAGGCCTTCGGACTCCTCGCACGCACCAGCAGCATCGGCCTAGGCACCACTAACGGGTACGCCTTCACCTACGCCACCGACGGCCCGTCGATCGACATCTCCCGCGTCACCGGCGAACAGGCCAAGAACCTCGGCTCGATGGCGGTCACCCTGGACCCGGCCAAGGACTACCGCCTGGTGTTCCAGGGCGTCGGCGACTCTCTCACCGGCGCGGTCTACGACCTCACCGACTTGACGACGCCCCTGGCCGTCGCCACCGCCACTGACGCCACCTACACCGCCGGCGTCAACGGCGTGTTCGTCTTCGACAACAGCCCCACCAAAGATCAACCCGCCGATGCGACGTTCGACAACTTCAGCGCGACGAGCACGGTGCCGGAACCCACTGCCCTGACCCTTCTCCTCCTGATCTCCCTTCTCCCCTATCGCCGCCGCCAACGATAGCTCCACGCCGTCGCTCACCGAAGATGCTGACTTCATCCGATGTCCAACCACACGGCCACCCTTTGCCTGCCACTTCTCGTCAGCCTCCTAGGCGGATGCGTCGAATCCAACTTCATCGTTCCCTACCCGTCCGGCGAAGAACCCTCCCGGCTATGGACTAATGATCCACGAACACAAGGCTGGAATGGCGTCATCGTGGAATACGCGCTGTACGGCGACGGTGGCGTCGTCGCGGACGTCCGCTCCGTAGACGGACGATATCACTTCAAAGAATCTGGCCGGTCCTGGCACGAGAACGAACGCGGGGAGAGATTCAATTCATCCTCGGAAGAGCTGCTTTTCGTCGTTAGTTTTGGCGAGCGGGAAGAGCGCTATCGCGTCGGGAAACGGATGGATGTCGACCGAGGCGTGATGACGGTCTACCCACCCGCGACCAGGCCGCCGGCTATGCCTTTGGAGAAGGCAAGGCGAACCGCCATCGAGACGGCAAAATGGTGGTTCTACGACACCCGCGAAACGTTCACGACGAACAAAACCGACCGCACGGCCCAAGGCTGGGAAGTGCGCCTCGACGCCGTTTCTGCGGATACCCACCGACGGGTCGTGACCGTCCATATTGCCGACGACGGGATCGTCTGGGTCGAGCGATAAGGGCAGAGGTGCGCCCTGTCACATCCCACTCATGTCGTAGAAAAACTCCTCCTGCACAATCTTCCCATTCTTCACCGTATACAACCCCGTCTCCTCCAGGTGCATCCGCTTGTTCGCCATCGGCCCCTCCTTCGCCGTCACGTCGTAGCTCATCCAGACGATGAACCGGTCGCCGTGCGGGTACGGGCCCTTGATGTCGCTGGCGTGAACCTCGTGGGTGTCCGTCCACCACTGGTTCTTCTTGCGGATGGCGTCGATGCCGGAGGTCCGCGCCGGCATCTGCGGGCCGCTCATCACTTCGACGCTGACGATGTCGGGCGCGTACAGCGTGTTGACCGCCTCGACGTTCTTACCCTGCCGACAAAGCTCGACCAGGCGCTTGCCGACTTCCAGGGTGCTGCTGCCGTTGCTCATGGGCGTTCTCCTGTGTTGGGGAAGACGTATTTTAGCGCGCGGCGGAGATGCCGGCGATGTGGCAGGGATTTTTAATCAGCCGTGAACAAACGACGGGAAGACCCGCCGCAAGCGGCGGGCTATATGGGGGCGTGGCCGGCGTATCGACGGTCTGCGCAACCATCGATCGGGGTTTCTGCATCTACCAACCGCCCGCGCTGGAATCCCCGCAGGATTCCCCGATAATCTCCCCCTCGCTTTTACTGAACCCTGAACCCTAAACCCTGAACCCTCCCATGCCGAACATCAACGAAAACTACCTCAAGCTCAAGGCCGGTTATCTCTTTCCCGAGATCGGCCGCCGTGTCAAAGCCTTCGC
>Ga0207674_10009031_pt1 | contig 11452 bp, 12 predicted proteins | sample KBSCornC72_FD_184303 | JGI IMG/M metagenome (GOLD analysis project Ga0207674, IMG submission 184303) | Corn rhizosphere microbial communities from Kellogg Biological Station, Michigan, USA - KBS Corn C7-2 (SPAdes) (version 2) | ecosystem: Host-associated > Plants > Roots > Rhizosphere > Soil ... | reverse complement strand
ATGCCAACGGTGACGCGCGCCTGCCGCAACCGGACCACATCCGCGACGCCGGAGCCAAGCTTGAGATTCGACGAGGGACAGTGCGTGACCGCGCTCCCGCTCTCGCGGAGTATCGCGAGCTCCTCATCGTCGACGTGCACGCCGTGCGCGATCACGGTCCGCGGCGTCGCGATCCCGACCTGCGCGAGGTAGCCGATCGGTGACATCCCGGTCGCGCCCTGCACGGCCGCGCGCTCCTCGGCGCTCTCGTTCGAGTGCGTGTGTACCAACAGCTCGCTCATCTTCGCGAGCATGGCGACCGCCTCGAGAAGCTCGCGCGTGCACGAGAGGGCGAAGCGCGGGGCATAGGCGTAGCCGATGCGGCCGGCGCCCGCCTTGGTCCAACGCTTCACGAGACCGGCGCTCGCGTCGAGGGAATCTCGCGTTGTCTCGACCAGGTTCCCTGGAACACGATCGCCCGTGTCCATCATCGCCTGGCCGAACCGGGCGCGGATGCCGGAGCGCACGAGCTCTTCGGCCACGACATCGCCCCAGCGCGTCGTGCCCATGTCGAGGATCGTCGTCGTCCCGGTGGTGAGCAGCTCGCCGAGGCCGAGTCGCACGCACGCGCGCACGGAGGCCTCGTCATGAGCCGCTTCGAGCGGCCAGATGAATCGCCGCAGCCAGTCGAGGAGTCCCAGGTCCTCCGCGAGACCGCGGAACATCGTCTGGACAAGATGCACGTGCGTTTGGACCAAGCCAGGCATCAGGTAGCAGCCCGAGCAGTCCACGACCTCGGTGTCTGGCGGGAGCTGCAGATCCGTCCCGATCTGCGCGATCCGCGCGCCGCTCACCAAGATGTCTCCGTTGATCTCGCGCAAGCCGTCGCTCATCGGAAGCAGCGTGCCGCCGCGCAGCAGGATGGCCACTAGTGACGCGTCCCGCGAGGGCAGCGGCGCGCGCTCCCTCGACGAGCGTCTGCGCCCAGCGCGCCCGACCGCCGCACATCCGGTGATGAGCGGGCGCGCGTAGCCAGCAGCGAGGAGAGGGAGCGCGCGCCGCTGTTGCTCGCGGGACGCGGCATTACGTGTACGCCAGCTCGCGCAGCGCGGTCGCGAGCGCGCGCGTGCCGAGGATGACGTCCTCCGCCGCCGTGGCTTCCTCGGGGCAGTGCGAGCGGCCGCCGATGCTCGGGACGAAGATCATCGCCGCGTGCGCCGCGACGCTGAGCACCTGCGAATCGTGTCCGGCGCCGCTCGTCATGTCGCGCGGCGTGACACCGCACGCCACGCAAGCACGACGAACCACCTCGGTGGCCCGCTCGTTGAGCTGGACCGGCGGCCGATCGCGGAGCGTGCGCACGTCGACGCCGAGCTCGCGCTCGCGCCCGGCGACCTTGCAGACCTTTGTGATCTCCGAGACCAATAGGGCGCGCTGCGCGTTGTCGCTGTGGCGGGCATCGACGGTGAACCGCGCCACCCCGGGCACGACGTTCACCTGCGCCGGGTCGACGCTGATGGTCCCGACGGTCGCGACGGCGGGCGGACCCATCTCACGCGCGACCTCGGCGATCGCCAGCATCATCGCGGAGGCGCCGAGTAGGGCATCGCGCCGGCGATCCATCGCGGTCGCACCGGCGTGGTCCGGCTGTCCGCGGACGACGACCTCGAGGTGCGCGGTGCCGACGATCGTGCGCACGACGCCGAGGCGCGGGCCTTCTTCCTCGAGGAGCGGGCCCTGCTCGACATGCAGCTCGACGAACGTGTCGATGTCGCGCCGGATCGCCTGTGCAACGTTCGCTGGATCGAGGCCGACGCCGCGCATCGCATCGGCCAGCGTCACGCCGTCGGCATCGCGAACGCGCGAGGCCTCACCCACCTCGATGCGATCAGCGATCGCGCGGGCGCCCCAGAAGTTCGTGTTGAACCGGCTGCCTTCCTCCTCGCAGATCGCGACGGCCTCGAGGATGCGCAGGGGCCGACCGAGCTGCGACACGAGGCTGGCGACGGCTTCAACCGCCGCGACGACGCCGAGCGCTCCATCGAGCGGACCGCCACCGCGGACCGTGTCGATGTGCGAGCCGGTCACGATCGCGCGTCCGCCGCGCGATCCCTCGACGCGTCCCCAGATGTTGCCGGCCGCGTCGCGCCGTACCAGCAGTCCCGCCTCCTTCATCCACGTCGAGACGAGCTCCGTCGCGGAGACCCACGACGGCGTGTACAGCGCGCGATAGAGACCGCCGCCCGGAAGGGCGCCGCGCTGTGCGAGCTCGTCGAGACGGCGGAGCAGACGGCGTTCGTCGATCGCGACCGCCTCGAGTGTCTTCACGCGTCCATTCTCCTCACAAGGCGGCCGAAGCGGACGTATCGCTTCTCCTCGACGAACTCACCGTCGTCGAATACGGTCACGCCGCGCACCAGCGTGCGCACCACCGCTCCGCGGAACGACCGGCCGACATACGGACTTAAGCCGCTGCGCGCCTGCAGCTGTTCACCTTCAAAGATCCACTCGCGATCCATCGCGACGAGCGCGAGGTCGGCGTCAGCGCCTGGGCGGATCGCTCCCTTCTGGGGCCAGAGTCCGAGAAGGCGCGCGGGCGCGCCCGAGACGAGGCGTGCGAGTGCGGCGAGTCCCAGACCACGCCGATGCACGCCCTCGGTGAGCATCACCGGAAGCAGCGACTGGATCCCGGTCACGCCGCCCCACGCCTCCCAGATGTCGTTATCGCCGCGCGCCTTGAGGTCGGCGGTGCACGGCGAGTGGTCGGACGCCACGAGATCGATGTCGCCCGCGAGGACGTGCTGCCACAACCGCTCTCGCGACGACTCGTCGCGGATCGGCGGCGCGCATTTGAGCGCGGGTCCGATGCGGGCGACGTCCTCGGCGGTGAACACGAGATAGTGCGGGCACGTCTCGACCGTCACGCTGGCCTCGCGTTCGCGCGCACGAACGACCGCCGTGATCGCGGCGGAGCTCGAGGCATGCACGACGTGAACGCGGGCGCCGGTCTCGCGCGCCGCATCGCCCAGACGCTCGATCGCGCGACGCTCCGCCGCGGGCGGCCGGGATTCCAGCCATGCGGCGCGGTCGCGTCGATTCATCCCCTGAAGCTGCTCGATCCCCTTGGCGACGAGCGCCTCATCCTCGGCGTGGACGGCGACGAGATGGCCGGCCACTGTCGCGGCGGCGAGGGCGGCGGTGAGCGTGCCAGCATCGAGATGCGGGAACTCGGGGACTCCGCTCGGACAGAGGAACGCCTTGACCCCAACGACGCCGGCGGTCTTGAGATCGAGCAGTGGAGCGAGATCCTCGCTTACCAGTCCGCCCCAGAGTGCGTAGTCAACGATCGCTGAGCGTGCGGCGCGAGACTCCTTCGCGTCGACGGAGGCCGCGTCGAGCGTCGGCGGCAGCGAGTTGAGCGGCATGTCGGCGAGCGTCGTCACACCGCCGGCGGCTGCTCCGCGTGTCGCCGCGCTCCAGCCTTCCCAGTCCTCACGACCCGGCTCGTTCACGTGGACGTGCGCGTCGACGACGCCCGGGAACACATGCAGTCCCCGAGCTTCGATCTCATCGAACGCCTTGCCGTGCCCCGGCTCGACGACGGCGTCGAAGATGCCGCCGGCGATGAGGACGTCCGCCTCGCGAACGCCTTCCTCGGTAACGACCCGGCCCCCGCGGATCGCGAGATCTGCGGTGGCCGTCGTCAAACCTCTTCTATGACGAAGTCCTGCGCGCCCTCCCAGAGCGTGAGGCGGCCGAGCTCGACAAGGTGCTCGTTGCCCTCGACGACCGTCGCGAAGTGATTACCGGCGAGCTGCCCGACCTTGCTGGAGAAATGACACGCACCGTAGGGAAAGAGGACCTCCATCTCGGAGATGCCACCGGGATAAACGAGGATCTCGCCCGGCGCGGGATGACTGGTGTGGTTCTCGTAGCTCACGCCGAGGCGCCGATCGCCCATCGGGACCCAGGTGGATTCGCCGCTCCATCGAACGTGCACGAGCTTGCTGCGGAGAGGAAGCATCCGACGGATCGCGTCGACCGTTTTCGGCGCGCGCTCCTCTTCCCAGCGCGCCTTGAAGGTGAACGGACCGGCCGTGATGCGAAGCATCGCCATCGCGGGCGTACGATACCCGCCCGATGGCGCAGGCGACGCTCTCCACGCATGTGCTCGACACGACCAGCGGACAGCCCGCCGCTGGGGTCGACGTGGCGCTCTATCGCGAAGCGACGCTTGCCGCGAAGGCCACCACGGGCAAGGACGGGCGCGTCGCAAAGCTCGGCGACGAGCACGAGCCTGGTATGTACCGCCTCGTATTCGACGTCGGTGCGTATTTCCGTGCCCGCCAGCTCGACACGTTCCTCGGCAGCGTGACCCTCGAGGTGCGGCTGAAGGATGGGCACCAGCACATCCCGCTCCTCGTATCGCGCTACGGCATCGTGTCGTACCTCGGCAGCTAGATGCCCTCGGACGCGATCACCGGAAGGCTCGCGGCCGTGTTCGAGCGTGCGCCCGGGCTCGCGGCGGCTCTGCGGAACGCGGATGAGGACACGCCGCGCGCGATCATCGCGAAGGCTCGCGGAGCGCTCGAGCGAATGACGGAGCCGGAGCGGGTCGCGGTCCTCAACGCGCACCCACGGATCGGCGCGGATCCCGCGTCGCTGTCGATGCACTCACGTCGCGAGCAGGGCGAGGCGGGCGACGGCGCCACCCTGCAGATGCTCGACGAGCTCAACGACGCATACGAGGACAAGTTCGGCTTCCGATTCGTCGTCTTTGTCGCCGGACGCTCGAAGAAGGAGATCGTTCCGGTCCTGCGGACGAGGCTCGCCAACACCCGCGACGCTGAGCTCAAGGCCGGGATCGAGGAATTCCTCGCGATCTCGCTGGACCGGCTGGAGCGCAAGCGGTGACGCCGATGGAGATCCAGTACGGCAAGACGCGCGTCATCTTCTTCCGTCTCGCGAAGCGGTCCGCGCCGCCGTTCGCCGCATCCGTGACGATCGACGTGTTCGGCGAGCGCTTCGGCGCCGCGTACACGGAAGGGGACAACCGCGAGGTCGTCGCTACGGACACGATGAAGAACTTCGTGTACGCGACCGCCGCGGACTTCGAGGGCCGCTCGCCGGAGGAATACGTGATGTTCCTCGGCCACCGTCTGCTCCAGACGTATCCGCAGATGGAGCGGATCCGCGTCACGGCGCACGAGGTCCCGCTCGACCCGGCGCACCACATCACGCAGATCAGCCGGACGAACTACGCGGCACCGCCGCTCGGCCCGCGCGATGAGAGCGACGTCGTATTCCGTCTCACGCGCGGCGATGTCGCAATGTCTCGCGCCGATTTCGAGCGTGAAGGTGAAAGGATCGTCACGACGGCCGCACGGAGTGGGATCGAGGGAATGCGCCTCCTGAAGACGACCGGCAGCTCCTTCGCTCAGTTCGCACGCGACGAATACACGAGCCTGCCCGAGCTGGCCGATCGGCCACTCACGCTCCGCATGGACGTGCACTGGCGCTACACCGATCCAAGCCGCGCCGAGGGCCGCAGTGTCTCCGCCGATCTCGTGCGCCGCGCGATCGAGCAGACGTTCCACGATTTCGACAGCCGCTCGATACAGCAGCTGGTGCACGTCATGGGGACCGGCCTGCTCAGGGGCTTTCCGCCGATCGGCGAGGTCGAATTCGCCGCGGAGAATCACACGCCGGACAAGGTCGCCGATGGGAAAGGCGACGTGTTCGTGTTCGCCGAGCCTCGGCAGACCTTCGGAAAGATCGGGCTGGTGCTGCGACGCTAAGCGGCTAAGACAGACCGCCCAAGCCGACCAGCGCCCGGGCGTGCTCCAGCTCGCCGAGATGGCGGACCGCGTGCTGGAACAAATACGCCTCGCACACGTCGCTGACGTTGAAGTCGCCCTCCGGCACGAGGAGCGCGATGAACGCTCCCTTCAGCTTGTCGGCCGGTGGCCGGTCCATCGCCTTCTGAGCGAAGCGGTCGAGAGGCAGTGTCGCGAGGGCGCGCTCGGTGCGCCCGAACACTGCTGACTGGTATGCGCGCCAGGCGTCGATGTCGCCGAGACGGATGCGCGCGGCGTCGGCCATCGGCGTGCCGCGCATCGGAGGCTCGCCGACCAGCCCGACACGTTTGGCCCAGCCCTGCTGATCCCACAGCAGCGCGTCGGCCCCCAGATAGCGCGCCACGTTGCGGTCCTCGCCGACGACAAAGTGCATGAGCGTGAACGCGATCGGGAGGACAGCGGCCCGCTCGAAGTGATTGACCTGCTCGACGGTGAGGTCTGCGACGCCCTGCTGCCAGAGCGCATGGACGGCCGCAATGCGGCGCGCGATCGACGCGCGCCAGTCCTCCGAGACCGCGGAAGGACGCGCGCTCGTCTGCACGCGCCGAGTCTAGTCGGGACGGAAGTCAGGCCACCGCGATTCGTCGTTCGCGAGCCCTGATGCGATGAGCACGGCGAGTGCTTCGATGACGGGTCCACGCGCGATGCCCGTGAGCTCGGTGAGTCGCGTCACGTCTGTGTGGCCATCGATCGCGGGTATGAGCGCGGCGACGCGCTCGGACACCACGGCACGGTTGTGGCGGTCGCGCACGAGCGCGCCGCCGAGACGAGAGTCGTGCACGATCGTGAGGTTCGGGCTGAGCATCACGCGCGTGGTATCGGCGATCGTCTCTTTGATCTCGCGCAGGCGCGACTGATAGCGCACGATCTCGCGCGCGACATCACTGAGGCGCAGCTCGTACAGCCACGTCTCACCGACCGCCGCGTAGCGGATCCCGCGCTGGCGTTGGATGAAATCACCTGGCTCGGTCCGATCGCCGCCTTCCACCGGCTGGAGCGCGCCGCGTCGCACGAGATACCAATCGTCATCGCTGCCCTCCACGAGCTGGTCGTTCGCCAGCATCCGCGGACGCAGCTGCGACGCGAGTGAGGCAACGATGTCGGACGGAAGATCCCGGAGCGGGCTCTGCCGCTTCAGGAAGACGTCCGCGAGCCACATGTCGGTGCGCTCGCGCAACGCGGCGGCGAAGATGCGCTGGTCGTCCATGAGGCGCCGCAGCTCTTTGCCCGGCAGCACGTACGCCGTGCATGGCGTATCGGCGACCACCGTCGCCGCCTGATCCTGCTCGTCGAAGAACACAAGCTCGCCCACGAGCGAAGGCGCGCTGACGATGGCCAGCGTTCGGAGCTCGACTGTCCCGACGACGCGCATCGCTCCGTCCACGACCACGTACGCCTCGTCGCGCGGATGCCGCTCGTCGATGAGCATCTCGCCGACGTCGAGCTGACGCTTCGACGCGAGCTTCTTCAGCCGGTCGCGCGAGCTCTTCTCGAGGAGCGCCAGCGGTCCGAAGGCGAACGGATCCGGTGGCTTGGTCACTGCGCCCGCGTTAGGGCCGCACCAACGATGTCGCGGATCGACTCGAGACCCTGCGCCCGCACGTATGCCGCGAGGCCTTCGATCACCGTGAGCGGCGCGGTGGGGTCGGCGAAGGTGGCGGTCCCGACCTGCACCGCCGACGCGCCGGCCATTAGGAACTCGAGCGCGTCGTTCGCGCTCGTGACACCGCCGGCGCCGATGATCGGGATCGAGACAGCCTGCGCGACCTGATACGTGAGGTGCACCGCGATCGGACGCAGAGCCGGTCCCGAGAGACCACCGCTGCGGGTCCCGAGCATCGGTCGTCGCTTGGCGACGTCGATCCGCATCCCCAGGACCGTGTTGATGGCGGTGAGCCCATCGGCGCCCGCCTCCTCGCACGCGACCGCGACGGCCACGACATCGGGGGCGTTCGGTGTGAGCTTCACGATGACGGGCTTATCCGTCGCATCCTTCACGGCGCGCGTGACGTCCGCGGCAAGTCCCGGATCGGTGCCGAACAGCATCCCGCCCTCGACGTTCGGACACGACACGTTGAGCTCGAAGGCGATGACGCCCGCGGTGCCATCGAGCGCCTCGACGACGAACACGTAGTCCTGGACGCTGTAACCCGCGACGTTGACTATCACGGGCACGCCGAGCTTCGCCCAGACCTTGCCGTACTTGCGCGCGACCTCCTCGGCACCCGGGTTCTCGAGTCCGATCGAATTCAGGATGCCGGCCGGCGTCTCGGCGAGCCGGTACTGCGGATTGCCTGGACGCGCATGTGGCGTCGTGCCCTTGTTCACGATCGCGCCGAGCCGCGTGACGTCGATGAGCTCCGCGTACTCGACGCCCTGACCGAAGGTCCCGGAGGCGGTCAGCACCGGATTCTTGAGCCACAGACCACGCGCCGCTTCCACCGAGAGGTCGACGCCGTGTTCCGGCAGCGTCTCGGGTGGCGCGTGCGGAACGGCGCGGACTTCGGTGATCACCGCGCCCGCGAGGGTCTCGCGCAGCTTGTCGGCGATCTCGGTCGGCGCTCGCTCGGCATCGGGCTCACCGATCGCGGCTTCCGCGATCGACGCGCCATCGAGATCGACGAGCTCGACGAGATCCTCTTCCTCCTCGCCCTCGGCGGCGGTCTCGAGAGACTCTTCCAGCGAGCGGCGCACGTCGATCGGACGCTCGACGTGTTTCTTCGTGCGGCGCCAAGGCACTAATGGACTCCCACCGTCGCCGGTTCGCCGGCCTCGAATCTGACATCACCGAGCGCGAACACGGGACCTTCGCGGCACACGCGCGCGTTGCCTTCGGACGTGACGACGACGCAGGCGCGGCACACGCCCATCGCGCAGCCCATGTGTTGCTCGACCGCGATCTGCGCCTCGAGAAGGGTGCGTCGACCGGGGAACGTCGCGGCAGCGTTCTCCGCGCCATCACGAAGGCGGCCGAGCGCCGCGAGCATCGGCCACGGCCCGCACGCGAGAAGCTGATCGGCCCACGGAAGTAGCGCAGGAAGCACATCGGTGACGCGGCCGCGCGTTCCGAAGCTGCCGTCGTCGGTCGTCGTCACATATTCGACGCCGGCGGGCAGACGATCGGACGGCCAGAGATACGCGACGGAGCGTCCGCCCATCACGAGCGTCACGTTACGCCGTGGTGCCTCCTGTTCGGCTATCACCCGCATGGGGGCGATGCCGGTTCCGCCTGCGACGAGGAGCAGGTTCCGGGTGTCGCGCCGCACCACGAAGGACGTCCCAAGGGGTCCGAGCAGGTCGAGCGCGTCACCCGCGCGGCGTTCCGCGATCCACTCTCCGCCGGTGCCAAGCGGCTTCACGATCAGCTCGATCTCTCCCGCGCGGCGGTCGATCCCACAGAACGAGTAGGGCCGCCGCAGCAAGGGATCCCAACCCACGCCGGGGCGGACGTGCACGAATTGTCCAGCGTGCGCCCCCGTGGCGATCTCGGGCGCGCGGACCAGCAGAAGAGTTCCAAGCTCTCCGATCTGCGTGTTGGCTACGACGCGTCCTTCCTCGATCAGCACGGTGCAAGTCTCGCAGACGAGAACGGGGGCGCCGAAGTGCGGCGCCCCCGTTCACATGACAACGCGACGTGCGGTCAGTTCACCCCTAGCCTTCTGTGTTCGCCTTGATGTCGAACTTAAAGGTAATAGGAGCGTCCAACGAGCCGTCCGCCTTCTGCGGGTAGTAGCTGTACTCAACCTTTGCGAAAGCCATGCTGACCTGGTCGGTGGGCGACTCGCTCTGCGCTGCAGCGCCCGTCTGATACGAGGAGACCAAGATGTCGTTCATCTTGATGATGAGGAACTCCACCTTGCTTTCGCCCCCCTTGCGCACGGTGATCTGAGCGTCTTTGATGTGCTCACCGGTCGCGCATGCCTTGAGCAGCAGAGGCGAGGCTTTGCTCGTATTTGACGTGAAGTGAAAATCCTGGAACTGGACCTTCCCGGCGCCGGCGCCGCCCCCGAAGGCCAGCGTGCCCGATTGGGTAGCACCCCAGCTGTATGACAAGACGTCGATCTCGTCCTTGTGCTTGTCGTCTTTGCTCTCGCCTTTGATGTCACCGATCTTGGCAAAGATGTCTACTGCCATTGGCTTCTCCTACTCCAGCAGCTTGAGCTTGAACGCGGCCGTGCCGCTTCCGCCCAGGCCGTATGTGTCTTGGTTCGCGGTGTAGCTGCCGCGGGCACCGGCGAATTTCCCGGTCCCACCCACGATCGCGAAGCTGCGCTCCACGCCGCCGCCCGCACCCATCGCAACTATGGAACCTTCCGCGAGCACGAGGGTGTGGATCTCGAGGCTGCCGATCCCCTGACCGGTGACCTGGAATGGCGAATCGATCGCCATGCACGCGGCGTAGAACTCGCCGCACTTGTCGCCGTCGGGCGACGTGATGAGCTCGCCGTAGACGGAATACGAGTCGCCTTTCGTCGGGATCTTGTCGGCATCCGCATGCCAACCGCGGCCGAAGAGCTCGATCGTCTTCCCGCCGCCGATGGCAACGGCCGCGAGCGCGGGACGCTGGTCGCCGGGTCTGATCGCAAGCGCGCCAGCTGCCGCGGCCGCGGCGGCGAAGGCTCCGCGCTTCAGGACACTGCGCCTGCCAGTCGCTGGGATAGATGTCGTCATCCGGTCCCCTCCTTGGGCGGGGACGCTACGTCAGCGCATAGCGCTCTTCAAGCCACCCGGATAACACAACCGGATCAACTGAGGGCGTTCCGCCTGACTAATGCGAGGAGCGCGAAGCGAACGCTAGCCGATGAGCGCAGTGATTACACGATCCGCTCGAGGAAACCGAGCTCGAACATCCGTCGGGCCGCGGGCAGGCCAGCGCGCGTGTAGCCCTCGAGGTCGGTGACACCGGCGCTCTTGGCCCCTTCCAGGAGCGCTTCGCGCAGAGTCCGGCTGCCGTTGAGGTGGGTCAGGAGCCGGAGCACCTGGCCGTCCATGCCGGCCTGGAAACCGATGCCTTCATCCATCGTCAGATTCATCCGCTCCATCTGCAGCTCGCCGTTCAGGAATCTGAGCTTCTGCTCGGCAACGGCTTTGGGCACGACGCGCATCCGCAGGTCGAGGAGGCGCCCGCCGTCATCCGCTCCGGCGAGCAGATCGTGAGCCGTGAAGACGCGCTGGATGTGGTCGCTCGCGGGCTTGAGGCGTTCCGCCGGTAGCGGATCCGTGCGGAACCAGTTCGCGCCTGCGCGGCGACGCAGGATCAGCGACCCATACGCGATTCCGCGGATTCCGAGGTCGCGGTAGTACGCCATCCAGGTGTCCATGATCTGCCCGTACTTCACTGGGTCGCCGGACTCCATCTGATTCCAGACCGCCGCTGTTTCGAGCGGTCTGTCGGTCCGGTAGTGAAGGAGCCAGGCGTCGCACCCGCTGTCCTTGACCCAGCGCCGCACCGGCTCGACCTCATCACCGTCGGGGTCGGCGACCCAGCTGATCTGGACCGTCCCGAAGCCACCCTCGGCCAAGTGGACCGGTATCGAACGGACGACCTGTTCGGACACGCTGTCGCCCCTCAGGCCGCTGTCGCGATAGATGTACTCGCTGGCCGGCGAGATCAC
>Ga0207674_10009030_pt1 | contig 11452 bp, 10 predicted proteins | sample KBSCornC72_FD_184303 | JGI IMG/M metagenome (GOLD analysis project Ga0207674, IMG submission 184303) | Corn rhizosphere microbial communities from Kellogg Biological Station, Michigan, USA - KBS Corn C7-2 (SPAdes) (version 2) | ecosystem: Host-associated > Plants > Roots > Rhizosphere > Soil ... | reverse complement strand
GAAGCCCAGCAGCGCGGCGCGGGCGAGATCGTGCTCAACTGCATGGGCAGCGATGGTGTGCGCGAAGGCTATGATCTGGAACAGCTCGCCGCCGCGCGTGCGCTTTGCCAGGTGCCGCTGGTCGCGTCGGGCGGCGCGGGCGAACCGGGGCATTTCCTCGATGTCTTCGAACAGGCCGATGTGGATGGGGCGCTGGCCGCGAGTGTCTTTCATTCCGGCAGCATTTCGATTCCCGCGCTCAAGCAATTCCTGCACGAGCGCGCCGTGGACGTACGCTTATGAACACTTCGATCGATCCGGCAGCATTGGACTGGGCCAAGGGCGACGGCCTGTTGCCGGCGGTGATACAGCATCACCTGACCGGCGAAGTGCTGATGCTCGGCTATATGAATCGCGACGCGTTGGCGCAGACGTTGCGCGAGGGCAAGGTGACGTTCTACAGCCGCAGCAAGGCAAGGTTATGGACCAAGGGCGAAAGCTCCGGTCATGTGCTGGTGTTGAAGTCGCTGCGCGTCGATTGCGATGGAGACACGCTGCTTGTGGGCGCCGATCCGCACGGCCCGACCTGTCACCGCGGGACGTCCAGTTGCTTTGGCGAAGATGCGCGTCCGCCCTTGGGTTTTCTCGCCGAGCTCGATGCGCTGGTCGCGCAGCGCGATGCCGAACGACCTGCCGGCAGCTATACCACGCGGTTGTTCGAGAGCGGCGTGCGGCGTATCGCGCAGAAGGTAGGCGAGGAAGGCGTGGAAACGGCGCTTGCCGCCGCCGCGCAAGGCGATGACGAGTTGCTGGGCGAGGCCGCCGATCTGCTGTTTCACCTGACGGTGTTGTTGCACGCGCGTGGCCTGGGTCTTGGCGATGCTGTCGGCGTGTTGGCCGGCCGGCATGCGCAGCCTGCAGGGAATCCCGAATAACCGGCTTTTCTATGGGAGCGACTGAAGTCGCGACGATCGTGCCTCGATGCAGCCTTTGTCGCGACTGAAGTCGCTTCCACAGGTGAAGGCTTTGGACCTGCGCGGTTTCTAGTGCTGCGGCTGCACCGAGGGCGACGCCTTGAACGGCACCGCCGCGCCGTTGCCGGCACCGCGCCGCCATTTCGCCAGCTGATCGGCGATACCGTCGCCGATGTTGATCTGCGGTTCGGAAGGCGTCAGCTTGCCCTGTTGCTCCCACTGCGCGATCTCGCCCTGCGCCTGGCGGAAGGCATCGATAAAGTCAGGCGTGCGGTTCAATGCGTCGGCCAGCCACGCCTTGCCGAAATAGGTGATGTCCGAATCGCTGCCACAGCCGAACGAACTGCGATCCTTCCTTGCTGCCGTCAGCACCAGGGTGCCGGGCGCGCGGATTTCCGGCACGAAGCCGCCCGAATAGCAGGCGTTGACCACCACCACTTTCCACTTGAAGGGATGCTTCTTGAAGATGTCGGCCAGGTCCGGCGGGCCGATCTGGTCGAGCGGGATCGGGTCCATATCGACCAGCAGGGTGCTGTCGTGGCCGCCGTGCGTGGTCAGGTAGAGCAGCAGGATGTCCTCATCGGGTTTCATCACGCCCGACAGGGATTCCAGCGCGCTTTCCAGGTTGCTCCAGTTGGCCAGCGGGCGTGTGCTCAGGGACGCGGGGTTGTTTTCCAGCACCAGCGTGTGCGCGGTGGGACCGAAGCGGTCGAACAGTCGGGTGCTGTATTCGACCTCGTTGCGGAACACGTCCTCGCCGCCGTCGCCGGCGAACGCAATGACATACAGGTTGGGCTTGCCAGCGACGCGCGGTGTCAGCTGCGTCAGCGCATGCTGCAGCAGTTGCGGCTGCGCGTAAGCGACCTGCTCGGGCGTCAGGCCATCGCTGGGCCAGTTCGAGTCGTCGCCGCCACCGTCATTGCCTTCGTCGTTGTCCGCCGCCGTCGAGGCCTCCGCCGGTGCGCTCATGGCATGGGCCGGCGCGCTGGCCACCGGCATGGATGATCTCGGCTCGGGGGAACGGTAGTTGCCGAGCATCAGCATGGCCAGGACACCGGCGGCAAACGCGAGCAGGGCAGTCAGTGCGATACGCATGCGTCAGGCTCGCGTGGGATGGATATCAGGGCGTAATGGCGTCGAAGTCGCGGTACACCGGATGCCTCGGTTGCTGCGGCAGCGCCTGCGGCTCGCGGACCAGCCAACCGGTCTGGAAGCCGGCCGCGGCGGCGGCATCCAGTTCCTCGACGATATCGGAAAGGAACAGGATGTGGCTCGGTTGTTCGTCGATGGCCGCGGCGATCCGTTCATAGGACACGCGCTCGCGCTTTGGCCCCGTCTCGGTATCGAAATAGCCCGCAAACAGCGGCGACAGGTCGCCCGCCTCGCTGTAGCCGAAAAACAGCCGCTGCGACGGTACCGAGCCGGACGAGTACACGTACAGATGCAGGCCTTCGCCGCGCCAGGCCTGCAGACGCGCCGCCACGTCCGGGTAGATGTGCGCACGATAGTCGCCGTCTTCGTAGCCATCCTTCCAGATCATGCCCTGCAAGGCTTTCAGCGCCGTGGACTTGCGGTCCTCGTCGATCCAGCGCAGCAGCAGGTCGATGATTTCCTGACGGCTGGCCTCGACGATGCCGGCTTCCTTGGCCGCTTCATGCAACCAATGCTGCACCTCGGGCTTGTCGCCATGCGTCTCGACATACGCCGGCAGCCGTTTGCGGGCGTAAGGAAACAACGTGTCCTTGACGAAGCTGATCGAGCTGGTGGTGCCCTCGATGTCGGTGACGATGGCGCGGATGGTGGTCATAAGAGCCAGGAGTGAGTGGACAGGAGTGAGGCGTGGCTTGAACTCAGTGTTGCAGTGTCGACGCCGTCGCATGAGGCGCCATGCGCGGAAACTTCTCGGCGATATCCTCGCCGGTGAATTGCGCGACCCAGCCTTCCTTGTTGGTGAACAGGCGGATGGCCACGAAGTACGGCGATTCACTCATGTCGAACCAGTGTGGCGTGCCGTCGGGAACGCCGATCAGGTCGCCCTGTTCGCAGAGCACTTCATAGACCTTGCCCTGGATATGCAAGGTGAACTGGCCCGCGCCGGCGACGAAGAAGCGCACTTCGTCTTCGCTGTGCGTGTGCTCGTTCAGAAATTTCTGGCGCATGGTGGCGCGCTCGGGATGATCGGGCTTGAGGCTGATCACATCCACAGCCTGATAGCCTTCATCGCCCATCAGGCGATCGATATCGGCGCGATAGGCGGCGATCACCTCGTCCTGGCTGGCGCCCGGCGCGATCGGCTGGGCGGCTTCCCATTGCTCGAAGCGCACGCCGGCCTTGCCCAGTTCGCGCGAAATCTCGGCGTGGCTGGTGTGCACCGACAAGGGGGTGTCGGGATGTGAGTCCTGGTAGATACGCAAGCGGCTCATGACGAGGCTCCGATAGGGGAAGGGGTAGGGCTCGAGATCATGCGCCAAGCCGTTTCAGGTCGAGCTCGCAACCGAGCAGGAATTCCAGCGCTTCCAGGTGGCGGCGCGTCTCGGCCATGTCGCGGCCCCAGGTGTAGATGCCATGGCCGTTGATGAGGTATGCGTACAGGGGCTTGCCCGCGTCCAGCCAGGCGTCGACCTGCGCCACCAGTTCGGGCATGTGCTGGGTGTTGGGAAAGACCGGGATGTCGAGCCGCGCTTCATGGGTAGTCTGACCCGCGATAGCCTTTTGCAGCTCCCAGCCTTCGAGCTTGATCACGCCGTCCCTGGCGAACAGGCGCGATGCCACGCTTTGCGTGCGCGAATGCGTGTGCAGCACCACGTTCATATCCCGATAGCGCCGATAGATCTGCGTATGCAACTCGGTTTCGGCGCTGGGGCGTGCGCTGGTGCCGACGGCCTTGCCGTCCATGTCGACGATCATGATGTCGTCGCGGCCGAGCTTGCCCTTGTCGCGGCCGGAGATGGTGATGGCGGCAAGCTCGTTATCCAGGCGCATGGAAAAGTTGCTGCTGGTGGCGGGCGTCCAGCCGTGTGCCGCCAGCTCGCCGGCGGCGGCGGCGATGGCATCGGCGCGCTCGGCGAAGAGCGCGGAGGAAATCGTGGCTGGCAGGACCTGGCTCATGGCAAATGGACGTCTAAATAGTGGTGGAATATAACACGGCGGCCTTCACCGGCCGCCGGTCGAAATGCGAGCCATTCTCGCAGGCTTTGTTCAATGCGACGTACCATCGTCTCCGGATTCGCCGCGGTGTGTGGCGAAAGCTTCAGACGGAGGTTTTACCCATGCCGCATGACAAAGATATCGAATCGCGCCGCCGCTTTCTCAAGGCCGCCGCGGGTACGGCCGCCGCAGCGGTTGTCGCCGGTGGCGTGCTACCGCGTTTCGCGCGCGCCGCCGACCTGCCGCATGTGGCCGAAACCGATCCGACCGCCAAGGCGCTGGGTTATGTCGAAAACGCCGCCAAGACCACCGACAGCAAGCACAAGGCCGGCGACGACTGTGCCAATTGCCAGTTCTACTCCGGCGGCGCGACCGGCTACGGCCCGTGCCAGCTGTTCCCAGGCAAGTCGGTGAACGCGAAGGGCTGGTGCGTATCGCACACGGCAAAGAAAGCATAAGCACCTAGACACGCGTGTGTAGCACAGGGCCGGCGTTATGCCGGCCTTTGCTTTTGGAGCGCCGCACGCATAAGCGGAGCATGTAGCGAAGCATGTCTGGATGGTTGCGCAGCGATGGTCGGAGCGTGCTCGACGACGATGGCGAGAGAAAGGTGCAGCCCGGGCGCGTCAAGCGAGGAGCTGCTTGCCTGACGCGCCGGGCGGCGATCCGGGGCCCACTGCCAAGTGATCAACCCTCGGACCACCGATCATACTCCGGTTGACTTGGCCGCAACCACGACAGAGCATGAATTTTAAAAATAATTTCTCGTTAAGTCGTTTAAATTCAAAGAGTTAAGCGAGATATCAAGATTGTAAATGATGAGTTTTGTGCACGTTTTGTGAAATGTGTATACAGCTGAATTGCTTATTTTCGCCGACATTTGGCGAAGTTAAACGAACTTTACTTAATCGTTAACGGGCTTCATAGCTGAGCCGGCGCGCAGGCGGCTGTGCCGCATGCCGTAGCCGATGTAGATCGCCAGGCCGATCACGGTCCAGCCGATCATCAGCAACCAGTTGAACCACTCCATCGTGTAAAGCAGCGCGCAGCAGCTCAGCACGCCGGCCGAACAGACGAACCATGCGCCAGGCACGCGGAAGCTGCGCGGCAGATCGGGCGCCGTGTAGCGCAGGATCAGCACGCCCGCGCACACCGCGACGAAAGCGATCAGCGTGCCCATCGAGGTGAGGTTGGCGAGCAGGTCGAGCGGAAACACCGCGGCCAGGATCGCGATGCCGATACCGGTGATGACGGTGTTCAAGTGCGGTGTGCGATAGCGCGGGTGCACGCGGTTGAACACCTTCGGCAGCAGACCGTCGCGCGACATGATCATGAAGATGCGCGGCTGCGCGATGATCATGACCAGGATCACCGACGACAGGCCGATCAGTGCGCCGATCTCCACGATCAGGCGCAGCCAGCCAAGCTCCGGATGAGCGCGGATCGCGGTGACGACCGGTTCGTCGGTGCCAAGCTGCGTGTAGGAGATCAGGCCGGTCAGCACGGCCGCCATGGCCAGGTAGAGCACGGTACAGATCACTAGCGAGACGAGAGTGCCGAAGGGCAGGTCGCGCTGCGGATTCTTGCACTCCTGCGCGGCGGTCGAGGTGGCTTCGAAGCCGATGTAGGCAAAGAACACCATCGCCGCGCCGCGCATGATGCCCATCCAGCCGTATTTGTCCGTGCCTTCGGACTTGGGAATGAAGGGATGCCAGTTGGCCGTATCGATATAGCGGTAGCCGGCGACCACCACGATGATGATCAGGCCGACCTTGAGGATGACCATGCCCAGGTTGATGCCGGCCGATTCGCGGATGCCGACATAGCAGACCCAGGTCAGCGCCAGCACGATCGCCACCGCCGGCAGGTTGAACAGGTGCCCGGTGCTGACCAGGTGCCCGTTGGTATAGGCCAGCGGCGCTTCGGTCAGTGCCTGCGGCAGATGCACGCCGACGTGATCGAGCAGGCTGACGAAATAGCCGGTCCAGCTCGCCGCCACCGCCGAAGCCGAGATGCCGTACTCCAGCACCATGTTCCAGCCGATGAACCAGGCGACCAGTTCGCCCAACGTGGCGTAGGCGTAGGAATAGGAGCTGCCCGAGATCGGGATCAGCGTGGCGAACTCGGCATAGCACAGCGCGGTAAAGCCGCTGCAGATCGCCGCCAGGATGAAGGAAATCAGCACGGCGGGGCCGGCGTGGTCCGCCGCGGCCTGGCCGGTCACGACAAAGATGCCGGTGCCGATGACCGCGCCGATACCCAGCGCGGTGATGCCCCAGGGGCCGAGCGTGCGGCGCAACGTCGGGCCATGCGACTCGTCGTTGGCGTCACTGAAGTCGGTCTTGCGGGCAAGTAGCTGCTTTAGCATGCGTCGAACCTGATGAAACGTGATGCCCGGCGGCGTTGCGCCAGGCTAAAGAGAAAGGGCCGGCGCGAGGCCGGCCCTGGATGCAAGATACTTCAGGCGTTGTGTTTGCGCAGTTTGCTGTGCGAGTAGCCGTAGCCGAAGTAGATGATCTGGCCGATCACGATCCAGGCCACCATCCAGCGCCAATGCTCCACGAACGACTGCAGGAACAGCGCCAGGCAGGCGAGGGCGCCCAGCGGGCAGACCAGCCACACCACCGGCACGCGGAAGGCGCGCGGCAGTTCCGGACGCGTATAGCGCAGGACCAGCACGCCGACGCATACGGTGGCGAAGGCCAGCAAGGTGCCCATCGCGACCATTTCGCCCAGCACGCCGATATTGAACAGGCCGCCCAGGGCCGCGGCGAGCACGCCCACCACCACGGTGCCCACATGCGGCGTGCGGAACTTCCTGTGGATGCGGCCGAACACCGCCGGAATGAGGCCGTCGCGCGCCATCGAATAGAAAATGCGCGGCTGGCCCATCAGCATCACCAGGATCACCGAGCTCAGGCCGGTAACCGCGCCGATCACCACGATAACCTGGAGCCAGCGCAGGGTGGGGTAGCTGTCCAGCGCGGTGGCCACCGGCTCGGGCGTGCCCAGTAGACGGAAATCGGCGATGCCGGTGAGGATGCCCGCCACGATGATGTACAGCACCGTGCAGACCACCAGCGAACCCATGATGCCGATCGGCATGTCGCGTTGCGGGTTCTTCGCCTCGGCCGCCGCGGTGGATACCGCATCGAAGCCGATATAGGAGAAGAACACGATCGCCGCCGCGCGCCCCACGCCGGACCAGCCGTACTTCGAGCCGCCTTCGTTGGCCGGGATGAAGGGGTGCCAGTGTTCCGGATTGACGTACTTGGCGGCGAAGGCGATGAACAGCAGGATCACCACCACCTTGATCGCCACGATGATCGAGTTGACGAATGCGGACTGGGTAATGCCGACGTAGCACAGGCCGGTGATCGCCGCGATGATCGCCACGGCCGGCAGGTTGATCAGCATGCCGGTGGCCTGGATATGTCCATCGACCACCGTGAACGGCGCCGCGGCCAGGATCGCCGGCAGCGACACGTCGTGTCCTATCCAGCCGCTGATCAGCGACAGCAGTTTGTTGAAGTACCCGGACCAGCCCGATGCCACCGTGGCCACGGTGAACAGGTATTCCAGCACCAGGCTCCAGCCGACGAACCAGGCGACGTACTCGCCCAGCGTGGCGTAGGAATAGGAATAGGCGCTGCCCGAGACCGGGATCATCGCGGCGAACTCGGCGTAGCACAGCGCCGCCAGGGCGCAGGCGAAACCGGCAAGGATAAAGCTGAGCACGATGGCGGGGCCGGCGTGGTCGGCCGCGGCCTGTCCGGTGATGACGAAAATACCGGCACCGATGATCGCGCCGATGCCCAGCATGATCAGGTGACGAGCGGTAAGGGCGCGCTTGAGCGTGGCCTCGCCTTCGATCCCGCCATGAGTTTCCCCGGCATCGACGTGCGGGTTGGCCTCGATGGCGTGTGTAGCAAACAAATTCTTCAGCATGTTTTTCCCCAAAACGGTGGTGCCATGCGCAGCTTGTTATTAGAGGAGGCATCCGCCGAGGCTTCGGTCCGGACACAACCGAAACACCTTATCCCAGCTGAACGCAGTGGTACAAGCTGCAATGCGATCAAGATGCCCGCTCCGGGCTCCAGCGGCGGGCGCCGGGCCGCATGCGCGGACGAATGGTCATATCCAATGGCGCGCGGGCGGATCAGAAGACCATGTTGACGGCGGCCTGGGGCGCGACGAAGGCGTCGCTGTTGCGGCCGGCCACGCTCATGTGTACGCCCGCGACGATGCCCAGATTGCCGTTGACGTTGTACTCGATCGCCGGGGCGATGCTGACATTGCGGCTGATGCTGCCGGGGCGGTCGACGGCTACCTCCCGGCCGGCGACCGGCATCGAGCCGTAGACCCGGGTGCTGCTGCCGCGCTGGAAGGCAAGATCCATCGCCAGTACCCAATGGGCATCGATGCTGTACTCGACGCTGGCCGAGGCGCTCCAGGCATGGCTGAGGTCGGCCCGCCCGCGAAATCCCGCATCTTGCTCCCGGTGAGTCGGTCGAGTTGGATACTGATGAGATCTACGATCCAGAGCCTCTCTCGAAGGCCCCAGCCGGCGATTATCAGGTAATGGCATTGCTCGATGTGGATCACAACGCTGCATACAACACTTTCACCGGCGCCGATCTTCGCAGTGCGGTCGTGCCATTGAAGAGCCTTAACCCTGCGCAGACTGCGCCGGTCGAAATCAAGCTCTCGCAGCACGCACGGCCTTTGCCGCCGATCACCTTGCAGAAGGGCGAAGAACTGCTCGATTTCGTGAGCCCATCACTGTCAAAATTTTGGGGGCGACCGATTCACATGCGCGGTATCGTCGTGCTTCCACCGAACTATGCCAGTTCGAAGGCGCGATATCCCACCGTGTACCTGACCCACGGATTCGGCGGAAACCTGAATTACTTTGCCGTATCGCACGGCAAATCCATTCCGAAGAACATGGAGGAAGGAAATCTTCCGCCTATGATCTGGGTGTTACTCGACGAGTCTTGTCCGAGCGGGACGCATGAGTTTGCGGATTCCGTGAACAACGGTCCGTGGGGACGCGCGTTGACAACGGAGTTGATCCCGCATCTCGAGCGCAAGTATCGAATGGACGCCAAGCCAAACGGTCGTTTCCTCACCGGGCACTCTTCCGGTGGATGGGCGACGATGTGGATGCAAGTCGCTTACCCGAACGTCTTCGGCGGAACCTGGTCGACGTCGCCGGATCCAGTCGACTTCCGCGACTTCACGAATACCGACCTGACGAAGGACACGAACATCTACAAGCGGCCGGATGGCAAGCCAACGCCACTGGTCCGAATGGGTGGCAAAGATGTCTTGAGTTTTGAGCAATATTCACATCAGGAAGCAGTGATGGGTGACTACAGCGGGCAAATCTCCTCGTTCGACTGGGTGTTCAGCCCCCGCGGAAATGACGGGCGCCCGATGCCGCTATTCGATCGCACCACCGGCGAAATCCATCGCGACGTCGCGGACTACTGGATCAAGCATTACGACATCTCGCGAATCCTGACGAGCAATTCCAAACAGCTCGTTCCGGTACTGAAGAACAAAATCCACATCATCGTCGGCACCGCTGACACTTTCTACCTCGATGGAGCGGTGCACCTCCTGGAGAAGGCTATCGCGCCCCTCGGGTACAACGGACGCTTCACCTATCTCGACGGCCGCACTCACATGGATCTCTACAAGGGGGGACTGGAGACACGAATCGCGCAGCAGATGTACAACGTCGCGCGCCCCGGGAACACCTGGAAGCCCAAGCAGGAGCCGGATGCTGCGACCGAACTTGCTAAGTAATGCCCGGGAGAGCGCCGAGTTCGTCTACCTGAGATTTTCGACAACCGAAATTCTTTGCTCCGCCGTGTCATTCACAATGGCTTTGCTCCCATCCCGGCTGACGCCCATCCAGACCGGTGGACTCGGTAGCCAGAGCAACTCACGCACCTGTCGCTTCTCCGGCTCATAGAAGCTTAGTGTGGAAGCACCGTTGCGCAGATCGGAAGCGAACAGGATTCCGTTTCGCGTGACAGCCCAACTCGACCACGTGCGCGGCCGGAGTTGCGATAGACCACAATTCTCTTCCCCGCCTGAGAGCGGCAATCGGCATATCTCCGGGTTATGGTCGGGCGACTTGGAGTAGTAGAGATAGCCGTCGCTTGATTCAAGACCAGCAAATCCCCCGTTGAAAGTCATCTGCTGCTCTGGGCCTCCCTCAACAGGAATTCTCCAGATCTGGCTACCATTTTCACGGTCGGAGGCGTAATAGATCCACCTCCCGTCCCGCGAAAAACTCGGAACCTTTCCATTGACCAGGCGACGAGCTGATCCCCTTCCGTCCGAGGCCACAAGATAAACGCTCGTGCCACCGTCCGACGGAGCGTCGAACGCGATTGTGCCTCCGTCGGGAGACCATCGCGGAGTTCCTGCGCTGTCGGTGAAACTCAACTGCACCGGATTGCCGCCATCGACGTCGCTCACCCATATCTGCCACGGCCCTGAACGATTCGACATGAAAGCAATTCGCTTTCCGTCTGGAGAGAACTGCGGAGCAGCGTTTCCACCCTCATCGGAAATAATCGTCTTCATCGTCGGACCGGCTTCTGCGGTGCTCGGTTCACGGTAGATCGCCGGAATGGGAACCGCGGAAGGTTCGGATGCCACCGGTCGATGGGTTGGCGCCTTCGTGGTTCTGGGCTGTCCGGCCTCGACTTCATCAGGTGCCTTCGCCTGTTGGCGTGCAGTGATCTCTTTACGATCAGCCTGCCTCTCATTACCGTCGGCCTTCTTCATCACGAGCCCGACCATCAAGAGCAGTACGACAACCGAAGCAGCAGCGAAAACTGAGTTGCGGAAGAAATGTGCCGCCGGTTTGCTATTGGCAAGTACGGAGTGAGACGGCTCGACGATCCGACGCGCGCGAGCAACTTCCGGAACCGGAGTTGAGTCCGCTTGCTGTGGCACCGGTTCGGGAACACTTTCGATAGTGCCGATGAATCGATATCCGCGACGCGGAAGTGTCTCGATATATTTCGGATTGCTGGCTGTGTCGTTCAGTGTTTCGCGCAATTTATTGACGGCGGCGTTCAGACCGTGATTCGAATCGGAGAAAATGTCCGCCGACCATAGCCGTCGCTGTAACTCTTCGCGAGTAACCAAGTCGCCGGGGCGCGACAACAACATCACGAGTACCTGGAACGGCTGTCCGGCAAGTTTCAACCGGACTCCATCTTTCCAAAGCTCCTCGGTCCGCAGGTCAGCGCGATAAGGCCCGAAGTGGACTTGGCGAGGAGATCCGTCTGTTTTTTGGGAGTCCTTCATCGGCTTATCTCGGAGAA
>Ga0207674_10009028_pt1 | contig 11452 bp, 12 predicted proteins | sample KBSCornC72_FD_184303 | JGI IMG/M metagenome (GOLD analysis project Ga0207674, IMG submission 184303) | Corn rhizosphere microbial communities from Kellogg Biological Station, Michigan, USA - KBS Corn C7-2 (SPAdes) (version 2) | ecosystem: Host-associated > Plants > Roots > Rhizosphere > Soil ... | reverse complement strand
GGGGGTGCCCTCCTTGCCGGTGTTCCAGGCGCCCGCCGCCGAGTCGATGAAGTAGTAGCCCGAGTTGTAGTTCTGGTCGAAGCGGATGGAGTCGAAGAAGAAGAACTCGAGCTCGGGGCCGATGAAGATGGTGTCGGCCAGCCCGCCCTTCTTCACATAGGCCTCGGCCTTCTGGGCCACGTACCTCGGGTCGCGCGTGTACGCCTTGCCCGTCACCGGGTCCTTGACGTTGCAGATGAGCACCATGGTGGGCACCGCGGTATAGGGATCCATCTGCGCGGTGGTGGAATCCGGGATGAGCAGCATGTCCGACTCATCGATGGTCTGGAAGCCGCGGATGGACGAGCCGTCGAAGCCCAGCCCGTCCTCGAAGATGCCCTCGTTGAGCTCCGACATGGGAATCGAGAAGTGCTGCCAGAGTCCCGGCAGATCGATGAACCGGAGGTCCACGATCCTGACTCCCTTCTCCTTCGCGAACTTCACCACTTCCTTCGGGGTCATGCGTCCTTCCTCCTTATGCGATTTGCGCTCGTGAGAATGCCGTGGATCCAAAGCCGGGAGCCGGCGGGGCGTCCTTGCCCCGCCGGCCTAGAACACTAGTGCCCCCCCGGGGGCCCGTCAAGTCCCCGCTAGTGGCTCCGGGCCTTCGCCTCCGTCGCCCGCATGGCTTCCGCGAAGGCGCCGCCGCTGCCACCCGTCTGCGAATACTCCGTCCCGCCGCCGAGAGCGTACGCGGTCTCCGAATGCTGCGAAAGGTCGAGGCCCGCCTGCTCGTCCTCTTCGCTCACCCGCAGCCCCATCAGCCCGTCGAGAACCTTGAGGATGATGGCGGTCATCACGAAGCCCAGCACGATGGTCACCCCCACCGCGATGGCCTGGTAGAGGAGCTGCTTCGGATTGCCGTAGAGCAGGCCGTCGCCGCCCGCGTCGTTCACGGTCTTGGTGGCGAAGATCCCCGTGGCCAGCGCGCCCCAGGTGCCGCCCACCCCGTGCACGCCCACCACGTCCAGCGAATCGTCGTAGCCGAGCTTCGTCTTGAAGTTGCAGGCGGTGTAGCAGATGATCCCCGCCACCGCCCCGATCACGATCGAGGCCAGCGGGGTGACGAATCCCGCCGCGGGCGTGATCGCCACCAGCCCCGCCACCGCGCCCGAGGCGGCGCCGAGCACGGTGGGCTTGCCGCGCGAGCTCCACTCGGTGAACATCCAGCCCAGCGCCGCCGCCGCGGCGGCGGTATTGGTGGTGGTGAAGGCGTGCCCGGCCAGCCCGTTGGCGCCCAGCGCGCTGCCGGCATTGAACCCGAACCAGCCGAACCAGAGAAGCCCGGCGCCCATCACGGTGAGGGGCAAGTTGTGCGGCGGCATGGGATGATGGCCGAACCCTCGCCGCTTGCCGATGATCAGCGCGGCGGCGAGCGCCGAGATGCCCGACGAGATGTGCACCACCGTCCCGCCCGCGAAGTCGAGCGCCCCCAGGTTGCGCAGCCAGCCGCCCACGCCCCACACCCAGTGCGCCAGAGGATCGTAGACCAAGGTGGCCCAGGCCAGGATGAACACGATGAAGGTCGAGAACTTCTTCCGCTCGGCGAAGGCGCCGGTGATGAGGGCGGGGGTGATGACCGCGAACATCATCTGGAACAGCATGAACACCTGATGGGGAATGGTGGCCGCATAGTCGGCATTGGGCGTCTGGCCGACGCCGCGCAGGCCGATCCAGTCGAGCCCTCCGATGATCCCGCCCTTGTCGGGACCGAACGCGAGGGTATAGCCCCACAGCACCCACTGGATGGAGATGAGCGCCAGGATGATGAAGCTGTGCATCAGCGTGCCCAGGGCGTTCTTCTGCCGCACCATGCCGCCGTAGAAGAGGGCGAGTCCCGGCGCCGTCATGAGGAGCACCAGCGCCGATGACATGAGCACCCACGCGGTGTCACCGCTGTCGATCTTGGGAGGGGCCGGCGCGGCCGGGGGGGCCGCCGCCGCCGCGGGCGCGGGCGCAGCCGCGGGAGCCGGCGCCGCGGGCGTCGCTGGAGCCTGGGCCCAGGCCGACGTTCCCACCAGCGCGAGCAGCGTGAGCAGCAGCACGATCACCAGATACCGTTCGCCTTTGGCCACCACGTATCCTCCTTGCCCGCCTTCGCTCTAGAGTGCGCTCTCGTCGCGTTCGCCGGTACGGATCCGGACCGCTGTGTCGACAGGGGTGATGAAGATCTTTCCGTCTCCGATATTCCCGGTCTTGGCCGCGCCCGCGAGCACGCCCGAAACTTTGTCCACGAGGTTGTCCGGGACCACGACTTCCACCTTGATCTTGGGCAGGAAGTCCACCGTGTACTCGCCGCCCCGATAGAGCTCGGTGTGGCCCTTCTGACGGCCGAAGCCCCTCACCTCGGACACGGTCATCCCGATGACCCCGATCCCGGTGAGGGCCTCCTTCACGTCGTCGAGCTTGAACGGCTTGATGATGGCTTCGATCTTTTTCATGTCACCCTCCCGGCGGGCGGAAATGCACCTAGCGTGCCGCGAGGAGAAAATGAAGGGTGGGGCAGGAAATCAGGAAGTTACGTGCGGATTCGGCGAGGACGGCCCATCCGCCGTGCACACGGATTGGGCACTCATCCGGGAAATGCCTCGGCGCTAGGCACTCGTGCTGGGAGCGGACTCGGGCGCGCGGCGCTCCGGCCAGCGGCGGGGAGCAGTCGTCGTGGCGGCGGTGAACGTCTCCTCCACCGCGGCGCGAAGCTGACGGAGATCGGCGGTCTTCGGCGCCGCCTTCACGCCGGGAACGGTGAATCCGCCGTCCTCCGACACGAGCCCGGAGCAGACGACCACGGGAGTCGCCAGCCCCTTGCGCTCCAGCGCTCGGAGAAAGTCCAGCCCGTTGAGCCGCGGCAGGCGGATGTCGAGAACGATCACGTCGGGCTTCGTACGGTCGAGCTGGGCAAGCGCCTCGATCCCGTCACCCGCTTCCACCAGACGAAAACTGGACTTGAACTCGGCGGAGTAGAGCCCACGCCAGGCGGGGTCATCGTCGACGATCAACATGGTTCGCATGCGATTGGGCTATCCCGTCCTTCAGGGTAGCAATAAGGCTGCCGAACTCATTTTCGAGCGAATACGGGATGTTACGAGGGTCGGCGGAGGCCACCGGCGTTGTGGGACTGACGACGGACTGTCGAAGGCGGGGGGGGTTACGGCCGGCGCTGGGGAATCCCGTGACGGCGCATCTTGGAGTAAAGCGTGGGGCGGCGCAGCCCCAGCACCGCGGCCGCCGCCTGCTTGTTCCAGCCGGTGGACTCGAGGGCCCGCACGATGGACACGCGCTCGATCTCCTCCAGGGATCCCGAGGACGGCTGGGACGCGGTGACGCTCCCCATCTCCGCCCGCAGGGGCTCGGGCAGGTCGGAGAGCGTGATCTCCTTGCCGCGCGCCACCAGCACCGCGCGCTCGATGGCGTGCTCGAGCTCGCGCACATTGCCCGGCCACTGATAGGCGAGCAGGCGCCGGTACGCCTCGGGGTCGATCCCCTCCACCGGCCGCACGTGCTTCTCGCGGAAGCGCTCGAGGAAGGACTTGGCGAGGAGCGCGATGTCCGAGCCTCGCTCGCGCAGCGGCGGCATGGCCACCGTCACCGTATTGATGCGGAAATAAAGATCCTGGCGCAGCCGGCCCTCGCGGACCGCCTGCTCGGGATCGCGGTTGGTCGAGCAGATGAGGCGGAAGTCCACCGGCACCGTGCGCGAGCCGCCCAGCCGCCGCACCTGGCGGTCCTCCAGCACGCGGAGGAGCTTGGCTTGCAGGTCCATCGGCATCTCGGTGATCTCGTCGAGCAGCACCGAGCCCTTGTGGGCTTCCTCGAGGAGACCGGCCTTGTCGGTGGTGGCGCCGGTGAAGGCGCCCTTCACGTGGCCGAAGAGCTCGGACTCGATGAGGTCCTTGGGGAGCGCGGCGCAGTTGATCTTGACGTTGGGTCCGGCGGCGCGCGTGCTCTTGGCGTGCAGCGCATTGGCCGCCAGCTCCTTGCCGGTGCCGCTCTCGCCGATGATGAGCACGTTGGCGTCCGAGCCGGCCACCGACTCCAGCAGATCGAACATCCGGCGCATCGCCGGCGACCCGCCCAGGAGCTCGCCCAGTCCCGACTGCTCGGCCAGGCGCCGCTTCAGGTCGGAGGTCTCCGCCAGGAGCCGCCGCCGCTCCAGCGCCTTGTTGACCAGGGTCAGCATCTCGGCCGAATCGAACGGCTTGGCGACGAAGTAGAACGCGCCCTGCTTGGTGGCCTCCACCGCCTTGGAGATGGAGGAGTGCCCCGTCATGATGATCACTTCGAGGGAAGGGTCCTTGCTCTTGAGCTGCTGGAGGAGCTGAAGGCCATCGCCGTCGGGCAGGACGAGGTCGACCAGGGCCAGCGCGAACTCGCGCTCCGTCATCTGGCCCATGGCGGATACGCTGTCGCCGGCCACCCCGACGTCATAGCCCTCCGCTTCGAGGACCATCCGGAGCCACTCGGCGATAGCCGGCTCGTCGTCCACCAGAAGGATGCGCGACTTCATGGCTTTTCCCACCTCCTGATCAGCCTAGCATGGAGCAGACCCTTGTGTCACCAGGGTGACACTCTCTTGGTGATAGAAGGCCTTTATATCCACCACTTAGCTGACACTGAGAAAGCATTTGCCCAGCGGGTTATGTGACGAATTCTTGGTGGTGATTCTCGCCCCGTGTGCTTGACAGCTTCGGAGGTCACGCGCAATATGGCGCCCATGCAATTCGGCTTCGCCCTGCAGGGACGCGGACCGCTCTCCAAGCCTGAGATTCTCTTCAAGCTCGCGCAGAAAGGGGACGCGCTTCGCTACGACTCCGTCTTCGTCACCGATCATGTCGTGATACCGGTGGAGATCGAGTCGGCCTATCCGTACTCGGCCAACGGCCGGGTCGCCAGCGACTGGAAGGAAGGCTATCTCGAGCCGCTGCCGCTCATGGCTCACCTGGCCGCGCTCACCAAGCGCATTCGCATCGGCACCAGCGTTCTCATCATCCCCTACCGCAATCCGGTGGTCACCGCGAAGATGCTCGCCACCATGGACGTGCTCTCCGGCGGCCGCATCATCCTGGGCGCGGGCGTGGGCTGGATGGAGGAGGAGTTCCAGGCGCTGAACGCGCCCGCTTACAAGGAGCGTGGCCGGGTCACGGACGAGTTCATCCGCCTCATGCGCGAGATGTGGACCCGCGAGCCGGTGGACTTCAAGGGCCAGTACTACACGCTGGGCAAGGTCAGCGCGCTGCCCAAGCCCGTTCAGAAGGGCGGCATCCCGGTGTGGACGGGCGGACATACGGAGCCCGCGCTGCGACGCGCCGGGCAGGTGGCCGACGGATGGCACCCCATCGGGCTGCGCCCGCCGGGCCTGCTCGAGCCCAAGGAGTACGCCGAGAAGGTGGCGGTGGTGCGGGACTGGGCGCGGAAGGCGGGTCGCGATCCCAAGGCCGTCACGATGAGCTACCGAGTGCCCCTCGAGCTCCGGCCGCGCGGCGCCAAGCCGGCCGGCGGCGATCGCATTCTGTTCCGGGGCACGGTCGCCGAGGTGGTGGAGGACATCCGCGTCTATCAGCGCCTCGGAGTCACGCATTTCGTCTGGGACCTCACCGCCTCGGACCTCAAGGGCGCCCTCGCGCTCCTCGAGCGCTTCGCCCGCGACGTGCGTCCCAAAGTCCAGCGCCTCCCGCGCTAGCGGGCGCATGCCGGCCTTGCCCGAGCCCGTCGCGGGCTTCATCTCCGCCGGTCGCGTGGGGCGCCTCGGCACCGCCGACGCCAGCGGCGATCCCCTGGTCGTACCCTTCTGTTATGCCTGGGACGGCGAAGCGCTCTTCTCCGCGATCGACGCCAAGCCCAAGCGCGCCGCCGCCGGCGAGCTCCGCCGGGTGCGGAATATCCGCGCGAATCCCAAGGTCAGCGTGGTCATCGACGAGTACGACGAGGACTGGAGTCGCCTCAGGTGGGTGATCATCCAGGGACGGGCCGAGATCCTCACCGGCGGGCCGGACTACCGGCGCGCCGCCGAGCTTCTGCTCGACAAGTACCCGCAATACCGGACCATGGGACTGCCCCCGGAACCCGGCACCATGATCAAGGTGACGCCCGCCCGCATCAGCCACTGGAGCTTCGCTCCATGAGCGCGCTCGACCGCGCGCTTGCCCGCGCCGTCTCCGGCCGCCCGCTGGACGCGGCGCAGGCGGAGACGCTCCTGGCCACGCCGGACGAGCGGCTCCCCGAGCTGCTCGCCCCCGCGGCGGCGCTCCGCGATCGCGGCCATGGACGGCGCCTCACCTTCTCGGCCAAGGTCTTCATCCCGCTGACCACGCTGTGCCGCGACTACTGCGGCTATTGCACCTTCCGGAAGGATCCCGGCCAGCCCGGCGCGCACACCATGACCCCGGACGAGGTGATCGCGCTCGTCCAGGCGGGAGAGCGGATGGGGGCCAAGGAGGCGCTATTCTCCCTCGGCGACAAGCCGGAGGCGCTCTTCCCCGAGCATCGCGACTTCCTCCGGCGCCTGGGCTTCCGGACCACCCTCGCCTATCTGCGCTCCGTCGCCGAGCGCGTGCTGCGCGAGTCCGCCCTCCTGCCCCACGCCAATCCCGGCCTCATGTCCGAGCGCGATCTCTCCGCGCTGCGCGAGGTCAATGTCAGCATGGGCATCATGCTGGAGACCACCTCCGAGCGGCTGCTCGGCCCCGGCCTCGCGCATGACCGTGCCCCCGACAAGGTGCCGGCGCGCCGGCTCAAGACCATCGCGCTGGCGGGCAAGCTGCAGATCCCCTTCACCACCGGGATCCTCATCGGCATCGGCGAGACGCATGCCGAGCGCGTGGACGCGCTCGTCGCCATTCGCGCCCTGCACGAGCAGTTCGGCCATATCCAGGAAGTCATCATCCAGAACTTCCGGGCCAAGCCCACCATCCCGATGCGGGGGGTGCCGGATCCGACCCTGCCCGAGCTGCTGCGCACCCTCGCGGTGGCGCGCCTCCTGCTCGGGGCGGAGATGAATATCCAGGCGCCGCCCAACCTCGCCGACGCCGGCTACGGCGGCCTCCCCGCCGGCGGCCTCAACGACTGGGGCGGCATCTCGCCGCTGACGCCCGATCACATCAACCCCGAGCGGCCGTGGCCCCTGCTGCGGGAGCTGCGCCGGGCCACCGAGGCGGCCGGCCACGAGCTCCGCGAGCGCCTCGCCATCTACCCCGAGTACGCTACCCGCCCCGAATTCCTGGACAGCGCGCTCCGCCCGCGCGTGGCGGATCTTGTTGGTCCCGACGGCCTCGTCCGTCAGGACCTGGAGCGCTGGCGAAGCTGGTAGTCTCTCTGTACGGAGGACATAGACCCGTGGACAGCAAGGACCTGAACTGGGCGGCACCCGACGTGCGGACCATCCTCGGCCGTGCCCTGGACGGCGAGGAGCTCACGGTGGCGGAGGGCATCCGGCTCACCGAGGTGGAGGGGCGCGATCTCCACGCCCTCTGCCTCGTCGCCGACGAGATGCGGCGCCGGCAGGCCGGCGAGATCGTCACCTACGTCGTCAACCGGAACATCAACTTCACCAATGTCTGCATCAAGCACTGTACCTTCTGCGCCTTCAGCCGCGACCACCGGGAGGAAGAGGGCTATTTCCTGCCCCTCGACGAGGTCGTGCGCCGCGCCATCGAAGCCTGGGAGATGGGCGCCACCGAGGTCTGCATCCAGGCCGGGCTGCCTCCCAAGCTCGACGGCAACTACTATGTCGACCTCTGCCGCGCCATCAAGGCGGCGGTGCCGGAGATGCATCTCCACGCCTTCTCGCCCGAGGAGGTGCTCTACGGGTCCACGCGCGCGGGCATGGCCATTCCCGACTACCTGCGCGAGCTCAAGGCGGCCGGGCTCGGCACCCTGCCCGGCACCTCGGCGGAGATCCTCGACCAGGAGATCCGCGACGTCATCGCCAAGGGCCGCATCACCGTGGAGCAGTGGCAGGAGGTGATCACCTCCGCGCACGCGCTGGGGATTCGCACCACCTCCACCATCATGTACGGGCACATCGAGCGGCCCGAGCACTGGATCCGCCACATGGACCTCCTGCGCGGGATCCAGCACCGGACAGGCGGGTTCACCGAGTTCGTGCCGCTCTCCCTCATTCACTCCGAGGCGCCGATGTACCAGCGCGGGCTCGTCCCCGGCGTGCGCCCGGGCGCGACCGGGCTCGAGGTCATCAAGATGCACGCGCTCGCGCGGCTCATCCTGGGGCCCAGCTTCCGCAACATCCAGTGCTCGTGGGTGAAGGAGGGGCCGAAGCTCTCGCAGCAGCTCCTCACCTGCGGGGCCAACGATCTGGGCGGCACGCTCATCAACGAGTCCATCTCCACCTCGGCCGGCGCGGGCTTCGGCCAGCTGGTGCCGCCCGCCGAGCTGCGCCGGCTGGTCCGCGACGCCGGTCGCATCCCCGCCCGCCGCACGACCGAGTACGAGCTCATCAAGGTCTACAAGACGGAAGACGACGACGACGCCTCGCCGCTCGACAATGTCGCCGACGCGGAGGCGCGCTTCGGCTCGTACCGCCGCCTCACCGCGTCGTCACAATTCCGCTTCGTGCACCCCTTGAAGACGTCCGCCGGTTGAGTGACACTAGGCGCCGCTCGACCCGGCCTTTCAACCCCAACCCCTGACACGGAGGCTTTCCTCATGGCAAAAACGATGACCAAGTCCGCCATCATCGGCCACCTCGCGCAGAAGTCCAATCTCAGCAAGAAGCAGGTGGTCGAGCTGATGGATCAGCTCCTGTCGCTCGCGACCAAGGAGGCGAAGAACGTCTTCGTGGTCCCCGGCTTCGGGCGCCTGGTGCTCGCCAACCGCAAGGCGCGGATGGGCCGCAATCCCCAGACCGGCGAGCCCATCAAGATCCCCGCGAAGCGCGTGGTGAAGTTCCGGCTCTCCAAGAGCCTCAAGGACACGGTGCTTGGCAAGAAGTAGCGATCCTGAAGGGCTCGTGTATCGAGCCCTTCCCGCTCCCGGCGCAGACGCCCGGGACCTCTTCGGATTCGTGGGCGCGTGGCTCCCGCCCGCGGCGACGGTGTCGGCCGGCTGGGGCGCGTGGGCGGGCGATCGGCTCGCCGGAGCCCTCCTGCTCGAGCGGGCGGACACCGCGGCCATGCTCTACGGGCCCGTGGTGGTGGCTTCCGATCCCCCCGATCCGGACGCCGCCGTCGAGATCGCGGCCCGGCTCCTCGACGATGCCCTGAGTCATGCCGAGGCTCAGGGCATCATCACCCTCTACACGCGACCGCAGAGCCTGGATCGGGTCTGGGTCCGCAACGGTTTCATTCCGATTCCCGAGGCCGACCTGCCGGAGGCCTTGCGCGGGCGCCCCGGCATCGGTCTCTTCGGCTGGCGCGGCGGCACCGCCATCTGGAGCATGGCCGGGCGAGCGGAGGCCGCGCGCCGCGCCGCCGCGCCGCCCACCGCCGGCCGGCGCCGCCGCTAGGTCGCGATGAAGATCGTCGCTCTCGCCGGGGGCACCGGCGCGGCCAAGCTGCTGCGCGGGCTGGCGCCGCTGGTCGATCCCGCGGAGCTCACCGTCGTCGGCAATACCGGCGACGACACCGAGATCTGGGGCCTCCATATCTCTCCGGACCTGGACACGGTCTGCTACACGCTGGCGGGCCTCATCGACGAGCGGAAGGGCTGGGGGCTCCGCGACGAGACCTTCCACGCGCTGGAGCAGATGCCCCGCCTGGGCGAGCCGGCGTGGTTCGGGCTGGGCGATCGCGACCTCGCCACTCACCTGCACCGCACGCGTCTTCTCCGCGAGGGGCGCTCCCTCACCGCGGTCACCGCGGACATCGTGGCCGCCCTGGGCGTGCCCGCCCGCGTGCTGCCCATGTCGGATCAACCGGTGCGCACCCGCATCCTGGGCCCCGAGGGGTGGATCTCCTTCCAGGAATACTTCGTGCGCGAGAAGGCCCAGACCGACGTCCGCGCGGTCGCATACGCGGGCGCGGCCGATTCGGCGCCGGCGCCGGGCGTGCTGGCGGCCATCGCGGAGGCGCGGGCGGTGATCGTCTGCCCCTCCAATCCCATCACCTCGGTGGGCCCGATCCTGGCCGTGCCCGGCATCGCGGCTGCCCTCGCCGCCACGCGCGCCACCGTCCTCGCGGTGAGCCCCATCATCGGCGGCGACGCGGTGTCCGGCCCCGCGGGCCGGCTCATGGCCATGGCCGGGCTCCCCGTCTCCGCCGCCGGGGTGGCGCGCGGCTATGCCGCGTGGCTCGACATTCTCGTGGCCGACGAGCGCGACCGGGCGCTGGCGCCCGAGATCGAGGCCGCGGGCCCGCGGGCGGCGATGACCGACACGCTCATGACCGGTCGCGCGGCGGAGACCGCGCTGGCGCGGCACCTGCTGTCCCTCCTCCCATGACGGGCTCGGCTCCCACCGTGTTCGCGGCGCTGCCGGTGAAGGACCTCGTCAACGCCAAGCAGCGGCTGGTCCCCGCGCTCGCCCCGGAGGAGCGCCACGACCTCGCCGCGGCCATGCTGGAGGACGTGCTCGATGCGCTCGATGCGGTGGAGGGTGTCGCGGTGCATCTCGTCACCCGGGATCCCCAGGCGCTGGCGCTGGCGAGCCGGCGCGGGACGCCCTGCCTCACCGAGAGCGCCAACCGCGGGCACACCGAGGCGGTGGCGCTCGGTCAGCGGGTGGCGGCGGAGCGCGGCTTCGCCCGCTTCCTCACCATCCCGGGCGACGTCCCCTGCGTGTCGGCCGAGGAGATCCGCGCGCTGCTCGCCGCGCTGGGCGAAGCGCCCGGCGCGGCCTTCGTGCCGTCGCGCTCCGGGTTCGGGACCAATGCCGTCCTGCTGGCGCCGCCCGACGTCATGCCGCTCAAGTTCGGCGAGCCCTCCTTTGCGAATCACCTCGGCGCCGCACGCGCCCGGGGGGTGGTCCCCACCGTGCTGGAGCTCCCCGGGATCGGCCTCGACGTGGATGCGCCCGAGGACCTCCGCCTGCTCCTTGCGTACGGCGCCGCCACCAGAGCGGGGCGCCTCCTGCGTGAGCGCGGCATGGCAGCACGCCTCGGCGCCACGGACTAGGCATGCCCGCGCGCTTCGAGGTCATCGGTGTCGGCGGGCTCCCCGAGATCGCGCAGGGCGCCGATCTCGGCCCTCTCATCGTGGACGCCGCCCGCGCCCAGGGCACACCCCTGGCGGCCGGGGATCTCCTCGTGGTGAGCCAGAAGATCGTCTCCAAGACCGAGGGCCGTATCGTCCGCCTGGATCAGGTGACCGTCTCCCCGCGGGCGCAGGCCCTGGCGCTGGAGATCGATCGCGACCCGCGGCTGGTGGAGGTGATCCTCGGCGAGAGCCGGCGCATCGTGCGCACCGCCAAGGGCGTGCTCATCGTCGAGACGCATCACGGCTGGATCTGCGCCAATGCGGGCGT
>Ga0207674_10009027_pt1 | contig 11453 bp, 8 predicted proteins | sample KBSCornC72_FD_184303 | JGI IMG/M metagenome (GOLD analysis project Ga0207674, IMG submission 184303) | Corn rhizosphere microbial communities from Kellogg Biological Station, Michigan, USA - KBS Corn C7-2 (SPAdes) (version 2) | ecosystem: Host-associated > Plants > Roots > Rhizosphere > Soil ... | reverse complement strand
TCGACCTCAAGGCGCGGCTGGCACCGCTGTTCGACGGGGAGGAGGATCCGTTCCCCTACCTGGCCAGGGTGGTCGGCATCCGCACGGACGCCGAGTCCTCGGAGCTGCGCGAGCTGTCGGGCGATGCGCTCAACCGCCAGACGCTCGAGGCCATCGAGCGGCTGCTGGTGCGGATCAGCCGCGACCACCCGGTCTGCCTGGTGCTCGAGGACCTGCACTGGGCCGACGACCGCACGCTCGACCTGCTGCAGCGGATGTACGAGCTCACGGAGCGGGAGGCGATCAGCCTCGTCCTGCTCTACCGCAGCGAACGCGACGCGCCCTCGTGGGCGGTCGGCGAGCGGGCCCGCCAGCGCTACCCGCACCGCTACCGCGAGATCGAGCTGCGGCCGCTGGCCGAGGACGCGGCCCGGCGGCTGGCGATCGAGGCGGCGGGCGGCGCGATGCCCGACGATGCGGCGTCGGCCGTGGCCGAGCGGGCGGGCGGCAATCCCCTGTTCATCTCCGAGGCCGTGCGCGACCAGGCCGAGCGCGGCGAGGGCGCCGAGCTGGACGCCGTGCCGGGGGCCGTGCAGGGAGCGTTGCAGGCGCGGTTCGACAGGCTCTCAGCGCCGGCCCGCGGGCTGCTCAGCGTTGCCGCCGTGATCGGCAGGCGGTTCACCCTGCCGATCCTCGAGCGGGTGGCGCCCGATCTCGACGTCAGCGCCGGGCTGTCCGATCTGCAGCGGGCCGAGCTGATCGTCGAGCAGCAGCGGCGTCCGGCTCCCGTCTACACATTCCGCCACGGGCTGGTGCAGGAGGCGGCGTACAACGGGCTGCTCGACTCCCGGCGGGTGCAGCTTCACCGCCAGGTCGCGGAGGGGCTGGAGGAGCTGCTGCGCGAGGAGGAGGGCCTGGTACCGCTGCCGCTGCTCGCCTACCACTGGAGCGCCGCCGAGTGCCCCGACCAGGCGGCCGACTACCTGATCCGGGCCGGGGACGAGGCCCGCCGGATGTACGCCAGCGACGACGCCGTGGTCATGTACCGCAAGGCGCGGAGTTTTCTGGCCCGCACCGACGACGAGCGCCGCTCGCGCGAGACGCTGTTCAAGATCGCCCTCGTCCACCACCTGGCCTTCCGGTTCAGCGAGGCCGAGCGGGCCTATGACGAGGCGTTCTGCTGCCGTGACGAGCCGCTGCTCCCGCCGACGCCCACCGAGAGCCTGTGGACGGCGATCCGGCTCTCGGAGTCGCTGGCGCCCGGCCACGCCTACAGCACCGAGGCGGCCGCCGTCAGCTCACTGCTGTTCCGCGGGCTGCTCGAGGTCGACCAGGAGCTGAACGTGATGCCGTCGCTGGCCGACAACCTGCGCGTCGAGAGCGACGGTCTGACCTACATGTTCCGGATTCGCGAGGACGCCCGCTGGTCGGACGGCGAGCCGGTGACCGCACACGACTTCGAGTACACCTGGACGGCGATGCGCGAGCAGAACGTGACCACCGCCTTCCTGCTCGACGACATCGCCCGCGCCGAGGCGCTCGACGACCGCACGCTCGAGGTCGAGTTGCACGAGCCGCGGCCCTACTTCCCCTACCTGCTGGCCGCGCCGCCGCTGTTCCCCTGGCCGAAGCACGTCGTCGAGCGGCTGGGCGACGACTGGCTGTCGCCCCGGAACCTGGTCGGCAACGGCCCCTACGAGGTGGCCTCGTTCGAGGACGACCGGCTGACGCTGACGGCGTCGCCGACCTGGGCCGGGTCGCGGGGCAACGTGGCAGAGATCCTGTTCGAGATCCGCAGCAGCGACGACCTGGTCGACCGGTTCCGCGACGGCGACTTCGACGTGCTGGCCGGCAAGGACGTCGATGCGGCGACGGTGACCGGCGGCGAGCTGTCGGTGATCCCGTCGCTGGGCACGACCATCCTCGGCCTGCGGCCGAAGGGCGCGCTCCGCGACCCGCTGGTGCGCCGAGCGGTCGCGCGCGCGATCTCGCTGGGCACGCCGACCAACCTGCGCGGCGACCGGGTGGCCGGCGAGGGCGGGGTGCTGCCGCCGGCCATGCCCGGGCACCAGCGGCGGATCTGGCACCAGGGGGATGACCCGGCCGACATGCTCGTCCAGGCCGGGCACGCCGGCGGCGCGGGCGTCGGCCCGCTGCGGTTGTACGTGCGCGACGCGCTGGCGCCGCTGGCCACCGAGATCGCCGACCGGCTGGGATCGATCGGCATCGCCACCGAGGTGCATACGGAGGGCGGATACTGCCACCCCGGCGAGGCCGACCTGTGGCTGTCGAGCTGGGTGGCCGACTTCCCGGATCCCGACGGCTTCTTCCGCGGCCTGCTCGACAAGGAGACGTTCCTCGGCCAGGACGACGAGGAACTGCAGGAGCTGATGACCAAGGCCCGGTCGTCCCGCGACCGTGACGACCGGCTGGAGCTCTACGGGAAGATCGACCGGCTGCTGGTCGCCGACCGGGCGCTGCTCGTTCCCGTCGGCTACAAGCGGCTTGCGATCCTCAGCCGGCCGTGGGTTTCGGGCCTGTGGGCCACGCCGCTGATGCCCGCCTGCCTGGCCGAGACGCTGGTCGACGGTCAGCTGAAGGCCGCAAGCATGGCGGCCAGCAGCGCCGCCGGCACCGCGTAGCAGCCGACCAGAAAGCCGGCATCGGCCAGCCGGCTGCGGCCCGCGGCCAGCAGCAGGACGGCGGCCAGCGGTGACAGCGCCCCGGCCAGCAGCGCCGGGCTCTGCTCTCCCCAGGTGACGATCGCGCACGCGCCGAGGGCGATGCCCGCCGCCAGCGCCATCGCCCGGAACCGGGGCGCGCGGCTGTCCGGGCGCCGGCGGGCGGCGATCCACAGCAGCAGCATGGGAAGCGCGCAGACGGTGACCATGCCGGCGGCGCCCAGCGCCGCGAGCAGGTCGCCGCCCCACCAGCCGGCCAGCCGGCCGATCAGGTAGACGGCCGCCAGCGAGGTCTCGTAGAGCGCCAGCGGGATGGTGCGCGGAAGCACCGTCAGCCGAGCAGCGTCTCGCCGACGTAGCCGCCCGCCGGCGCGCCGGGCGGCACGGCGAAGATCGCGCTGCCGCGTGGGAAGAGGTGGTGCTGAAGCCGGTCGCCGTGCGCCAGCCGCCGCTGGATGGGCACGAACTGCGTCCGCGGATCGCGCTGGTAGCAGAGGAACAGCAGGCCGCCGACCGGCTGGTTCACCTCCGGGTCGAAGCCGTCCGAGAAGTTGTAGCCGCGACGCAGGATGCGCTCGTCCTCGCTACCCGTCCGGCGCGGGTTGGCCACCATGATGTGCGTGTCGACCGGCTGGTCGGCCACGATCACCGGGTCGAACTCGTGCTGCTGGCCCAGCGGCGCCCCGCTCGCCTTCATCCGGCCGATGGCGCGTTCGCCCTCGGCCACCGGCTCGGCCAGGAAGCCGACCACGTCCATGTGGATCTGGCGGGCGACCAGGTACGTGCCGTTCGCCATCCAGGCGGGGCTGTCGGCGGCGCCCACCCAGACGTTGCGCCGCATTCGCGCGTCGTCGGTGGGATCGAGGTTGTTGGTGCCGTCCTTGAACCCGAACAGGTTGCGCGGCGTGCCGCCCTCTTCGCCGGGAAGCGGGTCGCGGAGGAAGCCGGCCTTCGCCCATCGCACCCTGGCCGTGCCCTTCGCGGCGGCGACCATGGCCCGCATGGCGACCAGGGTGACGGCCTTGTCGTCGGCGCACACCTGCACGCCGAGGTCGCCCAGGCTGCGCTCCGCCACCAGCTGGTCGTGCTCGAACGGCGGGATGTCAATCAGGGCGTGCGGGCGATCGTCGGCCAGCCCGAACCGTTCGTCGAACATCGACGGGCCGAAGCCGATCGTCACCGTCAGCGCCGCCGGGTCGTCGATCCGTGCGTCGGCGCCGCCGGCCAGTGCTGCCGCCTCGGTGCTCCACCGGCGCAGGAGCGAGCGCAGATCGTGCCTGTCGGTCGTCTCCAGATCGAACGCGGCGAACTGGGCGTGCTTCTGCTGGCGGGTGGTGATGCCGGCCTGATGCGTCCCGTGGAACGGCACCACGCGCCCGGCCGCCTGCACCTCCTGGTCGCGGCTGAGCTGGTAACCGCCGGCGCCCAGCGCCAAGCCGCCGCCGACCGTGCCCATCAGCCCGAGGAGCTGTCTCCTCGAGATCCGACTCGCGCCTCCCATCGCGGTAAATGGTACCGCGGTGCGCCGCGGGCTCGGAATCCGGGACGGCCGGCCGGAGGCCGGCCGTCCCTTCGGGATGCCGCTAGGCGACGCCGGGTCGTGGCGGGCGCTGCCGTGAGGCCGCGAACCCTGCGCCGGCGATGGCGATCGCCATGCCGCCGAGGATGATCACGGTCTCGGGGGACGGGAGAGACGCGCTCTCGGCGGAGGAGGCCGATGTCCCCGTTTGCGCCGCCGCGAGTGTGGCCGCCTGCGAGTCGGCGGGCAGGTCGCGTGCCACGGAGGCGGAGCTTGCGGCCGCCGTCGTGGCTGCCTGGGTGTCGGCCGGCATGTCCCGAGCCACCGAGCTCGAGCTCGCCGCTCCGGCCGTGGATGCGAACTGCGAGTCGCCCGGCATGTCGCGGACGACCGAGCCAGAGCCACCGGCCCCGGCCAGCGAGGCCGCCTGCGAGTCGGCGGGCATGTCGCGGGCGATCGAGGTGGAGCCGCCGGCCCCGGACATCGATGCCAGCTGGGAATCGGCCGGCATGTCGCGGGCGGTGGTCCTCTCCGGGGCGCCGGAGACGGTTGCCTGCTGTGTGTCCGACGGCATGTCGCGCGCCGTCGCCGGCGCGGATGTGCCGGAGGGCAGGTCGCCGGAGTGAAGCGGCGACGCGGAGGCCACCGCCGCGCCGCCGGTTGCCATTGCGGCCACCGTGGCGAAGACGACCAGCTTCTCGCGCATGCCGTGGGCTTCGACGTCGGGGTCGAGCAGGGCGTCGTGGAGCTTCTCGCCGTCGATGCTCAGCCGCACCCGGTCGCCGTCGGTCTCCTCGAGCAGACGCTCGAGATCGGCGATGTCGAAGGACAGGGCGACCGTCGTGTGTGTCGGCGTGGTGTCGCCCTCGATCCGGCGAGCCTCGATGTCGAGCAACAGGTCGACTGGCTCCCCGTCTGCACCATTCAGGGCATCCTGAATGTCGCCGCGAAGCAGGTCCACCGGCAGGCTCTCGCCGGGCTCACCCTCCCTCTGCAGCACGAGCGTGACGTTCGATTCCTCCACGTCTCCTCCCTTCTTTTCGGTTCCCGCGAATGGAGCAATACATTCGGCGCGTTTCCAGACGACCGCGCCGCCTGAAATCTTCCCTTGTTCGAGGCAATCATTACAACTTTCGCAACCGCCATGTGGGATCGGGCTGGAGCGCGCCGGCCGCACAGGCGTGAGAATGGCCCGATGACCGTTCCCGTCCTGCTGCTCACCGGCCCCTCGGGTGTGGGCAAGACCGCCGTCGCGTACGAGGTGTCGGCGGTGCTGGCCGCGCGCGACGTCGCCCACGCGCTGGTCGACACCGACAACCTCGACCACATCCATCCGCCGCCCACCGACGATCCCACGAAGGGCCGGCTGACCGCGGCGAACCTGGCCGCCCTGTGGGCCAATCTGCGGGCGGCCGGAGCGCCGCGGCTGATCCTGACCGGGGTGGTCGAGGATCTGGAGGCGGAGCTGCGGCTGCTGGGGCCCGCCGTGCCCCACGGCCAGTGGACGGTTGTCCTGCTGCGGGCCTCGTACGAGGAGCGCGCGCGCCGGCTGGCCGGCCGCGAGGCCGGCTCAGGGCTGGAGTACCACCTGGCGCGCACGCGGATCGTCGCCGAGCGCCTGGAGCGCCGGACGCGTGGCCGGCTGGTCGTCGACACCGACGGGCTGAACGTGGAGCAGGTCGCCGGAGCCGTGCTCGAGGCCGCCGGCTGGGGCGGCCCGGCTCAGCCCCCGCCGTAGATCGAGATCGGCAGGTCGAGAAGGCGGTCGGTGGCGGTGTCGGGCAGGGCGCCTGTCTCGGCCTCCGCTGCAGCGACCAGGGGCAGCGCCTCGGGGCAGGCGTCCAGCAGGCAGGCTTCCGCCAGCTCGACAGACGGCGCGCCGGTGAGGATCACGCGGAGCTCCTTCGCCCCCTCCAGCCCGCGCAGGTACCAGCCGTAGAACTTGCGGAGGAACCCGACCGCCCGCTCCTCGCCCATCTCCCTGACCACCTCGCGCATGAACCGCACCAGCTCGGCCACCACCTCGGCGCGCTGCGGCTCGTGCCTGCGGCCGTGCGCCATCTCCCGAAGCGCCCACGGCCGGCCCTGGGCACCCCGGCCGACCATGACGGCGGCGGCGCCGGTGTCCTCAAGCACGCGGGTGGCGACGGAGTGGTCGACGATGTCGCCCGAGGCCATCACCGGCACCGACACGCGGCTGACCAGCTCGGCGGTGAGCGCGTGGTCGGCGAACCCGGTGTACATCTGCTGGGCCGAGCGGGGGTGCAGGGTCAGCGCGGCGACACCGATCGCCTCCAGTTTGGGGCCCAGATCGAGCGCCGTCCGCGACCCGTTCTTCACGCCCCGGCGCATCTTCACGGTCACCGGCACGTCGACAGCCTCGACCACCGCCCCGGCCAGCCGGCAGGCGAGGTCGTGATCCTCGAGCGCGCTGGCCCCGGCGCCGGTCTTCGTCACCTTGCGCACCGGGCAGCCGAAGTTGATGTCCACGATGTCGGCGCCGGCGTCGACCACCATCTGCGCGGCCTCTGCCAGCAGCTCGGCCTGGGAGCCGAAGATCTGCACGGCCAGCGGGTGCTCGTCCCGCGCTATCCGCAGGTATCCGAGCGTTCGCTCGTTACCGTACGACAGCCCGCACGCCGACACCATCTCGCTGCAAACGAGCCCGGCCCCGAACCGGCGGCCCTGGCGGCGGAACGCCTGCACCGACACGCCGGCCATCGGCGCCAGCACGATCCTGGTGGGGATCTCGACGTCGCCGATCCACCAGGAAGTGGTCATCGTGGTCATGCGGCCAAGGTTAGCGGCCACGGTGGCGAACCTCGCTCGCGGCCGGCCCATGGCACGAACTATTGACCGTTGGCTATCGGACGGGTAGAATCCCGCGTCCCCCGGTGTCAGTCGGAAGTGAAATCCGCTGGAAATGGCGGTTTTCCCGGCAGGCACCGTTCGTATATATGAGCAACAGCTTCGGCACGGCACGGTGCCACGGATACGACGAACAGGATTGCAGGCATGGAGAAAGACGTCCCCCTCACCCGAGACGGTTACGAGAGGCTCAAGCAGACGCTCGAGGAGCTCGAGACGGTGAAGCGCCGCGAGGTCGCCGACAGAATCCGCGAGGCGCGGGAGTTCGGCGACATCTCCGAGAACTCCGAGTACGACGACGCCAAGAACGAGCAGGCCCTGCTGGAGAGCCGGATCCTTCGCCTGAAGGAGCAGCTGCGCTCCGCGCGGGTGGTCGACACATCCGACGTCTCGACCGACGTGGTCGCCGTCGGTACCAAGGTCAAGGTCGAGTATGTGGACGACGGCGACAAGGTCGAGTACGTGATCGTCGGCTCGGCGGAGGCTGACCCGGCGCAGAACAAGCTTTCCAACGAGTCGCCCGTCGGCCGCGCGGTGATCGGCCACAAGAAGGGCGAGGTGGTCGAGGTGGCCGCCCCGGCCGGCTCGATCAAGCTCAAGATCGTCTCCATCAAGGCCGCCTGAACCCCCCGCCGAGCGCCGTGGTGGAAGGCCGCACGCCGGGGCCGGGATTTCGCCTGGGCGTAGACTCCGCGCGCATGTCCGACCCCGATCTCAACGACACCGAGCAGCAGATCCGCGCCGACCGGCTGGCGAAGGTCGACGCGCTGCGCGCGGCCGGCATCGAGCCGTACCCGAACAGCTTCACCGATCGGATGGCGGCTTCCCAGCTGCGCGACCGCCACGGCGACATCCCACCCGACACCGAGACCGGTGTGCGGGCCCGGCTGGCCGGCCGCATCATGGGCCGGCGCGGCCATGGCAAGGCCATGTTCCTTGACCTGGTCGACGCCAGCGGGCGGATCCAGCTGCAGGCCACGGCGGATGTCACGCCGCGGTACGACGACCTGGGCGAGCTCGATCTCGGCGACCTGCTGGGCGTGGAGGGCGAGGTGTTCTCGAGCCGCCGCGGCGAGCTGACCGTCCGGGTAGCCGCCTGGACGCTGCTGGCCAAGGCGCTGCGGCCACTGCCGGAGAAGTTCCACGGGTTGACCGACACCGAGGCTCGCTACCGCCAGCGCTACCTCGACCTGATGGTCAACCAGGAGTCGCGGGACGACGCCATCGCCCGCAGCCGCGTGATCACCGCGATGCGCCGCGTTCTCGACGAACACGGCTTCATCGAGGTGGAGACGCCGGTGCTGCAGCCGCTCTACGGCGGCGCCCTGGCCCGGCCCTTCACCACCCATCACAACGAGCTCGACCGGATGCTGTATCTGCGGATCGCCACCGAGCTGTACCTGAAGCGGCTGATCGTGGCCGGGCTCGAGCGGGTGTACGAGATCGGCAAGGACTTTCGCAACGAGGGTGTGTCGTTCAAGCACAACCCGGAGTTCACGATGCTCGAGTGGTACCAGGCCTACGCCGACTACCGCGACGGGATGGAGCTGACCGAGCGGGTGGTGGCGGCCGCCGGCGAGGCGGCCGGTACCGAGCTCGACCTGACCCCGCCGTGGCCGCGCACCCCGCTGCGGGAGGCGATCATCGAGCACGCCGGGATCGACCCGATGACCGATCGCGACCCCGGACGGCTGAAGCGGTTCATGGCCGAGCGGGGCGTCGACCATTCCGCCGACCACACCTGGGCCCAGGCCGTCGATCACCTGCTGTCCCATTTCGTTGAGCCCCGGATCACCTCACCGGCGTTCCTGATCGACTACCCGGTCGAGCTGTCCCCGTTCGCCAAGCGCTCGCCGGAGCATCCGGAGCTGGTCGAGCGCTTCGAGGCGTTCTGCAACGGCGCCGAGATCCTGAACGGCTACAGCGAGCTGAACGACCCGATCGACCAGCGGCAGCGGTTCGAGGACGCGATCGGCGCCCGCGAGGCCGGGGACGAGGATGCCCCGCCGATCGACGAGGACTACCTGCTGGCAATGGAGTACGGGATGCCGCCCACCTGCGGCGTGGGCATCGGCATCGACCGGCTGGTCATGCTGCTGTGCGGGAAGCCGTCGATCCGCGAGGTGATCCTGTTCCCGGCGCTCCGCGACCGCGTGTAAGCGAGGTCACCACCCCCGGCTGGTAGTGTCGGCTGGTCGGAGGGGGCATGGCGATGCGGCGCATCGCCCGAGGAGCCGGGGCCGCGGCGGGCGTGGTTCTGCCGTGGCCCGCTGTGGCGTGGCCGTCTAGGTCTCGACCGGGGTCACCCGCACCGCCTCGTCGTCCCCGGGCACCGCGTACAGCGAGCTCCCGGGGTCGTAGGCGACCGGGCCGTCGGCGTCGGGCTCGTCGCCGGCGACGGTCAGTGCCATGGCGGCCGCGTCCTCCTCGTCGTGCGCGTCCACCTCCTCGACCCTGCCGGTGGGCGTGAACTCGTAGCCGAGGGCCGAGCCGGGCACGTCGACGGCGCGATAATGCTCGATCCTGAATCGCACGCGCCGGATCGTACCGCAGCGACCGGTTTCCGGCTCCGTGCCTGGCTCCGTTACTCCGACGTTTCGAGAGGGCGAGACGGTCGAGGCGTGTGCCCGGCCCGGCGCCGGGCACCCGAGTGGCGACCCCCGGCCCGCCGGCCCGAAACTCCTGCTCAAGTCCTGGTGCCCGCGCGCCGAAGAGGAGGCCACCAGAACCAGACAATCGGCGAGCCTTTGAGCGAAGGGCCGGGTGATATACTCGGATTCGTCCTTTCCCCTAAACCGGACTGTCACTTCGAGGGCTCCCTTCGCGGACGACTTGACAGGCCGGACTCTGGCATTCACCAAAACAGTACGGAGCGACCGAGAAAGAGGGCACGGGAATGTTCGAACGTTTCACAGAGCGTGCCCGCCAGGTTGTCGTCCTGGCTCAGGACGAGGCCCGCACGCTCAAGCACAACTACATCGGCACTGAGCACATTCTGCTCGGCCTGCTCCGCGAGGAGGAGGGCCTGGCCGCTCGCGTGCTGGATGCGCTTGACATCACGGTCGAGGAGGTGCGCGCGCAGGTGGCACGCATCGTCGGCCAGGGCGACGAGGTGACGACCGGCCAGATCCCGTTCACGCCGCGCGCCAAGAAGGTTCTGGAGCTGGCCCTCCGCGAGGCGCTCTCGCTGGGCCACAACTACATCGGCACGGAGCACATCCTGCTCGGCCTCGTCCGCGAGAACGAGGGCGTTGCCGCGCGGATCCTGCTCGACTTCGACGCCGACGCCGAGAAGATTCGCAACGAGATCATCCGCATGCTCTCCGGCCCCGGCCGCCGCACGCAGGGCGGAGCGCCGGCAGGTCAGGAGAAGAAGAGCTCGAAGCTGCTCGATCAGTTCGGGCGCAACCTGACGAAGCTCGCCACCGAGGGCAAGCTCGACCCTGTGGTCGGCCGCCAGAACGAGATCGAACGCGTGATGCAGATCCTGTCCCGGCGCACCAAGAACAACCCCGTCCTCATCGGAGAGCCCGGCGTGGGCAAGACCGCCGTCGTCGAGGGCCTCGCCCAGCGCATCTCGTCCAACCAGGTTCCTGAGCTGCTGAAGAACAAGCAGATCTACACGCTCGACCTGGCCGCCCTGGTCGCGGGCTCCAAGTACCGCGGCGAGTTCGAGGAGCGGCTCAAGAAGGTGATGAAGGAGATCGCCCAGCGGGGCGACATCATCCTGTTCATCGACGAGCTGCACAATCTCGTCGGCGCCGGCGCCGCCGAAGGCGCGATCGATGCGGCCTCGATCCTGAAGCCGGCGCTCGCCCGCGGCGAGCTGCAGACGATCGGCGCCACAACGCTCGACGAGTACCGCAAGTACCTTGAGCGGGACTCCGCTCTGGAGCGGCGCTTCCAGCAGATCAAGGTGGAGGAGCCGTCGATCGACGACACCGTGCAGATCCTGCGCGGCCTCCGCGACCGCTACGAGGCGCACCATCGCGTCCGCATCACCGACGAGGCCCTGCAGGCCTCGGCCGAGCTGTCGCAGCGCTACATCCAGGAGCGGCAGCTGCCCGACAAGGCGATCGACCTGATCGACGAGGCCGCCTCGCGGATGCGGATCAAGCTGATGACCGCTCCGCCGGTGCACAAGGAGCTCGATGAGGAGATCGAGCAGGTGCGCAAGGAGAAGGAGGCTTCGATCGAGGCCCAGGAGTTCGAGAAGGCCGCCAATCTCCGCGACAAGGAGCGAAAGCTCACGCTGAAGAAGCGGGAGATGGAGGACAACTGGAAGTCCTCGGGCGAGGCCGATCAGGCCGAGATCGGCGAGGAGGAGATCGCGGACATCGTCTCGATGTGGACGGGGATCCCGGTCTTCAAGCTGACCGAGGCCGAGTCGCAGCGCCTGATCCGGA
>Ga0207674_10009025_pt1 | contig 11453 bp, 9 predicted proteins | sample KBSCornC72_FD_184303 | JGI IMG/M metagenome (GOLD analysis project Ga0207674, IMG submission 184303) | Corn rhizosphere microbial communities from Kellogg Biological Station, Michigan, USA - KBS Corn C7-2 (SPAdes) (version 2) | ecosystem: Host-associated > Plants > Roots > Rhizosphere > Soil ... | reverse complement strand
CTTCGGTGGTGGCGCCGTTCCCGGGGGCTTGACCCGGCGACCCGCCCCCGCTGTTGATGCTGGGCTGATTGCCGAACAGGTCGAACTCCAGCAGCCCGGCGGTCTTGATGCCGCCGTAGCGAGGCGAGTCGGCGCGAAACCCGAACCGGCTGTTGCGAACGGTGAACTGGGTGCGGGAGTTCTGGTTCGCCTGAGTGGTCACGTGCGCGACGACGCCGTTGTTCAAGCCATCGTTGAAGCTGCGGGTCGAATCACGGATCGCGTCCATTTCGGCGAACCCATAGAAGGTCAGCTTCCAGTCGGAGCCAGGGCCCGCCGTGAGGGTGAACGGTGGACGGACGAACCAGGGGTTGACGGGCTCGGGCGGTGTTTGTTCGCGCACCGGCAGCGGCACCGGAGGCGTCAGCCCCTTCGACTGCTGCGCCGCGGGCTCCTTCGATGGCGCGGGATCGGATTCGGCCGCCGAGTCTTCATCCGGGGCGGCCGCACGCGCGGCCGACGCGGTGAGAAGCGCGCTGACGCCGACCGGCAGCACCAGGGAGAGGCGGGCCCATTTCGCTGGTCTGAATCGTGCCCCTGAATGTAGGTGGAGGGAACTCATCGCTGAATTCGCGCCGAGCCGCCACGTGCCACCGATCGAACCTGTGCCAGCGTTGCCATGGTCGTGTCCCCGGGGAACGTGGTCACCAGCGCCCCGTGCCCCCACCCGAGCCGAACCGACTCGTCGGGCGGCAGGCCCTGGAGGAGCCCGTACAGTCCGAAAGATTCGCCGCCACGTTGAACTCGCCGCCACTGACGTGGATGTCGACGGCGGTCGCCTTTCGAAACGGAGCCATCCCCGGATCCAGGCGATGGACGAGCGCGCCCAGGGACAGAAAATCGATGCTGCCGTGCGCCGGAATGACCAGGTTTGCATGCATCATAGGACCGAGCAGACCGACCTTACTGGCTGCCCCGGCAGAGGTCAAGTGGCCTGACCAGTGAGGCGCGGAAGGATCGGCGTCCGGTGCCCTCGATCTGAAGAAAGACCTTGGAAACGGCCGTCCCCTTGATAGCTTGAGATCAAGCGTAGCGTCTCCGCCCACTGCAGAAATCGTCCCGAAAGGATTCGACCGTGCCGATCCACCCCGTCGAGAACCACCGCCTCTATCGCCAGATTGCCGATCAGATCTCTGGTCTCATTGCATCCGGAGAGTTCGAAGAATCCACGCGTCTCCCTTCCGAGCGTGATCTGGCCGTGCAATTGGGAGTCTCGCGACCTTCGGTTCGCGAGGCTCTGATCGCGCTGGAAGTGGAAGGAAAGGTCGACGTTCGCGTCGGTTCCGGCATCTACGTGGCTCGTCGGAGACCAGCGGCGGCGATCGATCCCGACCGCCAAGGACAAGGACCGTTCGAGTTGCTCCGGGCGCGCTGGCTCATCGAGGGGGAGATCGCCGCCGAGGCCGCCCGTACGGCGACAGCGCGCGACCTGGCCCGCGTCAGCGCTGCCGTCGACGATCTGCAGAAACGGCAGAGACAGCGGCGCGACATGGACCCGGCCGATCGCGACTTTCACTTAGCCATCGCTCAAGCGTGCCACAACAGCGCTCTTGTCTCTGTCGTGCGTGATCTGTGGGATCAGGGACGAGGCGCGGTCTGGAAGCGGATGGAGCACCACTTCCAGACCGCGGAGCTGCGGTCGGCGGTGTTGCGCGATCATCGGATGATCCTCGAAGCCCTGGAGGCGCGCGATCCACGCGCTGCGCGCAGCTCGATACGTCGGCACCTCGAACGGGTGAACCGCGAGTTCATCCGGGGCTGGAAGGCCTTAGACAAAGCCGAGTCCGCTACGCCAACGATGCGCGAGGCGATGCCGAAACCGATCGCGCGCGTCGGGCGTCTGGCTCGGACAGGCTGACGGCCGTGACCGCTTCTCCCGTTCTCTCGCCCGATCGTCTCTTCCCCCCAGATCCGGCAACCCGTGCCGTGGCCAGGCGCCTCTACGAACAGGTTCGGCGGTTGCCGATCGTGAGCCCGCACGGACACACCGATCCCGCCTGGTTCGCGCTGGACCGTCCCTTCTCGGACCCGGCCAGCCTGCTCATCGTTCCTGATCACTACGTCTTTCGCATGCTGTACAGCCAGGGCGTGCCGCTCGAAGCGTTGGGGGTCCCTCGCCGAGACGGCGGAGCGGTCGAGCTGGATTCCCGGGCGATCTGGCGTCTGTTCGCGAAACATTGGCACCTGTTTCGTGGGACACCCTCGCGCCTCTGGCTGACCCAGACGATGGTGGACGTGTTCGGAATCGATGAGCGTCTCACCATCGACTCGGCGGACCGCATCCATGACCACATCGCTGCCTGCCTGGCGCGACCCGAGTTTCGACCGCGCGCGCTCTTCGAGCGGTTCGACATCGAGGTGCTGACGACCACCGACGATCCCCGCGACCCCCTGCGCCATCATCAGACCATCCGCCAGTCCGGCTGGAAGGGACGCGTGACGCCGGGCTTCCGGCCCGATTCGGTCGTCGACCCAGAGGCGGCGGGCTTCGCGGACCGCGTGGCCCAACTCGGCGAGATGACGGGCGAGCGGTCCGACACCTGGTCGGGCTACCTGCGCGCTCTCGCCAGCCGGCGTCGTTACTTCGCCTCGCTCGGCGCCACCTCCACCGATCACGGACACCCCACCGCCCAGACCTTCGACCTCCCCCGCGCCGAGTGCGAGGCGCTCTTCGCTGGCGCGTTGACCGGCAGCCTGTCGCCCGCAGAGGCCGAGCGGTTTCGAGGGCAGATGTTGACCGAGATGGCTCGTCTGAGCATCGAGGATGGCCTCGTCATGCAGCTGCACCCCGGGGCCTGGCGGAATCACAATCCGCGACTGTTCGAGGCATTTGGCGCCGACAAGGGCGCGGACATCCCAGTGCCCACGAACTACGTGCGCGCGTTGAAGCCGCTCTTGGACCGATTTGGCAACGACCCTCGGCTCACGTTGATCGTCTTCACGCTCGACGAATCGGCGTACGCGCGGGAGCTCGCGCCGCTGGCCGGTCATTATCCGGCGCTGAGGCTCGGTCCCGCCTGGTGGTTCTTCGACAGTCCGGACGGAATGCGTCGATACCGCGAGCAGGTCACCGAGACGGCGGGTTTCTACAACACCGTCGGGTTCAACGACGATACGCGCGCGTTCATGTCGATTCCGGCTCGCCACGACATGGCTCGGCGAGTCGACTGCGCGTTCTTGGCCGAGCGCGTCGCCCAGCATCGGCTCGACGAGGACGAGGCGGGCGAGCTGGCGGTCGACCTGGCGTACAACCTGGTCAGGCGCGCGTACAAGCTGTAGCCGGGCCGCTCAACGCGTTCCAGCAGCTTCAAAAATTGGTCAGGCCACTTGACCTCGTGGAGCCCCGCAGCCTATGGTTAGGCGATGCGGATCCCCCCTGCGACTCCTCGAATTTTGAGCCTCGCGCTGACCTCTACGCTGCTGGCCGCATGCGGATATGGATCGAGCGGAACGCCGGGCGGCCCCGGCAACGTCACTGGAACGGGCGGCCACGCCACCCCGACGGACGGGCCGAGCGGCACCGGCGGGACCAGCACGGGTTCCGGCGGTGAGGCGGGGACCGACGCCTCGGGCGGCACCGGCGGCGCCGGGGCCATGCCGGGAACCGGCGGCACGTCATCGATGGGTACGGGCGGCGGACAAGCCGGCACGGGCGGTTCGAGCGCCGCGGGGACGGGCGGTTCGATGGGCGCGGGGACGGGCGGCTCGGCCGGCGCCGGCGGAAAGGGCGGCACCACCGGCAGCGGCGGCGCCACCGGAAGCGGTGGCACCACCGGCAGCGGCGGCACCACCGGCAGCGGCGGCGCCACCGGAAGCGGTGGCACCACCGGCAGCGGCGGCGGTACCGCCCCTTCGGATTGGGGGACGCCGGTTGCGGGCGGTCCATCGGGCACCGGCGTCACCGCCACGGTTACCGTCGACACCGGCACCACGGTCGGGACCATCGGCCCCAAGTTCGTGGGCTTCAGCTACGAAAAGACCCACATCACGAACGACTCGCTGAACAGCACCAACAAGAAGTTGATCGGCCTCTACAAGCTGCTTGGCACCCCGACCGTCAGGCTGGGCGCCAACGACGTGGATCAGTCGAACTATGGGGGGACCGGAAACGCTCCGTCGAGTCCGCAGGGACAGCCCTTCACCCACACCATCGTCAGCGGGATGATCGACCAGTTCTGCGCCTTCCTGCAGGCGACTGGATCGCAGTCCATCTACGGCGTCAACTTCCAGGGCGGCAACGTCACGCAGTCGACGGCCGAGGCCACGTACGTCATGAACAAGTGCGGTTCCAGCATCTGGGGGATCGAGCTTGGCAACGAAATCGACAAGTACGGTTCCTGGTCCAGCCAGAAGCAAAAGTGGGAGACTCTGGGCTCGTCCTTGATCGGCATTCCGGGGGTATCGCTCATTGGAGCGGCCGCAGAGTGGAGCGCCGACACCAGCTTCACCGCACCATTCACCGCGGACGAGGCGGCCAAGTTCGGCAACAAGCTGCGCGTCATCACGAACCACTATTACAATGCCGGTGCCAATACCAGCGAGGCGACGGCGTCGACGTTACAGAATCTGAAGTCCATCATCACGAGCATCTCCACGAACGTGAACAATGCCGCCGTCAAGGCCAAGGTTCCGGATGGCTGGCGCTACGGCGAGGCCAACACCTTCTGGGGCCACGGCCAGATGGGCGTCAGCGACACGATCATCGCAGCGCTCTGGTCGCTCGACTTCTCGTATCTGACTGCCCAGCACGGCGGCAACGGCATCGACTGGCACGGCGGTGAGGTCGGTCAGGACGGCACGCGGCCGTTCTACTACGCGGCGGTCGCCGAATCCGGCGGCCAGGTCACGGGGGTTCAGCCGCTCTTTTACGGCCTGTTGATGTTCACGACGGCGGGCACCGGTCCCGTGCTGTCGACGACCGTCAACTCCTCGAACCCGAACTTCACCGCCTACGCCGTCAAGGGCAGCGGATACGAGAGTGTCGTCCTCGTGAACCGCAACGCCACCATGGGCGTCACCGCGACCGTCAACGTCGGCGCGCCGGTCACCAGCGCCAGCGCGATCTACCTGCAGGGAACGCCGGCCGGTTCGCTCTCCGCGGGAGCCGGACAGGTGACGCTGGCGGGCTCGACGGTGACGACCGACGGCGTCTGGAACCGGGGCGCGCCGTACATGCAGGCTACGGCGGGGAACACCGCGACCGTATACGTACCGCCGGTCACCGCGGCGCTGGTTCGCGTCGTTCCTTGATCCAGCAGCCCCGACGTCCCCCAGCACAGACGCATGGCAACCGGGTCAACAATGACGCACGCAGGGCCCGCAGTCGCTGATCCGATGTTCGACGTGTCGGGGCGGACGGTGGTGATGACAGGCGGGTCGGGAGTGCTCGGCCGTGTCATCGCCCGCGGCTTGGCTGCGCGGGGCGCGAACCTGGTGTTGCTGGGCCGCGACCTGGCGCGCACCGAGGCTGTGGTGAGCGAGCTGGCCGGGCCGGCCACCGCAGCGGATGTCCGTCACCTGGCCCTGCAAGGCGATGTGCTCAATCGTCAGGATCTGGAACGGGCGGCACAGGCGGCGTTGGAGACCCACGGGCGAATCGACGCCCTGATCAACGGCGCGGGCGGAAATGCGCCGACGGCCACTACCTCCGCCGATCGGTCGTTCTTCGATCTTCCGTTGGAGGCAATCGAGGACGTACTGGCACTCAACCTGATGGGCACCATCCTGCCTTGCCAGGTGTTCGGGCGTGTGATGGCGACGCAGGGCGAGGGAGCCATCGTCAACATATCCTCCGCCAGCGCGACGCGCCCATTGACCCGGGTGGTCGCCTACTCCGCGGCCAAGGCGGCCGTCACCAATTTCACGCAGTGGTTGGCCGTTCACCTGGCCGAAGAGCATTCCCCGGCGCTGCGCGTGAACGCGATAGTCCCCGGCTTCTTCCTGACCGAGCAGAACCGGTTTCTCGTGACCGATCGCGAAACCGGCCAGCTGACCGACCGTGGCCGAAAGATCGTGAACCACACGCCCATGCGGCGCCTGGGTGACCCGCAGGACTTGGTGGCGGCGGTGACCTGGCTGCTCTCGCCGGGAGCGCGATTCGTCACCGGAGCAGTGATCCCCGTCGACGGGGGATTCTCCGCCTTTTCGGGGGTCTAGCCGGAGCAACAATGGCGTTCAGCGGACGGGGCAGGGAAGGCCTGCGGCTCGACGAGGCAACGATCCGGGAGATTTGCGCGACCGAGATCGCGCGCTGGGACATCCGGGGAAAGCGAGTGCTGGCGATCGTGCCGGATCAGACGCGCACCGCGCCGATGGACGTCATGTTCCGGGTGCTCCACGGGATCATGGCACCCGAGACGCGCGCCTTCGACGTCCTGATCGCCCTCGGGACACATCCACCCATGAGCGAGGCGGCAATCAATCGCCGCCTCGGGATCTCCGCCGCGGAGCGGGTCGGCCGCTATGGAGACGTGCGCATCTTCAACCATCGTTGGAACGATCCGGAGGCCCTGGTCTCCATCGGGGCCATCGATGAGGACGAGGTGGAACGGATCTCGGGCGGGCTCATGCGTGAGCGCGTCGACGTAACCCTCAACAAGATGGTGCTGGAATACGACCTGCTGCTGGTGGTCGGTCCGACCTTTCCGCACGAGGTTGCCGGCTTTTCCGGCGGTAACAAGTACCTGTTTCCTGGGATCTCCGGCCCGGCCATCATTGACATGTTTCACTGGCTGGGAGCGCTCATCACCAATCCCGGCATCATCGGTGTCCGACAGACACCAGTTCGACAGGTCATCGATCGCGCTGCGGGGATGGTCCCGGTCGAACGAAAGTGCATCGCGCTGGTCACCGAGGGCCAGGGGTTGGCCGGGCTCTTCGCCGGTGATCCCGAGGACGCGTGGCAGATGGCCGCCCGGTTGTCGGCTCGAATTCACGTGGTCTATACGGACCAGGCCTACCACCGGGTGCTGTCCTGCGCGCCGCCGATGTACGACGAGCTCTGGGTGGCCGGGAAGTGCGTGTACAAGCTGGAGCCCATCGTGGCGGATGGCGGCGAGCTGATCGTATACGCTCCGCACCTGTCTCGAATTTCGGAGACCCACGGTGATCGGATTCGGGAGATCGGCTATCACGTTCGTGATTACTTCCTGGCCCAGTGGCAGCGCTTCGCGCATCTGCCCCGCGGCGTCCTGGCCCACTCGACACACGTGAAAGGGATCGGGACGTTCGAAAACGGCGTGGAGCGGCCTCGAATGCGCGTGACGTTGGCGACGCAGATCGGGCCTGACGAGTGCCGCGCCGTCAACCTCGGGTACTGTGATCCCAGCCGAATCCAACTCGGCGACCGGGCGGGACAGGAGGGAGGCGGATCGCTGGTGGTGGAGAGGGCCGGCGAAATCCTGCACCGGCTCGGCCCTCGCCCACCGGACGCTGAGTAGCAGGGCCCTTTCCCTTGGTCGACCTTTGCCTGCCGGACCCAGCTGTGCAGGACCGACTCCACGAGGTCCAGATCCCGCCCCACCGGGTGAGCCGGCGATTCCGGCGGCACATCGGGTGGGGCCGAGCGGATCCGTCCTGGGAATCGACATTTCGGCGAGCATGCTCGCCATGGCGAAAGATCGGGCCGAGCACGAGCACGTTACGAATCTTGCACTGCGCGCGATGGACGCGGCGTCGCTCGACGAACTCGCGACCGGATACTTTCACGCGACTCTCATCCGCTGGGGGCTCATGTACATGAGTTCTCCAGCTGCGGCCATGGCAAGTGCTCGCCGAGCCATGGTCCCAGGAGGGCTACTGGTCGCCGCAGTCCTAGCCGAGCCCGAGCGCTGCTCGTACTTTAGTTTTCCCCGGCGCGTCCTGGAAAGGCATCGACCGGTGCCGTCCCTCGACCCCGCCGTACCTGGACCATTTCGCTATGCCGACCTGGAACGAATTCGGCATGACATGAAGCAATCGGAGCTGAAGATCGAACACGTCGAGGAACTGGTGCTCCCGGTGATGGAGGCGGAGACGACTGCGGAGGTAGTCGCGTGGGTGCGTGCCTTCGGGCTAACGCGGCTTCTCAATGATCTGCCTCGATCAGCTCAGCAATCCTGGGAGGATGAAATCGCCAGAGAGGCAGAGGCGCTCCGCCAGGATGGCTACATCCGCCTCGGTTGCACGACCCGCATCGTCGTAGCGTCCAGCGCGTAGCGGCCGAGACATACTCGATCCACTGGCGACATCCTGCGGCGATGTTTAGGTGCTTGGAGAACGCGCGAGCGTAGTGAAGCGCTAGCTTCGAGCCCCCCGAGCGTAAGCGTAATGGAGCGACGCTCAAACGCGCCGTAGCCGATCAGCGTTCTCTGAGAGACGCGAGCGAGCAACGTAACTCGTAGTCCGCTAGCCCGACGAGCGCCGTGAGGACGGCGGAGCCGGAGACGCCAGCGAGGCTGCGGACGAAGAAGCAGCAGAGGAAGGAGAAGTAGAAGAAGCAGAAGACGCAGAAGACGCGGACGAGACCGAAGAACCCGAAGTCGAAGTCGGAGGTGAACCCGACGAACCGGCCGAACCCGTCGTCCCGGGCTTACCCAGGCGCGCCAGGATCTCGTACGACATGTGATCGATCTTCTCGTGCAGGTGCGCGATCTCGAGCTCGGCCTTGAGGTTCACCTCGTACTCGATGTCCGCCCGCACCCGATCCTTCGCCACCTGCCGGTTCTGACTGAGCAGCACGAACACCGACAGGATGATGGCCTCCAGCGACACCGCCATCGTCAGCAACCCGAACGGGTAGGGATCGAAGATGGGGACGTCCGGGATCAGGCCCATGTTGATGACGATCCAGGCCGCGAACAGCAGGCAGTGCAGCATCAAGAAAACGATGCTGCCGCTCCAGGCGGCGATGGCGTCCGCCGCCCGCTGGATCGTCGTGCGCTGGTCCTTCGCCGCCTGGTTCACGTTGCGCGAGGCGGTGTGGCGCAGCAGGTCCGCGGTGACGCGCGTGCGCCGGCCCATCGCCGTCAGCAGCTCCAGCGCCGCCGCCGGCTGCAGCTTCAGCAAATGATCCAGGTCGCGCCGGTCGACGTGCAGGGCCTCCAGCGCCCGCGTCACGATCACCGACGCCGTCCGCGGGCCGCTGTCCAGCAGCGACAGCTCGCCGAAGAAGTCCCCCTCGCTGGCCGTCTCCAGCACGATCTTCTCGCCCGTGTCGTCCTTGAAGAAGACCTCGACCTCGCCCTTGCGGATGACGTACATCGAGTCGCCGGGGTCGCCGGTGTTGAACACCGTCTCGCCCACGGCGTAGCGGACGATGTCCAGCTCGGCTGCCAGCAGGTGACGCTCGTCGTCGCTCAGCAGCTGGAACAGCGGCACCTCGGCCAGCAGGTCGGCCGCGAAGCTCTCGGACTCGTCACCCATTCGCCGGCAGTTCTCTCCGCACGTCCTCGATCAGCACCGCCAGCTGGGACTCCACTAAGGTACGAATCTCGCCCAGGCGCTCCGGCGAATTCGCCTCGAAGCGCAGCACCAGCACCGGCCCCGTGTTCGAGGCGCGCACCAGCCCCCAGCCCCCGGGGAAGGTCACGCGCGCGCCGTCGATGTCGACCACCGGATAGCCGGCCCGGAACGCCGCCACCGCCCGCGTCACCACCTCGAACTTGATCTCGTCGGGGCATTCCATGCGGATCTCGGGCGTGTTGTGCAGCACCGGCAGTGTGTCGTACAGCTGGGCCAGGGTCTGCGGCGATCGGGTCAACAGCTCGACCAGACGCACGCCCGCGTACACGGCGTCGTCGAAGCCGAACCAGCGGTCCGCGAAGAACATGTGGCCGGACATCTCGCCGGCCAGCGCCGCCTCCTCCTCCTTCATCTTCACCTTGATCAGCGAGTGGCCGACCTTCCACATCACGGCCCGGCCGCCCATGCGCCCGATCTCGTCGTACAGCGCCTGGCTGCACTTCACCTCGCTGACGAACGTGGCGCCCGGCTTGCGCGAAAGGATCTCGCGCGCGAACAGCATCACCAGCTGATCGCCCCAGATGATGCGCCCCTTGCCGTCGACGGCCCCCACGCGGTCGGCGTCACCGTCCAGCGCGATGCCCAGCTCCGCGCCGGTGGCCAGCACCCGCTCGCGCAAGGCGGCCAGGTTCTCCGGCACCGTGGGATCCGGGTGGTGATTGGGGAAGCGGCCGTCGGGCTCGCAGTACAGCGCCTCGTACTCGACGCCCAGCTTGTCGAGGATGGGCAGGATCGACAGTCCGCCCGTGCCGTTGCCGCCGTCGACCACGACCTTGAACCGCCGCGCCCCCAGCGACACGTTCCCGGCCACCGTGTCGACGTAGTCGGGCAGGATGGCGTGATCGCGCACGGTGCCGGGCCGTTCGCCCACCCGGAAGCGGCGTTGCTCGATGATGGTGCGCAGACGCTGGATGGCCGCGCCATGAATGGTGCTCCGTCCCTGGACGATCTTGAAGCCGTTGTCCTCGGAGGGGTTGTGGCTGGCGGTCACCATCACGCCGCCGTCGGTCTTCAGGTGAAACACCGAGAAGTACAGCCCCGGGCTGTGCAGCACGCCCACGTCGATGATGTCGATGCCCGTCGACAGCAGCCCCGCGCGCACCGCCGCGTGGATGCGCGGGGAAGAGACCCGGCAATCGCGGCCCAGCGTGATGGTGCGCGCGCCGTCGTCGGCCAGCGCCGTGCCGATGGCCCGGCCCAGATCGGTCACGAAGTCGTCCGGGAAGTCCCGTTCGGCGACGCCCCGGATGTCGTACTCCCGAAATACGCGCGGGTTCACAGCAGATCCTTTCGTCCGGCGGCGGCCGCCGCGTCCACGATGCGCCGGACTTCCTGCGCGTTGTCCTTGTGCGTGACCAGGATGGCGTCGGCGGTCGCCACGATGATCAGATCGCGCACGCCCACCACGCCCACGAAGGGCGCGCCCGGCTCGCTCACCACGACGCTGCCGGTGGTCGCCTCGACGGTGGCGCCGCCGATGACCACGTTCCCGGCCGCATCCAGGGGCCGGATGCTGGGCAGGGCCGCCCAGCTGCCCACGTCGTTCCATCCGAACGAAGCGGACACCACCCGCAGGCCGGAGGCCTTCTCCATGATGCCGTGGTCGATCGAGATCTTGGGGGTCTGGGCGTATCCCGCGTGCACGGCCGAGCGGAAGTCGCCCGCCGCCACGGCCGCGTCCAGCACGGTGCCCAGCGCGGGCAGGTGGAGGCGCGCCTCCTCCAGCATGCGCCCCGCGCTGAGGAAGAACATGCCCGAGTTCCACAGGTAGGTGCCCGAGGCCACGTAGGACTCGGCCACCTCGCGGGTCGGCTTCTCGACGAACGCGTCCACCGCGAAGGTATCGATCGAGCCGGCGACCGGGGCGCCGCGCCGGATGTAGCCGAACCCCGTCTCGGGGTGCGTGGGCTGCA
>Ga0207674_10009024_pt1 | contig 11454 bp, 6 predicted proteins | sample KBSCornC72_FD_184303 | JGI IMG/M metagenome (GOLD analysis project Ga0207674, IMG submission 184303) | Corn rhizosphere microbial communities from Kellogg Biological Station, Michigan, USA - KBS Corn C7-2 (SPAdes) (version 2) | ecosystem: Host-associated > Plants > Roots > Rhizosphere > Soil ... | reverse complement strand
GAGACGACGAAGGGCGTCTCCGAGGAAGAGTTCAAGCACCCGAATGGCGTCCGGCAGTCGGCCCGCCCGGCCCAATGCCGCGATCAGCCTGAAGGCGGTCGCCTCGGAAAAGCGGAGGTTGGCGGCGCGCCGATAGGCCTCGACCGCCTGCGCCGGACGGCCCGCCGCGCTCCACGCATCCCCGGCAAGCATATGGGCATCCGGCGCCCCGGGATTGTCGCGCTGAAGCATCAGCGCGATATCCAACCCCTGACCTATGTCGCCGGACGCCAGCAGGCGGCGCGCCTGTGCCACGCTGGCTGCGGCGCCTACCGCGTCGGGATCGGCGACCTCGCCCTGGCGGACGTTCGCCGCGACTGCATCCGGGCGATAGGCCGACGCGCGATCCAGATAGCCAGCCGCCGTGACGCGATCGCCCTGCGCTTCATAAGCGCGGCCGAGGAGCGTCAGGACATAAGTGTCAGCGTCGTCCGCAATCGGGACCAGCGTCGCGACGACGGCAGCGAAATCACCGGCGCGCCATTCGGCCGCGGCGAGAAGCCGCCGCGCGGCGACATTGTTGGGCTGAAGTTCGACAAGCTTCGCCAGCGCATCCGCCGCTTCGCCAAAGCTACCGAGCTGATAGGCGACTATGCCCTTCAGCAGCAGCATGCCGGGGGACGTATCCAGCGCGCCGCCGGTCTGATCGATCAACTTGTCCGCAAGCGCGAACTTCCGGGCTCGCGCGGCCAGCGCCGCCTGAAGATAGAAAGCGCGCGGGTTGCTGGCGTCCAGTGCCTGTATCGCGCGGGTGGCGCCGAGCATCTCCTGCGTGCGGCCGAGATCGCCCAGCGTCGCGGCGCGCTCCAGCTGGGCATCGAGATCGAAGCGATCGACTGCCAGCGCCTTGTCGAACCAGCCGAGCGCGGCGACAAGCCCATATTGATCGCGGACCAGCATGCCCTTCAGCGTCAGCGCATCGACATTGTTGCGATCGAGCGCCACGGCACGGTCCGATGCACGGATCGCGCCCAGCCGCTCGCCGGTCAGCAGGCGGAAGCGGGCGATATCGGCCCAGAGCGGCGCGCTCCGCGGCGTGATTGCAATGGCAGCCCCGAATTCCCGTGCGGCTCCAGTAAAATCCCCGAGTTCCGCCAGCGCCCTTCCCCGCATGCGTGCGGCATAGCCCCGATAGGCGGCCGGGATATGATCCGGACGCACGACCTCCAGCGCGTCGCTCGCGCGATGCTGGAGCAGCAAGGCATGCGCCCGGAAATGGAGCGTCCGGGCGATCGGATATCCCGCATCGATCGCACGGTCGAGCGCCTGCATCGCCCCCTGCGGATCGTCCAGCGCGAGCGCCACCCGCGCCTGATACATCCACGCCAGCCGGTTCTTCGGATCAGCGTCGGTAGCGTTCATGAGCTGGACGCGCGCTGATCGCGGCTGTCCCTGGGCAAAGGCGATGTCGGCCGCGGCGACATAGCGGAGCGATTCCGCGCGATCGGCCAGCGCAGGCGCCGCCCCGCCGATCGACAGGGCAAGGAACGCCGCCGCCCACCGGATCACGGCTGGAGCCCGTACTGTTTCAGCAGGTCATACAACGTCGGGCGACTGACGCCGAGCAGCTTGGCGGTGCCTGAGATATTGTTCTCGGTGCGGGCGAGCGCGCGGCGGATCGCCTTGCGATCGGCCACTTCCCGCGCGGCCTTCAGGTTGAGATGCTCGGCCTCGTCCTCGGGCTCGCCCAGGTCGAGATCGGCGGCCGTGACCAGCCGTCCATCGGCCATGATCACCGCGCGCTTGATGCGGTTTTCCAGCTCGCGGATATTGCCCGGCCATTTCCAGTCGTTGAGGGTAGCCAGCGCATCGGGCGCGAGCCCGCGCACCTGCGGATTGAGCGATGCAGCGAAACGCTGGGCAAAATGACGCGCGAGCAGGGTTACGTCGCCGTGCCGCTCGGCCAGCGGCGGGATCTTGATCACGATTTCGGCGAGGCGATAATAGAGATCTTCGCGAAAGCGGCCCTCGGCAATCATCGCCTCGAGATTCTGGTGGGTGGCGCAGACGATGCGCGTGTCGATCGGGATCGCCTTGCGCCCGCCGATCCGCTCGATCACCCGTTCCTGCAGGAAGCGCAACAGCTTCACCTGCAGCGGCAGCGGGATATCGCCCACCTCGTCAAGGAACAACGTGCCCCCGGCGGCAAGCTCGATCTTGCCCTCGGTGGTCTTGATCGCTCCGGTGAACGCGCCCTTTTCGTAACCGAACAGTTCGGCTTCGAGGAGGTTTTCGGGGATCGCGGCGCAATTGATCGCGACGAAGCCCCCCTTGCGGCGAGGACTTGAATCGTGGAGCCCCCGCGCCAGCAACTCCTTGCCGGTCCCGCTCGCCCCCAGCAGCATCACCGACACGTCCGCGGGCGCCACGCGCTCGATCGTGCGGGCGACCTTCAGCATCTCGGGGGCATTGGTGATAATGCCGCCGAGCGCATCATGCCCGTTGCCATTTTGCGCGAGGCGCAGATTTTCCTGCTCGATCGCATGAAGATGGAAGGCGCGCCTGACGATCAGGCCAAGCTCATCGATGTCGACCGGCTTCTGATAGAAGTCATACGCCCCGCTCGCGATCGCCCGCAGCGCACTTTCGCGTGCGCCGTGGCCCGAGGCGACGATCACCTTGGTGTCGGGCTTGAGCGCGAGGATTTCCGCGAGTGTCGCGAACCCCTCACTGGTGCCGTCGGCATCGGGCGGCAGGCCTAGGTCAAGTGTCACCACCGCCGGTTCGTAATGGCGCAGCGCATCGATCGCACTGGCGCGATCCATCGCCGAGACGACCTCATAATCGTCATAGGCCCAGCGCAGCTGCCGCTGCAGCCCCTCGTCATCCTCGATGATCAACAGGCAGGGTTTGGCTTCGCTCATGACGCGATTCTCCGCGGGCCCTCGGCCACGACATCGCCAGTCGCGACGGGCAGGGTGATGAGGAAGCGGCTGCCCCTGCCCTCATGGCTGGTGACGTCAAGCCGGCCGCCCATCGCGCTGATCAGCGTGCGCGCTTCATAGGCACCGATGCCGAAGCCACCATCCTTGGTGGAAGCAAATGGCCGGAACAGACGGCTGCGGACGAACTCGGCCGACATGCCCTTGCCCCGGTCAGTGACGGTCAGCACCGCGCCGCCCTCCGTCCGCTCGACGCCAATCGCCACCGGCATGCCGGGCTCACTCGCATCGATCGCGTTCTGGACGATGTGCGCGAGCGCCTGTTCGAGCCGCAGCGGATCAGCCAGCGCCAGCACATCCGAGCGGCCATCGACATGAATGGGATGGCCGCCCCGCTTGTTGGCCGCCACTGCATCGGCGATCGCGCGCAGCGAGACGGTGCGCGGCCCGTCGGTGCGCCCGCGATTATGCTGGGAGAGACGCGCGAGCAGGTCGTTCATCTTGTCGACCGAGATATTGAGCGTCGCGATCATGTCCGCGCGGAACCTGGGGTTATCGGCATGGCGTTCGGCATTGCGCGCCACCAGGGTGAGCTGGCTGACCAGATTCTTGATGTCGTGCATGATGAAGGCGAAGCGGCGATTGAACTCGTCGAAGCGCTTGGCGTCGAGCAGTTCCTCCTGCCCTCGCGCCTCGGCGAGATAGCTCGCCACCTGCCGCCCCGCGAGGCGGAGCAGGTCGAAATCCTCCCAGTCGAGCGTGCGATTGACGACGGGCCGTTCGAGCACGACCACACCGGTCAGCTTGCCGAAATGGATCAGCGGCACGGCCGCCCATATGCGCAGCGTCGCGATCATCCATTCGGGGACGACGTCCATGTCCTCCGGCGCCGCACCATCGCGTACACCGTCAAGCTCGATGATCCGGCCCTGCCTTTCGCAATATTGTGCGAAGGCGGCATCACCCGCACCCTGAGGCACTTCGAGCGACGGCCAGCCCCAACGCGCCGCCGGCACCAACGCGCTGCGTTCGTCGGGGATCAGCAGCAATCCGCCAGGGGATTCAGTTATATCCGCGATCGCCTTGATGACCCGTTCGTCGAGCGGTGCGGCATCCGGAGCGGGCCGGCCCAGCGTTTCGGTGAACCGCATCCATTCGACGCGATAATCGTAGCGATGGCGAAAGAAATGCTTGAGCAGCTTGATCTTGAACCAGGCACGCATCCGCCGGGAGGGGAACATCGCAAGGCCAAGCCCCGTCATGCCCACGACCACCGTCAATTGGGCGAGCTGGATGTTGGGGATACCAGCCAGATCCAGCGCGCGCACCACCAGCACCATCACCACCAGATAGCCGCCGATCGCCATCAGCGAGAGCGACTGGAAAGTGACGGCGCGCGATACGCGCATGCCCTGCAGGTTGCGCCGGCTGCCGATCGCGATGACGCCGGCCACCAGCATCATCGCCAGCCCACGCGCGTCATAGAGCTGATTGACCGGTCCGCCCGTCAGATAGGCGACTGTGTAGAGATTGAGGTCGAACACCCACATCAGCGCCAGCGCGCCCATCGGCAGGCGGATGCTCCAGCGTGCCTCGGGGCCAGCGGCGGTGTAGAGATTGTGGACCAGCACAAGCGCGCCGATCGCCACCATCATCCGCAGCACATTGGTAAGGATCGTCCCCGCCTCGATCAGGCGTGGGCTGCCGGCGAAACCCGGCATGGTGAGATCAAGCGCGATCTCGGCCAGAATGATCGCGCCCAGCACCAGATAGACAGTGATGACCGCCGGATGCCAATTGTCGCGCCGCTGCCGCACGAGCAGCATCATGAAGCCCAGCCAGGCGAGATTGCGCAGGCTTTCGCACAGATGCGAAAGGATGTTGCTCTCGCCCTGGCTGACCACGCTCGCCGACCATAGCACCGTGATCAGCGCCGCGATCGCAAGGCTCTTGTGGCGCATGCCGCCGCTCGGCTTGAGCAGCGTCCAGGTCGCCGTCGCCGCGAACAGGAAAGCGGCAAGGATGTGCCCGAGACTGCCGATCAGGTAGAACAGCGCCATCAGCGCGCGCCTTCAGGCCACAGCAGCACGCGCACCGTCTGAAGCATGGTCAGAAGGTCGAGGAACGGCGTGTAGTTCTTGGCGTAATAAAGATCATATTCCAGCTTCTGGCGAGCATCATCCAGGCTGGCGCCATAGGGAAAATTGATCTGCGCCCAGCCGGTGATACCCGGCTTCACCACATGGCGTTCCGCATAATAGGGGATCTGGGCGGCCAGATCGTCGACGAACTCGGGTCGCTCGGGACGCGGGCCGACAAAGCTCATCTCGCCTTTCAGGACCATCCACGCCTGAGGCAGTTCGTCGATCCGCAGCTTGCGGATGATCCGCCCCACGCGGGTGATGCGGGGATCATCCTTCTCGGCCCAGATCGCCTCGCCCGGCGCCTCGGCATCCAGCTTCATCGAACGCAGCTTCACGATGGTGAAAGGCGCGCCATATTGGCCGACGCGGATCTGGCGGAAGAAGGCCGGTCCCTTGCTGTCGAGCTTCACGACCAATGCGGCGAGCGCGATGACAGGCCCGGCCGGAACCAGCAGGATACCGCTCACGATGATATCGATCGCCCGTTTCGACCAGGCCGAAAGCCGCCGCCCCGAGGTGAAGCCATCCGAGAAAATCAGCCAGGACGGGTTGACGCTGCGCAGGTCCACCCGGCCGGTCTCACGTTCCAGAAAAGTCGAGATCTCGTTGACGTGAACCCCGGTGGTGCGGATGCGGAGCAGGTCGGCGACCGGCATCGCGTTGCGGCGTTCCTGCAGGGCCAGGACCACCTCGTCCGCGCGGACTGTGCGCACATATTCCGCCAGATCGACGGTATCGCGGGCGATCGCCGAAGCCACGACCGGTTGGACATCGCCCATGGCGACATGGCCGACGACGAGGAAGCTCGATCCGGGCCGTTGCGCAAGCACTGAAATCCGCCGCGCCCGCGCGCCCGCGCCGAGCACCAGCACCCGACGCTTGAATGCATCGCCGCCGAACAGCCGACCGAACAGGATCCTGACCACGAACAACAGGAATATGGCGACACCCATCGAATAGACGGTGTTGGAGCGCCACAGCGTCAGTTCGGGCAACAGGAAGAACATCACCGAGATGAAGATAACGCCGAGCGACACGGCGACGAGCAGCCGCGCAAGTCCGAACCGCAGGGATTGCAGCGCCTCGCCGCCATAGCAGCCAACCGCAACCATCGCGCATTGCAGTGCCACCGCGAAGCTCAACAGCTGCGGGATGCGCTCGCTGATCGGCCCGGCCTTGCTTTCCAGCTGCCACAGGCGGAGAAGCCAGCCGAACTCCCCCGCAGCGATCAGCAGCGCGAAATCCAGCAGACCAAGCAGAAAGACGGCCTTGGGTATATAATGTTTGAAAAGGCGTATCACTGATCTATCCGAATTGGCTTTCGCGCGCGAAGTGTAAAATTTTCCGTCGCCGACTGTCGCCCAAATTGACGAATATTTTCTGAACTTTCGGGGACCGAACCTTATTCCCGGCGTTTTCGCGCGACTGGGAACCTGTTAGAGCACGCCGATCTGCGGGAGGAATATCTTCATGTCGCGTCGTATCATTCCGGTCATCTTGTCTGGTGGATCGGGAACCAGGCTGTGGCCGCTGTCGCGCGGCAGCAAGCCCAAGCAATTGCTGAATCTGACCGCCGAACGCAGCATGCTGCAGCTCACCGCCCTGCGTTGCGGCGATCCCGCACTGTTCGATCCCGCCATCATCGTCGGCAACAGCGCGCATGCCGAGATGGTCGAATATCAACTGAGCACGGAGCAGATCCCCTATGCCTTGCTGATCCTGGAGCCGGTCGCCCGCAACACAGCCCCCGCTATCGCACTCGCGGCGCTCGCCGCGCTCGACATGAACGAGGACGCGATCATGCTCGTGATGCCCAGCGATCACGTGATCGGCAATACGGCGGCCTTCATCGATGCCGTCAACACTGCCGTGCCGAGTGCCGATGAAGGCTGGTTGTGTACATTCGGCATCCAGCCCGACGGGCCGGACACCGGCTATGGCTATATCCGCATGGGCGAGGAGATGGCCCCCGGCGTGCGCGCGGTCGAACAATTTGTCGAGAAACCCGATCTCGAGACGGCCCGCGCCTACATCGATGCGGGCAACTATGTATGGAATGGCGGCATCTTCCTGTTCCGCGCCGACAGCTATCTCGCCGCGCTCGCCAACAATGCGCCGGAGATCGCCGTGGCGGCGCGCAAGTCGATGGACGCCGCCGGCAAGCGCGCCAAGCGGCTCCATCCCGAACCCAAGAGCTTCGCGCAGTCACCGTCGGATTCGATCGATTATGCGATCATGGAAAAGTCCGAGAGCGTCGCCGTGGTGCCCGTGGACATGGGCTGGTCGGACGTCGGAAGCTGGGACGCGCTCTATGGTCTTGCCGAAAAGGCGATCGACGGCAATGTCCATCGCGGTGACGTCGTCTCGCTCGACAGCAGCGGGTGCCTCATCCACAGCAGCGGTCCGGCCGTCGCGACCGTCGGGGTGAAGGACCTGATCGTGATCGCGACGGGCGATGCCGTGCTGATCCTGCCGCGCGGTTCCAGCCAGAACGTCAAGCAGCTCGTGGACGAACTGAAGAAGCGCGAGCATCCCGCGCTGGGCTGATCAGTCCCCGGCGAATGCGAATGGGCTCAGGCCGCGCTCGCGTTCGCTGATCATCAACAATCGGCCGTCCGGCGGCGCACCCCGCTGCGGGCATTGCGGGCGCTGGCAATGGCGGCAGCCAAGCCCGATCGGGATCGCAGCACCCTTCAGATCGATGCCTCGTGCGGCGGTAAGCGCGCCGGCATGCTCGGCGCCCAGGCCGAGCGCCACGGAAAAAGTGGCAGTGACACCCTCCGCCGATCGATGCTGCGGCCGGACCATCCGGGCAAGCGTGAACCAGCGGTTGCCATCTTCGAGCTCGACGAGCTGGCGCACCAATTCGCCGGGACGATCAAAGGCACGATGGATGCCCCACAGCGCGCACCGCTCCCGCGCCTCGATCAGCGCCGCATTGGACGCACCGGCATAGCGTTTCGATGCGAGACCCGCCCGATCGATCCGGATCATGAAGAAGGGCAGGCCCCGGGCCCCCACCCGCTGGAGCGTGGTGAGGCGATGGGCGACCATTTCGAATCCGGCATTGAAGCGGCGCTGAAGCAGGTCGAGGTCATAGCCCGTCTGATCGCAGGCGCGCAGGAAGCGGCCATAGGGCATCATCAGCCCGGCAGCGAAATAGGAAGCGAGGTGGCGATAGAATAGCCGTTGCGCTGCACGATCGGCGAAGCCGGCACCCGAGACAAGCGCGTCGATCTCTGCCTTGGCCTCCAGCAGGCCGAGCTGGAACGCGGCCTGGAAGGTGCGCGAGGCGGAATCGAGCATCTCCGACAGCTGCAGCTGGCGCGCATGCATGTCGAGCCGTCGCAGGATGCCGGGCATCACATCCACCGGCAATATCCGGACACTGAGCTGATGCCTGACGCGCAGCCGCTCCAAGATTGCGCCGTAGAGATCACTGCCACCCAGGCGCAATTCGTCCGCGAGCGCCTCAGCCTGCGCATCAAGGTCCGCGAAATGATTGCGCCAGCGCTCTATCTCGCCGCGCGCCGCCGCCACCGCGTCCACGGAATCCGCCGGGCCCTTGTTGCCACCGGCATCGCGCAGCCTGTCGAATGCCCGCGCGAATGCTTCCGCCCCGCCCGGCGCCGCCGAAAGCCACTCGGCGATCTCGTCGCGATCGATCTCCAGATCAGCGAACATCGGATCGCCCAGGCGGCGGCGGATCGCGTCCGATCCGCCGCCGGGCTCAGCCGCCGACAATGCGCGCGTGTCGAAATCAAAACGCTCGGCCAGCCGTAACATCACCGTCGCGGTCAACGGCCGCTGGTTCTTCTCGATGAGGTTGAGATAGCTGGGCGAGATTTCAAGTATCTCGGCCATGGCTTGCTGGGTCAGCCCCTGGGCACGGCGCAGTCGCCTGATTGGTGCTCCGGCCAGCAATCCCATTGTTAATCCTTTACAAGACGACAATCGGATAACAGAAACTGCGTTGGGGGACTACGGACAATTCTCTATTTCCAACAACTCCGATCGCAAGCACACTTTTTCCTTGTGATGGAACAATGTTTACGATTCAGTGTTGTGCGACGATCGGAGCCTGTAGTTCGATAAAATGTGGGGCGCCGGAGAAGGGGCGAGGACGATTTCGGACAATGCCTGAGTTCAGGGCGCTTCTCTCAAGCGAGAGCGAAATGGCTCAACGCATTCGCACGCACGACTGGGCGGCGACGTCGCTGAGAAGCCCGGAATGCTGGCCGCAATCATTGCGATCAGCGCTCAGCATTTGCCTAAACAGTACGTTTCCCACCGCAATCTACTGGGGTCCGGAGCTACGCCTGCTCTATAACGACGCATGGTCCTTCATTCCTGGTCCACGTCATCCCGACGCCCTCGGCAAGCGCGCCAGTGAGGTCTGGTCCGATATCTGGCAGATCATCGAGCCGCAGTTGCAATCCGTACTGGCCACCGGCAGGGGATTTGCAACGCGCGATCAGATGCTTCCGATGAAGCGCCACGGCATGCAGGAAGAAACTTACTGGGATTACAGCTTTACACCGATCGCTGGCGAAGATGGCTCGGTTGCCGGTATCTTCAATCAAGGCCAGGATACCACCAGCCGGGTGCTGATCGAGCGCCGCAGCCGGGTGATGCTCAACTTTTCCGATCAGCTTCGCGCCCTAGAGACACCTGGGGAGGTGCTTTCCACCGGCCTCGAAGTGGCGGGTCTGGGCCTGGATGTCGAACGCCTTTTCTATGGCGATATATGCAGGGAAGCGCTCGACCTGCGGATCGATGCCTGCTGGTCGGGTCATGTGCTCGCCCCCATCGCCGGAACCATACCGCTCACGCTTTTCGGGGAGAGTGCGATCGACGCGCTCAATTGCGGCGAAAGCTTCGCTGTCGGCGACGTGCTCGGGGATGCGCGAATTTGCGATCCGGAGGCGCTAAGTTGTCTGGCGGAAATGGAAACGCGATCCTTCCTGCTCGCGCCTGTAATCCGTAACGGCACCTGCGTATCAGTGCTAGCCGCGCAGCATAATGCGCCCCGCGAATGGGGCACACATGATCATATTCTCGTCCGCAGCATCGCCAGCCGCCTGTGGCATGAAACGTCCCGCGCGCGCGCCGGCATGGCGCTCAAGGAAAGCGAACGCCGGCATCGGCTGATCTTCGAACAGGCCCGCGACATCATCTTGACCGCCGATCTCGACCAGAAGATTTCCGCATGCAACCCCGCCGCCGCCGATGCGATCGGCTTGCCGGCGGACCAGATCGTCGGCCGCTCGATCAGCGAATTCATCGCACTGGATGAGTTCCAGAAGACAACCGCCATGCTTCAGCAGAAGCTGCATGGGGGCGGCATGACCCGCTACGAGGTGACCGTCGTCACCGCCGACGGCCGAGAGCGGCAGTGGGATATCAACTCGGCGCTGACGATCGATCTGGACGGCAGGCCGATCGGCCTGCACGCCGTGGCGCGTGACGTGACCGAACAGCGGGCATTCGACGAGCAGCAACGCCTGCTGATCAACGAACTCAACCACAGGGTGAAGAACACCCTCGCGCTGGTCCAGGGTCTTGCCCAGCAAAGCTTCAAGCGGGACCGGACGGTCGCGGAGGGGCAAGATATCTTCCAGGCGCGACTTGCGATGCTCGCGGCGGGACACGACCTGCTGACACGCGAGAAATGGGAGGGCGCCACCGTAGCGGATCTGGTGTCCGATGCCACGGCGCCTTACGCCGATCCGCCTGGCCGCATCATGGCCAGCGGCGACCCTGTCCTGCTGACGCCCAAGGCCGCGATCTCGCTTGGCATGGCGCTTCACGAGCTTGGTACCAACGCCGCCAAATATGGCGCGCTGTCTCTGCCCGAAGGGCGCGTCACCATAAACTGGCGGCAAAGCGACGAGGGCCGTTTCAATTTCCTGTGGCAGGAATCGAACGGCCCGGCCGTTTGCCCGCCCGAGCGGCAAGGGTTCGGCTTGCGCATGATCGAGCGTGCGCTGACAACCGACCTGCAAGGAAATGTCACCGTCGAATTCGCGGCCGACGGGATCATCTGCCGGATCGTCGCAGCATTGCCGGAGGCATCATGACCGACCAAAACCAGCTGGAAAATCTACGCGTGCTTCTGATCGAGGACGAGGTGGTAATCGCGATGACCGCGGAGGACATGCTCGAGGAAATGGGCTGCCGTGTCGCGGCCCAGGCCTCTTCGTTCAGCGACGCGATGGCGCAGGCAGTTGCGGGCGATTTCGATCTCGCGCTGCTCGACATCAATCTCAACGGGACGATGAGCCTGCCGATCGCCCACAAGCTGCGGGAGAACGGCAAGCCGTTCATCTTCACCACCGGCTACGGCAATGTCGGGATCGAAGACGAATTCGGCGACGTCACGGTCGTGA
>Ga0207674_10009022_pt1 | contig 11455 bp, 13 predicted proteins | sample KBSCornC72_FD_184303 | JGI IMG/M metagenome (GOLD analysis project Ga0207674, IMG submission 184303) | Corn rhizosphere microbial communities from Kellogg Biological Station, Michigan, USA - KBS Corn C7-2 (SPAdes) (version 2) | ecosystem: Host-associated > Plants > Roots > Rhizosphere > Soil ... | reverse complement strand
CAGATCGTGGCGGGTATCCCGCGCGGCGTCCCACAGTCCCTCATGCGCGGGCAAAGCGCCATAATGGCTGCCCAGCGCGCGCAGGCGACGGTCGAGCAGCGCGAAATGCAACGCCTCCTCCGCGCCGACCCGCATCCAGTCGTCGATGAACGGTCGTGGCATGCCGGCGCCGAATCGCCCGACCAGATCGAAGGCGAGGTCGATCGCCGAGAATTCGATGTGGGCGAGCGCGTGGAGCAGCGCGGTGCGGCCCTTCGCACCGCCGCTCCGCCGGGGCATGTCACGCGGCGGCAACAATGCGGGGGTGGCGGGACGCGCCGGGTCGTCGGGCATCGCGACGTCGAATATCTGCGCCAGACGCCCGGCCCGCCATGCGCGCGCGACGCGGCGCGCGATCATGACTTTCGCGCGCGGGTCCGCCGTCAGCAGGACGATGCGGCAAGCCTCTCCGACGGTTTCAGTCGGGCGCGTGCCTTCAACCAAGAGTCCGCGCCGCCTCCAGCACCTCGGCGGCATGGCCCTTCACCTTGACGGCGGGCCAGACGCGCGCGGCCTTGCCGGCGGCGTCGAAGAGGAAGGTCGCGCGGGCGATGCCCATATAGGCGCGACCGTAGAGCTTTTTCTCCACCCATGTCCCGAACGCCTCGCACGCCGCGCCCTCCGGCTCGGCGTCGGAGGCGAGCAGCACGGACAGGTCGTATTTCGCGGCGAACTTCGCCAGCTTGGCCGGCTTGTCCTTGGAAATGCCGACGACCCGGATGCCCAGCGCATCGAACTCGCCCTGCAATGCGCTGAAATCCAGCGCCTCGTTGGTGCAGCCGGGGGTGTCCGCCTTGGGATAGAAATAGACCACCAGCGGCTTGCCCCTGTGATCCGCGAGCGCGATCGGAGCGCCGTCCGCACCCGTCAAAGTCACCTCGGGCAGGCTATCTCCGGTCGTCAACATCGCCATATTCCTCCGCTATCGCGGTCCAGGCCGCGCCGATGCTCTGCCGCGCGTCCGCGATTCGGGCAAGCAGGTCCGCCCAGCTTCCCAGTCCGCAGGCGCGCGCGACGAGCGACCGCGTCTCCTCGGGCGGCGCATCCGAACCGGGGGTGACGAGGCGCGAGACGACGAGATAGCGGATGAGGAGGTCGTGCGCGGGCCGGACATCCCGCCCTAGCGCGCCCGCCGCGGCCAGGACATCAATGGCCGCGCGCAAGTCGGGTTCGAACCCGGCGCCGGTGCGGAACTGGGTGACGTGGATCAGGAATTCGCAGTCGATCAGGCCGCCGGGCGCCAGCTTCACGTCGAGGTCGCCCTTGGGCGGCTTGTGCCGGGCGATGTCCCGCCGCATCGCCACCGCGTCGCGGGCGAGCGCGGCGGTGTCCCGCGCGGCGTGGAGGGTGCGCGTGATGATCGCCTGCAACTGCGCCCGCGCGTCCGCCGATCCGAACAGCGGCCGCGCGCGGGTGAGCGCCAGATGCTCCCACGCCCAGGCGGATTCGCGCTGGTATCGGTCGAAACTGTCGAAATTGACGCACAGCGGCCCCTGTTTGCCCGAGGGACGCAGCCGGGTATCGACGTCATAGAGCGGCCCGGCAGCGGTGGACACGGACAGCGCATTCCCGACGCGCTGCGCCAGCCGGTTGAAATATTGCGTCGCGCCCAGCGGCTTCGGCCCGTCCGATTCAGGCCCGAAATCGCCGGTGAACAGGAAGATCAGGTCGAGGTCGGAGGCATGGGTGAGCAATCCCCCACCCATCCGTCCCAGCGCGAGTATGACCAGTTCCCCGCCCGGCACGCGGCCATGGACCGTCTCAAACTCGGCCACCGTGGCGCTAGCCAGTACCTCCACCGCCGCTTCGGCGACGCGGCCATAGCCCGCCGCCGCATCGATGGGGTCGCTCTCTCCCCGCACGATCTGGACACCCAGCGCGAAACGACGATCGCCCACCTTTCGCCGGACGAGGTCGAGCAATGCCTCATAGCCCTCCCCCTCCTCCTGCCGGCCGAAATCGGCGACGAGTTGCGCCACCGGCGGCATGGGGTCGAAGGCGGATGCGTCGATCAACCCGTCGAGCAGCGCCGCGCGCCGCCCCAGCGCCTCGGCCAGCGTGGGGGCATGGCTCAATATCTCGACGAGAATCTGGGCAAGGCCAGGACGCGCCGACAGCAGGCGGAAGATATTGATCGCGCTCGGCAGGCCGCGCAGCAGGGCATCGAGGCGCAGCACCGTCGCCGCCGGATCTGGCGCCAGCGCAATGGCGCGCATGACCTCGGGCAGCATATCCTCCAACGCCTCGCGCGCGGCGGGGGAGCGCAGCACGCGCGCCTGCCCGTCGCGCCACTCGGCGATGCGGGCCAGCGCGGGGGCGGGATCGACGAAGCCCATGTCGGTCAGTTGCGCGCCCAGCGCGTCCGGGTTGCGCGACAATCGCTCGCCCTGCGGACCATTGGCCGCCACCAGCCCGTCGTAGAGCGCGCCCACCCGCTCGACATGCGGCGCCAGCAGCGCGACCAGCGCCGCGCCGTCGGCCAAACCCTCCAGCCGGGCGACATTGTCCATCGCTTCCTGGCTCTTGGGCAGGCTGTGCGTCTGGAGATCGTCGACCATCTGGAGGCGATGCTCGACGGTGCGATAGACGCGGTAGGCGGCGGCGAGATCGGCGGCGGCCTGCGCGTCGATGATCCCGGCCTGCGCCAACGCCGCCAGCGCGTCCAGCGTCGCCGGCGCGCGCAATGACGGGTCGCGCCCGCCATGGATCAACTGGTGGATCTGCGCGTAAAACTCGACCTCGCGAATGCCGCCGCGCCCGCGTTTGAGATCATAGCCGGGGCCGAGCCGCTGTCCCTGCGCATAATGGTCGCGAATGCGCCGGCTGATGTCGCCGATCCCCGCGATCGCCCCGAAATCGAGCGATCTGCGCCAGACGAAGGGGCGGACGGCGGTGAGGAACATCTGCCCCAGCGCCTTGTCCCCCGCCGCCGCGCGCGCGCGGATAAAGGCGGCCTGTTCCCAGCCCATCGCGGTCGACTCATAATAGCTTATCGCAGCCTCGACGGGCAGCACGATCGGGGTAGCCTCCGGCGAGGGCCGCAGCCGCAGGTCGACGCGGAACACATAGCCATAGGGGTCGCGCTCGCCGAGCAGCGCCACGATGCGCCGACCCAGCCGCACCGCCGCCTCGACCGGCTCCTCGCGGCTGTTGTGGGGCAGCGTTTCCGGGTCGAACAGCAGGATCGGGTCGATGTCGGAACTATAGTTCAACTCACCGCTGCCATGCTTGCCGAGCGCCAGGACTGCGAGGCCCCGCACCGGCGCGTCGGGGTAGCGTTCGGCGAAGGCGGCGGCGATGGCGCGGTCCAGCGCCGCGTCGGCAAAGTCCGACAGCGCCTGCGTCACCCGTTCCAGCGACCAGGCGCCGCCAAGGTCCGCAATCGCAACGACCAGCCCCCGCGCGCGCTTTTCGAGGCGCAGTGACTTGCCGACGGGGTCGCCCGGAGCGGAGACACGGGCGGCGGCGGTCCATGCTGCGTCCACCTTCCCCGCGCCCAGCAGTGCGGCGATATCCGGGAAATAATCAAGTTGATCGCGCAGATAATCGCTGTGTGCCCGCGCCCGCTCCAGCGTCGCTTCCCATGGTCCGTCCGTGGCTTCCATGCCTCATCCTGATCTATTCGTCGCAAGCACCATATAGGCCCGCAACTTTGGCATTTTTCCGCCGTTATTGTCTGCATGATGGAATATCGCAACATCCATGCCAATGCGGAAAGAGGCGGAATGACGCTATCACGCTATCGCGACGTGCCCCCGCCGGCCCGGACGGATGGAATCGGCGTGGCCCTGCGCCGCGCATTTGCAACGGATGGTGGAGACGATGGCTTCCTGACGCTGTTGCAGGAACTGGACCGCCAGACGAAATCCTGATCCGCGCGGGCTGCCCGCACCTAAGCAATGCTGAGCAGCAGGATCAGCGGCCTTCGCTGATCCGGTCCACCTCGTTCATGATCTCGGCCAGCGTGCCCTCGGTCAACGTCGTCGTGGTCGAGCGGGCGGGCAGCGCGCCCTGTTCCAGTATCGCTTCCAGCGCGGTACGCCCGCGCGCGACGCGGCTCTTGATCGTGCCCACGGCCACGCCGCAGATTTCCGCCGCTTCCTCATAGGCAAAGCCGCCCGCGCCGACCAGGATCAGCGCCTCGCGCTGCGGCTGTGGCAGTTCCTGCAAGGCGCGGTGGAGGTCCGCAAGGTCGATATGCTTGTCCTGACTCGCGGGACCGGCGAGGATGCGGTCGGCGGTGATGTCGTCCCATTCGCCACGGAAGCGGTTGCGGCGGACCTGCGACAGATAATGGTTGCGCAGGATGATGAAGGTCCACGCCCGCATGTTCGTGCCCGCCTGAAAGCGGGTGCGCGCCGCCCAGGCTTTCAGCAATGTTTCCTGCACCAGATCGTCGGCAAGATCGCGATTGCCCGACAGTGATCGTGCAAAGGCGCGCAGATGCGGAACGATCGCCGTCAACTGCTGCTTGAACTCGGCATCGCTGAGTTGGACACGATCCTCATAGTTGGCCAGCACGGAGGGCTCGTTCCCCATGAAGTCGTCGTCGTCGGCCCCCGATGTGGTGGCCGGCGGCCCGGCGTCACCGCCTTGCGCCGTTGCGGCAGTCATTGTCGTCACCTCATCTTGCGTGGCGGAGCGCGTGGCGCTCGTCCCGGACCCTGGCACCTGGTGTGCCGCCCCCCATTGACCGACCGGCATGGTCGTCAAATCCGCTCCATCTACTTCGCACCCAGACCCAATATGAGGATCATCGCGAGAATTGCGAGGGCCAGCGATATTCCAAGCACATATCGCACGATATGCGGCGTCGATCCGGCACGCGCCTGGTCGGTTCCGATATGGGTTTCCTGTTCGACCATCGTCTTCTTCCCGTCCAGACAATCCCGACCCGCACAGGGTCGGTCGTTTCGCTGTTGAACGCTGGAGGCGTCGGGGCGGTTCCATCAAGCCACGGCCCAACTGTCCAACAGCACGCGCCATGCCTTCCGTGGCGAACCGAACAGGCGCTGTTTATTAGCGAATTGAGGAACGGCAGGGGTTCCTTCGCCGTTGGACAGGCAGAGACTTGTCTTCAGGAAAGGATCCTACCATGGCGGACATCGGCACACAGGAACATTCCTCCGTCATCGCCTCGGATCGGGTGGAGGGCACTGCGGTGTTCAGCCCGGCTGGAGAGCGGCTCGGCAGCATCGGCCGGTTGATGATCGGCAAGAAGAGCGGCCATGTCGAAAGCGCGATACTCTCCTTCGGCGGTTTTCTTGGTATCGGCCACGAGCACTACCCGCTCCCCTGGCGAATGCTCAGCTATGACGTGACCAAAGGCGGCTATATCGTCGATATCACCAAGGAACAGCTGGAGGCGGCGCCGAAATATGAACTCGATCGCGAGCCGGAATTCGACGATGCCTATACCCGGGCGATCTACAGCTACTATGGGGTGACGCCGCTTTTTTGATGTGAACCGTTCATCCCAATTCATGCACGGTTCAACCGCAAAACAATAAGAATGCTCCCCGCGCACCTCCCCCTCCGGGAGCCTGTGCGGGGAGGATTTGCAATGACGGGGATGTTCGAAAGAGGCGGCGCACTCCTGCTGGGGAGCGCGGCGATCGTGGCGTTCGGGCTGGTGACGGGCGGGTATCTGCTCGGCGACGGACTGAAGCGGGCCAAGGCGGCGGAGCGATCCGTCACCGTGCGCGGCCTCGCCGAGCGCGACGTGACGGCGGACCTCGCCACCTGGACAATCGCTTATTCATCGACCGGCACCGACCTGCCCACCGTGCGCGCCGACATCGACGCGAGCACGCAGGCGTTGCGCACCTATTTCACCCAGATGGGATTCAAGCCCGCCGACCTCTCGCCGATCGGCGCGGGCGTGAACCAGTTCAACAATAATGGCGTGAACATGATCACCATCACCCAGCGGATGCAGTTGCGCACCACCGACATCAAGCGGGCGCAGCGCGCCGTCGCGGGCCAGTTCGATCTCGTTCGGCGCGGCGTCACGCTGCAGGAAGGATCGGGCATGGTGTACAGCTTCACCAAACTCAACGCGATCAAGCCGCCAATGGTGGCGGAGGCGACCGAGGACGCGCGCAAGGCGGCCGAGCAATTCGCCAAGGACAGCGGCACCGGCGTGGGCGGGATCAAGAGCGCGACACAGGGCTATTTCTCGGTCGAGGCACGCGATGGCGACCAGTCGGGCGGCAATTATGGCGTCGCCGACACGCCCTACAAAAAGGTGCGCGTGGTCACGACGATCGACTTCTACCTCGACTGAGGCGGCTTGGTCGTGTCGACCGGAGCGGCGGCGGGCGCCGTATCGCCGAATTGGGCGAGATAGCGTTCCGCCGCAGCCACGACGTCGGGGTTCGTGCCCCTCGACCGTGCCTTGCGAAAGGCGGCGATGGCGCCGGCATCATCATGGTCGAGCGCGGCGATGACCCCCTGCTCCAGCGCGACCGAGGCATCGTCGTCGGCCCGCGCCGCCGCCTCCGCGATGTGACGTTTCGCCAATGGCAGATCATTCATGCGCCGCGCCAGCGTGGCGGAGAGCAGCCAGACCAGCGGGTCTTGGGGCGCGAGGCGAATGGCGGCGTCGAGGTCGGTGCGCGCGCCGGCCTCGTCCTTCATCGCGACCCTGACCCGCGCCCGGTCGAGACTGGCCTCACCCCGCTCCAGCCCCTCGGGCAGCGCCGTACCCGCCAGCGCCGTGTCGAGCGCGGAGAGCGCCGACGCCATGTCGCCGCCGGCGAGCGACGCATTGCCCGCCTGCGCCCACAGCCGCGCGGCGGCGGTCGCGTCGCCGCCCGCAAGCCGCGCGCCTTCGCGGAAATCGAGGGCGGCAGCGGCCCAGTCCAGCCTTTGCGCATGGGCAAGGCCGAGGCACTGGCGCGCGAGCGGTCCATCCGTCCGCGCGATCCACTGGCGCGCGCTGATGATGGCGGCGGCGGGATCGCGGCGGGCAAGGTCGGCGCATTCGTCAAGCGCGGGATCGAGGACGGGCGCGTCCTGCCTGATCCGGCGCTCGGCGGGGGCCTTGCGGCGACCCATCACCGCCTCCACCTCTGGCGACACGCCCTGCGCGGCGAAAACGGCGATGGCGAGGGTCAGGGACATGGCATACTCATCAGGAGAGGGCGGCCACGGTGGCGATCAGGAGCGCGATGTCCTGCGGCCGCGACAGCCGGTGATCGCCGTCCTTGATGAGTAGCGTCTGTACATCGTCTGAACCGAGCCGATCGGCGATCGCCAGCGCGGTTCGCCAGGGCACCACGGCATCCTGTTGGCCCTGAAGAAGCCGCACCGGACAAGCGATGGCGATGGGAGCGCCGAGCAGTAGGTTCGCCTGCCCCGACTCCCAGAAGCCCAGCGTGGTAACATAGGGATCGTCGCCATAGTCCGACGGCTCGACGATCCGCCCTTCACGCTGGAGCACCGCTTTCTCGGCATCGCTGAAACCCCAGTCGGTGAAGTCCGGCGCGGCGGCGATCCCGACCAGCCCTTTCACGCGCGCCGCCCGTTCGCGCGCAAGAAGGAGCGCGATCCAGCCGCCCATGGACGATCCCCCCAACAGGATCTCGCCGGGCACGACGCGGTCGATCAGCAGAAGCGCGTCGTCGCGCCAACTCGTGAGCGTGCCGTCCTCGAACCGGCCGTCGCTCGCGCCGCAACCGGCATAGTCGAGGCGCAGCATCGCCCTGCCTTCCGCCGCTGCCCATGCGTCGAGCGCGACCGCCTTGCTCCCTTCCATGTCGGACATATAGCCGGGCAGGAAGACGATCGTCGGACCCATGCCCGCGCGATACCGATAGGCGAGCCGCAGGCCATCCGGGCGCACGAAAAAGTCCGGCGCGCTCATCCCCTCACCAGCCGAAGCTCGGCGGCGGCGCGACACGCTTGTCCGCCGCGCACATGCCGCGGAGCGCGCGCCAGTCCGCATCGCTCAACGCCGGGCGATAGGCCGCGCCCGGCCGATGGCTTTTCAGGAAGGCGGCCTTGCGGTCGGCGGAAACCGGGTGCGAACTGATCCAGTTTGACGCCCGCTCCAACGTCTCGCCGGCCTTGCCGCCGCTCAGCTTGTCGAAGAAATGCGCGGTGGCATCGGGTTCGATCGCGGAGGAGGCCAGCACGCCGATGGCATAATCGTCCGCCGCGCTTTCCGCCTTGCGGCTGTAGCCGAGCGACAGCGCACTCCCCACCAGCCCGCTGATGTTGCCATCCATGCCGCCCAGCACGACGCTGAGGCCCAGTTGGCGGATCAGCGCGGCCATGGTGTCGCGGTGACGGACATGGCCGATCTCATGCCCCAGCACACCGGCGACCTCGTCCGCCGATTTCGCCTGCGCGAGCAGGCCCTGGAACAGCATCACGCGCCCGCCCGGCAGCGCGACGGCATTGACCATCGGCAGGTTGGCGACCTCGACCGACCGCACGCCCGCGTCCCCACCGCCCAGCTTGGCGGCCAGCCGGTTCAGCGCCAGACGTCCGGCGGGGGTTTGGCAGAAACGCCCGCCGAAATCGCCGACCATCGCATCGCCGAGCCGGTTCTCGACGGATTGCGGGACCAGCGGCGCGATCCAGGCCGGCGCGCTCAACACCAGCGCGACGACCAGCGCTGAAATCACCGTAAAGGCGATGGCGGCGCGCACGAGCCCGAACCGGTCGATCCAGCGCCCGTAGCGCCCCGGCAGCGGCAGATGCGCGGCAAACGCCGGGGGCGGCGGCCCGTCGAAGATCAGCCGCCAGCCCTGCACCCTCCGCAAGCCGTAGACCGAGCGCCCGCGCGTCCCGTCCAGCGCGACGACGTCGGACCAGCCGTGGGGACCGCTCCCCCCGCCTTCCCCCTCCAGTTGGAAGCCATCCGCCATCGGCACCACGCGCACCGTATGGCGCGTCGCTGACTTGCCGTCATAATGCCAGGCGCTGTCCATCGCCGCTCAGATCGCCCCGATGTCGAAGGCGTCAAACAATCCCTCGCCCTGCGTCGGCGCCCGCGTCGCCGACTGGCCGAGTGACGAGAGGCTTACCTCGCCCGTCGCCTCCAGATGCGTGATGAAGAATTTCCAGTGGCGATATTGCAGGAAGATCGCGCCGATGCCCAGCGTCACCAGCACCAGCCCCATGTCCCCGAGAATGAGTTTCAGCCAGTCCCCGGTCGTCGCATCGAACTGAAAATCAATGTCGCCCAGCGACAGATGGCCGATCGCCTCGCGCAGGAAAGCGGCATAGAAGACCAATGCGAACAGCCCCAGCACTATATACAGTCCCGCCACCGCCACGATGACCGCCAGGATGACGATGGCCGCGATCGCGCCGCTCGATTGCTTGAGGTCGAAGTGGAAAAACGCCCCGGCCACGGCAAAGCCGGCCACCACCACCGCGATGACGAAGATGACCGGCGCGAGATAGAAGAGCAGGAAGAGCGGATAGATGGGCGTCGCCCGCGCCTCCGACCGGAAATGTTGCGATCCGAAGCTCATCTGCCGCCAGCGCTGGTTCCACAACGAAACCATCGACCAGGGCATCAGCAGATAGGCGGTCATCGTGCCCGCCGCCGACTTCCAGAACCAGGACAGGCCATAGGCAAAGCCGTTGGCGTCGGTCCCGCCCCGGATGCCGTGCCAGAAGGTGCGGCTCAACCGGTAGCGCAGCGCGCGAAACCGCGCGACGCCGGCCAGATAGGCGATGAAGAGAAAGGCCGCAAAGCCGAGCAACCCGGCAATCCCCGCATGGCCCCGAAGCGCGAGCGCCTGCATGCCGAATTGCAGGAAGAGGAAGGGGAGGCCAAACAGGAACGCGGCCAGCGCAAAGCCCACCAGCAGTTCAACCGGCGTGCCCGTCCATTCCAGCGGCTCGTCGATGAATTGTGTATGGCTCCACAGATAGCGGCGCGTGCGCGTGCTCGCCCAGAAGCGGTAGGTGCCCAGCGTCAACAGGGTGAGCAACAGGTTGGTGAACGCGATCGGCGCATAGTCCCGCCATCGGCCCTCGAAGCGAAAGGCACTCGATTGTCCGTCCGCCATCGTCGCTTATTCCCCCCGCTAGGCCCGCTTGGCTGATAGCCGCACCGCCGCCCCTCGTGCGGCGGTGCGGCTGGTCAGCCCACGGATTACTGCCCGTTGCCGCCCCCGGCACCGCCCCCTGCGCCGCCACCGCCGCCGCCCATCGCGCCCACGGCACCGATATTGCCGAACATTTCCTGCAGGAATCCGCGCTTGCGGCCCAGCGTCCGCGTCTTGTCGCCCTCGGGGTCGATTTTCGCGACCTGCTCCATGCCGATGCGATCGACCTTCGCCACGTTGCCCGCCGCGTCAAAGCTCACGCGCAGGATGGTCTGGTCGACCGGGCGGGGCTGTTTGAAGGCAAGCTGGCGCATGTCGCGCGAGACATAATACCATTCCTCCTGCCCGAACTGGGAGGCGAAGCTCGGCCGGCCCAGCGCGCCCTCGACCGACGCCTTGTTGTCCACGCCCGGCGCCACCGAATCCACGACCAGCTTGTCGACCAGATAGCCCTGATGCGTGCGGATGCGCGCGCAACCGCCCAGCCCAGCCATCAACGCCGCGGCACCGGCAACCAGCATCAGCCGCGAGCAAAAGAGGTGCATGAACGTCTCCGTGAAACTGGGTCTAACCAAACTGTGCGGGCCATTGTAAAAGCCCGTGCATCGGCCCCATTGCATTGGCAGGGCGCGCGATCAATATGGCAGTTGCGCCGCGCCGACAAGGCCGGTCGCCGCGCCGGGCATTTTGACGGCGCGTCCCTGAACCCCGCCCGAACAGCAAATGAGCCTGCCATGTCCTTTCTGAAATCCCTGTTCGGCCGCCCGACGTCGCAAAGCGGCCTGCCCGTCCTCTACGATACGATCGTGGCGGAGGCGCGCGCGCCGCACTGGTATCGCGAGGGCGCGGCGCCCGATACGCTCGACGGGCGGTTCGACATGGTGGCGGCGGTTCTCGCCCTCGTGCTGCTGCGCATGGAGGCGCTGGGCGCATCGGAAGACAGCGCGCGCCTCGCCGAAATCTTCGTGAACGACATGGACGGGCAGTTGCGCCAGCTTGGCGTGGGCGACCTGGTCGTCGGCAAGCATATCGGGCGGATGATGAGCGCATTAGGCGGTCGTCTCGGCACCTATCGCGCCGCGCTGGCGGGGGAAAGCAGTCTGGAGGACGCGCTGGAACGCAATCTCTATCGCGGGTCCGCACCGGCGCCGGCCGCCGTCGAGCATGTCGCGGCGGGCCTGCGCGCGCTGGCCGCCCGGCTGGAGCGAATCGGCCTCGACGACCTGCGCGCGGGCCGGATCGGATGAGCGCCCCGGCTCCCGAATTTTCCCGCCCGCTGCGCATCGACCAAATCGGCTCGGACGCCCGGCCGCACAGCATCGCGGCGGATGAAGCGGAACGGCTGG
>Ga0207674_10009019_pt1 | contig 11458 bp, 7 predicted proteins | sample KBSCornC72_FD_184303 | JGI IMG/M metagenome (GOLD analysis project Ga0207674, IMG submission 184303) | Corn rhizosphere microbial communities from Kellogg Biological Station, Michigan, USA - KBS Corn C7-2 (SPAdes) (version 2) | ecosystem: Host-associated > Plants > Roots > Rhizosphere > Soil ... | reverse complement strand
CTTTGACCGGCGAAATGCCGCCTAACGTAGGACCGCCAGCGAAGGAGTAAGCTGATCTACTGCTATGAGAATCCTCTCTCCCATCAATCTTTTTTGCATCTGCTGCGTCGCCGCTCTCACCATCGGCTGCTCAGGAAAGAAGAACGCCGAACCAGCGCCGGCTCGCGCCGAGCAGCCTGCGGTCTCGTATTTCAAGGTGGATCCGGCAACCGCTGCGACAATCACAGGCACCATCCGCTACACCGGGAAAAAACCGGTGCGTAAGCTGATCGACATGAGCGAGGACCCGGCGTGCGTCGAGGCGCATCATGGAAAAGCGTATGACGAATCTCTCGTCGTGGGTTCAAAAGGTGCGCTGGCCAACGCTTTCATCTATATAAAGAAGGGCCTTGAAGGAAAGGCGTTCGCTGTTCCGGTAACCCCGGTCGTCATCGACCAGCGCGGCTGCTGGTTCCGGCCGAGAATTGTCGGCATCCAGACCGGACAGACATTGCAGGTCGTCAATTCGGACCCGGTGACGCATAACATTCATCCGATGGCAGAGATCAACCGCGAGTGGAACCATAGCCAAGGCCCCGGCGACCCTCCCATGAGCCGAAAGTTTGTCAAGCCCGAAATCATGATCCCGGTCAAATGCAACATCCATAGCTGGATGCATGCCTATATCGGCGTGGTGGATAATCCCTATTTCGCGGTCTCCAGCGACGATGGAACCTTCGCAATCAAGAATCTCCCTCCCGGCACGTACACCATCGGGGTATGGCAGGAAAAGCTGGGCACGCAGGAACAACAAATCACGGTCGCTCCGCATCAGGACGCGGTTGCCGACTTCACATTCAAGGGGAAGTAATTCATGCTCAAGCTGAACTTCGCAATGCTCACCGTTGGCCTCCTCGTATTTTCAACAGGCTGCTCTTCCTCGAAGAAGCCGGCGCCTGCGGCCTCCGAGACGGTAGCAGAGTCCTCAGCTCCACGGATTTACGTCACCAATGAGGTCTCCGGAGATATGACCGTCATCGATTCCGGGACCTACAAAGTGCTGGAGACTGTTCCTCTCGGCAAACGCCCGCGCGGAATCCACGCAAGCCCGGACCACAAGACGATCTACATTGCGCTGAGCGGATCGCCGATTGCCGGTCCCGGTGTCGATGAGAGCACGCTTCCTCCGCCCGACAAGAGCGCCGATGGAATCGGGGTCTTTGATGTGAAGCAGAACAAGGTAGTCCGGATCATTCACGGAGGCTCCGATCCGGAAAATTTCGATATCAGCAAAGACGGCAAGCAAATCTACGCCTCCAATGAAGACGCCTCCGCCGTCAGCGTCATCGACGTGGCGTCGGGTACGGTCGTCAAGACTCTCCAGATGGGAGCGCAGCCGGAAGGCGTTGAGGCCACCCCTGATGGAAAATTCGTCTGGGTGACATCGGAAGAGACCGGCACCATTTCGGTGGTTGACCTGGCAGCAGGCAAGATCGTCAAAACGTTCAAAGTGGGACATCGTCCCCGGTCCATCGCCTTCATGCCCGATGGCGCGCGCGCTTACGTCAACGCCGAGAACGATGGCACCGTCGTTCTGGTGGATGCAAAGAAATACAGGATCATCAAGACCATTTCCCTAGGTAAGCCGGGGCAGATTAAGCCGATGGCAGTCCTACTTTCGCCGGATGCCAAAAAGCTCTACGTCAGCACGGGCCGCGGACGGCAGGTCTTCACCATCGATACGGCTACAAATAAAGTCGTCGGATCTGTCGAGGTGGGAACACGTCCCTGGGGCATCGCGCTTTCGCCCGATGCCAAGACTCTCTACTCGGCCAATGGACCTTCGAATGACATCTCTGTCGTCGATCTTGCGACTAACACCGTCACGAAGAAGATCAAGTGCGGAACATCGCCATGGGGTGTCATCGCTCTGGAACGATAAACCGGCAACTATTGCGGACCTACTTCAAGCGTGGCCCTCTATGTGCAAACGAGGGCAGTCCGCAAACAGAAACGCCATTGTAAAAACAATCCATCGATTCATAGATTCTCCTATTGCACGGTGAGCGCGACAGTGCTCGAACGCTGCACCGTGCCGCTGCTTCCGGTTGCGGTGACGTTATATGTTTGAGCCGCCTGGCTGAAGAAACCGCCAGCGCCACAGCCACTCAGTCCGGCGACGACACCGAACGAGAGGACGGCAACAGGAAGCCGTAGCGTTGCAGTTTGCGGCGTCCGCGACGTATCCCTGCGAGCGGCAGCAGCAGCCCTAGCGACATCGGCATCCCGTAACGAGTCCCGGACGAGGGCTCTCGCTGTGCCAGTTGAGCGGGCGTCAGCGTCGCGGTTGCAGCGCTGCTTCCCGGAGTCAAGGAAGTAGAACTGAATGTTGCTGTCGCGCCCGGCAACCCACTGACAGACCATGTGATGGGATAGTTATAGGAGCCGGACCCTTATTGACATTCGCGAACGCAAAAAATAACATTTCCATATTATGGAACCCGTATCGAAACTTTTTCAATTCAGAAAATCGTGGCAGGCCTCTTTCCTTTTAATGATTTTGACTTTCTTCACCCTGTCCTCCTCCCGGCTGCTCGCACAGGGCTATGGCTCTGTCTCCGGCACGGTTACAGATCCCTCCGGCGCCGCCATCCCCAACGCCAGCGTCACCGCCACCCAGGTCGACACCGGCCGCGAAACCACGGCCACCTCCAACCAGAGCGGCACCTTCGTGTTCACCACGCTCCCGCCTGCCCGCTATGATTTCAAGGTTACCGCGCCGGGGTTCCAGCTTTATCAGCAGAACGCGGTTCTTCAAGCCAACCAGTCGCTGACTGTCAATCCCCAGCTCACCCTCGGCGCGACCAGCCAGACCGTCGAGGTCACCACGGCTCCGCCGCAGGTCGATACCACCACCGGTACCATGTCGCAAGTCATCGACCGCGAGCGCGTCGTCGATCTGCCGCTTAATGGCCGTAACGCCGCCTCGCTCATGACCCTCGTCGCCGGCGTAGGGGATGCCACGAACGAGGGCAACGGCGTCAATCAGGGCAACGGCAAGACCTTTCCCGCAGCGGTCGTCATCACCTCGAACGGCACTCTCCCCAATCAGTCCAACTACCTCCTTGACGGCGGCAACAACGTTGACGAACTCACGAACGTCAACGCGCCTTTCCCCATGCCCGATGCCGTGCAGGAGTTCAGCATCCAGACCAGCAACTACGACGCCCAGTTCGGCCAGAGCGCCGGCGCCGTCGTCAACATCGTCACCAAGGCCGGCACCTCGCAGTTCCACGGCTCCGCCTTTGAGTTTCTCCGCAACGGCTACTTCAACGCCCGCCCCTACTTCGCCACCCGTGCCGATAATCTCCATCGCCACCAGTTCGGCGGCACAATCGGCGGCCCGGTCATCATCCCGCATCTCTCCACGGGTAAAACGACCCAGTTCTTCTTTGGCTACCAGCACACGATCGCCCGTCAGATTTCTACGGCCAGCAGCACCGTTCCCACCCTTGCAGAAGAGGGCCGCACCCCCTCAGGCGATATGGCTGCCTATGCCGACCTCGGCAACCTGTGCAAGGCAGGCTTCGATGCGGGTGGAAACTGCCTTGCTGCCAACCAGCAGATCCGCAACCCTTTCACAAACGATCTCTATCCATTCAACCGCATCCCGTCTTCGGCCTTCGATCCGGCCTCTGTCAAATACCAGTCGCACTTCCCCACCGCCACCTCCGATGCGGGCGCGGGCCTCATCGGCAATCTTGTCAACTACTCGAAGCCTGTCCTCCAGTCCTTTGACGAGTACACCGCCCGTGTCGATCACGACTTCGGCTCCCGCGACCATCTCTTTGGCCGCTACTTCTACGACTGGTACACCCAGTCCGGCGTCTTCGACCCCAACAACCTCCTGAGCTACGCCTCTTACTTCAATACTCGTTACCAGAACGCGCTGCTCTCGGAGACCCACGCCTTCACCGATCACCTCTTGAACTCGCTGGTGCTCAACTATCAGCGTGAAGTTGCCCTCCGTGGTGGCCCTCCGGGCAGCACCAAGATCACCGACTATGGCGTCACCAACATCTGGCAGCCCGAAACCGGTCCCTTCCTCTCGGCAACCATCAGCGGCTATTTCGGCGCCAGCTCCTCCGCGTATGCGGCCTGGGGCCGCAATAACTACTCCTTCAATGACGATCTCCACTGGGTCAAGGGCAGCCACAACTTCGCCTTTGGCGGCCACTTCGAGCTCTCCAAGGTCGATGTCACCAACGTCTATACCTCGTATGGTTCGTTTGGCTTCAATAGCGCCACGAACAAGATCGGCTCAACCACCTATTACTACCCGAATGCCTACGGCAACTTCCTTATGGGCTTCATGACCGGCTTCGGCCAGGGTAACTACGAGCTGGTTAATGACCGCAACCATTTCCCGGGCGTCTATGCCCAGGACAGCTGGAAGGCTACACGCCGCCTGCAGCTTAATTACGGCGTGCGATGGGAGTCGTTTGCACCCTGGGCCGATCGCCGCAATCTCATGACCCAAATGAATCCCACCGCCTACGCCGCCAACCGGAAATCACAGGTCTACACCAACCTTCCTGCCGGTATGCTCGTCAGCGGCGATGCCGGTGTCCCCTACAACGGTGTCCACAACAAGTACACCCAATTCATGCCTCGCCTCGGCTTCGCCTATGACGTCTTCGGCGACGGCAAAACCTCTATCCGCGGTGGCTTCGGCATCTTCTACCAGGACCGCCTGCCCGGATTCTTCAACCTCACCCAGGGCAGCTACGTCCCCAACACCATCTCCTTGGCGCTCGTTAACCCGGGCATGTACGGTACCGTGGCAGGCACCAATCCCGGTGGCCCCTTCAGCAATCCCTACTGCACCGGCTGTTCGACTGGCGCGGTCTCGAACCCCTTCCCCTTTACCCTGCCGTTCCCGAAGGATCAAGTCTTCCCCAACGCCTTCCAGGTTGCGGAGTACGATCCCTCCGGCAACTTCCAGATCCCCGTTACCAACGACTTCAACCTGATCGTCGAGCAGCAGCTCGCCACGAACTGGTCGATGCGTCTGGCCTACGTTGGTTCCACCTCTCGCCACCAACTCGTAAACCTGGAGGTCAACCCCGCCGTCAATAACGGCATAGGCAGCACCAACCAGCGCCGTGTCTACAATACCGCGCCCGTCGTTGGTCCCTGCATTACCTCCGCCGGTTGCAACACATCCTACTCACAGATCGTCCAAACCGCGATGATCGGCAACGCCCACTACAACTCGCTGCAGGCCACGCTTCAGAAGACCATGACGCACGACTTCTCGATCCTGCTCAACTACACCTTCTCCAAGTCCTACGACGACATGCCGCAGGCTACCCGCGTCTCCAACACCGAAGACGTCAATCCGGGTGAGTCCTACGTCTATCCGCTCTACCCGTCCAACGCAGTCAATATTCCTGCCGCGTCCTACGTTACCGACATCAAGGCGCTCGACCGTGGCCGCTCCGATATCGACCATACCCACGTCCTCTCCGCGTCCTATGTCTACAACTTCCCCAAGCTGCACTCCGGCTTCCGGGCAGCCAACTACATAGTCAACGGCTGGCGCACGACCGGCCTCGTCCGCTTCCGTTCCGGCGACGTCCTTACTGCGTATATGGGCAGCGACGTCTCACTCACCAACCTCGGCCAGGACCGTCCTAACCAGGACTTCGGCAAGGCAGCCTACAACAAGGTGGTCGGCGGAGGCCACTGCGGCGCCGGTAAATCCTGTGTCGGTTGGCTCAATGACGCCGCCTACTCTGCCCCGGTCAACAGCGGTCCCGGAACCGGCTTCGGTAACGTGGTCAAGGGCAGTCTCCGCGGCCCCTCCCTCACCGATTGGGACGCCGCCGTCATCCGCTCCTTCCCCATCTACCGCGAAACGTCTCTGGACTTCCGCGCCGAGTACTTCAACGTCCTGAATCACACCCAGCTCGCCAACCCCAACACGAACTTCAGCAACGCGAGCTTCGGTACCATCACCTCAACCCAGGGCGATCCCCGTATTGCCCAGTTCTCCCTCAAGTACGTCTTCTAGCCAACTTGCACTCGTAACCGACGATGCCCCATCCCCGCTATATCAAAGGGGGTGGGGCATCGTCGCATCTGGGGTGATCGGCAGCGCCATCCCGCCAGAGACTCTCCTGCCGACGCAAGGCAAATAGAATCCATTTTCGTGAAATCTCCCCGAAGATCACCAAAGATTACGCTCCAGGTCGGATCTGGCTTTGAATTAGACATATAAGTATAGTTATCAAAGCCTGAACAAATTACGCCCAAATCCCTGGAGTACTTCGAAATGCAACGTCGCGATGTATTGAAACTGCTGACTTCTGCAGCAGCGTTATCTGCCATTCCCCTTGACCTGATCCTGGCGGTACAACAGGCTCATGCCCAGGCGAGCCGCGGCGGCGGTCTAAGGACACTGAACTCCCACCAGAATGCGACCGTAACGAGGATCACGGAGCTGATCATTCCGGAGACAGACGTCCCGGGCGCAAGGGGTGCCAAGGTGAATGAGTTCATCGATCTGCTGCTGACCGAGTGGTTCGATGAACCTGACGCGAAGCACTTTCTTATGGGGCTGGCGCAGGTTGATGCGGAAAGCCGGAAGAGCTTTGGGGCCAATTTCATCGACTGCAATCCCTCCCAACAGACCCAACGGATGAAACAAATGGACGATGAGGCGATGGAGTATGCGCGCACACAGAAACTTGCTGGGCAATCGCAAACGCCTCCACCGCCCTCCAATTTCTTCTACGCGCTGAAAAAACTGACGCTGGTCGGCTATTACACCTCAGAGATTGGGTTTGAGAAAGAGCTGGGCAAGTCGATCATTCCTGCCGGGCATGATGGTTGCGCTCCACTGCAGGAGGCGCGGCGATGAACGTCATTACAACCAAGGCGAACACCTACGACGCCATCGTGATCGGCTCGGGCATCAGCGGAGGATGGGCCGTAAAAGAGCTGACCGAAAAGGGCATGCAGACGCTGGTGCTCGAAGCGGGACAGACGATTGTGCCCGAGCGCGACTATGTCGAGCATGTGCCGGTGTGGGATGTAAAGTTTCGCGGAATGAGAGACCGTAAGTACGAAGAGGTGTATCAGCCGGTACAGCGTCACATCGGAGATGAATGGAATTCGAAGTTCTTCGTCAACGATCTGGAAAATCCGTACACCACGCCTCAGGATCAGCCCTACCTATTTCTGCGGGGACGCCATGTCGGTGGCCGTTCTGTGATGTGGGGACGGCAATCCTATCGCTGGAGCGAGATGGACTTTGAGTCCAACCTCAAGGATGGCCACGGTGTCGATTGGCCAGTCCGCTACAAAGACGTCGAGCCCTGGTATGACTACGTGGAAGACTTCATCGGCGTCTCGGGACAGGCAGAAGGATTGCCGCAACTTCCGGATGGAAAGTTCCTGCCGCCGATGGAGATGAACTGCGCGGAGGTTGTGGTCAAGCAGGCAATTGCGGAGAAGTTTCCTGATCGCCGCCTGACGATCGGCCGCACCGCCATTCTCACGGTTCCGCACCGTGGACGCGCCGCATGCCACTACTGCGGTCCATGTGCGCGCGGATGCATCACGCGCTCCTACTTCAGCAGCCTGCATTCAACCCTTCCGGCAGCGGAGGCAACCGGAAAGATGACGCTGCGGCCTTTCAGTGTCGTGCATAGTCTGATCTTCAATTCTGTGACGCGGCGCATCACCGGCGTTCGAGTGATCGACGGACAGACGAAGGCGCCGATGGAGTTCCATGCAAAGGTTGTCTTCCTTTGCGCATCGACTCTGGAGTCCGCGCGTATCCTGATGAACTCCGCGACGTCAGAATTTCCCACGGGTCTCGCAAACTCCAGTGGCGAGCTTGGCCACAACCTGATGGACCACATTATGCATGGCGGAGCCTCCGGCATCATTCCGGGTCACGAAGATCGCGTGCAGATCGGCAACCGTCCCAACGGCATTTATGTCCCTCGCTTCCGCAACGTGCATGATACCTTCCCGGATTTTGTGCGAGGCTATGGCTTCCAGGGCGGCGGTTCGCGCGAAGACTGGATGCGGGGAAGCGAGATGCCCGGCTTTGGCGTCGAGTTCAAGCATCAGCTTCGTAGTCCCGGGCCCTGGCGCTTTTCCTTTGGCGGCTTTGGCGAGTGCCTGCCGAACCACGAGAACCACATGGAACTAAACAAGGACAAGGTCGATGCGTGGGGTATCCCGACCATGAACATCAGCCATAAGTGGAGAGAGAACGAACTGGCGATGGTGAAGGATATGCAGGTAACGGCAGCCGAGATGCTGGAGGCTGCGGGCGGCAGGAATATCCAGCTTTCTTCCGTTCCATCTGCGCCGGGCGAAGGTATTCATGAGATGGGAAGCGCGCGCATGGGACGCGATCCGAAGACCTCGGTGCTGAACGCTCACAATCAGGCCCATGACATCCCGAATCTGTTTGTAACCGATGGCTCCTTCATGGTGTCGTCTGCATGCCAGAATCCATCGCTCACTTACATGGCTATGACCGCGCGAGCCTGCGATTATGCTGTGACGCAGATGAAGCGGGGCGATCTCTGATCGCCTCGCACTGCGAGCCCCAACACAAAAATCAAAGTTGACGGTATCAAAGAAACGTTCCCTCCGAATTGCGAGCGAGTGACCAATCTTCTTGGACCCGGCCTTGCCCCTGACAATACTCCTGCGGCCACGCAGCGCCAGGCGATATTCTTGAGAGAGTTGTCCCATGGGCGATGTGCTTTTCTGATCTTCAGCCTGTCTTAAGCAAATGTTGAAAGACTAATTTCAGGGTGGTCACGATGCGTGTTCTTTTAGTCGAAGATGAGCAACGATTGACCGAGAACATCGTTGCCGCGCTGCGTGAGATTGGATTAGCCGTCGATAGCGCACTTGATGGAGAGACCGGATCTCATCTGGCGGAGCAGAACATCTACGACGCTATCGTGTTGGATTTGATGCTTCCCGGAAAGAGTGGACAGAGTGTGCTTCGCGATCTAAGGCAGCGAGCCATCCATTCGCCGGTTTTGATCCTGACCGCGCAGGAAGGTAAGGAGTCGATCATTGAGCTGTTGAACGCAGGAGCTGACGATTATCTGAGTAAGCCTTTCGATCTGGGAGAGCTTCTCGCCAGGGTAAAGGCCCTTATTCGACGAGGAAAGGGAGCATCGACATCGATTCTGAAGATGTCAGACGTCGAGCTGGACACCGTGCATCAGACAGTCCTTCGTCAAGGTCAGCCGATTGACCTTTCTCCTACTGAATATAGAATCCTCGAATACCTTATTCACCGTCCGCGAGCGATCGTATCCAAGCGGGAATTACTGGAACATCTGTACGACTTTGCGTGGGAGCATCATTCCAATGTCATCGAAGCGCATGTCTCTAATCTGCGAAGAAAACTAAATCTCCCTGGGACCGAACCGTTGATTGAAACGCTCCGGCATCGTGGTTACCGGCTATCTGAAGGCAGCGCGACATGATTGCAAAGTCCGTCTCCATTACCCGCCGCCTGGTTGTCACGGTTCTTCTACTCGAACTTCTCTCCGCAGCTGCGCTCGTTGTCGCGGTCACAATCCACGAACACCATATTCAACTGAAAACCTTCGATGCCAACCTGGCCGTAAGAGCGGCGTCGTTGATGGGGGCCGTTCAGGATGCAGAGGACAAGGGAGACAACGTCATACTCGATCCGCGGGGCGTTCGGCTCGATAAGGATGCCGTTTATCGGGTGACAGACGAACGCGGCCGCGTACTGGGCACAGCAGGAGATACCACCCAGCTAGCGGAGTCCTTTGCAGATTCTCCTGGATTTCACGACGCGAAAGTTGGGAAACGCTCATATCGCTTTTTCGTGCTTCACGGAGTGCGAATCATCGACCCCGGTCAACCGGACGGCGGGACGGTTCACAGCATCGCGGTTCTCTATGGAATCCACGCGGGACGTGTCTGGCACGAGGTCATCGAAGCTATTCGTTTCTTTACACTTGCGACGGTGCTTCTCCTTGGGATCACGGCGATTGTGATGGTGTTGCTGGTAAGAAGGTACCTTTCGCCAATTCATGAGTTAGCTCATGAGGCAGACCAGATCAGTTCTCGGAATTGGCAGTTCGAGGCTCCGGCGAGTGCGAAGAAAACAGTAGAGCTTCGTCCCCTTACGGACGCTCTGGAATCGGCGCTGGCACGCGTGCAGCGATCTTTCGAGCAGCAGAAGCGGTTTACAAGTGATGCGGCACACGAACTGAAGACGGATGTTGCTATCGTCAAATCTTCCCTGCAGCTCTTGTCCATGCGGAGGCGGACGGCAGAGGAGTACAGTCAGGGCCTCGCCGTAAGTCTGGACGACTTTACCCGGTTAGAGTCCACGGTGCAAAAGCTCCTCGCCCTGGCTCGACTGGAGCAGCACGAGGAGTCAGGTGAAACGCGATCTCTATGTTCTTTGCGCAACGCCGTGGAAGAAGCCGTTCATCTGAGCAGGCCTCTGGCGGAACTGAGAAGAGTAGAGATCATGCTGGATACCCTCGAGGACGCAACTGTTCTGATCGATGGTCACGATGCGGATCTTCTGTGCTCCAACATTCTTATCAATGCTTTGCAACATAGCCATGAAGAAGGCAAGGTACAGATCACTCTCATCCAGCGCGAAGAAAGAATCATCCTCACTGTCAAGGATTGGGGCGAGGGAATCTCCGAGGAGGATCGACCTCATCTGCTTGAGCCTTTTTACCGTGGAGACATCTCCCGAAGTCGCAAAAGTGGAGGAACCGGGTTGGGGCTCTCCATCTGCAAAGCCATCTGCGACAAAGCGGGCGGCAGTATTGAGATATCCAACCATGAAGCTGGGGGAGCCGTCGTTACCGTGTCCCTTCCTTTTGCGGACCGGCAGGCAGCTTCCCAGAGGCGTTCAGCTTGGATTAAGGCGGAGTAGCGAAACTTCAAGAGCCGGCAATACTCGCCGAGCTCTCACCAGGAGTTCACTATGCGACCTTACCAGGGAGCTGTCCTCGCGACTCTCTTCTCACTTGCAGCGGTAGCAGTTGCCCAGAATTATCACGTTTCTGACCGGTGGAAGGTTGGCGGCCAGGGAGGTTGGGACTATCTGCTGAGCGATGACGCCGCGCAGCGTCTCTATATCACCCATAACTCGCGTGTCGAAGTTGTGGACAGCAATACAGGCAAGCCTATCGGAGCTGTGACCGGCCTCAAGAGCACTCATGGCGTCGCATTGAATCCCAATGGAAAAGTTGGCTATATCAGCGATGGAGCCGGCAACGCAATTGTCGTCTTCGACCGGGCAACGCTTTCGATCACAGCCACGGTTCCGGCCGGAACAAATCCAGACGGAATTACCTTCGAACCCACGACGAAGACGGTCTGGGCATTCAATGGACGGAGCAAGAACGTTTCGGTGCTCGACACATCTTCGAAC
>Ga0207674_10009018_pt1 | contig 11458 bp, 31 predicted proteins | sample KBSCornC72_FD_184303 | JGI IMG/M metagenome (GOLD analysis project Ga0207674, IMG submission 184303) | Corn rhizosphere microbial communities from Kellogg Biological Station, Michigan, USA - KBS Corn C7-2 (SPAdes) (version 2) | ecosystem: Host-associated > Plants > Roots > Rhizosphere > Soil ... | reverse complement strand
GTCTCGCTCCTCGCTGTGCACGTTATCCCATGCCCTGCCGAGGTAGACATTGCCCGGGAGTGTCGCTGACACTTCGTCCATGGCGTCGCGGATTTTCTTCCACGAGAGATCGAATTTTCGCGATGAGTCTTCTTTTGTTGCGGCCAGACCGAATCTGACGATCTCTTGCGCCAGCATCTCGCATCGCCGCCGTGCATCGGCGCACAGCACCGATTCGTCTTCGTCGCCGTTGAAGTGCCAGACCTCAGAGCCATCACCGAGGAGACGCCAGCCGATCGGCTCCTGGGTCTTGTCACCGTCTGGGTAGGCCAAGCCGAGTGCGAAGCCGCGAGGGTGGAACACGACGCGGTTGATGAGCCACAGCAAGCCCGACGGGCGCAGGTCGCTGAACGGGCGGGGTGCAGGCTTCTCGGCGCTCATCGCGCTCCCTCACCTTCTGGGCCGCCTTCGGCGGGGCGCTGGGACCAGTCGTCGTCCTCGAATGTCGGCGTGAGGTCGACCTCGCGGGCCGCCGGGGCGTTCGTGACCGCTGCGACGAACTCCATGTCAGCGCGGGTGACGGTGCCGAAGCCGGGCGTGGACTCCTCCTCGGCGGGGCGCTGCGCGGACTCGTTCGTGGACACTGACTGGAAGCTGCGGCGGTAACGGCAGCTGCTCAGGTGGAACCAGTCGGGCCGCGGCTCGAACTCGTGACCACAGTCGCATGTAAGTGCGGTACCAATGATCTTGACCCGTTCGGCGGGGCGCTGCGCGTCCAGGGCGGCGAGGATGGCCGACGCGACGAAATGGACGTTGGCAATCTTGGACGGCCGCTCGGATTGGAACTGGTTGGCCAGCGCTCGCACCCGCTGGACGGTGGCTCGTAGGTCAGCCTGGTCGCCCTGCGCGCGTGCCAGCGCGGTCATCGCCTTGGTTCGCGCTGCGGTCATCTCGGTCAGGGCGGCTTCGGCTCGCTCAGCGCGGGAGCGGGCCTGGTCACGTTCAATGGCGTACCGGGTGATCCAGGACTCCGCCTCGCCGAGCGCGACCGTCTTGTCGTCGAGTTCCTGCTCGGCCCGCTCAGCGCGGCGCTCGGCAGCTTCGACGAGATCCATGTTCTCGTCGTCAGTGCGTCCGCAGCCAGAACAGGGCAGCGACTTCCACTCACCCATCAGGCCATCCCTGTCCATCGCTCGACCTCGGCCTCGTACGCCTCGACGGCCCGCGAGAGCGCCTGGGCGTACCGCCCGTCGGGATCGACGCCGTTCGCGTACCAGACCCGCGCGAACTCGACGACCGGCTCCATACGCTTAGCCCGGACAATCAACGCGTGCCGAAGCTCCTGCACGCCGATGGCAAGATCCGGGTAGCCTGCTGGCATGCAGTGGGCCGGCGGCTTCCTGCCGTCGAGCGCCTCAGCCACGGCGGCGAGCGCCTCTCTCGCCTCGTCACGCTCCCATTCGGCCCGCTCAGCGCGGGAGGTAGCGGCGTCACGTTCTGACCACGCGGTGACGAGCAGCTTCGTCGCCGCCTTGACCTCTACGGTGGCCCGCTCAGCGCGGGAGGTAGCGGCATCGTGGTCTTTAGTCAGCCGATCAACGGCGCCGGTCAGCCATTCGTACTTCTCCTTCGGCATGAAGTAGCCGTCAGCCATCGGTGCGCTCCTGAGACTCGGCGCCGTCCAGCAGTTCGAGCAGCTTCCGGCCGCAGTGGTCCAGGAAGGTCGAGTCGTCGGAGTGGTACCAGCGGTCGGCCAGGGCGCGTACCTCCGCCAGCTTCGCTTCGGCGGCTGCGAGCCGCCCGTCGGGCTCGACACGCAGCACGACGCGCTTCCCCTCCTGCCGCATCTGCTCGGCGCGTTCGTACATAAGGTCGAGGATCTCGTCAGCGTCCATCGGTGCTCTCCTGGGACTCGTAAGTGTCCACGGCGGCGGCGAGAGCACGCTCGGCAGCCGAGAAGACCTCAGGCTCCGCAGCCACGCCAGGGGCCAGATCAGCGGCCAGCATCTTCGCCGCTTCCAGGACTGGTCGTATCCGCTCGGCGTCGGCCCGGGCGGCGGCCAACTCGTCGAAGATGTCCCGCTCCCCGTCGCCCTTCGAGCAGATCGCCAACGCGACCGCAGCAGCCGTCGTCGCACCGTTCTTGACCGCAGTCATCGCCCGGCGAACGGTCGCCCGCAACTCGTCACGTTCTCGTTGTGCTTCTTCTAGAGCGGCGAGGAGAGCGGGGATGTAGTCGAGCACCGATGCGATGGCGCCGGCGTGAAGGTGCGTGGGCTTGGCGACGATGTAGCTGCGCGCGGCCGACGCCCACTCGCTGATCTTGGCCGGGTCTAGTGGGGACGAAGACTCAGGAGCGGGAACCATCTCCGTCGCCAACGCGCGGCGCTTCATCGCCTCTTTCGCCAACTCCGGCGCCATCCGGTCTAGGTCATCGGCCCACCAGTCGACCTGAACCGAGTCGAGCCGCTGCGCGTACTTGGCGTAGGCGTTCGGGTCCCGCGCGTCGACCGTCGGGTTCGCGTCATAGCCCACGGTTGTTCTCCTCTACGGTGAGGTGCGCGGCGGCGAGGCGGTTCAGCTCGTCCCACGCCGCGTCTCGGCCGGCTACCCGGTAACCCTCGGCGGGTGGCACCCTGACGAACCAGTCGCCGTTGTCGACCGCCGGCCCCCAAGCAACGGCATGGCAGCGGTTGGCGATGAACAGGGTCGCGGTGGACTTGCCCTCGATGATCTCGGCGGTCGCCGTCCGCTGCGGGATTCCGAGCGCGCGCCCGTTCTCCTCACCGAGGTACACGACTGGGGTTTGGTTCGGGTCTCCGATGGCTTCAGGGTTGACGGGGATCATGACGTCTCCTCTCGGTGCTGTACGTCGGAACGGGCGATAGCCACGGCGTCCTTCAACGCGCGAACCGCGGCCTCCGACGCCCCGTTGCATTCGCGGTCCCGGGCATACCTGTCGATCTCCACCGCGACCTGTCTACGGGCATACCGCTCGATTACTGGGGTGACAGCGGAAAGGACAGCGTCGGCATGGATTCGGTGGAGGTTCGTGCCGGGCGGCAGTTCCTCATCGGCGCGCAGCGACCTGCCATTCGAAGCGGCCCAATGCGCTCTCGCGGCGATCTCTCGTACGTCTGGGGTTGGGGTAGTCATGACGCCTCCGGGGAATCTTGAGCGGCTTCGCCGCTGCGCTTCGCGTACTGGCGGATCACGACGTCGACCAGACGCCTCCCGCGTTCGTTGATGTGAGCCTGGTCGGGTCGCGGCAGCAGCGACTTCCACGACGTGCGAGGCAGCGACTCGTCACCGTCGCAGCGGTGCGGCCGGATCGCGTACATGTCCCCGGCGGGCTCGAAGCTGATCCACGTCTCACGCCGCGGCGACCACAACCACACCAGCGGCGGTGGGCAGGAGCACCGATCAATCGGAGGACTCTCGATCTCGATCACGTCACACCGCCCGAAGATGTCGACCGTTGGCTGCGGGGAAGTCGCAGATTCGGCAGTGGCCGCTCACCGGGTCCAGGTCGGGCCGGTGGCGATCCTGCCCCTTCCCTTTAGGGGAAGGGGGCATCGTGACTGATGCGTGAGGTGACGCGTCACTGTTGCGTGATTGACGCGTGTTGGCGGTGTACCTGCGTTGACGCGCCGCCGCCTTCTTCTTCCGGTCCTCGACCTGGGCCTTCGTGGCGTTCAAAGGGAAGTACCGGGTGTCCCGGAAGCCGTACTCCTCAACCACCCACAAGCCAGCATCGACAAGCCGCCCGATCCACTCCGGCGTGCCGTACTGCTGAGCCACCGCGGTCGGGATGAACCCGTCCGTCTGCGTGTCAGCGATATACGAGCCACAACGGGAGTACAGACCCGCGGCCGCCGTGCCCACCCGGTGAATCTCGGGCCAGCGGTGCCATCCCTCATCAAGCCAGTACGCCATCAGGCGGCCGCCTCACCCAACCAGTCGTCCAGGCTGATGCCAAGCTGCTTGGCCGCGTCAGCCGGCGAGGTCGAGTCCGGGCAGAGCTCGCGGAGCGCGAGCAGCTTGTCGTAGTGCGCCACCTTGTCGCCGTAGAGCTGCTGGGCGCGGATCGCCTCGGCCCGCTTATTGGCGATCTGCTCCCACGTCCAGAGCTCGATTAGTGCGCGCTGGTGGTAGACCTCGCCGTCATCACGACGAGCTACCGTGCCCTGAACCTTCGGCGCGTTGAGCACCCGGCCGCTGTCGGCCGCGACCAGGACGCGGTTGCGGTCCTGATAACGCTTCACTTCGCCGGCAAACCCGTGGCGACGCGCAGCGCGCTCGACCTCGAGCGCCCATGGGCGCTGAGCCTGGACGGCGTCCTCGATGAGCTCTTCCATCAGGTCGAGCCGCCGAGAGGTGTTCGCGGTCGAGGTGACGACCTGGGCGAGCAGGTCGTCGTACTCGTCGCGCTCCTCAGGACTCCATGCGTTGCGATTGACGCTCATCAGATTGCCTTCAGGTGTCGGACGTTGTCCGGCTTCGGCAGCCGAGCGACAACGCGGGTGGAGTAGGAGGTCACATCGCTGGCGAGCCGGCGGAGCTCGTCGAGGCAGACATCGTCGGCGTGCTCTACCACGGCGTCGATGTCGAACTGCATGGCTCGTCGGCCCTGCCCGAGTGCGGCGAGGAAGGCTCGGCGCCATTCCCGGTGAGGATCGTCAGGATCCGACGGAAGGTGTTGTTCAATCGCCTCGGCGACGATCTCGGCGGTGGTCGCATCGTCGATGGCACCGGTGATTGCGTCAGCAATTTTTTGACCCTCGGGCATGCCCGGAAGTTCTTCTCGCTCTGTTTCATCTGAAACGGACTCCGGCTGCTCCTCGGCCGCGACCTCGGCAATCGTCTCCTCGACAGCCGCGGGCGTTTCATCTGAAACAGGGCTCAGGTCGCGGTTGACGGTGGGGGCGCTGACACCGAGGACGTCGGCGATGTCGCGCTGGCTCATCCCTTCCGAGGCAAGCTCCACGGCCGCCGATTTGCGGTCCGGTACGGACATCCGCACATATCCGCCGAGGCGTTGCTCGACCCAATCGCGGGTCGAGAGCCCTAACGCGTCGGGTACACCTAGTCGCTCGCCGAGGAGGATCTGCCGCCAGCCGCCGGCGGTGACCTGGCCGAGCGCCTGGGTGTACTCCTCCGCATCTTCGGGTGTCATCGTTCAGTCCTCTCGTAGTCCTCGGTGTGCACCTTTTGGTTGTGCCGGATCACCCGGACTGTGGCATCGTCGACGTTCAACCCGACACCGCCGGCAGCGCAGCGGATACAGCGCCACCGGACCATGCCGCTCATCGCCTTCACCGCGCCCACCCGAACCTCTCCCCCACCAGGCCGTCGAGGTTCAGTGACCGCCACCGGGTCAGGTGCGACCACGGCACATCCACCGGAACTGCGGCCGCCAACACGAACGCGATGTGTTCCCGGTCCAACGGGTCGGGTAGCACCGACAGGAACCAGCGCCAGTTCGCCTCGGGCGGTTCGTCGCGCACTCGCGCCACCAGTTCGACGGCGACCTGCGCCAACCGTTCGGCGCGCTCATCCGGTGTCTCAGCCATGACGCCGCATCCGGGACCGGTCCTGGTACGAGGTGCCACCCCAAACCCCGACCATGCTGGGACGTTCCATCGCGTACGCCCGGCAGGTGTCTACGACCGGGCACCCGGCGCAGACGAGCTTCGCGTAGTTCTGATCTCCGAGGTTGTCCGACACGAACACCTCAGGGTCGGTGCCGAGACACGACCGGTCCTGCCGGTCGAGGATGGTTAGCAGGTTCGTGGTCATGTCGTACTCCTGACGTACTGTCGGCAGATTCCCATCACGCCGGCCTCACGTACTTCTTGCACTGGCACTTGTTCCGACCACCCGCATCGAAGTAGCAGCACTTCTTCGGATCGCCGACGAACCAGCCCGCATGGACCTGTCCGCGGTGACCGCAGTCCGCGCAGGTCTGCTCTTCGGTCTCTCCGAAGGTGAGCCGGGGGGCCTGGATAGCCCGATCCCACGGCGTCTTCTTCTTCCGGCGCTGCGCCGGGGTCCTGGTCATGCCGACATCACCGGCCGCTCGGTAACGAACTCCCCGTCGTCGGTCAACCAACCCGACCCGTGTACCGCGTGCTCAAGCGGCATCTGCGACGGAGTCATGTGCTGCCGCACCAGCAGCCCCAAGCCGAGGGCCTGGAACCGGTTGGCCTCAACGAAGCCGTGGCACTTCTCCGTGCCGGTGCCGCAGAGGATCACCAGGTTCGCTGGCGAGTTGGTATCGTCCCGCCACGTCCCACCCATGCCTCGCGGACGGCGGTGGTGAACGGACCATCCTTCGCCGCGTTCACCGTCCGGGCGCTTCCCGCAGAACGCGCACTGGCCGCGGTCGCGGTGAATCACAACCTCAACGGTGAGCCGACTTGGGCCGGTTGAGCGCCGACTCACGACCCGCCGCCGTTCGCCGCCTCGATCTCGGCCAGCCAGGGCGCGGGCCCGTCGGGGTACATGAGCATTCCGTCGCGGGGTCCGTACTCGCACCCCAGGCAGGTGCAGCAGCACGGGCAGCATACGCAGTCGTCGTTCGCGTCGTCGTCGCAATCGCCGTACTCCGCACCGCACTCGCTGTTGTGCGAGTGGTGGTAGCAGTGCTCAGTGACCACCTCAACCGACCCGTCGGCGTGCCGGTACAGCACCTCAGCGGATTCGTCGTCGATCATCTACCAGCCCTCCGGGTAGTTCTGGTCGTATGACGGGTAGCCGTCCGGCGGATCGTCCGGGTGGCAGTCGCAGTCGCACTGCGTCGGGTGCTCGCACTCCTCGCACATGTCAATAAGGCAGGCCAGGGACTTACCCCAGGAAGTCACCCACTCGCTCATGCGCTCACCATCTCCACGATCGGCAGTTCCCCTGTGTGCTCGATAGACGACGGCAACCGCAGCAACGTCTGGGGCTGGTTGCGCAGGAACCGGCTCAACGCGTCTGTCATGACCGTGCCGAAGTGGTCCAGTGCCCTACCGATTTCGGCGAGGTCTTCGTGGTCGGCGTCCATCTGTTCGGCGGCGGTGCGGAGGTTCTCGTCGACGGGGGCCAGGCGCATCGCGCGCAGCTCCTCGGTGAACTCCTCGTCGGCGCCGGAGGCTTCCCGGTCGTCGGGTTCGTCGTCCTGTGTTGGGGTCGGGCCGTCGAGGAGTTGGGCGATGCGGGGCCAGAAGATCAGGGAAGCGACACCCATGAGTGCGGCGGGAGCGATAAGGAACCAGCACCAGTTAGGCATGGCGTGCCTCCGTGGCGCAGGTGGTGCACAGGTCGTCTGGTTGCCACGCGTTCGCCTCGGCCTTGAGTTCGGCGTAGATCTCCTGCCGCGTCTTTGGCTGGCCGGCGGCGTTCTTGTTGAACGGGTTAATCGTCTGCGTGAAGGTGCGCGACCTAGTGAATCGACGACCACAGTTGCGGCACTTCAGCTTCCGCACGCCCGAAGGCCAGCGGATCTCTTCGTAGACGTAGGTAGTCATCGGATCCTCCGGGATCGTGAAGTCGGGAACTGCCACTCCCAGGCCTGGCAGATGGCCTCGTCCTGCTCCGCTTCGGTGAGCGGTACAGCGTCCTGGTCGAACGGGTCCGGGTCGGGTAGCTCCGCGACTTCTCCCCGTCCTTGTAGGTCCCGCCAGTCAGCTACAAGAAGCCACACGAGGTAGGCGAGGCCGGCTACAAACGCGGCGGCGAAGATGACGGAGAAGACGGCCATCATGACGCCACCTCCGCTCCAAGGTGGGCAAGCAACTGTTCACCGATGAAGCGGGTCATGACGGGTGGGATAGCCTGCCGCGCTTCCAGATTGGTCATCCACGTGCAGCCCATGGCGTCGGCGAACGCACGCTCCGCCTTATGCATGAACGGAATCAGCTCCGCGTTGCGGTGACACTGACACAGCGGCAGCAGGGTAAACGACGACCAGTTGCCGTACTGGAACGCGCGGTGTCGCCTGATCGGCAGGCCGAAGTGGGTACCGCACAGCATCAGGTCGCAGCGCATCGTGCCGTCCCACACGGCCTCCGGCACGTTCTCCACCACCCACGGCACCGACAGTTGGCCCAGCAGGTCCAGCGTCGGCGTCAGCAGGTCCGGGTGGTCCTCACGGCGGCCGCGCCAAGCGGTCGCCCGGCTGCGGGTCTGGCACGTCGGGCTGGCGTGGATCGCCGCGTACGACGTCGGGCGCCACAACTCGCCGGAGAAGTTGGGGTAATCGACCATCGTGCGCAGGATCGACAGCGCGTCGGCCTGGTGGAACTCGTACGGGTAGTTCGGTTGCGGCTTGATGTCGACGCCCACAACGTCGAACCCGGCGTCGTGGTAGCCGCGCGCAGCACCGCCAGCGCCGCAGAACAAGTCGAGGAGCACTGGCCGGCTCACGACGCGTCCCCCACCTTGATGGCCTGACCGCCGAGGGTCAGTGCTGACTCCACCCATTCCGCAGTCACGACGGACTCGACGAGCGGCTCGCCCAGCGTCGCAGCGATCTCCGTGGCCAGCTCGGCACGAACCGGCCAACCCCGCTGGGTGTAGCTGCCGTCCTCATTCGCCGTCACCAAGCAGATGAGATTCACCGTGTTCACGCGTCCCTCCTCATCGAAGGAATGAACAGGGACGCCAACTCCAGCAGCAACGCGATCGGCAGCAGGAGCAGCGCCAACGGCAGCACCTTCCCGCAGGTGCGTCCGGCGGGGTGGCGGGCGGGGATGCGTCCACGGTCGAGGTCGTTCACAGTTCCTCCCAAGCCCGGTAGAAGGCGAGTGCCCGCTTGATGTCGTCGACGTCGAAGCGACCCTCGGCGATGAGCTTCAGACGAACGCCGATGTGGCTCAGCGCCTCCTCGGCTGGGAAGTCGCGGCCGGCCAGTGCGCGGCGGGCGTCGGCGAGCTGCTCCGGGGTTGGTTCGATCCAGCCGGTCACAGCGCCGCCTCCAGCTCGCAGTTGCCAGGGCAGCAGAAGTGGAAGTCGCGCCTTGTCCCAGTCACCTTGCAGTAGGCCCAGTAGTGACCCTGGGTGGCGTTCCCGGTGTGGTGGTTGCACCGAGAACAGACCAGACAGCGGCATTCGAAACCGTCGCGGCTGATGTAGACCGGCGGGTTCTCAGCGTCGCAGCCCTTCGCCCGGACCATGTCGGTCGCGCTCATCGCGCACCTTCCCTCGCTGCCTGGGACTCGATCCAGACCTTCTCGGAGATGACCCGCATGCGCTCTTGGCCTTGCCACGGCTCATCGGCGCCAACGGCGAGGATTAGGTCGAACTCCTCCAGCGCGCCCTCGCGGGACTGCAGATCCAGCGGGACCTGTGATCCGTCGGCGTTCGTCAGGACCACCCGGTAGGTGTCGAAGATGCTCACCGACGCACCTCGTAGCTGTCGGCCTTGCGGTAGAGCGGTTGCCAGGAACCGGGCCACGACGCGCCTTCGCAGGCGTCGCAGCCCTCGTCGTCGATCGGACCGACGGCGGTGCTCCAGCTCTCAACGTGGCCGCAGGTGTGCTGGTAAAGCCGGTCGTTGGCGTAGTCCACGCCCGGGCGTCCCGGCACCGGACCCGTCTTCGGGTGGCCACCGCCGGGCCATGCGTGCACCAGAGTGCAGTCCTCGCGGAAGTGGTCAACCGATCCGCAGATGCCGCACCGGTCGTTCTCCAGTGCGTCCGCAAGGGATTCGCGCTCGATCTTCACGCCTGCCGCCCCCCTACCTCGTACCCGTCGTTCGATTCTTCGCCGGCCAGCAGCGCCAACAGCCGCCGCAGGTACCGGATCGTTTCGGCCTCCACCTCGACGACAGGCGTCTGCTCCGGGGCGGGCAGCAGGTCGGCCACGGGAACTCCGTAGAGCTCGGCCAGCTCGGCGAGGCGCGGCACCGTCACAGCACGGTCGGCCCGCTCATACGACCCGATCACGACGGCCTTCCAGCGCCCCTCGGTCTTCTCCTCGATGCGCATGAGGCTGAGACCGCGCTCCTGCCGTACTCGGCGCAGGTTCTCACCGAGAGCCTTCGCGTAGGCGCGGTTGTCGGTGCGGTTCATCGGGTCACGCTCCAGAACGGATTGAGCTTCGCTAGCTCGATGACCGCGAAAGCGGCCGTGGTCGCAGCGCGGTCTGTGTCCTCCATGAAGATCTCGACCAGGTTGCGCAACGCCTTAACCTCATCGACGATCACCATCGGTCGGATATCCCGGACGATGCTGTCGAGCAGCTCGGATTGGCTGGCGAGCACCGGGTGCTCCTTGATGTCATTGAGGCTCACCGCTCCACCACCTTGGTTCGCGCGACGACGGTCTCCGGCCGGTGGAACCCGACATACGTCGGGTCGGAGACGTGGACGGCGACGGACGCGGTCCAGGTACGGAGGTGACGCGGCTCGTACGGTGTGACGGTCACGGCCGGGCCGATGTAGTCCTTGGGGTCGGCGATGAAGGAGGTCATCATCCGCTCCACGACATCTCGCAGGAGCCGTCGACCGAGATCAGCGCTATGGCCTCTTCGCAGAACTCAGCGACGATCTCAGCCGATTGGACGTAGCTCTCGAAGCCCTCGTCGGCCGCGCGGTAGATCAGGTGGACGCCGGGGATGTTGAACGTCGCCTTGCCGGGGATGGCAGCGAGGATCGTGATGCCACCGCCGAAGACATCCATGTCCCGGCTGGAGTACCAGCCCTCCGGCTCACGCTCCGCGACATGCTCGCGGTACATCCGCAGGGCGTCGTTGTCGCTCGTCTCAGGTGGCGCGGAGAACATGTTCGGGCTGGCCGTGAACACCCGCAACCGGTCGGCCTTGCGCAACTCCTCGGCGATGAGTTCGGCACGGGCCTTGGACTCCAGCAACTTCGGGATGTCGTCCCGAGTCAGGATCCCCTCGTCGCCATCCCACTCCCGGCCGATCGGCTCGAAGATCCAGTAGAGCGAGCCGCGCTCGTTCGGGTACTCGGCGTTGGCGCCGGACGTGCCCAGCATCTCGGGCACCGCGTGGTTGAAGCCGCCGCCGTTGTAGGACGAGCGAAGGTACCGGCGATTGAACAGGTGATCCGGGTACCGCTCACTCGGGTGGTCGCGGTCCCGATCGGGATACGGGTTGGCGGCACGCCACTCGTCCTGCTGAGCCTTCGTCATCGCAGCCCAGCGGCCCGAGTCGTAGACATCGTCCCAGGCAGCCTCGTGCGCCTTGGACGCCTCGCGCTCGGCGTTGGTGTAGAGGCTGATGTCCAGTCCCATTGGTATGCTTCCCTTCAGTTCGGGCGCTCCGCGGTCTCCCTCCGAAGATGGCTGCGGAGCGCTTGGCGTTTTCTGTGGTCTAGGTGGGGGCGGACCGGGCCGTGTTCCGACCGGTCCGGGCCGCCCCCGTCTTTCACCCGGTGCTCGCCGCGCTCACTGCGGGAGAGGCCGGGGAGTCAGTAGGTTCGCCGACGTAGCGGAGGTACGTCGCGCCGCAGCGGACGGCAGCTTCGAAGCTG
>Ga0207674_10009015_pt1 | contig 11460 bp, 10 predicted proteins | sample KBSCornC72_FD_184303 | JGI IMG/M metagenome (GOLD analysis project Ga0207674, IMG submission 184303) | Corn rhizosphere microbial communities from Kellogg Biological Station, Michigan, USA - KBS Corn C7-2 (SPAdes) (version 2) | ecosystem: Host-associated > Plants > Roots > Rhizosphere > Soil ... | reverse complement strand
AACTGAACGGGCGGCTCGGAACTGCAAACTGAACGGGTGCCAGCGGTCAGTAGCGTAGAAGACAGTCGTTAGTTCACGACGCCGGGACGTTACTTGGTGGAGATTTTGGTACAACCACCACGCGATTACGAAGGCCGTGGAGCATCTTGCGGACTTCGATCGTTTGAGATGAAAGCGCTTCGAACTCGCTGACGGTTATCAACCGCAAATCGCGAGAGATGAGCAGGTGATACTCGAGCTCGGATGTGGATTTTAGCGCGATGCTCAGAAACCGCCCGAATTCCTTCCCGCTCATCTGGCCAGTTCCTTCGACGATATTCGTCGGTACCGAGTTCGCCGCGCGCAACAGTTGACTCCGCAGGGGTGCGTTGTCAGTCCCGCGCACCAGCGCCACTGCGCGGTGGACGTTCAATGCAAGCGCGTGCGCTTTTCTCCACACCTTGAGCTTCTTGAAATCGCTCATGCCGTAAACAGCGGGCGCGCTCTTTGGAGCGCGTCATCATTCAAGGTCGAGCGTCATCCAAAGGCGTAGCGCCACAGAGATAAGTCCCGGCGTCGTGAACTAAGAACTCGCCACTACGCAACTAAACACTGGCACCCGTTCCGTTAGCAGTTCCCAGTCGCCCGTTCAGTTTGCAGTTCCTAGGCGCCCATTCAATTTGCGGTTCCCAGTCACCGTTCAGCTGCAGCTAGAGTTTACTGCCCCCCCGTCTGCCGCGAGCTCGCCTCCACCTGCTTCCGCCGATCATCGATCTTCGCCACTGCCCGCAGATTGCCGAGGAATTGCTGAACCCTCTGCTGTCTCAGCTGCGACATCGCCTGCTGGCGCAGCGCTGCCTTCTGCTTGTCGAAATCCGCTCGGTTGGCGGGGAAGCGCTTGTCGACCCGCTCCACGACCACCGCGGCGGTGCCGCGGATCGGCTCGCTCACCGTGTTCACTGGAAGTGAGAACGCCGCGCCAACGGCTTCCGGTGTCTGGGCCAGCTCCTGAACTCCGGTTACTCTGGTGAACGGTTTGGTGCTCACCACCTGCAGCCCCATCAGCTTGGCCGCTGACTCGAGGCTGCTGGCGGCGGCCACCTTCGCGAAGTTGCGCGCCTGCGGGATTAGGGCGTCCACTTTCTTCTGGCGCATCAAGTAGGTGCGGATGTCCTGCTTGGCCTGATCGAGCGATTGCGTTCCGCCCGGAGTCAGCGAATCGAGTCTGGCCAGATAATAACCATCGTCGGCGTCGAACAGCTCGCTCGTCTCGCCCGGCCGCGCGCCCTCGAACGCCCACGACCCGACGCTCGGGATGTACTGGCCATTCACCGTGAGCGGATTTCCTTCGATGACGTTCGCCCGGATGATCGGGATCTGAAGCACCCGCGCGGCGGAATCGAACTTCGTCGGCTGGTCGGTCGATGCAGCCATGCGCGAAAGAGAGTCGGCGCGGCGATCGGTTCTCGCTGCGGCGGAATCGCTCTGCTGAATGCGCAGGAGAATGTGGCTGAGCGTCAGAGTGTCACCGGCGCGGGCGTCGAGCCGAATGAGATGATATCCGAACTGGGTGAGCACGGGCTGTGAGATCTCGCCCGGCTTGAGTGCCGCGGCGGCGTTCTCGAACGGCGCCACGAATCTTCCCTTCGGTCCCTTGCCGAGCGAGCCGCCGTTGACGGCGGACGCCGAATCCGCCGATTCCGCGCGCGCGACATCCTCGAATTTTTCGCCGCCCAGGATCTTCGTGCGCAGCTCGACTGCGTGAGCGCGAACCGCCGCCGAGTCGGCAGCCGTCACCACCCTCGGCACGATGATGATCGACACCTTCGCGGTGCCCGACTTCTCGAAGAGCTTTTTGTGGGTGTCGTAGTACGCGCGTATCTCGTCGTCGCTGACGCGAACCGCTGAATCGGAGATGCGGTCCGGCTCGAACATCACGAACGAGACCTGCGCCGAATCGTGCTGATCCTGGTAGCGGCGCCACAGCTGGTCTTCGGTGACGTACACATCGCCCGCGACCTGATCGAAGAGTTTTTCCTTGGGGATTTCAGTGCGGTAGTACTGCTCGAGCTGGTACAGCAGGCCTTGCTGCCGGGCCAGCGGGCTGGTTAGAAAGCGCTGGTATTTGGCGGGATCGAACTGGCCGTCGGTCTGGAGGTCGGGCGACTGCATCAGCCCCGGCGGCGGGCTGAATTTCGCCGCCTGCAGAATTTCATCGTCCGTAACGGTGATGCCGCGTCGACGGTATTCCTGACGCAGCAGCGCGTCGGTGACGAGCTGATCGAACGCCTGGTCCATCAGCCGCTGCCGCTCGTCGAGCGTGACGCTCTGATTGTTCCGCTGCGTCGCCTCCTGCTCGAGGTTTTGGGTCGTCTGATACCACGTCGTGGCGAGGATGTCTTCGCCATTAACCTTAGCGACGGCGGTGGTGCTCGTTACCGGTGCTCTGCCGAGGAGGCCGGATGTCTGCGCGAGCAGAAATCCTCCCACGAACAGGATGACGATGATTATCCAGATGTATTTTGCGGAGGCCCGCATTGCTGACAGCAAGGGCACTACTCCTTACACGAATTGAAGGGCCCGCCCCGCAGGCGGCTGAGTTCGGGGCGGAATGGCGTATAGCCTTGTAAGGTATGAGTTTGAGGGACCGGGATGCAAGTCGCGCAAACGCGCCGAATGCTGCATCTTTCTCGGCGAGGCGCTGGGCTCCGCGCCCGGTCGGTTGGGGCGGGCGATTATTGCGTGAAACCGGAGTTCCTGAAAGATCGGTCGCAATTCGACCAGGAATGCATATGAAATTGCGGCGTTCAAGCCCGATTGCTGCAGATTGAGCGCCGAGTGGGGACGCAGGTGGATGGCGAGAACCGGTAGTCAGGCCAAGCCGTACGAGGAATCGTAAGCCGCGCGAGGAATCGTAAGCCGCACGAGGAATCGTAAGCATCAGGAATCGCAAACCGCACGAGGGATCATGGACTACGACCGGCTGCGAGAGCTGCAGGAAAAATTCGAGGAGAATCCGCGTAGATACTTCGCGCCGCTTGCCAACGAGTACCGAAAGGGCGGCCAGCCCAAACGCGCGATAGAAATCTGCCGCGCGCAGCTCGCGCAGATGCCGGGTCACATGAGTGGGCAGATCGTCTACGGTCAGTCACTCTACGAAACCGGTGAATTCGAGGAAGCGCGAGAGGTATTCGAGCGCGCGCTCACTCTGGATCCCGAAAATCTCATCGCACTGCGCAGCCTCGGCGACATGTCGCTCCAGAGCGGAAACACCGTCGAAGCGCGCAGCTGGTACACCCGGCTTCTCGAAGCGGATCCGAAGGACACCGCCGTCATCGCGCTCGTCGACGAGATCGACAAAGCGGCCGACGCCGGCACGCCGGTGCCGGAAGAGATTCCGGGCATCGACACCGATGCCGGCGACCAGGCCATTCCGTTCATCACCGACGCCACCGGCGGTCCCGTGGGCGAAGGTCCGCCACCATCTCCGACGACCGCATTCACTTCGGCGGGGAGCGAGGCTGAGCCAGCGCGTGATGGGTCAGCTGCAGCGCGCGAAGTCGCGCCGGCGCCGCGGGATGTCTCGCCCGTGGCGCGCGAGGACAGCGGGGGAACGGAGTCCATCGAAGCGGGTGCTGAATCGGTGCGCGAATCAGAGTCGCCAGCCTCACTCGAAGCTTCGCCGGCGACATCCGAGAGCGATGCAACCGACAGCGCCGACCGCGAGCGCGAGGCGGCTCGGTCAGAATCAAGTGGCGCCGACGCGGCTCCGCCCGAGGGACTCGAGCGCCACTATCCGGTCGAGACTCCTGCCGAACCACCGCCACCGCCGCCGCCTGAATCCGAAATCGAAATCGGCCTTGGCGCTGAAGGTTTGCAGAGTCGCGTTGAGCCGACGGGAAAAATCGGTGCTGAAGATTTGCGCTCGCTCGCGAAGACGCCGGTGCGCCCCATGGGCACCGAAGGTTTGCGCGGCACCGAGCCCCCTGACAAAGTCCCCGAGGGCACCGAAGGCTTGAAGGGAAAGCCATCGCCGACGCCCCTTGCCGGCGCGACGGGCTCGCGCCCGGATGACGAGGAAGCGCTCGAGGCCTGGACTCCGCCGCCCGGCGCGACTGTCCACGAGCGCAAGGAATCGCGCAAGGAAGACAGGATGTTCTCCGGTCCGGCGCCGGAGCCCTTCGTCAACGAGACGATGGCGCAGCTCTACCTGCAGCAGGGCTATCGCCAACTCGCGCTGAGGGTCTACTACCAGTTGGCCGAGGCACGTCCCGGCGATCAGACGCTGAAGGATCGTATCGCCCAGATCGAGGCCGAGGACCGCGCTGCGCACCCCGAGGCTGCCGCGGCACCTCTCCGCGCGGAACTGCCTCAGCCTGTTCACAAGGAGTCGGCTCCCCCTGTTCACCAGGAGTCGCCTCAACCGGTTCATAAGGAGTCGCCTCAGCCTGTTCACAAGGAGTCGGCTGCGCCCATTCGTAGGGAGCCGGCTCCGCCGCCTGTGGAATCGAGACGCGAGCCGGCGCCAGTCGAAGCGCCGCCCACAGCGCCGGCCGCACCGCGGACCCCCGACATCGGAGCTCCCGCACCCGAGCGCGACGAAGAATCCGAGGAGGCGCCACGCTTCGATCGCACTCCCGTCGATTCTCCACCGCCACCCCCGGCACCGTCGTGGCCGTCCGCTCCACCCCGCGAGCGAGAATCGATCGAAGCACCCGTTCGCGAAGAGCCGCGCGCCGAACCCGAAAGCATTGCCGCGCGCCAGCCTTCGATCCGCGAGTTCTTCGCCACTTTGGGGAGACGGCGGCCGCCACGCGCGGCGTCGCAAGTCACGGGACGGCACGCCGCTACCGGATATGGCGGCCCACAGAGCTCGACCTACGCGAATTCAGCTCCCCCCGCGACCGCACCGCGGCCGACGAATACAGCTGCACCGACGAGCGCGCCACAGCCGAGCGTCCCTATGGGCGGCGCACCGACCAGCGCATCGCTTGATGCGGTCTTTGCGGGCGCGACTGTGAACCCTGCGGATAGCCGCGCCGCGTCGCGCCTTGCGGGCGCATTCAGCGGCACCGTCGGCACATCGAGAACCAGCCCCCCAACTCCGCCGATGCCGACACCGCGGGTGAATCCGCGTCTTCCCGCGGCTCAGGAATCCGAGGAAGACGTCGCCAAGTTCCGGGCCTGGCTCGACGGGCTCACCGGCGAGTGAAGATCGCGGTCATCAATGGCCCCAACCTCAATCTCCTTGGCACTCGCGAGCCTGAGTTGTACGGGACCGAAACGCTCGCCGACATCGAGTCGCGCCTCTTGAAGGTCGCGAAGGAGCTGGGCGCCGAGCTGACTTTCTCGCAGCACAACGGCGAGGGCGAGATCGTCGACGCCGTGCAGGCACTGCGCGGGCGCGTCGATGGCGCGGTCGTCAATGCCGCGGCGTATACCCACACGAGTCTCGCCATTCGCGATGCGCTGGTCGGGGTGCGGGTTCCGTTCGTCGAGCTGCACATCACCAACATCTATTCACGCGAGCCCGAGCGCCGGCACTCCACCCTCGCGGAAGCGGCGATGGCGGTGATCTGCGGCTTCGGCACCTACGGATACGAGCTGGCGTTGCGCGGCCTCGTCAGAAAGCTTCAGCCCGCTGCCAATGGCTGACCGTCGCCCCGCGCGGGTCGCCGCGCTGCGAGAGTCGCTGACCGCGGCGCACATCGATGCGCTGGTGCTCACCAGTCTCCCCAACGTTCGCTACCTCACCGGGTTCTCCGGCTCGAGCGCGCTGGTGCTCGTGACTCAGCGCGATCTGCATTTCATCACCGACTTCCGCTACGACACCCAGGTGCGCGACGAAGTCGGTGACATCGCCACCGTCCGCATCGAGCAGCAAAGCCTTTGGTCCGGACTCTGGAATCTGGGCTCTACTCTCAGCGGCATCGAGGTCGTGGGATTCGAGTCTGCGCACCTGCTGCACCGCGATTTCCAGCGACTGCTAACCGAAGGCGCGCGCTGGCAGTGGCGCCCGCAGCTGAATCTCGTCGAAGCCCTGCGCGAGTCGAAGGACCCTGACGAAGTCGCGCTCATCAGACACGCGGGCAAGATCGCCATCGCTGCGCTCACGAAAACCCTGAAAGAAGTGCGGCCGGGCATCACCGAGCTCAGCGTCGCCGGTATCCTCGAGCACGCACTCCGCGATGAGGGTTGCGAGGAATTTCCGTTCTCGGCCATCGTCGCGTCCGGACCACGCGCGGCATTGCCGCACGCGCGCGCGTCGTCGCGGGTGATCGAGAAGGGAGATTTGCTGCTCCTGGATTTCGGCGCGCAGTACAAGGGCTACTGCTCGGACGTCACGCGCACCGTAGTGATTGGTCGCGCATCGACCCAGCAGCGCGAGATCTACGAGATCGTCCGCCACGCAAACGCCGTCGCGTCGGCGTCGGTGCGCGCGGGAATGAAGGGGCAGGAGGCCGACGGTCTGGCGCGGCGCTACATCGAGGACCGCGGTTACGGCGATGCCTTTGGCCACAGCCTCGGTCACGGCCTTGGCCTCGAGGTTCACGAGGCGCCCCGTCTCGCCAAGACCGTCGAAGCGCCCCTTGGCCGCGACGCCGTGGTCACTATCGAGCCCGGTATCTATCAGCCGGGCTGGGGTGGCGTGCGGATCGAGGACGATGTGTACCTCGCCTCGAGCGGTCCCGAGATCCTGACGGATTTCACGCGTGAATTGGTGGAGGTGGGATGAAGCCAACCACACCCTGCGTCCAGCTTACCGGCTTCTGCCTCGTGCTCACCGCTTTCCGCTTCCCGCTTCCCCCGTCCCTCCTATGATCGATCTCCGCTACGTAAAAAAGCTTGTGGAAATGCTCGACGAGTCGAGCGTCGACTCGATCGAGATCTCGTCCGACAAGGGGATGAAGATCCGGATCTCCAAGACGCCGCAGCAGCGCGGGGCGGTGCAGATGGCCGCTCCGATGACGATGCCGGCCCTGCTGCCACCGGCGGCCGTTCCAGCCCCTGCCCAGGCCCCCGAGGCGGGGTCGGGGGGCGTGGATGTGCCCAAAATGGAGGCAGCGAAGTCTAAGTATCTGGAGGTCAAGTCGCCGATGGTGGGGACGTACTACGGTGCGCCCGAGCCGGGAGCGAAACCCTACATCACTGTCGGTGACCGCATCAGCAAAGGTCAGATACTCTGCATCATCGAAGCGATGAAAATCATGAACGAGATCGAGTCCGAGTTCGACGGAGTGGTGAAGGAGATCAACGCCCAGAACGCTCACCCCGTCGAGTACGGCCAGGTCCTATTCCGTATTGATCCGAATGGCTGAAAAACTGAATCCGCCGGCGCCTAAATCAGCTCCGCTGACGCCTTCAACCTCGTCCCACGCCGGGTCCTTCGACTACAAGGCCGTGCTCCAGCACATGATCCAGGCGAACGCATCCGACCTGCACCTCAAGGTGGGCCGGCCTCCGACGCTGCGTGTCGACGGTCACATGACCGCGCTGGAGATGCCGGCGCTCAAGCAGGAAGATCTGCGCAGCCTCGCGGAGCAGATCATGGCGCCGAAGAACATCAAGGAGTTCTCCGAGCAGAAGGAGTCGGACTTCGCGCTGGCGGTGCCCGGCATCGGCCGGTTCCGCGTCAACGCGTACCAGCAGCGCGGCACCATCGCCTACGCGCTGCGTACGGTGCCGTTCCAGGCGAAGACCATCGCCGAGCTCAACCTGCCGGACGTATGCGAGCGCATCGCGCTGATGCCGCGCGGATTGATTCTGGTGACGGGAATTACGGGTTCGGGCAAGTCGACCGCGCTGGCGTCGATGCTCCACTACATCAATCAGAATCGCCAGGCGAACATCATCACCATCGAAGATCCGATCGAGTTCCTGCACCGCGACATCAAGAGCAGCATCAACCAGCGCGAAGTCGGCACCGACACCAACAGCTTTGCGCAGGCGCTGCGCCGCGTCCTGCGCCAGGACCCCGACATTCTGCTCGTCGGTGAGATTCGAGATCTGGACACCCTCGACACCGCGCTCAAGGCGGCCGAGACCGGCCACCTCGTCTTTTCGACGCTGCACACGACCGATGCGACCCAGACCATCAACCGCATCCTGTCGTTCTATCCGCCGCACCAGCAGACCGAGGTTCGCTACATGCTCTCGACCGCGCTCCGCGCGATCATCTCGCTGCGGCTGGTGCGCCGCGCCGACAAGAAGGGTCGCGTGCCCGCCGCCGAGGTTCTGGTGAACACCGAAGCGGTGCGCGACCAGATGCGCGACATGTCCAAGGCGATGAGCATCCCGCAGCTGATCAAGGAAGGGGCGGTCCCGTACGGCATGCAGAGCTTCGACCAGTCGCTCATGAACTGGTACCATAAGGGCGTCATCTCGTACGACGACGCGCTTGCCGCGGCCACCAATCCGGCGGAGTTCTCGTTGCGCGCCCAGGGCATCGCGGCATCCTCCGACACTTCGTGGGACACTGTCAAACAGGAAGTCACCTGACGGCTGCGGACCGGTAACTCACAGCAGCGGACTCACGGCTGCGGAATCACGGACCAACTGCCATTCCGAATCGCAGACTGACTACGGATTGGGACACTAACTGCGAAATTGCGGGCAGAGCCATTTGGCCGCCCTCACTCCGTAGTTAGTTTCCAAATTCGCATTCAGTCAGCATTTCGAACTGGCAGTTGGTCCGTGATTCCGCAGCCGTTAGTCCGCAGTCCGCAGTCTTCTTCCAAGGATTTGATATTGGCGCTATCGGTGTCTCGTGTTCAATAAAGTCCTGATCGCCAATCGGGGCGAGATCGCCCTGAGGGTGATTCGTGCCTGCCGCGAGCTCGGGATCCAGACCGTGGCGGTCTACTCGGAGGCGGACCGGGAGTCGCTGCACGTCAGGTTTGCCGACGACGATGTCTGCATCGGGCCCGCGCCGGCGCGCGAATCGTACCTCAACATCCCGCGCATCATTGCCGCCGCCGAGATTGCCGGCGCCGACGCCATCCATCCCGGCTACGGCTTTCTCGCCGAGAACGCCGAATTCGCCGAGACATGCATCGCGTCCAACATCAACTTCATCGGACCGACGCCGTCGCAGATCCGCGTCATGGGCGACAAAGCGGCCGCGCGCAAGACGATGATGGAAGTCGGAGTGCCGATCATTCCGGGAACGCCCGGCGGGGTCGATGATCCCGATGAAGCGCTCAAGTTTGCGCGCGACATCGGGTTTCCGGTAATCATCAAGGCGGCAGCCGGCGGCGGTGGGAAGGGAATGCGCGTTGCCACCGACCCCGACGATTTCGGGCGCTCCTTTCAGCTCGCGCGTTCCGAAGCGCTCTCCGCGTTCGGCAACGGCGAAGTCTACATCGAGAAGTACCTCGCGCGGCCCCGGCACATCGAATTCCAGATCATGGGCGATCGGCACGGCAACGTCATTCACCTTGGCGAGCGCGATTGCTCCGTGCAGCGCAGGCATCAAAAGCTGATCGAGGAAGCGCCGAGCCCCGCGATGACCGACGATCTACGGACGAGAATGGGCGAGGCCGCCGTCAAAGGCGCGAAAGCGATCGATTATGTCGGCGCCGGTACCATCGAGATGCTGCTCAACGAAGACAAATCGTTCTACTTCATGGAAATGAACACCCGCATTCAGGTCGAGCACCCGGTGACGGAGATGCTGACCGGTGTCGATCTGGTGAAGGAGCAGATCCGCGTTGCGAGCGGGGCCAAGCTGTCGGTGACTCTGCCGATCCAACGCCGCGGCCACGTCATCGAGTGTCGCGTCAACGCCGAGGATCCAGCCCGCAATTTCCAGCCGTCCCCGGGTCGCATCGACGTTTTTCATCCGCCCGGCGGTCCCGGTGTGCGACTCGACACCCACGTCTACGCCGGCTACAGCGTGCCGCCTTTCTACGATTCGCTGCTCGCCAAGCTGATTTGTCAGGGGCGCGACCGCCAGGAGGCGCTGCGCCGCATGCAGGTCGCCCTTGAGAGCTTCATCATCGAAGGAGTTACTACGACCATTCCGTTTCTGGCGCGCGTGATGTCCAACAAGCATTTCCAGGAAGGCGCTGTCGACACCAAGTTCCTCGAGCGCGAGAGCGAGCTGATGAAGGAGCCCGTCGGTGCGGCTTGACGTTTTCTTCACACCGGGGCAGGTAAAGCCCGGCGATCTCGCCGGCCGTCTGGTGGCTGTGGTCGATGTCCTCCGCGCATCGACCTCCATAGCGACGGCGCTCGGCAATGGAGCCCGCACAGTGATTCCGCTCGAGGGTGCCGACGAGGTGATCGTCCGCTCCAAGGATTTTGCCCGGTCCCAGATCCTTCTCGCCGGCGAGCAGAAGATGCTCCCGATCTCCGGATTCGACCTCGGCAATTCGCCCGAGGCTTTTACGCCTGAGGTTGTCGAGGACAAGACCATCCTCATCACGACTACCAACGGAACCCGGGCTCTGCTGGGAGTTCAGGGCGCGCGTGACATAGTCATAGCCTCGTACGTCAACTTTACGGCGGTTTTGACCCTCATGAAGGTGGCCGCCGGCACGGATACGGACATCGCGATCGTCTGCGCCAGCGAAGAGGGTAGCTTCACCCTCGAGGACGCCGCCTGCGCGGGACGCTACGTCCGGGCGATTCCCAAGCGCGCGTCGATCGAGCTGAATGACGCCGCGGTAGCTTCGGTGCTGATCGAGAAAAAATATGGCGACAACATCGCGAAAGTCTTCAAAGAATCGACCCACGGACAAGCGCTCCAGGAAGCAGGATTTGGTGACGACCTCGCCGCCTGCGCGGAAGTGGACGCCTACCCTGTGGTTCCCATCTACCAGGACCGGCAAATCACCAAGCTCGGACCGGAACGGGCACGATAAGCCGTCGGGCTCGGCGCTCGCCCGCGAGATTCGCGGGATTGTCCTTCTTCTCTTCGGAATCTTTCTCGCCGGCGCCCTCGCCGCCGAGGCGTATACCCAGCTCCACGGCAACGGCAACGTAAGGGGCAACTTCGGCTGGGCGGGCGCTTTGCTCGCGCACCCGATTGCGATGCTGCTCGGCTGGCCGGCCGCGGCGATTCTGCCGCTCGCACTGGCTGCCCACGCACTTCGGCTCTTCGGCCGGCTCGGCGAGCGGAAAGACCGCTCGTGGATGGTGTTTCTGCTGGGAATGGTGGTACTGCTGCCGGTGATTTTCGGCCTGGCGCAAGGCGGTGCGCGTGAAGCGAGCGCGCTGGCTGGAATCTGGGGCGCTTTCGCCGCGTTTTACGTGCTCCAGTTCGCGGGATCTGCCGGCGCGTGGATTCTGATCGCGATCAGCCTCAGCGTTTTGATGGCGGCGACGCTGTCGTGGAATCCGATCCGCGTGATCGTCGCCAAGCGCGTTCGCACGGTTGACTCCATTGTTGCGGCCGCTTCCTCCGAGCGCGCAGGGCTCGACCCCTCGAAGGAGATTGTCGTTCCGGCGCCGGACAAAGCGGCGAGCGTCGTCTCGGCG
>Ga0207674_10009011_pt1 | contig 11464 bp, 12 predicted proteins | sample KBSCornC72_FD_184303 | JGI IMG/M metagenome (GOLD analysis project Ga0207674, IMG submission 184303) | Corn rhizosphere microbial communities from Kellogg Biological Station, Michigan, USA - KBS Corn C7-2 (SPAdes) (version 2) | ecosystem: Host-associated > Plants > Roots > Rhizosphere > Soil ... | reverse complement strand
TCCCGCCTGTGCCTGAACCATCGGTGATTGCGGTCGCGACGGCATCTCCCGATGCGACGTCCCCGAGCCCGAGCGAGTCGGCAGCACCATCCGCTTCTCCGGTCCCTGCCGCGGGTCCGGGAGGCGTCTGGATCCCGACCGGCTCGATGGTGACGCCCCGCGATGAACACGAGGCGGTGCGGCTCCTCGATGGCCGGGTGCTCGTCGTGGGCGGCCGGGCCTACGATGGGCCGGGCCTGACCTCCGCCGAGTTGTACGACCCGGCAAGCGGGACGTGGTCCGCCACCGGAAGCATGATCCACCCAGCCAGTAATTTCCGGGCCACGTTGCTGCCCGACGGCAGGGTGCTGGTTGGCGACGGGTTCGAGGACGTACCGGACCACCAGGTCTACGGGGCCGAGCTGTACGACCCAGCCACAGGGACCTGGGCCGCCACCGGGAAGCCACTCGGCGACGGCGGCCGCAGCACGGCCACGTTGTTGACCGACGGCACGGTCCTGGTAACCGGTGGAATAGGTGATCCCTCGCAGCTGTACGACCCCGACAGCGGGACATGGACCGCCACCGGAACGATGACGACACCCCGTTACAGCCCAACGGCCACGCTGCTGCCCGACGGCAGGGTGCTGGTCGCGGGCGGTGACGTGTTCCCCGACAACGCGACGGATGCGGCGGAGCTGTACGACCCGGAAACGCGGTCCTGGACAGCCACGACCAACCTACCCGCGACCGGGAACCACGCCTTCGACGACATCCGGGCAACGGCTCTGGAGGACGGGATGGTGCTCGTCGTGCGGTGGTCGTACGGCGAGCCGGCGAGCGGGCGGGCCGCGCTGTACGACCCAGCCACAGGGACATGGACCCCCACGGGGGACATGGTTGATCCGGGTGCGGCGTCCCGAACGGCCACCCGGTTGCTGGATGGCACGGTGCTGCTGGCCGGCGGCAGCGGTGCGGGTGACGGCGCCGCGAACGCCGAAGTGTACGACCCGGCCAGCGGGTCCTGGGCGGCCGCCGCGCCCATGTTCGGGTTCCACGCCCGTCCCTCGGCCATCCTTCTGCTCGACGGCACGGTCCTCGTCGCAGGCGGCTTCTACTGTCTGGACGGTGAGTGTGTCGCAAGCGGCGCGGCAGAGTTGTACGTCCCGCGCGGCGTGTCGCCGCCCCCGTTGCCGGCCTTCCCGAACCCGAGTCCGCCAGTCTTCCCGAGCCCGACCCCGAGCCCGACCCCGATCCCCCCCGCAGCCGGTCCCGTCCCGCCGAACGCGCGGCAATGGACCGTCACGGTGGACAACAAGGGCTCCAACCCAACGACGCTGTTCGTGGCCGAGGACGACGGGAGTGGCCTGGGACAGCTGGTCGGGTCCGCAACCCCGAACATCGTGCCGCCGCGATCCACCGTGAAGGTCACGTTCGCCCTTCCGGCGAAGGGTGTGGAAGGTTGGGCGATCTTCGTCAACCCGGGAAATGACTCCGGTGGATCGTTGGTCGGGCCGGGCGACTTCGGCATCCCAGGCAAGATCGTGGTCACGACGGACGGCCAAGTCGGCTGGCTGAGCCCGTAGCCGGCAAGCCCGATGCACAGTTCCCGATGAAAGGCCTCGCGGTCGGCACAGATCCACCGGTGAGACTTCCGCTGGTCGCCGCGATCGTCATGAGCATCCTGTCGGGCTGTGGGAGTCCCGGGCCTGGAGCGACCGCCAACCGGACGTTCAGCACACCGCCGACGCCGACCACGACCTTGATGTCGACGCCGAGCTCTACGCCGGCCCCGATCTCTACGCCGGCCCCGAGCTCCACGCCGGCCATCCAGGACGTGATGAAGATCGCGAACTTCGCTCCGCTCGAGCCCGGCTCGTACTTCATCGACCCCGACGGCGACGAATCCACCCCACTCCGAGTGGTGTACGAGATCCCGGCCGCGGGATGGATCCAGTGGATCGGAGCGGCGAAGTGTACCGACGAGGGGTGCATCGGCATGACCATCACCACCGTGTCGAACCTGGTGACCGATGGGTGCCACGACCATTCGTGGGCCGATCCACCGGTCGCACCGAGCGTCGACGACCTCGTCGCCGCGCTGGCGGGCCTGGCTCCCTTCGAGGTCACATCGCCGCCGAGTGATGTCACCTTCGGCGGCTACGGCGGCAAGCACCTGGCATGGACCGTGCCCGACCTGCCGGTCGAGGAGGTGGGAGACGACACCCGCTTCTCTGGATGCATCGACGGCGTCCTCAAGAGCTGGGTCGCGTTCGTCGACACGGAACCGGGGGACGCGTACTACGGCTACGGGCTTGGCGACCGGGAAGAGTTCTGGATCCTCGACGTGGCAGGGACGCGCCTGATGATCTCGGCGGGGCGGTCCTCCGGCCCCACACCCGCGGACCTTGCCGAGTTGCGGACGGTCCTCGACTCGATCCGGATCGAGCCATGAGGCCTCGGCTAGCTCGCTGCCTCGATCATGCCACACGGATCAGGCTCTTGATCGCGCGGCGATCGTCCATCGCCTCGTAGCCGTCAACGATGTTGTCGAGGTCCGTCTCGAAGTCGAACACGCGGCCCGGGTTGATCGTCCCGGCCAGCACGGCATCGAGTAGCTCCGGCAAGTACTTGCGGGCAGGCGCGACGCCGCCGCGCAGCCCGACGTTGCGGAAGATGACGGTGTTGATCGGGACCTCCACGTCGTGCGGTGCACCGACTGCACCGACGATGCCGCCCGAGCGTGCGATGGCGAACGCGGTGTTCATCGACTCGCCGGTTCCGACGCATTCCAGCGCGGCCTCGACGCCGAGACCATCGGTCATCTCGCGTACGGCCTCGGTGGCCGAATCCCCACGCTCCTCGACGATATCCGTTGCACCGAACTCGCGGGCGACCGCCTGGCGGGCCGGGTTCCTGGACAACGCGATGATCCGCTCAGCACCGAGCCGGCGCGCGGCGAGCACCGCCGACAGTCCCACCGCGCCATCGCCGACGACCGCGACCGACATGCCTGGGCCGACCCCGGCGCTGACGGCCGCATGGTTGCCGGTGCAGGCCACATCGGAGAGCGCGACGATCGACCGCAACATCGCGTCGGAATGGCCCGACCCGGGGACCTTCACGAGCGTTGCGTCGGCGAACGGGACGCGGACGGCTTCTCCCTGTCCACCATCCATCCCGTGGTTGCCGTAACCGCCGCCATGGATGCAGTTCGACGGCCATCCGGCGCGGCACAGGACGCACGTCCCGTCGCTGTAGGTGAAGGGCGTGACGACGAGATCGCCGGGCTTCAGGTCGCGGACATCCGCGCCGATGTCGTCCACGACGCCGATGAATTCGTGGCCGATCGCACCGAGGTCGTGCGGTGAGAGGCCGCGGTAGTACCAAAGGTCCGACCCGCACACGCAAGCCAGCGTGACGCGGACGATCGCGTCGGAAGGCCCCTGGATCACGGGGTCAGGTCGTTCGCCGACGACAAGGTCACGCGGCCCGCGGAATATCGCGGCCTGCATCAGCACAACTCCTGCGGGTCAACCCATGATACGCGGCACGTTCGGGACCGGACGCCGCGACGGGAACTCCAAGCCGACGCTCGACTTGCATCGTTGCGGACTCGAATCTGTTGCGGACTCGATTCTCTTGTGCGCGTGCAGGGCCTCAACCACTCGGCGGGCGACGCAGCGCGATCGTGGTCCACGAGAGCACGACCTGGCCGTCGACGCGAGATTCCATTCGGACCGGCGCTCCCGGCAGGGACAACGCGAACCAGAACGTGTCGATGGCGTGGCCCGTGACCCGCGTGTAGCGCAGGCCCTGGTATCGACCCATCGGCAGGTCGATCTCGACCGTGTCGATCGTCGTCGCATCCGCGGGCATCGACGCGTGGCCCTGTAGCTCGAGCCAGGTCGATCGGTCCTGCTCCGGCTCGGACAGCCGGACACCATCGGTCGACTCGGTCCAGACCTCGTAGACACCCGACACGTGATCGGCCGATAGGTTGCGGCGCACCAGGATGTACGGCTCGGCGCCCGCGCGAACCGTCAGCGACCGAACCTCCCGGCCCACCTCGAACGCGTCGCGGATCTCGGCCGCGCTGAAGGGCGTGGGGTGGTGGTCTGGCCGGAGCCGGCGTGGATCGTCGGACACGATGTGCCTCAGGAACCCCGGTACGTCGTCATCGAGTAGGGCTACTCCTCCTCCCGATCCCAACCCACAAGCACGATCGAGGCGATGTCCGGTTCGCTGTCAAGGGAGCTGAGGAGCTCGAATGTCTCGTCGCCGAGGAATGCGCGGTGTTCCGCAGCGGACACCATTACCCTCAGGCCGGGGCAAGTGCGTAGAGCCGATGTTGGCCAGCGATCCCCTTCAGCGCGACGTCCCGGCCTGCGAGGAACTTGACGTCTCCACTGGCTGCGAGGACGAGCTCATGGACAGCCGCCGAAACGAGGATCTCGCCGCCGACAGCCTGGCTCGCGACCCGCGCGGCATAGTGCACGGTGGTGCCGAAGAAGTGCTCCGCGTCCTTGATGGCGTCCCCGGTATGGATGCCGATCCTCACGCGAATGGGCGGTAAGTGGTCCGAGAACGTGCGTGCGATCTCCCGCTGGATCGCCTGAGCGCAGGCCACAGCTCGGCGAGCGCTCGAGAATGCCAGCATCGATCCATCGCCCTGGGTCTCGACGACCGAGCCCCCATGCGCGGCAGTGACATCGCTGATCACGCGGTTGTGGCGCTGGATCACCTCGAGCCAGCCGGCGTCCCCGAGCTGCGCGAGCGCGGGCGTCGAGTCAACGATGTCCGTGAACACGATGGTGACCGTGCCATCGACGGCGCGCGAGGCCGAGAGATCGGGCCGCTCGCGTTGGACCGTCCGCTCGAGCTCGTCCAGCGAAACCGTCAGCGAACGGCCGAGGGTCTCCTGGTGGGGTCTGGGGAATGACCAGTGGACCTGGACGACCTTCCACTCGCCGCGCTCGAGATGAAGGACGTAGGTGGCCCTGGATTCGATGGTCTTCCCTTCCCAGTCCACCGTCTCCTTCACACCGGCCCAACCGACGCTCCCCTCCTCCCACGCCTCGATCTCGGTCGCGATGACTGGAAATCCGCCGATCTCCTCGATCTGACGGGCCCAGATGACATGCGCGTCCGTGTCGCGCCACCATTCGGCCGGGTCGGTGCCGATGATCAGCGTGCCGGGCTCATTCGAGAGGCGCCCGAGGATCGAGGCATGGTCGCCCTCGGCGCTGGCCATCGTCCATCGCTCGATAACGCGACGGATCTCCTCGGACGGCTCCACGGGTCAAGGGTCGCCGACCGCGCGGATGAACGCAATCGGATGTCGCAGCCATGGGCTGGCGCCCCCGGACGGACTCGAGAGCACGGCACCAAGAAGCGACGATCTGCTCAGGTACCTCCGCGGTGTGCCTGGCCGCCGGATCGAGCCGGTTGGCCGCTGACTTCGTGACGGTCGGCCGATGTGGGCCGAGCGGACGAGGGCGATGGTGAGGCTGGATGAATCCCGGTTGGGAGGAGTTCGGATGTTCCGTCGCCAGTCTGTCGCCGCACTCTTCAGTATTGCTCTCGTCGCAGCCTGTGGCGCGCCAGGCGGCAGTCCGAGCCCCGCGCTGTCGGGCACGCCCACCGCCGGCCTCACATCGCCAACGACGTCGCCATCCCTGTCGAGCACAGCCGCGCCAACCCTGTCGTCCCCGCCGTCCCCGACGCTCACCCCCGCGACACCGAGCCCGACGATCGCGCCGCCCTCACCCTCGCCGACGCCCTCGCCGACGATGATCGTCCGCGCCTACTTCCTGCTCGACGATCCGTTCAGCGGCGGCGAGGTCGTCAACGAGCCAGCTCTCGTGCCGGTCCTGCGGACGGTGCCCAAGAGCACGGCCACGGCTGCGGCCGCGATGAAGGCGCTACTCGCGGGACCGTCGGCCAAGGAACGAGCGGCGCTACCGCAGATCGTGACGCTGGTCCCCGCCGGCACGAAGCTCCTCGGGATCGAGATCTCGAGAGGCCTGGCGACGGTCGATCTGTCCGCCGACTTCGCCTCGGTCGGTCCTGACGACGCGCCGGATCTCGGAGTGTTCTCGCTCCGCGGACGTCTGGCCCAGGCCGTCTACACCATGACCCAATTCACGACCGTAGATCGCGTCACCTTCAAGCTCGACGGCAAGCCGGTCACGGTGTTTGGGTCCGAGGATGTCGTCCTGGACAAGCCGGTGACCCGGGCGACGTACCGCGACCGCTACCTGCCGCTGATCTTCGTGGAACGTCCGGCGTGGGGTGCCGCCCTGCCGAACCCTGGCCGGGTCACGGGACTGGCCAACGTCAACGAGGCGCAATTCCGGATCTCTCTCCTCGATGAAGACAACAAGGTCCTGGCCGACTCTCGCGTGCTGGCAACCTGCGGCTCGGGCTGCTGGGGTCGGTTCGACGTGACGATGTCCTACGACGTGACGACCGCCCAGTGGGGAACGCTGCGGGTCTGGGACACCTCGGAGTACTCCGGCAAGCCGGTCGCCGTCCGCGAGTACCCGGTCTACCTCCGGCCCGCACCCTGAAACGGGGCCGAGACCGCTGATGGCAGGTGGCGCCCCCGGACGGATTCGAACCGCCGACGCAGGCCTTAGGACGGCCTCGCTCTATCCACTGAGCTACGGGGGCGAGGCCGACATCGTACCGCGGCCCTGACGCCGGCCGGGAACCACAGCCCGTCGCGGCGCGTCAACGGGCCCAAGCCATCGTGCCTCCCTGCGACGGCTTGCTTCCTCCCCGCCGCCCGAACGGCCCGATCGGCCGCAAGCCGACTCCGACCTACAATCACCGACGCCATGGCCGACGCTTCCCTTCCCGACCTCGTTCTGTACAGCCGCGCCGGTTGTCACCTGTGCGATGAGGCCCGCGAGCTGCTTCAGGCACTGCTTGACGAGCGTGCTCGCCAGGGTCTGACCACACCGACGCTGGACGAGATCGATATCGAGTCCGACCCAGAGCTCGAACGGCGGTTCTTCACGACGATCCCGGTCGTCGAGCTCGGCGACCGGCGGGTGGAGCTGGCGACCAGTGCGGCGAAGCTGCGACGCTTGCTTGCCGACGTCCTCGATGGGAGTCCGGCGACGACCTCCGCATGACGTCCGGCACCGACCTCACGATCCTCGTCGCACTCGCCGCCGGCCTGATCAGCTTCCTCTCGCCGTGCGTGCTACCCCTCGTGCCCGCCTACCTGGGCCAGCTGAGCGCGATCGCCGTCGCCGGAGGGGGTCTTCCCCGCCCCGGTCGATGGCTCGCCGTCCGTCACGCGATCGCCTTCGTCTTCGGCTTCACCGCCGTCTTCGCGCTGCTCGGGCTGACCGCCACCTACCTCGCCCAGGGCCTGGTCGACATCCTTCCGGTCCTGCGCGTCGTCGGTGGGTTCATCCTTATCGTTCTGGGGCTGAGCCTCGCCGGGATCCTGCGTATCCCCGTGCTCGAACGAACGTGGCGCCCGCTCGATGCCGGCGCGGCCGGGAGCCTCGCCACGACGACAGGCTCGATCGCCCTGTCGACCGGCGGCCCGGACGCGCGTCCGACCATGGGCGACCGACTCGGGGGCGCGCTCGTCGGCTCGAACGGCGGATTGCTCGCATCGCTCGGCCTCGGCTCGATCTTCGCGATCGGCTGGACGCCGTGCATCGGGATCATCCTCGGCGGGATCCTCACGATGGCCGCGACCAGCGGCACGGTCGCACAGGGGACGCTGCTGCTGATCGCGTACTGCATCGGGCTCGGCGTGCCGTTCCTGATCATCGCGCTCGCGTACGACCGTGCACCGACGCTTATCCGGCCGCTCCTGCGCCACGGCCGTACGGTGTCTCTGATCGGCGGGCTGCTCGTGTCCGCGATCGGCGTCGCGATGGTGCTCGACCTGCTCCGCCTCGCGCCGCGCTACTTCCAGTTCCTGACCGCGATCTGACGTGACCTCGGAGAGCGAGCGCCCGGCCTTCACGCATCGACCTGCCCGGCACGGATTGATCGGGCCGTTCAGCGGTCGGCAACTGCTTGCCGGGGCCATCGCGGTGCTGGTGATCGCGATCGTCGGCGTCGTCGTGACGACGCCACTGGGCAACACCGCGAACCAGCCGGACCTCATCGACCCGCTCGCGACACCATTCATCATCGGCGAGGCGCCGGCCGAGGGGCTGCAGGCGGGCCAGCAGGCGCCGGAGATGACGATCGACCTCGGTGACGGATCCACGTATCAGCTCAAGGACCTCGACGGGAACCCGGTCCGGCTCGCGGACCTGCGCGGCAAGGTCGTCTGGCTCAACTTCTTCGCATCATGGTGTCCGCCGTGCCAGCAGGAGACGCCGATCCTGCGCACCCTCTCCGACACGTATCGGGACCGCGGGCTCGAAGTCGTCGGGATCAGCGTCCAGGAGACGACGGCGTCGGACGTAAAGGCGTACGCCGACCGATATCGACTGCGCTACCCGATCGGCTTCGACGGCTCGGGCAACGTGCTGCGGGAATACCGCGTATTCGCGCTGCCGACCCAGTTCTTCCTCGACACGAACGGCGTGATCCAGCAGGTCGTCAGCGGACCGGTCGACGAACAGGGTGCCCGAGCGTTGATCGAGTCGATGTTGCCGGGTGGGGCGCCGTCACTATCGGCTTCTCCAGCTCCTTCCTGACGCGGATCACCCAGATATATCAGCCGGGCGATGTTCGGCGCGTGCTTCGGCCAGGATCAGCCTCGTATACCGCCCTGGCTGGTGTCCGGGGCGAAATCAGGCGGAAGTCGGCCCGATCCGCCGCGCCGCGGCGCCGAGTATCGCCTGGACTGATATCTGCGACGGATCGGCCGCCCGCCGACGCCGCCCGCCGTCCGCCGCCGCCGCCCGGCCCTTAGATCGGCACGAACCGGAAGCGGTCCCGGTCGCGCTCGACCCGGCCGATCGGATGCTTGCTCTCGTGCGACAGCGTCACGTACCAGCCCTCGTCGGCGGCCTCGGCGAACAGTTCCGCCTTCTTCGACACCGAATCGAGCGGGAAGTCGTCGAACGCCGTGACCCAGCGCGGGTTCGCTGCCCAAGGACGCATGAACAGGTCGCCGAAGAAGATGAGCGTCTTGGCGCCATCGCCGGTGCCCGACACGACCACGGCCTGATGCCCGGCGGAGTGGCCCCCCGTCGGGACGACCCGGACTCCCGGGATCAATTCCTTCTCGCCGTTCGCCTCGCCCTGCCGTCCCCACGACTTCACCAGCTCGAGCTCGGGCTGCACGTACGAGGCCACCAGCCGGGGGTTGTCACCCAGCGCGATGTCCCATTCGGCCTGCTGCGCCACGATCGCCGCGTGCGGGAAGGCCTTCTCGCCGTCCGCGCGAAGCAGGCCGCCGGCGTGATCGAAATGCAGATGGCTGAGCGCGACGAACGAGATGGTCTCGGGCAGGAACCCGACCGTCTCGAGCGCCGGCAGGATGGCCGGTCCCTCGTACGCGCGCATCGCTCGCGACTTCTCGTCGACCCGCTCGCCGATGCCGGTCTCGACCAGGACCCGCCCCGAGGGGTTCTCGATCAGCAGGCAGTTAAGGGCCTGGAGGATCCGGTTATCGGCGTCGATCTCGTCCGTGACGAGATCGTTCCAGAGGAGCCTCGGGACCGGGCCGAACAGGGTTCCCGCATCGGATCGGAACGTGCCGGCCTGGACCAGCGCGACGCGTGTCCCCCCACCGAGGTCCGCCAGCCAGTCGACGGAATCGTTGATCGCCACAGCTACGGCTTCTTGTCGTTGGTCCCGTCGAAGTCGCGGTGGAACGCAGACGCGGTCGGCTCCTTCTGCCCCTGATATCGAGATCGGAGCTCCGGCGAGCCATACGGCCGCTCGACCGCCGACGACATCCTGAAGAACGAGATCTGGCCGATGCGCATGCCGTAGTAGAGCGCGATCGGCAGGTTCGCGACGTTAGAAAGCTCGAGCGTCAGGTTGCCTTTCCATCCCGGATCGACGTATCCGGCCGTCGAGTGGATCAGCAGCCCCAGGCGGCCCAGCGAGCTCTTCCCCTCGAGCCTGGCCACGAGGTCGTCTGGCAGCTCGACCCACTCGAGCGTCTGTCCGAGCACGAACTCGCCCGGATGCAGGATGAACGGCTCGTCGTCGTCGACGGTCAGCAACTCCGTCAGGTCGGGCTGGGGCGCCCTGACATCGATGTACGGGTAGCGGTTGTTGCGGAAGACGCGAAACGAGCGATCGAGATGGAGGTCGACCGACGACGGCTGGAGGTCCTGTGGGTCGTATGGCTCGATCGTGACGCGGCCGTCATCGAGCGCCGCGCGGATGTCGCGGTCGGACAGGACACTCACGCGACGTGCTGCCCGTCGCCCTTCTCGGCGTAGAGGCTATCGACTTCGCGCTTCAGGTCCTCGAGGTCCTCGAAGCTCTGGTAGACGCTGGCGAAGCGGATGTATGCGATCTGGTCGAGCGCCCGCAGTGCCTGCATCGCCAGCGCCCCGACGCGCGACGACGGCACCTCGGTCATCCCCTCGGCACGCAGTTCAGCCTCGATACGATCACCGGCGATCTCGGCCGCGTTCTCGGGAACGGGTCGGCGGGTCAGCGCCTTGCGCAGGCCCGTGACGAGCTTGTCCCGGTCGAACTCCTGGCGAGTGCCATCTCGCTTGACGACGACGAGACGCGCCGCCTCGATCCGTTCATACGTCGTGAATCGCGTCGAGCACGCCGTGCATTCGCGTCGACGCCGGATGGTCGCGGAGTCATCGAGATCGCGCGAGTCGACGACGCGGGTGTCCGGGCCGCCGCATTGGGGGCAACGCATCGCTCTCCTGTCGCTCGACACCACTATCCGTTGTGGTGTGGCGCGAGCATACCACTACATGGTGTGGTCCAGAGCAGTCTGTCAGGGACTTTCCGTCAGGATCGTGGCGTCGGCGCGGGTGCGGATCCCTTGGGTGCGGCCTCGACGGGCGGTACGTCCAGCTCCTCGGCGGCCGCGGCGTGGCGCACGATCGCCTCTCTGGCATGGACCAGGTTCAGATAACCACGCTTCACCGCCGTCTGCGCCTCGAGCTCGCGGCCGCGGCGCCGCGCCTGGGCGAGGATCGTCGCGCCGTGAGCGACCATCGCCAGCGCACGGCCCGCGCGCTCGAGATCCTCGACGATCGCGTCGCGGATCGGTTCACCGGCCTTGGGGCCCTTCAACGCGCGCGCCTCATCGGCGTAGCGCTCGACGGCGTCGGTCGCCGCGGCGATGGTCGGCGGGAGGGCTTCGGCACCGAGCTGTCCACGACGCATCGCGTCGATCCGGCCGACCGCACCCTCGAGCGACTGGTCGATCCGGGTCGTCAGCTCGCGGACGCCTGACCGGAAATGCTCGACCTCCCGTGTCCGCGCCACGATGCGACCCGCCCTGCGGAGGACGACAAGGACACCGAACGCCAGCGCGGCGGCCGCCGCGACCGGCAGGAGGACCGTGAGC
>Ga0207674_10009010_pt1 | contig 11464 bp, 17 predicted proteins | sample KBSCornC72_FD_184303 | JGI IMG/M metagenome (GOLD analysis project Ga0207674, IMG submission 184303) | Corn rhizosphere microbial communities from Kellogg Biological Station, Michigan, USA - KBS Corn C7-2 (SPAdes) (version 2) | ecosystem: Host-associated > Plants > Roots > Rhizosphere > Soil ... | reverse complement strand
GCCTGGGCCTCGCGATTGGCGAGCTGGGCCCGGATCGGTTCCGGCATCTGCGGATATTGGATGCCAAGTTGCCTCATCCGAAAGCCATAGAGGTAGTTTGCCTGCTCATCATATTCGGGATGTTCAGTCCGATAGGGCTCCAGCCAGCTTTGCGCCTTAAGGGCATAGTGCTGTTCGGAAACAGCCTGATTCCAAGACTCCTGTTGCTGCTTCTGGAAATCGGCAATCTGAGCCTTCAGCGAAGCAATGGCGCCGAGAGGATCGGTCGTCTCATCGGGAATAGGAGGCGTTACCGGGGCTGGAGGTTTCTCCAAAGCAGCCAGTCGGCGCTCAAGCTCCTTACGACGCTCACGCTCCTCATGGAGGGCGGCGTGCGGCACCAGACGAGGACGCTCATCGGGCTTTTTCTCCGGCGCCTTGGCGACCTCAGCCGGCTTGGTCTCAACTTCTACCGGTTTCTCTTCGGCCGGTGCGGCCTCTATAGGCTTCTCCGGCTCAGGCGGCGCCTGTTCCGTCTTGATAGCCTCAAGCAAGCCCTTCTCTTCTGGCGTCTCAGTCAGATCCATATGTCACCTTTGATGGGATGAAAGCCAAGTCACTTTCGCCTTGATGTTCGGCTTCTTCTTGAAGTGGTCGCACCACATATCCGGCTCGATATGGCCGGCGACGACTTCGCAACCGTAGTTGCCGTCGTAATGCTTGCAGATCCCGCAATGGCTTTTCGCCATGCCGCGAGAGTAATGCACCTCTACTTTAGTAAGTTTTGCCATAGCTCTTGCGCTTGGCGGACATCTTGGCGCCCGCACTGTGTCTCTTGCTCAAGATGCCTGTGCCCTTATCAGCCTGATTGAACTCCTTGCCGACAGATTGCGGAACGCCGCCATAACCGCCCTTGGTATGGGCTGCGGCAGCCATGAGCCTTGCCTGTGCGGGAGACTTGCTGGGCATGTGCCTCTCCTATGTGCCGTACTTCGTGAAGCCAGTCGGCGGCGCGTTGACGAACGATGCCGGCGCGACAAGAGAAATCTGTGCGGGCGTTATGCTGTCGTAGCGAAGGCCATAGGCGGCAAACACGTCTCCAGTCAGGGAATAGGTCACGCTGACCTGTGAGACGTTATTGACGTACCAAGTGATGCTGCTTGCCGTGGTGTCTACAGCGATGTTGACTCGATCACCCGCCGAGAACCCACCGCTCCCGGCCAGATTCGAGCCGTTCTGCCAGACACCCGCGCTGGAGGAGTAGTTGCCGATATCGTTGCCGGAGGTGCACCCGAGGAAAGCGGTGTCGCTAACGAGCGTAGATGCCGTCCCAATGCCGAAGGCCACGCGGTCGGAGGTCGCCCCCACAAGAAACTCTATCCAGCTTTTCTTGCCGCTAGTGATTGCGAGCGTGGCAAGACCAACCACATCCTGAACCCCGCCGTTCGTCAGGGTGGCCGTCATATTGCCGCTGGACAGGACGATGGCGGCGTTCTTGATGGTAGGATCAAGGGTGACAATCACCGGAGGTGGGTCGGGTGGTGGATCTGGTTGCGGACGAAAAATGCCGCTCCCCATGGGGTATTGGGAGAAATACCTGTCCATGAGATCACGCTGCCGGCTCCGGCTGCGAGTTGACCTCGCCAGAAGGTCGAACGGATCGTAAGACATTACGCAGCGCTCTGTGGCTTATGCTTCGCCACCTGCCGCTGATGCTCCCGGTCCCTCTCACCCTCATCACGTTCGTGCTGCTGATCTTTATGATGGAGGAGAATATCCTTGCCCGCCGTGGAGAGGTGCTGGCGTTCCTGCGATGCGAGCTTTTCCCGCTCAAGCTGCATTTGCTCGCGAGAGCGTGCGTCCTCACGCTCCTCCATCCACTTGTCGAACATGAGCTTCATCTGGTCGAACTGGAGGCGCTGCTTATCCAACTGATCCTGATTGGCGCTTTCCTGGGCTTCCTGCTGCTGCTTTTGCGTCTGCAACTGGAGCTTCTGTGCATCCAATGCGTGCTTGGGATCGGGCGGTGCGGGCTGGCTCTGCTTCTGCTGGATGGTCTGCATCCATTCCTCTGCGAGGGCCGCCGGCAGGTTGGGGACGTATTTCAGGATGCTCGGGGGGATCGGCACGCCAGCCTTCAGAAGCTGCGGCAGGATCATCGCAATCGTGCCGAATGTCGCTTCCTGCTGATTGGGTGCGCTGGGGCTCTGGTCCACAACGATATCGTATTCCTGCGTGTCCTCGCGCTTGGCCAATTGCACGTATTTCGCCTGCCCCTGCCCCACGACACGGATAAACCGGCCGTCACTAAGGAAGGTTCGGATGAAATAGAGCGTCAGCCTGCCCGCTTCCTTGCGGTATTGCCGCTGGGCGTTGAACAATGGCGCCAGGATGTTCATGGCGCTTTGCTTGCGGTGCGCCTCTACTACTCCCGGCTGGTCGTTGGTCTGCTGTCCCAGCAGCTCCAGATTGACGCCATTGACATCCCTGATGCTCGATACCGCATAGGTCATCAGGTTGAAGGCATCATTCGGAATCTGCGCCGGAGTATTGGGCTTGATCTTGTCGAGATATCCCTCATTCACCTGCACGGCAAAGCCAGGCTTGGCGATTTTGTTCTCAAGCTCAGCTGGGCGATCAACCGCGCCCTTCTCGTAGAAAATGCCGGTCTTGGCGTTCGTGTTGAGCAGATGCAGGAACTGGCTCAGCCACTTGTTGGCCCAGCGTTGGGGATCCTTCATCGCCCGCACAAGACCGAACCACACGTTCTTATTGCGGTCGCGCTTGCCTGTGATGCATTGGTAATGGAAGCTGTTGGGGCATGGCGCCTCAAGGTCATCCTTGTTGAGCGTATCCGGCCCATGAACGAAGGCGCGCTTGAAGCGGCGGCGTGTTCTCTTCACCGAAGGCGCTCTGGTGCCGCCAAGCTCCTCAAGACGCTTCTGCAGCTTGTTGTGGATGGCTGGCTCTACATCCTCCAGCTTGCCGCTGGTGGGGTTCAGAACTGTGTAAAATGGCTCCTGCTCGAAGTATGTGTATTCGAGGATGAAGACCTTATCGCGCCGCACCTCGCCATATTCCCCGGTCCCAGGAGAGGCGTAGAACGATGCAGCGATGCGGTCGACCGGAGGCTGTCCGTCCCTGTCGTCCTGATCGATAACGGGCGCAATCTGCGCGTCGAAGTCGTGGTCGGGCCATTTGTCTTTGGCCGTATCCTTATCCCACCATTTGCCTCGGATATCCCAGCGCCGGTCGGACAGATTGCGGCGGATTGCGGCGGGATCATAAGCCATCTCAAGCGGGTCAACCCGCTCCACCCGCATCATGCCGTCCGGGTTCTCGTCGTAGTCCATCCGATGCTCTGTCCAGCCCATGCCGGTGATCAGCGCATCGTTGAACTGGTCTGACTCCTCATCCTCCGCATCGCATTGCTGGCGGAAGTATTTAGCGGCTGCTGTCTCGGTCTCAGCCACACCCGTGTCATCCGGCTCACGCGGTAGATAGGTTACTTCCTGGCGCCCGTTGATCTCATACCCGCAGACAGCGGCAATCGTCGGCTCGGTGCGATTAAACGTGATCGGCACCCGCATCTGTTCCTGCAGAGTGGCGAGGTCTTCCTGGGTCCATTGATTACCAGCGACGAAATCGTAGTTCTCCTCCGCCTCCTTGCGCCATTCTGTCAGGTGCGTACGTGAGGCTTTCCAGTTGCGCCATGCCTCGCGGGCGAGCTTATCGCCGCTGCCATCGTCCTCCTTGTCGGAGACGGGGTCGGCTTGCTTGGTGCGGCCGATTCGGGTGCGTTTAGCCATTAAGCGGCCCAGCCACTAGCTTGAGATCCGGAGGCGGCGCGTCGGTATCGATCGCTCGGATGCGATTCATCAGCTCGGGCAAAGCGCAGCATCATTATTGCGTATCGAGTAGCCGACATTAGGTCGTCCATGATCTTGACGACCCTTCCATCCTTGCGGTGATAAAGCCTAAATTCCTCCCACCACTCATTGAGATGCTTGGCCACGCGCAGACGCCCCGTCTGCATACGCTCAAGCATTTCAATTAGGCCAGGCTCGACGTAACTGCCGCGGTCATCGGAGAATTTTGATCGCTCCGGAAGCATGCGAACATTCTGCTTCCGATAGAGCTCGGCGAGCTGCTCGCCCGAACCCTTCTCGTGGTCCAAACCGTCATGTGGCCATGCCACCGGAATATCCGCTCCCCGTCCCCGGATCGCCGCTGCATGAATGACCGGCAACGTCTCTCGCTGCCGGTAGCAATCATAGACCCACACAACATCGGCATCAGCATCCCAAGCCATCCAGACTGCGGCCGTGGGATGATCCCAACCAAAATCTAGTCCGACAATCCGCCTCCAAAATTTGGGCAGCGGCTTGGCGTCAAAGCTAATGCGATCCTCCGCGATGGGGAAAATCCGGCCAGACCCGAGGCTTGGTATACCCTTTGTCCGCGCCTCCCGCTCATGCTCAGGGTAGCTGGCAATAATCGACGCCTTCTGCTGGGCTGAATAATGCTCAACGTCATCGATCGTCATCGATGTGATGTTGCGGTCTTCCTGCTTCTCAAGGAGGAAACGCTTGACCACGTTCGACATGCCCAGCAATGGGGTGAAGGTCACAAAGACAATCCCACCCTTGCCGTTATCGCCGGCATTGGTGCGGGTCAGCCCCTCGGTGTAGATCGCCTCGGGCGGCTCCTCATCGGGCCAAAGCCAGTCGATGGTATCGCCCTGCCATTTCTCGCGGCCCTGGTCGTAGGACTTGAAAATGATCGTCGAAATACCGCCGCTTACGTGTTCAACTTTGACGGTGGCAATGCTGTCGGGGACGCCTGTCCGGGCTGAGGTGGCTCTGATTGTGGACTTTGGGATTGTTCCCGTACCGCGTTCACCAGCGCGGCCCAGCAGGATTCGTTCAGCACCGTCTCGTACTGCCTCGCTGGTAACGCCGCCGACCCATCCAACTGTAGGATGGTCGAATCGTCTTCCGGGCCACCATTCTGGATAGCGCCCGGTGGCATGCATCGCCGCTTCCATGCCGCCAGCCAGCGTCTTGCCGAGCTGATTGCCCGCCATAAAGAGCCGCTCACGATGCACCGCTCCGCTCTTGTGAAATTCAAGCTGCCGCGCGTATGGCTTATAGGCCGCCAGCCGGTTTTCCTTGCGCCGCTGATCACGCGCAGCCTCCAGTCTGGCTTGGAATGTCGCCAGATCCGCATCGGAGATGGAGGCAAGGCCGTCCATTACTGGATCAGCCCGTGCAGGATGCTTTCCGCCTTCTCACCACCCTTGTCGCGCTTCACCACGTCCCAGGCTTCCTTGATGCAGGCATCCGCGGCCGAAATGCTCATCGGCTCGCGTAGGATGGGCCGGCCATGGAATTGCACGAACTCCAGATGAGCCCGGATCGCGTTCATCCGGCGCCGATACCAACCCTCCCGGCGCATCTCCAGAAGCTCATCAATCATCTGAGCCGGGGTGGTGAGGCCGAGATACATCAGACCTGGCCCGTCACCGCGTATCGAGCCATCTGCGTTGCCAGCGCATCGACGTGCATTTGAAAGCCGTTGGCATACTGGCTGTCGACACCCCTGTGCAGGGCCATTTTCACGGCCTCCAGGCGTATTGCGCGCTTCTCCGGCTCCTTCAACTCAGCCATCAGAGCGTTAAGCTCCTCGGTCTGTTTTTCGGCCGCCATCATCGTTGCCAATTGATGGGCCTCGCGCTCATCCTCTTCCCGCTGCCGGGCTTCCAGAAGACGCTGCTTCATCTCCTGTTCTTTGCTATCAACGAAAGGGGTATCGCTGCCGTCCATGTTTACTGCACCGTGTTTTGTCTGCGTTCGCGTTCGGCGTTTGCCATCTCAATCAATTCGTCCAGCCGCTCATCGGCCATATCGCCGACTGGGTCGTGCCGCTCTTCCACTTGCTTGGGCTGAACACTCGAAATCATCTTAAAGAAGGTGGCGCCGTCTTTGGCTGCGAGGTCGCGAAGACCTTGCTCGCCGCTCTCATCGAATATCTTAGCGAGAGCCTCGAAGAACTTGCTCGAAAGCCTGTCGCGTGAACCCATTTTCCTTCCGGATGGATTCGACCTCTCCGCGCCAAACCGTGTGGCCGGACTGGGGTTGGGGTTACCGGCCATTTTCCATACTCCGGAAGATAGCCTTGCGATCACCCCACCATCGCCTAAGAGATTCGGAGTGCCTTTGCCCGGCCGAGCTTCTCCCCTTGCGATGCCGGTCAGCGTTATTTTCTGTGGTCGATCCAATAAAAAGATGATCTGGGTTTACGCATGCTGGCGTATCGCAGCGGTGGCAAACAAGCATCCCGGAGGGAATTTCTCCCTTGTGCAGGAGATAAGACAAACGGTGGGCGCGCTCGCTTCTTCCATTAATCTGGATGCGCGCATAACCTTTTGCATCGGCATTCAGCCAGCATAGGTGGCAGCCGGTCAATGCTTCTGGAATTGTGTAATGGGCGAGACGCTCAGCGGCCGGCAGGCCCCTAGGAAGGGCCCTCGATCCTTCCTTACGCTTAGTCATGACCTAGAAGCCGTAATGTCCCTTACGGTCACTTCCCTTCGGCCCAGGGCGGGGCGCATCATGATACGGGCTATTCTTCGGCCCCACCTGCTTGCATTCAAGCGAGCCGCCGTTGCTGATCTTCTTGGTCGGGTTCGAGCCCAGCTTCACGGGATTACCGCTACGCAGCCAGCCATCACCCTCGCCACTCTTGCGGCTGGTGAACTCGGGGCGGTTGCTGTCGTTCTTCTCGCGCTTTGCAGACTTTGCCATTGGTGGGAACGCCTCTAGAGGAGATGCGGATTAACCCGCACTGCTAGATGCGCCGTTTTTATATTTGCCATGCAAGCGATATGTGCGCCGACGCTTGCTAGCCGGGAGCCCCATTGACTTGCGCCGATAGAAGACTGTTATTGGCTTATGGCCAGTGATCGCGGCTATCTCGCAATCGAAGTAGCCGACCGCATTCATGCGCCTGAGCGTGTCGGAGTGCTCCGGGAGCCAGGGGTGGCCATTAGACATTTGGCCAAAGCCCGCAGGTGAGCGGGGTACGGCAATAGTTCTGCCTCCCGCAGCCGCATACATTGGTGCGATTGTTAGTGTACGCATCCCAATACCCGGGCGTCGGATACCCTACATATTTCGGCGGATTCTTCCTCGCCTCATGCGCCTCCAGCTCCTCGCGGAGGATCTTCCGCAAAAGGACCTCGTCCAATCTATCGAGGCGCAACCGCACCTCTCGCTCTGTCTTGCGACTGGTGAGGGTCATGATGGCTTCCGATCGTTCGGCGCAAAGCCTTCGCAATCTTCATCACGCACCTCGCCGCCCGTGTACCAGGTTCGTCGGCATTTCCTCGGCGCTTCGGCCCAAGTTTCGTTGTGGCAATACACGGCATGGCTATCGACCCTGTTGCCCCATTTGCAGGGCTGATCGAACGCACACTCGTCATCATCCGCTAGCATCTCGACCAAATTAATCATCATCTCGCCTCCGCTAATGCCTTGTGCCGCAGTCTGGTCATGCGTCGATCTCCTGTCCGAGACGCTGAATTTCAGCAAGGCGTTCTGTTGCCGCCGCCATTTTCGTGTGGCCCTGTCTACGCAGGAGAGCCGCCTGAGATCGATACAACTCAGCCTGGATCTCCGGCGGAAGCTCTCGCTTAGCGACCACGGGGGCCGCCGATTTCTCGACCGGAGCTTCAGCTTTTTGCGGCCATGTAGCCCATTCCTCTGGAACACGCTTCTCATGCGCCGCTAGTTGGATCTCGTAGTTTGCCGCCTTGGTTATGTTGCCGATCTTGCGGAACGAATCCCGCATTGCGCGCAAGCGAACGTCGAACGGCTCCGGCTCAAACGGCTTCTTGGGATCATGCCGTTCGGCCTCTCCAAGCATCCGCTCAAGCTTATGCAAGCGATCGGCATCCTTGCGCAGACGATCGGCTACCAACTCTCGGAACTCGGCCGGCTTGGGCATCCACTTGAGATTTCTAATCGCCTCGTTTGTCGCGTCGGCCCAAAGCTCATCCCTCAGATCGCCATTCACTTCGAGCCAGACCGCAGCACGCATGCGAGTGTCCTCGGCGGAAAGCTTGGTATTCGGCTCAAACGCCACCATGAGCTTGGCAAGGCATTGCTTGGCAAAACCGACTGTAACTGGCTGGGCTGCAAGCTGGTGCAACGTGTTGATGCCTGCACGCAGTTCGGAAGGCTTGGGCAATCGGAACCCGACGATCCCAGGCTGCCAGTCGTCGGCCGCCCTAGCCAGCCAGCCCGGCAAGTGCTGCGGTGAGTCCTGAGGTTTGATTGGAACCAGGTTTGTCATCGTAGTTGCCTTCAAAAAGCTTCGTGAAATTCGCGGGTTTGAGCATCCAATCGAGTGAGAACCATCCGGCCGCCATCACGAATGGGCTTGCCCGGGCCTTGGCTAGCGCAACTTTCCAGCCGTCAATGCCGCCGCATTCAGCAAGCCGCCGTTTCAAATTAGCCTGTCTGGTTGCGTTGAAGCGTTGAGCTGCTGGCCAAGGCGTGCCTTCGCAGGCTTCGTTGTAGAGATCGAAGGCCTCGCGCTCGCACGATTGCGCGTCAGCGCGATACTCGTGTTCGTGTTCTTGATCGTGGTGGTGTTCGTGTTCGTGTTCTTGATCGTGGTTAGGCATACCGTTTGCCAAACCGTCTATGTAACCGTCTGGGAAACCATTACGGAAACGGTCTGGGTAACGGTCTACGTGATCTTTAAGACAATCGATAAAATCTTTATAGAACGACAACTTACGCGGTATAGCGTCCAAGAATGGCATTAGAGATTTAGCGACGTTGGCGTTTGCAATCGGGTTGTGATCGAGGAACCCGACAATCCATATCCAGCCCAGCTTTTCGTCGTGCCTTAGAAACCCTATCCGGGACAGTTCCGATACCGTATACCTAACGGTATCTGGAACGGTTCCCAAGTCCTCCGCGATGTAGCTGATCGGAAGCCTAAAACACCCAATCCCAACGGTATGGGGTGAGGTCAGGCAATAGAGCGCAAGCTCCTTCGCCGCGAGTGAAAGCTCTTTCTCTTTTGCCCAAGCCCAGAAGCGGGCGCGAACGATACCGTAATCTCTCATGGCCGAACCTCTTTCGAGTCTCGGCTATTCAGATATCCCGCAAAGCCTGTGGGCAGCCAATCAATGTTTTGGGCTATTTTCATATAGCCGCCTCAACTGTCACCAGCGCGAGCGAAGCGGCACGAAGTCGGCGCACATAAATCTCGTGCACGTTTCGATCGTCATCAATGCGGCCGGATTTAACCAAGGCATCTAAGATCGGCTTCACGCGGTTATCGATGTCACCTTGGAGTTTTTCTGGCAGCGCAATAGTGATGCTTACGGGGCCGCTAATACGCTGTGCCGCCGGGACCAACGCCCACAGGATCTTCACCGCGTCGTTCATCCAGGAGGCATACTCAGAGCTCTTGGCGCGCCCCCTGCCCGGCACATTGCGATAGGCATGGTTTAGTGACGGGGGCACCGATATCTCGACGCTAAAGCTCATTGCAGGAGTGCCTTTCCCGCAGCCTTGATGATCTCGTCCGGTGTCTGGCCACTCCAGGTGATCGACCAGCCCCGTTCATCCGCGACCTCGATGAGGTAGGTAATCGGCTCGCCAAGGCGTGCGGCTACGACCTCTGGGTGAATGCCATCAGCTAGCTCACGTTCAGCCTCACCCCAGCCGTAATCCAAGCAGATGCGCTCGCCCCGCTTCATGCTACCTCGCGTTCGCGCTTGGCGAGCCCATCGGCAATCAAGCCCTTAACTGTCGCTGAAAAGGACATGCCGTCGTCGACGGCCAGCCCACGGATCCGATCGAAGACCTCGCGAGGAAGGTAGACATTCGCACGAAGATGCTTCGTGATGGCGTAAGAGCCGTGGGCGACCAATTCCTTGCGGCGGGAGTTACACCGGGGCATCGCTAACTTCCCCGAACGTTTCAAACATTTCTCGCAGTACCGGCGCCCAGAGTGGATAAAGCGCAACCCAATGTGGCGCGCGCCCGATGGCGTGAATGCAAGTGGTGTGGTCCATCCCGCCGAACGCCATACCCATCCGGTTAAGCGACAGCGCCGGGCAAATGCGCCGAACGGCAAATATGCAGATATGGCGCGCCATGACGTAGCCGCGCTGACGCCGCGCTGATGCAAACAGCATCTCAAGCGTGAGAAGGTCTCCGTTAACGCGGTAGTTATGCCGCTTCAGGCGCGCGAGGAAATCCTCCTGCACTTCCTGAACGGTGACCTCGTGACGGGGGATGAAATCATCCACCATCCCCAGATCGACGGCGGCCTCCTCATCAAGCCTCGGCTCGCGCTTCGGCCTGGGAACCGAAACCGCACGCGCCAGTTGATTGCGAAGCACTGCGATGCGGCGCACCAAGTCGGCATTCGTATCCGAAAGCTGGCCAATCTCCGCTTCGAGCTTTGCTATTTTAACCAGATAGGGTCGCGCGACTTCCGCTGGGCCGAAGGGAACCACCTTGGGATTGATGAAACGGCCATAGATTTCACGGCGATGTATTCCTTCGGCCACGATGCCGAGCTGCTCGTTGCTCATTTGCCCTTCGCCCATGCTTCTTGTTCGTCGATGTATTGCTCGATCGGCGTCGGGGGCCTGGCAGCGTTGAACTTCGCCTCAACCAGTTCCCGCAGGCGGTTTGCGAACTGCTGAGCCTGGGTCACCAGATCCAGCCACTTGTCCGCTTCCTCGCAACTCATGCCGGAGGTAGATGAGTTCGTTAATGCGTCTTTGGTTGTCATCGGCCATTTCCCGCAATGTTTTTAGCTTTATTAGGCGTTCCTCATGTATCGAACGGACGCGATCCATTGTGTCCGCATCTATGCGCTTCAGGTGTCCGTAATGGATTTTCCGCACCTGCCGAGGGCTCAGGTGGAAGACACCAGCAACGTCCTCGAACCATTTGTAGAGTTTCTGGCCGGGCTCGAACGGCACGTGTCGGAATATCTCGCGAGCTTGATCCACCGCGGTCATTTTAGGATTCCGATTTGGGGCAAAAACATTCCGCTTCCGGTCCATGGGCTTCTCCAAAGTGAGGTCCATGTTCGGAAGGGACATCTTGGGTTGGGTGATTACCGCGCGTCGGGCCGGGAAGCTTCAGACGCGCGGAACCCACCACGGAATTTCTGGGTCTGGCCGGGAGATCAGCGCAGACCCAAGGCATCGGTATCGGGAGGATGCCTGCCGCTCGACAGACGGGGGAGGATGTGAGCGGGCTTTCGAAGAAGAAGCCGCGAGAGACAAGGCAGTTGCCGAGCGCAATAAGGGCGCTTCCCTCGCGGAGTTTGCACACGATACCAACAGCGGTGGACCCGCTGCCTGGGGGAGGAGCGGGAATGACACCGCCGTGTGCGTTGAGGATGAATGGGAGGAAATCGCTTCGGCGATAACTGGCGATATCCA
>Ga0207674_10009007_pt1 | contig 11467 bp, 10 predicted proteins | sample KBSCornC72_FD_184303 | JGI IMG/M metagenome (GOLD analysis project Ga0207674, IMG submission 184303) | Corn rhizosphere microbial communities from Kellogg Biological Station, Michigan, USA - KBS Corn C7-2 (SPAdes) (version 2) | ecosystem: Host-associated > Plants > Roots > Rhizosphere > Soil ... | reverse complement strand
TCGTCCATGGCTTTTGAGGATGTGATGCCGCTGGTTCCGTCAGCAGTCGGCCAATCGCTTTGAAACATGACCAGAACCGGCCTAACTCCCGACCTCCTACGCGAGGCCAAGCGGTCGGCGGGAATCCGGGCCTAGTAACTGCTCCAGCGCTCTCTGTGGTGAAGCAACGGGAACACCCGCTTGGTATAGCTCCGTCTCCCGTCCGCAGTAAACGCACCGTGTCACGTCGAATATCGACCACCAAAGTTCGGTGGCATCCGTCAGATTACTAACTTCGCTTTAACGTTCGCAACGCGTGCCGGAAGACCTTAAGCGGAGAGGGTGAGGGGGTCTGCGAGCGCGATTTAGAGGACATAGTGGCTAAGCGGGCGGATGGCCGTGAGGACTGGTTCAAGATCCGAAATCAGCGTAATATGAAAGCCGGCGGCGATTGTTCGAAAAAGGGAAAGCGACGATACTGTTTACTGGCGATTGGCCGGAATCGAGCGCAATAGAACACGGCTTCGAGTAATCGCGGCTAGTACGATTCAGTACCCCAGGGTGATCGCACGCCGCACTTGTAAGCTTTACGATCCTTGATCGAGAGCGGAGTCCGACTGCAAGCCCGGACTTCGGACGCCCGAGCGCTCGTCGAGACTGCTGTACCGCTCTCACCAAGCCTCTGTTATGGAGCGCAAGTCGTAACTCCACCTGGAACGCCAGTGGGAACTCTACCGGGGCAGGGTGGCCTAAGCTTCATCCCCTCCGCTTCAAGGTCTTCCGCCACGATCCCACGACTGATGTGGTCACTGAGACGGTGGTATACGGTAGCCATGTACCTCTGTGAAACCACGAGGGGCTCGGTAATCTTTCCTCACTGAAAGTACTAGCGTCTGAATCCAACATGTGGGAGGAGATGAGTGATGTTGCGCGATGAACGAGATTTTCGAGACTTTATGGATCACTTCAAGGCCGGCGACTTTGACGACCATCTCTTTGATACCATTGGCCGGCTTTCCGCTAACGATCTGACAAGAATTGCCGAGGCTCTCGAAATGGAGGAATTTTCGCGGTCACACAAGCTCACTGAAATATCGGAATCCGATACTGTAATCTCCCAGAGCAGGCAGGATACGCAGTACGGGCATCAGAACGAACCGTCAAAGAAGGGGCAGCACCCGAATGATCCCCAAAACAAGCATGCCCAGCACGAACCTTCGCAGAAGCAGGGCGTGAATGATTCCAAAGAAGGCCAACAACGGCAGGGGTTAGGAAGACCTGGCCCTGACGCAAGGAGAGGGATTGACCCAAGCCGAAATCACCACCCTCGTGAAGTGGGTGGATGAGGGCGCGCCGCAGGTCTCGGCGAGCGGCGCCAAACCCACGCCGGGTAGAGGAAGCAAGAAGTAAGGGCGGCCTGTCAAGGCCGGCAAGCCCTTCAGTTATTCGAGTACTTGTCGGGCGAAATTCTTGCTTCTATTGCCTGTCGAGACTTCATGCCAGTTCGAGCGCTTGAGAATTCTGCTTACAAGAGTGCAAAATGAGTCATGGTGCGTGGATGCTCCCGGATGTTGGCGATCACGGCGGCGGCAGTCTGTTGCGGCGCTCTGATTCTACCAGCGCAATCGACGCACGATCTTGGCATTGGCAAACTCTTGGTGGCGAAGCGGGATGCAGGGGGTTCGACATTCGCTGAAACGGTCATCCTGCTGGTCCGCTATACTCATGGCGGGACGGTGGGGCTGATGCTCAATCGCCGCACGGAGGTGCTGGTCTCGCGGGCCCTGGAACCGTTGAAGGGAGCCGGCGGACGCACCGATCCGGTTTACGCCGGGGGGCCGGTGGAATTGGCGAATGTTCTGGCACTGCTGAGAACGAGCGCTATGCCCGAGGGCGCCGAGCACGTGACGGGCAAGGTCTACCTGGTTTCGAGCGCGGCCCTGCTGGAAAAGACCTTGGCGAAGCGGCCCGATCGAACGGATTTCCGGGTTTACCTCGGATACAGCGGGTGGGGTCCCGGTCAATTGGAAAACGAAATAAACCTAGGCTTCTGGCGGGTCTTGAACGGCAGCGCCGATATCGTTTTCGATCCGGAACCGGAGACTCTATGGTCCCGCTTGATTGAACGAACGGAGCAACATATCGCGCGAACGACTCATCGCGCCCCATATCAAGCCGTGGATCGGGCGCCGGCCTGCGCCGCTAATCCTTCAATCGCCGCGATATTGGAAATCAGTTCCGGCGCCAGCCTATGCCGTTTCGCCAGGTAAGCCAGGCTGTTTTAGCAAATCCAGACTTTTCGGCCTGCGTTTTTCCGGACGTCTTCCCCTACGAGGATCTTGAGCGGCAGATCGATGGCGCTGCGGGGCGCCGCCAGCATCAGGGGAGTCCCGGACTTGTGATTGCCGAAGATCAATAGTTTGGTCGGAGGCATATTCATCCCGGCCTTTTCCGCTTCGCCGCTGTGGTCGATGATCGCGAAGAGCATCACGCCCTTGGCTTGCAGGATGCCTTTTAATCGCTCGGCCGTCTCATCGACGGAATGATGACTGGTCAGATTGACGATGCCATTGTCCGCCGGGAGCCCCATAAACAGAAGAATATCGAATTGAAAATGTGATACTCAAGTGATGTTCGCCCTGCAATCTGCGCCGCTGAGCCCGCGCTTCTACTTTGGCGCGTTCGCGGTTCTGACCGCCATTGGCTTCCTGGCGCCGATTCGAGTGGGGGATCTACCGGGATACGACGATGCGCGGTATACGGTGGTGGCAAAGCACATCGTCCTAAGCGGGGACTGGCTGAACACGCAATATAACGGGGCCCCCGACTTTGAGCATCCTCCTTTGCTGGAGTGGATTCAGGCGGCTTTCTTCTCGGTCTTCGGCATTTCTGATGCGGTGGCAAAAGTGCCGTCCGCGCTGCTCGGTTTAGGCACGGTTCTCTTGGTGGCCTGGCTGGCGTGGCGCTTGACGGGAGATCCGTGGCAAGGAATCCTCGCCATGTTTGCGCTGGCGAGCAGCGCCTATTTCGTGAAGTACACGGCGCGCGCGATGACGGACGTGCCGGTTACGTTCTTCTTTCTGGCGGCGCTGTGCGCGCGGTCATTAACGGAAGACAAACCCGGCTGGTATCTGGCGTCTGGAGTCTTCACCGCGATGGCGCTCATGACTCGCGGGCTGATCGGATTTGCGCTCCCGGCAATTTTCGCACTGGATCTGATCATCGCGCGGCGGCGTCCACGCTGGGGCTACGCGCTTGCGGCATTGGCGCTGGCGATACTGCCGCTGGCGCTTTGGTACTGGCGGTTGATTGACCATTACGGTCAGGTGTTTTTTACGGCTCATGAGGCGTGGCTGGATCGGGAGGCTTTCGGCGCTCTGTCGCCAAGCTGGCGGCGTTATACCGGGCTATTTGAGTATGTGGTCATGCTGGCCAAGTCGTATTGGCCGTGGCTGCCTTTCGCGATTGCCGGCATTGTGACCGTGATCCGCGGCCGGCAGCGGCGGCTTTTCATTCTGCTCATCTGGTTTGGGGTGGTGTTGCTGATGTGCGCCGCGGCCCGCGCCCGAGTGTTGCGCTACATGCTGCCGGCTTATCCTGCCTTGTCCATCCTGGCTGCGATCGGGTTAGTTACCCTCATTCCGGGGCGATTCATTCAAAAGGGAATTCTTTTCGCGACACCGGTGCTGGCGCTAGCGGTGATGGCGATCGCTATCTTTCCCCCGGTCACCTACCACGAGCCCGAAGTCCACACGATCGCACTCGCCGCTACAGGCGTTACGCCGTTCGGCGAGCGTATCGCCTTCTACAACCAGGGAGCCCCGCTCTACGATGAGGTGAATCAGATGCTATGGTACGGCGGGCGGGAGGTCTCCTTGCTGCTCTCTCCCGGGGAGCTAGAGCAGGCGTTAGTCGCGCGGCAGACGCGGGTGTTCGTGATCGACGAGGGCACTTATCGAACACGCTTTGTTTCGCGGATCGAACACGAAGTGGTGGCGAAAGCCGGCCACCTGATGTGCGTCCGCGTAAACCCGTAGCTTCTACGAAAGCCTGCAAACCCAGCCACTGGCAGCGTCGCAATACCACATGACGCCTTTGAAGAGATCCAGACCGTGCGGCTCAGGATCTTCCTTCGTCAGTTTGATTTTCGCAAGCAGCGTGCCGTCCTTCGGATCTATTTTGTAGATTTCGCGTTCGTCGGAGCCGACGCACCACAGAATTCCGTTGTCCCAAGCAAGACCGTGTGTGCGGACGGTAGGGGCGGGAATGCTACGTGCGATTTCGCCCGACTCGGGCTCCATGAGGTAGAGCTTGCCCGAAGCGGGAACGGCCATCCAATACTTACCGTCCACCCATTTCAAGCCATGCGCGCCAGACGGTGTCTTGACTTTGCCGTAAAGGCCGGCGCCGGGAGTGTCGAAGGACTTCAGAGTCGCGCCGGTCTTAGGGTCCACCTTCAACGTCTTCAGAGTCTTGGTGGAGCCGATCCACCAGGCTCCATTGCCGAACGTGAGGCCGCTGCCATGCATGGACTCCGTCTGGACTTGAGCGAGAATAGAGCCGTCCTTTGGATTCACCTTGAAAACTTTGTTGGGATCGACTTGATCCAGGATCCACAGATTGCCGTCGGCAGCGAACTGGAGATCGTTGGGTTCCTTGATCGCGGGGTTCTTGAAAACCTTCTCCACGCGCTTGGTGATGACCGGCAGGTTCGCCTTATCCACGTTGGTGGCGGCAGCCAAGCGAGAGGCCACGGCGAGAGATCCCGTGGAAATCAAAAAACCGCGCCGCGAGAATGTACTTCCGTATTCCATCGAAGCCTCCTTGATCGTTACCCTTACGTTTTCGTTGCGCTTTCAGACTGCCCGCTGGGCCAGCCGTTGACTATGATACCCGCAATTCACGAAAAATGCGCGGGTTGGGTGCGCACCGTTAACCTGCGCAGTGGTGGACCTCGACAACGCGCGCGGGACGTGGCAGTATGGGCAGGATCGCTCCGAAAGATGGTTCGCGGAGAAGGAAGCGAGGCTGCTGCCATGACCAATCTCAAACCGGTGGACGTCGCCATTATCGGCGGGGGCTGGACCGGCCTTTTACTGGCCAAGGAAGTCACTGCGAAGACGTCACTATCCGTTGCCGTCTTCGAGCGCGGCATTCCGCGCAAGACCGCCGACTATGCGGTGACCATGGATGAACTTGACCACAATATCCGTCTGCGCATGATGCAGAACACCGCTGAGGAAACCATCACCCACCGACACTCTTTGAAGGATTCGGCGGTTCCGGTGCGCCAGCATGGTTCTTTCCATCCCGGCACTGGTACCGGCGGAGCGGGCGAGCATTGGGGCGGGGCGTCATTCCGCTTCCTGCCGGACTTATTCACGCTGCGCACACACCTCATTGAGAAACATGGCGCCGCCAAGATGCCCGAGGATCTCGCGGTTCAGGACTGGGGAGTCACCTACGACCAGCTCGAACCTTATTACTGGAAATCCGAGCAGTTGATGGGCATCAGCGGGAAGGCCGGCAACCTGCGCGGCAAGAAGATCGATGGCGGCAACGTGTTTGAAGGGCCGCGCCAGCAGGAGTATCCCACGCCGCCCTTGAAGCGCTCCTATGCGAGCAGCATGTTTGAAGATGCTGTGCGCAAGATGGGCTATCATCCTTATCCGACTCCCGCGGCCAACTTGAGCGAAACGTATAAGAATCCGGACGGCGTCACGCGCGCCGGATGCGCCTATTGCGGCCATTGTCAGCGCTACGGCTGTATGATCGGCGCGAAGGCTCAACCTACCAATACGCTGATGCCGGTGCTCGCCAACCGAAAGAATTTCCAGTTGCGGACGGGAAGCTGGGTCCGGCGCATTGTTCATAAGGATGGCCGCGCGACCGGAATACAGTTTACCGACGCGAGCGGCGAAGAATTTTTCCAACCCGCAACAACTGTCATCCTAGCGTCATTCACGCTGAACAACACACGGCTGTTGGCGCTTTCAAAGATCGGCACGCCCTACGATCCAATCGCACGTAAAGGAACGCTGGGCCGCAATCTCACCCACCAGGTGGGAGTCGGCACGCGGGTCTTTTTCGACAAGCCGCTCAACGCATTCATGGGCGCCGGTGAGCTGGGCGCGCGCATTTCCGATTTCGACGGCGACATCGGATTGAGCGGCGACGAAGATGGGCTCTTGCGCGTGGGCATGATCGCGCTCAGCAGCAACGGCGATGCTCCCATCGGGTCTTTCGGCAACATGCCGAAGGGCGCGAGCAAGTCCAACTGGGGTTCGGAGTGGAAGAAGGCTTCGCTCCAATGGAAGGATCGTTCGGCAAGTATCGGCTTATCCGGCGAGCATCTGTCGTATCGTCAGAATTATATGGACCTGGACCCTACCTATACCGATAAGTTCGGCGACCCGCTGCTGCGCTTCACACTCGATTGGACCGATCACGAGTTCAAACAGCGTGAGTTCGCGGTTAAGATCCAGGCCAGAATCGCGCGCGAGATGGGCGCCAACTTCGACGATACCCCACCGCCCCGCGCGCGCTATAACACCATTTACTACCAGTCGACGCACATACAAGGTGGAGCTATGATGGGGACATCGCCGGAAAACAGTGTAGTGAATCGCTATCTTCAGCACTGGAACATGCCGAATCTGTTCGTGGTCGGCGCGTCGGCCTTCCCTCAAAATGCCGCGCAGAATCCAACGCTTACCGCGTTGGCGCTGACCTATATGGCATCCGACGCCATGATAGACCGTTACTTTAAACATCCGGAGCAACTTATATGAAACGAAGAGAATTCCTTACCATACCGGCGGCCGCCCTGGGAGGCACACTGCTCTATACTTTGTCGCGGGAGCCGCTCCGGTTACAAGCCCAGACCGGAGGCAAAGATGGAATGGTCAAGGTGCCGCTCCGGTTCTTCACCGCAGAGGAAGCCCGAGTGGTGGCGGCCGCTTGCGAGCGCATTTTTCCAAGTGATGCTTCTGGTCCCGGCGCCACCGAAGCGGGAGTAGTTATTTATATTGATCGCCAACTCGCCGGACCGTATGGCCGAGACAAGTATCGCTACACCAAGGGGCCGTGGGTCGAGTCCGTTCCGGAACACGGCTACCAGGGTAAGGATAATCCGCAGGAGACCTATCGGAAAGGCCTCAAGGATCTTGGCAACTTTACCAGCCTATCTGTCGAAGAACAAGACAAAAAGCTGGCTGAGCTCGAACGTACCCATTTCTTCCAACTCCTGCGCGCTCACACGATCGAAGGCATGTTCTGCGACCCGATGCACGGTGGCAATGCCGGGCTGATCGGTTGGCAATTGATCGGTTATCCCGGGCCCCAAATGAGTTACCGCAACGAAATAGACAAGCACTTCGGGCAGCCGTGGCGTCCCAAGCCCGCGAGCCTGGAGCAGATAACGGGTAGGCCGGGCAACCCCTGGGAAGACGAGAAAGGCTGATGAGAAAGAGGAATGCGGCCTTCGTGCTCCTGTCGCTAGTAGCTTTGGTAGCTGGGTTCTTGAAATTGGACGCGCAGACGGCGGGACAGGCGCCATCGGCCCCCACAGCTAACGGCATCGCGCCGGCCACACCGAAATTGGCGCCGGGGACGACAAAGGAAAAATCCGGCTGCTGGCCCTGGCCGAATTCACTGGATGCCGTTCGCGCTGCGCCAGAGAACCACGTGGTGTTGTACGAAGACGAAAACATCCGGATGGTGGACGTGCACACGCCTCCGCTGCAGACCAATCATAAGCACGATCATCAGTGGCTATCCGTGTTCATGCAGGACGAAGCGCAGCCCAAGGGCCGCGATCACGGTACCGACGGAACAGCCGGACCGGCGGGCGGCGTGGTCCCGCCCGACGCGGCATTTCCGCTGCTCAACGTGGCTGGGACGCAGGCGCCCCATGCCTTCGAGAACCTGGACACTTTTACCAAGCACTTCTATCGTGCGGAGTTGAAGAAGATTCCGTTTGAATGCCCGGGTCCTAATGGCGCGATGGCTTCTTATAACAAGGATCGCGTGACGACACTACCGGACGTGAAGGTGGATGGGTGGTCCTGGCCGGACTCGATGGACCAGATCATCACCTCGCGGAAGACCGACAATGTGCGCTTTGAGACATTCGACCTCCGCTTTGTGGAAGTGACGATTCCGCCAGGGCAAAAACAGGATATGGGTGAACAGTTGTATCCTAGCGTGTTGCTCTTCTACGAGCGGCAGCCCAAGGGCGTGACGACATCTCACAATGGCAAGACCGCCCGGGTGGACCGCAAGTTTGAAGGCGTGAAATTCCCACAGGCGATCCGCCAAGGTAAACAGCCGCCGCATTCGTTCGAGAATACGGACACCTTCCCCGCTCACTACTACCGCGTGGAATTCAAGAAGATTCAATGGAAGGGTTGAACCTCAGTTAGGCGCAGTCAGCCAATTGGCACAGTCGAAAACTCACCCCGGTGTGCTATGCTGACGGGCTTCTGGAGCACAACATGAAGCGATGTCTAACAGCTGGTTTCGCAGCCCTGTTTGTGGTTTGGGCCTTGGTCGCGCAAACGCAGGAAACCTTCAAAGCACGGCTTTCGCCAGTCGCAGTGGATACCCAACTCGTCTCCGTGATTACCGGGCACGGGTCGGTTTCGGCGGTACTGACGGGGACTAAATTCACCATTACCGGTGCCTTCGATGGGATGCACTCGACCGCTACTGTGGCGCATCTGCATCAGAGCAAGGCGATGGGACTTCCGGGTCCCGTGGTCCACGAGTTGTCGGTATCGAAGGGCATGGGGGGCACGATTTCCGGCTCGGCTGACCTGACGCCGGCTGAGGTAGAAGCGTTGCGCAAAGGGTTGCTCTATGTGATGGTGCACAGCACAGGTGCACCGGATGGCAATCTGTGGGGCTGGCTGTTGAAGTAGGAGGCTGGGCATATGAAGACTCGAATCATTCTGGGTGCAGTGCTTGCCGCTGTCTGCGGTGTGGTGATCTTAATCGCGCAACAGCGTCCCGCGGGACCGTACACTGCGGATCAGGTCGGGGCAGGGCGGGCAGCTTTCCAAACCAATTGCGCATCGTGCCATGCGGCGAATCTCAGCGGAGCTGAAGGACCGGAACTGGCGGGTTCGAACTTCCTGGCCCAGTGGGGCGACCGGACTGCCGCTGCGTTAATCAACTTCATGCAATCAACCATGCCTCCTGGAGGCGCTGCTTTGCCCGGCGACACTTACGTGAATATCGCCGCCTTCATCCTCGATGCGAACAGCGCACGGCCCGGCGATCGAGTGCTGGCTGCGGACTCAAACGTGGTGATCCGCAGTGTGGCGTCAGGTCAGCGCGCGGCCTATTTGCAGGCGGGCGCGTCGCCACCCGCGGCTGAAGCAACTGCCCGGCAAGGTAAGCAGGACAAGAAGGGTCCGCCGGCGCGGCAAGCACCCCGTGGGATCACCGTCGCTGGGGAAATCAAGAACTACGTTCCGGTCACCGATGCAATGCTGCGCAATCCTGATCCCAGCGATTGGCTGATGCTTCGCCACGACTACCATGCCACGTATTACAGCCCTCTAAACCAGATCACTGCGCAAAACGTCAACGATCTGCGCTTGGTGTGGAGTTGGGCCATGCAGGAGGGCGCGAGCAACGGCAACCAGCCCGCACCTCTAGTACACAACGGCGTGATGTACGTGAACAATACCGGCATGGTGCTGCAGGCCCTGGACGCGAAAACCGGCGAGTTGATCTGGGAGAATCGCTACGGTTCCAATCCCACGTCGCCGGCGATGCGCGGCATCGCGATGTACGATGACAAGATTTTCGTAACCACCGGCGATGCGCATATGATGGCCTTCGATGCGCGCAATGGCAAAGTGGTTTGGGACACCACCATCGGCGACCGTTCCAAAGGCGAGTATGGCGCGACCAGCGGCCCACTCGCGGTAAAAGGCCGCCTGATTCAGGGCCTGGGACGCGACACCTGCGCCGTCTATCGCGAGGAGAAATGCTTCATCAGCGCTTACGATGCCCAGACCGGCAAAGAAGTGTGGCGCCTTCGAACGATTGCGCTCGACGGAGAACCCGGAGGCGACACCTGGGGTACGCTCGCGAACACGTTCCGAGCGGGGGCCGAGTCGTGGATCACCGGAAGCTACGATCCGGATTTGAACCTCACCTACTGGGGAACGGCGCAGTCGAAACCCTGGATGCGCGCGAGCCGCGGCTCCGGCAACGGGGCAACCTTGTATGCGAACTCCACCTTGGCTATCAACGCGGACACCGGCAAGCTCGCCTGGTATCACGACCACGCGCCCGGCGAGACGCTGGATCTGGACGAAGTTTTCGAACGGGTTCTGGTGGACGATCAGGGCCAGAAATATGTCTTCAGCGCGGGCAAGGTGGGCATTTTGTGGAAGCTGGACCGCAAGACCGGAAAATATCTGGGTCACAAGGAAATGGTGTTCCAGAACGTCTACGATTCGATCGATCCAGTCACCGGGGAACCGCACTACCGCAACGACATCGTCGAACAGCGCACGGGAGAGTGGGTAACGGGGTGTCCTTCGACCGAAGGCGGCAAGAATTGGCCGTCGATGACTTACTATCCGCCGGGCAACCGTCTGATCATTCCGCTAAGCCAGAGCTGCCTGCAGATGAACGGAAACCCGATCGCGAAGGTCGAGGGCGGCGGCAGCGGCGGCGGCGCGCAGCGGCGCTTCTTTGAGATGCCGGGGTCGAACGGCAACATCGGCAAGCTGGCGGCGTACGATGTGCGGACCATGCGCGAGCTTTGGAAGTACGAACAGCGCGCGCCGTTCCTTACGGGAGTGATGTCGACGGCGGGAGGCGTGGCGTTCGCGGGCGATTTGAACCGCATGTTCCGCGCATTCGACGTGAATTCCGGTAAGATTCTGTGGGAGACCCGGCTGGGGGCCCCAGTCGAGGGCTTTCCGTTGACCTTTACCGTCGGTGGGAAACAGTACCTTGCTGTGACTACCGCCAACGGCGGAGGCAGCCCGCGCGGAGTACCCCGAGTGGTCGCTCCGGATCTGCATGATTCGACGACCGGCAACGCGCTTTACGTATTTGCGCTTCCCGACAAAAAGTAAAGGCCGTTCACTGCTTGACGAATTTCTGCACTACGCCGCTGAGTTGAGCCAGATAAACGTCTCCTGAATCGCTGACGGCGACGCCGTGCCCGCCTGCCGCATTCGCGCCGGGCAAGCGGCCTACGACGTGTCCCTGCAAATCCAGAAGCACGCCGCCCGCCCAGATGTGCTGATCCTTGGTCATGAAGAGCCCCGAGACTCCTTCCACAGTCGGCCACTGGGTCAGGAATTTTCCGCTGGGATCAAAGACTTCGATACGCCGATTTTCGCGATCAGTGACATAAACCTTGCCTTGTGGGTCGACCACCACGTTATGCGGCAGCTCGAACTGGCCGGGGCCTGATCCCCGGCTGCCGAATTCGAGAATGTATTTTCCCTCATGCGTG
>Ga0207674_10009005_pt1 | contig 11469 bp, 7 predicted proteins | sample KBSCornC72_FD_184303 | JGI IMG/M metagenome (GOLD analysis project Ga0207674, IMG submission 184303) | Corn rhizosphere microbial communities from Kellogg Biological Station, Michigan, USA - KBS Corn C7-2 (SPAdes) (version 2) | ecosystem: Host-associated > Plants > Roots > Rhizosphere > Soil ... | reverse complement strand
CACACCTTACGCGCCGGATACCGGCGGCGAGATCAGGACTGAGAAGACCGCAATCACTGGCTTCATAGGCGAGCCGCCGCACGGCACCCAGGCGTAGATTGACGGTTCCGGGTGCCAGCTTTCGAGACTCCAAGTGCATGCGATAGCGAACGACAACGGTTCTGCTGAACGATAGTCTCGGCTCCGAGCAGTACCACTCAATGAACTCATCCATGGCGTGGCGGTAGCCGCGCTGCGCGTCGCGAGGGCCTCTTCCGGTCGCTTGCCATACAATAAATCGATGATGAAGCGCTCCATCAGGTTACTTACGACGTTCGCCGCCGCGTCGGTCGTGCTATCTGCGCAGGGTAAACCCGTGAAGCTTCTGATCTCCAATGGCATGAAAGGCGTGATGGAAGAGCTCGCGCCGCAATGCGAAAAGGCGATTGGTGCTCCGCTGGCAATCCAGTACAGCTCCACGTTCGGGTTGCGAAAAAAAATTGAGGCAGGCGAAGTTTTCGACGCCACCGTCATCACCTCCGAGGGCGTTACGGCGCTGACCAAGCAGGGCAAGCTGGCCGAGGGATCGAGCGCGTATCTAGGCCGCTCCCCGCTGGGCATCGGGATTCGCACGGGGGCGCGGAAGCCGGACATCCGCACGGAGGCCGCGCTCAAGCAGGCGCTGCTGGGTGCCAAGTCGATCACGTACCCGCAAGATGGCGCGACGCGGGGTTTCATCGACAACATGTTTGAGAAGCTGGGCGTTGCCGCGCAGGTGAAACCGAAGATCCTACTGGCGCCGAGCTCGGGCGCGTCCACGGTAAACGTCGCTACCGGCAAAGCGGAGTTCGTGATCACGCTGTTCAGCGAAATGGTACCGGTGAAGGGGATCGAGGTACTGGGTCCTCTTCCGGGAGAATATGCGACGTACGTGAGTTTCACTGCGGCTGCCAGCTCCGGCGCGCAGAACATAGACGCGGCCAAGAAATTCATCGCGTTTATGTCTGGGCCGAAGACGGCTCCGCTGCTCAAAGCAAAGGGCCTGGAAGTTCACCCGTAAGACTCTGCCTGCTCTCACGACGGCTGGAGACTCGCTTTATCGGCGCGGAACCACGCTGGCGCAAACCGCTCCCGCAAATCGCTGCCGATAATGGCTGTTAACGGGCTTCTGGTTCGCCGGCGCGTTGTTCCTCTACTGCGCGGGCGCGAGCCATCTCCCCTACAGCCGCCGAACTTCAGAACACCAGACGCAACGCGACCTGCATCTGCCGCGGATTTCCCACGATCGAAGTAATCGTGCCAACCGCGCCGTTGCCAATATTCGCATTTGGCTGACCGAACTGTGGGTGGTTGAAAAGGTTGAAGGATTCGGCGCGGAATTGCATCGACAACTTCTCCATAAGCCGGAAATTCTTGAACAGTGAAGCATCCACGTTCGTGCGACCCGGCCCGAACAAGATATCCCTTCCCGCATTCCCGTAAACAAACTGGGCCGGCGATGCAAATGCGGTCTGATCAAACCAGTGAGTGATCGACTGGCCTGAGGACAAATTGCCGCTAGCAATCCGGTTCGGCCGGCTGGCGGTGCCATTGGTAGTCGAATTCTGCAGCATCGGCGTAAACGGCAGCCCGGTTTGCGACTGCAGGACTCCGTTCAACTGCCACCCGCCTAATAGAGTTCCCGGCAGGCCTCTCATGCCATACCCCGGAAGCCGGTAGGTCAAACTTACGGTGAACCGCTGGCGGAGATCGAAGGCTGAATTCCCCCGGTCACAGTAGCGGCAGCGCGGATCTTGCGGCGTGCCCGTTCCACCCCCGAAGTCCGTCGCAACATCGTCGATGGAATGAGCCCATGTGTACCCCACCAGGCCGGTGAGCCCATGCGACAGCCTCTTTTCTATCGTGACTTGCAACGCATGGTAGGCGCTCAATCCGTCGGAAACATAGTAGGTGATGTCGCCCAGCCCAGGCAGTGCGCCGAAAAACGGCCGCCGCGCCGTCGTCCCTCCCGCCCCGGGTACGGGTTGGTTCAAATTAAATGAGTTGCCCAGGCGCCGGCCCAGATTGCCGACATAGGCGACCTTGAACAGAGTCGCAATTGGAGCTAGCTCTTGCTCCACGGTGAAATTGAATTGCTCGGCATAGGCCTGCTTGAAGTTGCTGGGCACACCGATCACGTTGCCGACTGGATTGTTGGCTACGCTGAAGTCCACGGTCGGAGTGGCCGGGAAGCCTCCGCTGACGCGCGGCCCGAGAATCTGGTCGCCCGGACTGATGGACAGAACCGGCCCGTACGGCGCCTGCCGGTCAAACCGCAGCAACGCGCCGCCATTCCCATTGGGATTATAGAAGAGCCCGAATCCGCCGCGGACGACGGTATGCTTGAGCGCCTGATAAGCGAAGCCGAAGCGCGGCGAAAAATCTTTCCAGTCGCCGTCAAGACCGGCGGTCGGCCCAATTCCGTTCTGGCCAGCGACCATGAGCTTCTTGGTCACTGGGTTAAAGTTTGACCAGCGGTTAGCCACTTCGCTGTACGGACTGTAATATTCCCAGCGCATGCCGATATTCAGAGTTAGTTTGCTGTTCACCCGCCAATCATCGGCGACATATGCACCTGTCTCGATGCCTCGTATGCCTGGCCACACCAGCAGATAATCTTGTTCGTAGAGTGTCGGATATCCCAGCAGCATGCTCGCGATCGAATCGCCGCTACTCTGGCCGGGTTGAGCCGTGAAGCCGGTGCTGAAGTTAAACCGGCCGTTGCCGCGATTGGTCTGGTATTCGGTAATTTGCCGCCGCCGCACGTCGACTCCGAACTTAAGCGTGTGCTTGCCGTGGGTCCATGTGAGGTTGTCGATGTACTGAAAGGTATTTTCGCGGCGCAGAATGGGAAGCGAACGGCTGTTCCCCGTTCCCAAGTAGCCGGCCGGCGAAAAGATGGGCAGGCCGGTTTGCAATGCGTTGGGATTGGAGTTCGGCACACCCAGTTCCACGCCGAGCTGCTCATCAGGCGTGGTGCCTGCCAGCGTATAATCCATCCGGAAGCGGTTGAATCCGATGCGTGCGTCGTTGATCAGGGTCGGGCCGAAGATGTGGGTATAGGCCGCGACGGCGTGGAGGACCGGGTTGGACGACGTGCCGGCGAAGGAAGCCTCGTCGCCAAGCAGCACGGGATGTGGAATCCCGGGGATTGTGACTGCGGGATAACTGGGCGGAACGATGGTATCGGTGTGCTGGATCGCAAAGCGCGCAAAGAATTGATCGTTCGAGGTGATCTGATGGTCCACGCGCACATCGCCTTGATCCCAGTTTTGAATCTGGTTGAGATTGGTGGTGTAGTTATTGGTCAGCGCCGATTTTAACGGAAGAGGATAGGCGTTAATCATCTTTATGGTGACGGGATCCCAACGGTCGGAAGGAATCACGTTGCCCGGAAACGGCGTGCGCGTGTAAGAGGAGCCGGAGACAGTAGTGGTTTTAGGGTCGAAGATCTTGTTGGGGAAAGCGCTGAAATTCCCGCTTCGTTCCGCTACCGTCGGAATCGTCACGGTGGCTACTTGCTGCTGATTCCTGCGGAATCCTTCGTAGTCGACGAAGAAAAATGTTTTGTCCTTGCCGTTATAAACCTTGGGCAGTGTCACGGGCCCACCGAGCGATCCGCCAAATTGGTTGTAGCGGAACGACGGGAAAGGAGTGCCTACTACATTGAAAAAGCTGCGCGCATCCATCGCCGAATTGCGCAGAAACTCGAAGGCGCTTCCGTGCCAATTATTCGTGCCCGACTTGGTGACCACGTCTACAACCGCCCCGGAATTCCTACCCTGATCTGCGCTGAACAGGTTGGTCTGCACCTTGAACTCGCGGATGGCTTCCACCCCTGGACGCAGCACGATCGACAGAGTCAGCCGGTCATTGTTGTCGATACCGTCGTAGAGAAAATCATTGGAACCCTCCCGATTGCCGTTCGAGAAGATCTCTGTTCCGGGACGCCGGTCGTCCGGCCGCGTTCCGCTCATAATTGTGCCCGAGACACTGTACCCAGTGCCGTTGACCCCGGGCGACAGCGTCGCAAGCTGCACGAAATTGCGGCCATTGAGCGGAAGCTCGGACGTCAACTGCGTGTCGATCACGGTGCCGAGCGAGGAAGACTGATTCTCCAGCAGCGGCGCGGCACCGGTAACTTCCGCGACTTCGGTCACCTGCCCGACCTGCAGGGCAAGATTGACTTCCGCGCGTTGGTTGATTCGCAATTCGATGTTGTTCTGAATAGTCTTGCGAAACCCCGGCGCTTCTGCGGAAAGATTGTAGACACCAGGCTGCAAGAACGTTATGACGTAATTGCCGCCCTGGTCGGTACGGACCTCGCGTGCGGCCCCGGTTTCGACGCTGGTCGCCGTGACTTTCGCGCTGGCGACGACCGCTCCGCTAGCGTCGATTACACTTCCGCTGAATTCCCCGGTAGCGGTCTGTGAGTACGCTGCAGGCATGAGCGCAACAGATGCGCAAAATAATATCCAGTTACGACGCAGATTTTCCATAAACCAATAACCCCCGGGACATATTACACCGTTTGCTCACGGTTGTTAAGCGGCTCGGGTTGGGGTTACCGGCCGTTGGGGGCGGCGGCGATGCAAGATCAAATACCGACGGCGCGGTCTTTGACAAACTGCGGCGAAAAGTCTATGCCCAGCCCAGGAGCCTCGGGAACGCTCCACTCGGCAAGGGTCGGTTTCCAACCACCTACGAAAATGTCGTTGTAGTCCGTGGGGTTGGTATTGCCTTCCTCCATAATCACAAAGTTCGGAATGGAGGCAGCCAGATGCAATGCGGCTGCAGTGCACACCGGGCCATTAGGATTATGCGGCGCGATGGTCACGTAATGAGCATCCGCCATGGCGGCGATTTTCTTGAGGGCTGTAATCCCGCCAGTGCGGGATGGGTCCGGTTGCAGAATGCGGGCGGCGCGCTTTTCGAGGATTGCGTAGAAATTAAATTGGGTCTGCAGGCCTTCGCCGGTTGCTATGGGCATGTTGGTGGAACGTTGCAGCACCGCCATGGCGTCCGTGTTTTCCGGAGGCACCGGCTCTTCCACGAAAAATGGGTCGAAGGGCTCGAGCATCTTGATGATCCGCCCCGCGGAGGCGACGTTCCACTTGCCATGGCACTCGATACAGATATCAAAGGCAGGTCCCCCCTCCCGGATTCCCTGGACCATCTCGCGTACTTCGTTGAGTACGGGTGTAGAGAGCTGGCGGTCAAAACCGGGATAGGGCCCGAACGGATCGTACTTACCGGCAGTAGCGCCCAGCGCGATCAATTCCTTAGTGCGCTTCGCGTAGGCTTCTCTGGTTCGCGGAATGTTGCCCCAGCGATAGCTGGTATAGATTCGAATCTTGTCTCGCGTTTTACCGCCCAGCAGTTTGTACACCGGCACATTCAGCTTCTTGCCGATGATGTCCCATAGCGCGATATCGATGGCGCTGATGGCGGCATACAGGGTTCCGCCCAGCGTGTTCTCCTCCACGATGTACATGTGACGCCAGAGCTTCTCAATATCCCAGGCGCTTTGATTCATGATCAACTTGCCGCACTCGCGGATTTGGGCAATGACCGCGGGCGTACTGGGCGGCGTCGTCCCTTCGCCCCATCCGTGGATCCCATCCGCCGTCTCGATCCTCACACACGGATAACTGGTGCGCTCGCCAATCCGCAATACATAGGGTTCGATCCGGGTAATCTTAAGCGGGCTCGCATCGCGGAGCTGCGCCAGAGCAGGAAACGCAGATGCCCCGATCAAGCCACCAGCCGCAGCACGAAGAAATCCACGGCGCGTGCTGATTTCCAGTTCCGCATCGGGTCTAAAGCGAGTCATTTTTCCCTCCGTTTTCACCCGGTCATTTACTGCGATTCAATTCGGGGATTATACACCTAACTGCATTACGTTTCTAACCCTGCGCATTCTACGCGGACGTAAGAGATCGGAAAAGAGCCGAGAGATATCGCGCACGCGCTAAAGAGGTGATTATGAGACTTGCCGATTCCTTTGAGCAATGAGAGCCCCTAAGGGAATCGTTCCTCACAGCAGCGCCGGTTCGACGTATTTTGGAGCGCAGGGATGTCAGCATGACGCGGCGCGCGCCTGCAGGATCGTTATAGGCAAGCAAAAGACAAAACGGGCTCCGCGGCGGGACGACTCCGCCCACACTTTGCCGCCGTGATCGATAACAGCCTGCCGTGACTGGGCCACGCTGCCTGCTGTCGCGAACGGTTGGAGCAGAAACACTTCCCCACCACCAGTCGTCCATTCCCTTTTTGCGAATCGCCAGGCTGTAACCCTAGTTTCCGCCTAAAGACAAGTTTAAAGCGAACGCTGGATCAAAATATTTCGTTACCGATAATGTGACTTATCAGGCGACTCAACTCACACCTGGCTAGAGCCCTCTGTCCTGCGAGAGAAGACCTGAACAACCTTGGCGGGCCTCGTCAAAGTTGTTGAACAGTCGAGAAGAGCCGCTGCCACTGAGCGTACCGAGTATATGGCCTTGACCCTTTTCGATGGAGAATTTCACAGCTAGGCCGAGTTGGCGGAAGTGATCGGTCTGTTTCCGCATCAGGTCAAGAAAGCCGGAATCGAGCTCGCCCACATACATGTTTATGCACAATTTGGAAAGGTGATTGAGATTCGCAACAGTGTCTCGCAATAGATATCCGGGGAACGCTGTGATGGATAGAAAGTACTGGGGGTAGGAAGCGGCAACGAGAAACGCGGTAGTTCCTCCGTTGGAGTAACCCGCAGCGTGAAATTTGTTGTCCTGAACCTTATAGCTGTTCAGTATCATGACGATGAATTCGGGGAAGATTTTATCACCACCCTGAAAGAACAAAATGTCGTCGGGAGCCGCCGGAAGGATGACGATGTAGCCGCGCCTCTGGGCCTCGTTCTGCCAGTTGCGCACGAGCGTGAGGTCGATCGCTGCCATAGTCTGGGGTCCGCCGCCGAAAGCCAACACGGCAGGGTACGCGATTTCAGGGTCATATCCATTGGGCAGCACGACCTTATAGTGAACAGTACTCGTACCAATTCGGGCCGCCTTGGTTTGCACCTCGGCAAATGCAGGGGCGGAGACCGCGATTAGGAGCAACATGACAACAGGACTAGATTTCATCGTGCCTCCAAATCGCAAGTAGCGTTCTTCAATTCATTTGACTTCTGGGTGTCGCAATTGTCGGGACTTCGCGATCTACAGCGGTACTGATAACCGCACATAAGATTCATCCCGCGAGAGGGGCGTTTCTTGTCCGGCGTAATTTCGTGGAACGGCACACAAAGCGGGCGACGGTACTAGTAGGCCATCTTCGGCTAGCGTATGGCCACGAAGTTCTCGGTTAGTGCGGGGAGGAATACGCGAGCAATTCTTGCATTACATCCTTGAATGAACGGCAAAGTGATTGCAGTCATTCTAGCGTGCGCCTGCTCCCCAAGATTGTTCTGGCGGCGGTATGCCTTCCGGCTACCTATGCCGCCGTCGAGCAGCCTCAGCAGGAAGTGCATCCCTACCGAGAACATTGGAAACAGGCCACTTTCGGAAAGATTGCCTCAGCCGGGGTGGTCGCGAAGGCTGGAATCGGTCAGTTGCTGGGCCACCCGCGAAACTACGGCGGAGGAGTCGAGGGATTTGGCAAGCGTATTGGGGCAGGATTCACTACACGCATCGTAAAAACGACAGTTGAGCATGCGATCGCGGCACCGCTTCATGAAGACCTCCTCTATCACCCATCCAAAAAGGTCGGATTCCGTCCCCGCCTTTGGTATGCCTTGAAGAGCACCGTGATTACTCACAGCACCAGAACCGGAGAGGCGCATCCCGCGGTTGGCCGTCTCTCCGGACACGCAACCGCGGGCGTCGTTTCCCAGGTGGCCCTGCACGCCGGTAGTGGCGCCGCAACAGCGGGCTTCGGGCTCGCCGCTGAAGCTGGGGTGAATGTGGCGCGCGAATTTTGGCCCCGTCGTAATTCTGAGCATCGGTCGGCAGGCGTCCGATAACACGTGTTATCGGGCTATATCGACTGGGCTAAATCATGTCACTAGTTCGCAGATCGCGGATTAGGGAGCCAACACTGGAATCGTCGAGAAGGCACCCGATTGTGGAAAACGGAAACCCAACACGCTCAGCCGCGCGTCCGCTGGCGCGCCAAACTCGATGGTGCCACTTTGGTTCGCTGCTACTGGAAACTGGTCGGACAGCACGAAGGCGCTGTGGCCGTTCGGTGCCAACGCGACGATTCCAAGGCCAATCCGCGCACCAGTATTATCTCGAATGACGACTGGAATTTTAACAGGAGCGCCTACCCCATTCGCAACAGCGACCCCTGCCACTAGGCCGTTTGTGTTATCGAACGGCAGTATATACGAACCGGCATTACGCGCCTCGATGGGCACAATCGCTTCTTGATTCCGGGGACCATAAAGAAACCGTATGAAGCCACTAACGCTACCGTTGGTGGTCAACTGCGCGGAGCCCACCTGTAGAGACTCGGTGGCGAGTGCGTTGCTCTGCGCGATCAGCCTTGCGTGAGGAGCCAGCGTCTGGTTCAGGACCGAAGCGGAAGAGGCGTTGCCTGCTACGTTCCACTGAGCAGACAGCGGGGCACCGCTATCGTTGAAAAAACTCAAGTTTGCTTGGGCGAATGTTGTGCCGTAATTGACCAGCTCGATGGTGGTGGTCCAGCCGTCTCCGACGGCAAGATGGGCCATCGATCCGCCGGCGATATCGGTACTCGAAAGCACCGGAATCGTTGTGAATTTGCCGGAAGGTGGGAAGCGAAGCCCCAATACCGTAATTTGGCCGCTCGGCGGAGTATCGAATTCAATCGTGCCTGTCTGGTTGACGGTGCTTGAGAACCTGTCCGTCAGCACGAATGCTGCGTGGCCGTTCGCTGGCAGAGAAACGCTTGCGGAGCCGATCTGCGCGCCCGTATTATCTCTAATCAAGACTGGGATATTCGCAGGTACGGCAAGCAGGTTCGCCACAGCAACGCCGGTAGCAATGCCGTTGGTGTTGTCGAAAGCCAGTGTGTAAGAACTTGCTTTACGGGTCTCCAGTGGAACGATAGCCTCTTGATCTCGTGGCGCGTAGCGGAACCGGATAAAGCCACTCACTCCGGTATCCGTTGTGAGTTGCGCGTAGCCAGTTTGGAGCGCATCTGGGCTGCTGCTGTTGATCAATAATGTCGCATTGGGCGGCAAAGCATGGACTGGCGAAGCGTTCGTTAGTGGTAAGACAAGTGGATTTCCCTCATCTCCCAGAAAACTGATATTTGCATTGGCGGCTTGGCCGCCGGTATTCACGAGCTCAATCGTAGAGTCCCATCCGTCTCCAGAGGCAAGGTGCGCCATCGAGCCAAGGGTAGGAGCGATGTACGGAGGCCGCTGCGCAAGAATCGCGAAGGGAATTGAACCCTGGCTTAACGAGCCAAAGTAACTGGGCCCATGAAAATCCATCCGCCAAAGACCAGGAGTCTTGGCTGCGTCAGTGCCCGCGATCGGAATCGAGGTAACTATGCAGGGACCTGTCAAGGCGGGTGCACCGGGAGGAAATGTGTACGAAGTGGTCGTACGTAATTTTCCCGCGGGGTCAAACCACAAAAAATAGAGCGTATCTCCGGGCATTCCAATCACTTGAATGGATGCATAGATTTTCGCGGTTGCGGGCGAGAAAACCTCCGTGGACCTGGCATAATTACAGATTTGTCCCGGCATGGCGCTGAACGCCAAGCGAAGGGCCGTAAAAACCGTCTGTCGAAAAATCGGGTTTCCCGGGAACGGACTGCTGCTTGGATTAAAGCTCAACGCGGTGGAGAGCGGAATAATGTCGCCGGAATAGCCCTCCGGTATAACGGCACTAAAGTCTCCGGTTGTAGTGGTAACACCTTGACCGGCACCGTCGAAGTAAAGGCTTGCGTTCGCGCCTCCCGAATAAACCAGCCCGGAAACGGTATACGTTCCACCGGAGAAGTCCTGCTGCAATTGATCGGTTGAAACGTTGGTGTAAGAGCGGCGGGAGGGCGAAAGTGTGTATCCAACTGATCCAGCCCTGATAGAGACGCTTGCGCCAATCGGCAGCACTGTAAAGTAGTGCCCCAACTTATTCGACGTAAGAGTCGAGCCATCCGGTAACGAAATTATCGCTCCCGCCAATGGCGATTGGTCCGCCCTGGTAACAGTTCCCTCAATATAAACCAGCGGCGACGTCTGTTGAGCGAAACAATTTGGCGCGATTAGTAATGCGAGCGCGATGACGAAATAGTCAGGTGCAGCCTTCATAAACTCCCACACGCAATTTCCCGTTGCTATCTAGGACCTAACCTCGACCAATTAACGGAGTTTTTTACGATATCACAAGCCCCTATCCCAGTTCTCGCTGGGTTGGTACCGTTAATAGTTCTTAACGGGCGCTAGCCCGTCTTAGTGGCGACTCACGGAAGTTCGAGAGTTGATTGAACCCTAGCTACGACTGCCTCGGCAATATCCTCCTGAACGGAGAGAATATCTCCAATGGCAGGCTCGTATGTTTCAGACCAAATATAAGCACCGGACGCGGTTTCAATCAGTTGCACAATAATTCGCAGATTTCCCTGTGCGCCGCGGATGCTCCCGCGGAGATTCCATTTTGTGACACTACGAGGAAGTTGCAGATTTTCGCCATAACCCACTGCCGGCGAGGCCCGATGATCGACGACTACTCGCAGACCGGGAACTTGAGCCATGTGATGAATCAATTCCTCGGTAAGCCCTTCACTGAAGGACTCAATCGACCTAGAGTTTGTAAAGTTGATAAACGGCGAAACTGCAATTGCAGCATCGGCAGCCGGCTTCAACTTGATTTGCCGGGAAGGCCGGAGCCGAAAGACCGGACTGTAACTTCCTTTTGGAAACTCGATCCGTAGTTGGTCGTCGCGTCCCGCGGAGGCATAGTAAGCTTTGAGTTTTGCTCGCAGGCGGCGTGCTTCTACTCGCACGATCGGATCTGTTCTAGGGTCGTAAGCCGGCCCACGATCGAACACCTCGACGCCCACCAGATATTCCTTAAGACGATCCGCTCCACGACTGAGTGCGTGGTTCGCCGAGAATCGAATGAAGCGGCATAACCGTTCGGACCTTGAGAACCAACGGCTCTCCAGTATCTTGTCTACCTGTACGGCAACGTCGTTGTCACTAGGCATGGGAGAATCGCCTCGACTCAGCGAGTGCCTCGATAAGAGGACCGACCCGTTGTATTCAATCATGCCGATTTTCCTTCGAAGCAATCTTAGTATTGGGCAGACTGGACTTGAATAAAAGAGCCACTTGATTGAGAATTGGACTTATGGAAGCGCAGACATTAGTCACCCAACTAGGGCGTTGGTCGCTCGGCAAGGGTTCACTGCAATACAAGCTTACACGTGCCGTGTCGCAAGCCATCAAACATGGATTGCTCAACCCAGGAATCC
>Ga0207674_10009004_pt1 | contig 11470 bp, 7 predicted proteins | sample KBSCornC72_FD_184303 | JGI IMG/M metagenome (GOLD analysis project Ga0207674, IMG submission 184303) | Corn rhizosphere microbial communities from Kellogg Biological Station, Michigan, USA - KBS Corn C7-2 (SPAdes) (version 2) | ecosystem: Host-associated > Plants > Roots > Rhizosphere > Soil ... | reverse complement strand
GCCGACGAAAGCGGAACGGACTGACGCGAAGAAGCCGGAACCGCCCAAGGAGACGCCCAAGGAAGCGCAAAAGCCCGCGCTCGTGGCGGACACCGACAAGGACGACCCCGACAAGCCGTCCGGCGGCGCCGAAGTCGTGCGGCTGGACCGGTTCAGGAAGAAGTAAGCCGAACCTGATCAAGATCTTTGCATGGGGTTGTTTTTCAAAATTTGCAGCCCGTAGCCCGGGTTGAGCAACGCGAAACCCGGGAGCGGTCGTACCTGTTGGATCGTAGCGATCCCGGATTTCGCTGCGCTCAATCCGGGCTACGGCGCTCCGTTCCTCTTCTCAACCCGCATCGGCAGCCCATGCAGCGGCCGCAGCGTCATGCGGGCGAACGGCATCACCTCCGCGCCTTCGGCCAACGTGAGCCGGAAGCGCCGCGCAATCATCGTGAGCGCGAGCAGCGCCTCCTGCATGGCGAACGTCATGCCGACGCAGATGCGCGGGCCCGCGCCGAACGGCAGATAGGCAAAGCGCGGGATCCTGCCGCGGTTCTGCGGCGCGAAGCGCTCCGGCGCGAACATGTCCGCGTCGGGCCAGAGCTTGCGGTGCCGGTGCAGCACCCACGGCGCGATGATGATGCGCGTGCCGGCCGCCACCGTCACCTCGCCGATCTGGTCGCGCGAACGCGCCTCGCGGCTCATGAACGGCACCGGCGGATAAAGCCGCATCGCCTCTTCCAGGATCATGCGCGTATCGGCGAGCCGCGCGAGCGCATCGGCGTCGGGAGCATCGGTCGCCTCGGCGGCCACGCGCGCATCGGCGTCGGGAAACTGCGAGAGCAGGAACAGCGTCCAGGTCAGCGCGTTCGCGGTGGTCTCGTGGCCGGCGCCGATGAAGGTCACCAAATTGTCGTGCACCACGGCGTCGGACAGCGGCGCGCCGGTCTCGGGATCGCGCGCGTTGATCAGCCGCGTGACGAGATCGTCCGGGACGCTTTCGCCCGCCGCGATGCGCGCGCGGCGGCGCTCGAACAGCCGCAGCACCTCGTCGCGAAAGATCTTCTGCGCCGGCTTCGCCTTGATGAACGCCGGGCGCGGCAGCCAGCGCGGCAACGGCAGCACGTCCCACAGGTCGATGCGGCCGAGCGCCTCGAAATAGGTGGTGATCGCCTCGCCCATCACGTCGGGCGGGGTCTCGATCTCATTGCTGAAAACCGTGCGCGAAATGATGTCGTAGGTCAGCCGGGTCATCTCGCGCGCGACGTCGACCGTGGCGCCGACCTGGCGATCCCACCGCGCCAGCATTTCATCGACCGAGATCGCCATCGCGGCGAGGTATGACGCGACGCCGGCCGGCTGGAACAGCGGCGCGACGGTGCGGCGCTGCAGCCGCCAGGATTCTTCTTCCGCGGTAAGCAGGCCGCGCCCGACTGCGGGCGTGAGCTTCTCGAGCTGCAGGTCGTCCTTCGGGTAGTTCGCGGCGTTGTCGATCAGCACGTAGCGGATCAGGTCCGGATCGTTCAGCAGCACGAAACCGCCGAGCCGGTTGCGGCCCACGATGTAGGAATCCTCGTAGGCCTCCGCGCGCCAGGCCGTGATCGCATTCGCCCGCAATGCCCGGTACAGCGCGATCGGCCCGAGCGAACCGGGAGGCGGCACCGGCGCCGGTGGACGGCGCATCTGCTGCGTGTGCGTTGTCATGCTCTCGAACCAATGCTCCGCGATGCCTATTATAAAGTGAGAGCCGAGGACACATGATGGCGAAATCCCGCACCGAAACCGATACCTTCGGCCCGATCGAGGTCGCCGCCGACCGCTATTGGGGCGCGCAGACGCAGCGCTCGCTGCAGAACTTCCGCATCGGCGAGGAGCGCATGCCGCAGCCGCTGATCCGCGCGATGGCGCTGGTCAAGCGCGCCTCGGCCGAGGTGAACGAGTCGCTCGGAATCCTGGACCGTAAACGCGCGCGCGCGATCGCGGCGGCCGCACAGGAGGTGATCGACGGCAAGCTCGACGGCCACTTCCCGCTGGTGGTGTGGCAGACCGGATCGGGCACGCAGACCAACATGAACCTGAACGAAGTGATCGCGAACCGCGCCAACGAGATGCTCGGCGGCAGGCGCGGCGAGAAATCGCCGGTGCACCCGAACGATCACGTCAACATGAGCCAGTCGTCGAACGATGCGTTCCCGACCGCGATGCACATCGCGGCGGCAGCCGAGATCGCGCACACGCTCGAGCCGGCGCTGGCGCATCTGCACGCGGCGCTGGACAAGAAGGCGAAGGAGTTCGCGAAGATCGTCAAGATCGGCCGCACCCATACGCAGGACGCAACTCCGCTCACCCTCGGCCAGGAGTTCTCCGGCTATGCCGAGCAGGTGAAGCTGGGCTTGGCCCGCGTACGGCTTGCCGCGAGAGGGCTTTATCCGCTGGCGCAGGGCGGCACCGCGGTCGGCACCGGGCTCAACGCGAAGCCGCAATTCGGCAGACTGTTCGCCAGGCGCGTCGCCGCGATCACCAAGCTGCCGTTCACCTCGGCGCCGAACAAGTTCGAGGCGCTCGCTTCGAACGACGCCTATGTGTTCGCGCATGGCGCGCTGGATTCGCTCGCCGCCGGGCTGTTCAAGATCGCGAATGACGTGCGCTTCCTCGGCTCCGGTCCGCGCTCGGGGCTGGGCGAGCTGATCCTGCCCGAGAACGAGCCGGGGTCGTCGATCATGCCCGGCAAGGTCAACCCGACGCAGAGCGAGGCGCTCACCATGGTGTGTGCGCGCGTGTTCGGCAACCAGACCACGATCGCGGTCGCGGGATCGCAGGGCCATTTCGAGCTCAACGTCTACAAGCCGGTGCTCGCCTACTGCCTGCTGCAGTCGGTGCGGCTGCTCGCCGACGCAGCGCGCTCGTTCACCGACAACTGCGTGGTCGGCATCAAGGCGAACGAGCCGCGCATCCGCGAGCTGACCGAGCGCTCGCTGATGCTGGTCACCGCGCTCGCGCCGAAGATCGGCTACGACAAGGCGGCGAAGGTCGCCAAGACCGCGCACGCGAACGGCACGACCTTGCGCGAGGAGGCGGTCGGCGGCGGCTATGTGACGGGGGCCGAGTTCGACCGGCTGGTGCGGCCGGAGAAGATGGTGCGGCCGGGCTGACGCCTACGTAGTTTTCCCATCCGTAGTAATAACTGCGGACCGTCTCGTGGTAGGACGCACGCGAGTGGCGCAGTCTAGCCTCCGCGCATTGCTTGCCGATTGTTCCGTTTTTGTTGCGGAATGACGCGTCTGTGCAACAGCTATCACCTATTAAAGTCATTCCAAACAAAGTATTCCTTGTTTCATGTTGAAAAACTTCATGTAATCTTAAATATAGACTACAATCAATCCATGGAATTCATGCTACATCTCACATAACACGATCACCATCCAGTCATTATTCGTCCTCTTATGTGTTATAATAAATTAGAGTAGCGACCCTCTAACGGTTGGTATCACCTAACCGTGTCTTGCGAGACGGAAGAAAATACCGTCAAAATGATACTTGGATTCTTGGGCGCAGTGCAGCCGGATTGCATGCTGCATGCAATGCAATCCCGCCGGTTTTCACAGAGTCCGGGACAGTGATGGGCGACATCGTCAATCTGCGGAAATTCCGCAAGCAGGCCAAAAAGCGGGAGGACGCCGAACACGCCGCCGCCAACCGGATCGTCCACGGACGCTCCAAGGCGGAACGCGAGATGGACGATAAGCGCACCAACAAGCTGCATCGGCATCTGGACGCGCACAAGATCGACTCGGGAGACGTCTGATGAAATCGCCAGTAGTCAAACGCTCGATCGTCATCACCGGGCACAAGACCAGTGTCAGCCTCGAGGACGCGTTCTGGACCGGGCTGAAGGATATCGCGACGTCCCGCAACATGACGCTGTCGGAACTCGTCGCCTCGATCGATGGAGATCGCCGTCAGGGCAACCTGTCGTCGGCGATCAGGCTGTTCGTGCTGGATCACTATCGCGCGCTCGCCGGCAGCGCCGGGGCACGCGAGGCCGAAGCGCGGGCATCCGGCGGGACCCGTCCCGCCCTGTCACCGCTGCACGCCGAATAGAATATCCAGCGCCGAACGCGGTGGAGGCGGCGGAGCCGCCTGCGGTTGCGCGCCTTTCGCGGCCGCTTCTCCGGGTGGACGCGGCGTCTGCGTCGATTTTCCCGCTCCCGGCGACGGCCCGATATTCAACGGCGCCGGCAGCGCCGGAGCGCGATCAGCCGCGGGCGGCGGGCGCATCTGTGGCGGCGCCGGACGCGGACGCGTCTGGCGTTCCGGTGCGGCGATGGGCGCCGGGGCGGCGTCTTCAACCTGCGGCGCCGGCAATGCGGCCGGGACCGGCGTCGGAGCGGATCGTGCCGCTGCTTCGCGCCGTTCCGCCTCTTTGCGCTCGGCTTCCTTGCGCTCGGCTTCCTTTCGCTCCGCGTCGCGGCGCTCGGCTTCGCGGCGTTCGGCTTCGCGGCGTTCGGCTTCGCGGCGTTCGGCTTCAATCGTGTCGATCTGCCGCGATTGCCGTTCGACCGAACGCAGCATCAGGAAAGCCGACAGCGCGGAGGCATCGACGGTGCGCTTCGGCGCGCTTGCCGGGCCTTTCAGCAGGACCATGATTTCCGGCCGCGTCGTCGCCGCGCCTTCGCTGATCGACGGCCCGAACAGTGTGAGCCGTGCATCGAGCGATGCATCGGCGAGATCGGCGCTCGCCGTAATGACGAGGTCCGCGCCCTGCCCTTGCACCTTGGTCGGGCTGACGCGCGCCTGTCCGGCGGTCAGCGTGAACGGCGCATCGAGCAACGGGATCGCAAGCGCACCGCCGTCGAGCACGGTCGCGACGATGTCGCGGATTCGTCCCGCATCCACCGCGGCGCTGTTATCGGCCGCACGGATCGCCGCGTTGAACGCTTTCGGATCGAGCCCCGCGAGCTGTGCGTCTTCCAGCGTGACCACGCCCGTACCCTTGAGCGAGCCGACGAGCGATGCCGCGCTCAGTCCGCTGCCCTCGAACTCCGCCCGCAGCCTGATCCGTCCCGCAATGACCGGCCTGCCGTCACTCGGCAGCACCCCACCCGCGTCGGCATTCAACAGCGCGAGCCTGCCGCGCGCCTCGAGGCCGTCGGCGCCGCGCCGCAGCGCGAGTTGCCCGCTCGCGCGCCCGCCCGCGAGCGTTCCCTCGACCGCGTCGATCGCAACCTCGCCGTTGCCGAGCCGCAGCGCGCCACGCACCTGGCGCGCGATCAGCGTCGGCGAAAGCGCAGCGCGTGCCGCAGAGAAATCCACCCGGCCTGCCAGATCGCCGAACGAATTGTCGCCGAACGGCTCGCTGCTCCACGCCGGCGCTTCGCCGCGCGGCTTCGGCATGCCGGACGCAATCGCGAGCAGCGCCATCACGTCGGCCGAGTCGGTGTCGATCTGCCCCTCGATGCGCTGCAAGCCGGTCAGCTTGAGCCTGCCGCGCACCGGCGCGCCGCCGATCGAGCCGGTGATGCCCTCGAGCGCCACATCGTTCGCCGTTGCGTTCAGCTTCGCGCGCAACGCGACCGGCAACAGCGTGTTCGTGCGCGCCGCCGCACCTCGCCGCAGCGGACCGGCATCCGCCGCCTGCAAGGTGAGATCGAGCGCGGCCGCAACGCCGCTCGCACTGAACAGCCGCGCCGTGCCCTTGGCGCCCGCCGCAAGCCCGCCCGCGGTGAGCCGCGCGTCGAGCTGCGCATCCGCGCCGCTCCTTCCGCGCAGCGTCACGCTGAGCGATCCCGCGCGTTTGTCTACCGTGATGGCGCGGTCGAGGCCGGCGAGAGCGATCAGTGCGGTGCCGTCCGTCGCCGCGAAATGCGCGTCGAGCTGGTAGTCGGGAAAGAGGAACGCCGCGAGGTCGCCGCCCGCTTCCGCACCGAGCTTCACGCGCAGCGCGCCCGCGGTGCCGTCGAGTGCGAGCTTCACTTTGCTTTGACCGGACGGCTGCGACGGCGACGCCGGTTCGATGCCGAGCGTCACCTGCGTCTTGAGCGGCGTGATCTTGCCCGCCGCGTGCCGCAGCGGCTCTGCCGCCTGCGGGAAATATTTGTCGAGCACCGCAATCGTGCCGTCGAGCCCGCGCGCATCGACATCGAACGTCACGGTGCCGCGCGGCGCGTCGAGCGCGCCTTCCATGCGGCCGTTGAGGTTGAATGCCGCATCCGCAAGATCGGCGATACGAACCTTGTCGAAGGTCAGCCCTTCGGGATCGAGCTTCAGCGTGCCGCTGATCCCTTTCACGTCGATGCCCGCAACGGTCGCGCGGCCGATGTCCATGCCGAGCGAGCCCGCGCGCGGCCGCTCGAACGCGGTCCCCTCGAGCGCGGCGCGGCCGAACGCGAGCACGCCGTCGACGTCAAGCTCGGCGGCCTTCAGCTCGGCATCGACGCGCGGCGGCTTGCCGCCGATTGCGCCCGCATAGGCAAGGCGTCCTTCGATGGTCTTGCGGTCGAACTCGAGCTTGAGCCGCTCGACCGAGAACTGCTGCGGGCCGATGGCGAATTCGCCGCCCGCGCGCAACAGGCCGGATTGCGCCTGCGCGCCTTCGCTGCGGCCTTCGAGCCAGGCGAGAAATGCGCGCGGATTGCTGGCCTCGATCTGCGCCGGTCCCGTGAACGTCACGCCTTCGGCGCTGCGCGCCACGCGCCCGCCAAGGCGCACTTGCGCGAAACCCGGCGCGCGAAACTCCAGCGTCTCGACCTCCCACTCGTCGCCATCGAGCCGCAGGTCTCCGCGCACGGTTTGCAACGTGCCGGCCGCGAGCGTCACCGCGTCGATGCCGATGCCGAGCTTCACCGGAAACGGCGGCCGGTACGACGTCGTCAGCGGCTCGATGAACGCTTTCAGCGCCGCGAGCGGCAGGCGGCCCGTCGCCTCCGGCAATCCAAGCGAGCGGTCGAGATCGACCTGCCGCGCCGAAAGCACGCCCTCGAAGCGCGGGGTCTGGCCGAAGCGCAACTCGGCCGTGCCGGTGAGGCGGATCGCGCGTTCGTCCGGGCCGTACTGATACTCGAGTTGCTCGAACAGCGCGTGCGCGGGCGAAGCCTTCACCTTTGCGGTCGCGCGCCACGGCACCGCGACCTGGCCGCGACCTTCCGCGCGCCCGACTGCGGCGGGACGCGACAGCGTGAGCGCCCCCTCGAAGCGCGGCGCACCGTCCTCGAGCCGAACCGCACCTTCCGTCTCGATCGCGAGCGGATGATCGGCCGGGTCGATGCCGAGCCTCACCCGGACTGCGCCATCGTCGCTGAGGCGGCTCGCACTGGCGCGATAGCTGTAGCGCTCGCCGCTCGAGATGAAGCCGCCCTCGCCTTTCGCCGGTCCGAGCAGCGAGCGCACCTCGCCCTTGAACCAGAAACCCTGCAGCGCGGCCTGCGTGCCGCTCGCGCCGTCCGACAGGCTCAGGCGCCCGTCCTCGATCTCGACTTTTTCGACCTGGAAACGATCCGGCTCGAAACCGAGCTTGGCCGTGCGCCAGTCGAGCTTGCCGTTGGCGCCGACGCCGAGCGACACGTCCGGGCCGGCGATGCGCAATTCGGAGGCACGGACCTCGCCCCGCACCAGCGCGCCGAGCGCCAGTTCGACGTGCAATTCGCGTGCGCGCGCCTGCGGCTGCGCGGCCGCTCCGACTTCGATCTGTCCAAGCGTGAGTGCGGGCGTCGGCAGGAGGCGCAGGTCGATCGCGCCGCCGATGCGCACCGGCTGCCCGACGAGCCTGGACGCCTCGGCCTCGAAGTAGGCCCGGTGTTGCGTCCAGTCGACGAAGTGCGGCCCGACCAGCGCTGCCACCAGCGCCAGTATGATCGCCACAGAGATCCCGAGCAGGGTTGTCTGCAAAGCGTGCTCCGAGCCCCTTCAGTCCTTATCGCCAGGACCCAAGCCCCTAACGCCCGACCCGATTCAGACTCTAGCCGAATTATGGCGGCGAATATATGTCGCCCACGGATAACTTCATCAAAATGCGACGATTTTTCCGGGATTCATGAGGCCTTGCGGATCGAGCGCGTGCTTCACGGCGCGCATCACCGTGAGCGCCTCGCCGTGCTCGGCTCTCAGGTATTTCATCTTGCCCTGCCCGACGCCGTGCTCGCCGGTGCAGGTTCCCTCCATCGCGAGCGCGCGTTCGACCAGGCGCTCGCTGAAGGCCTTGGCGGCGGCGACCTCGGCCGGGTTCTCCATGTCGATCATGGGCGAGACATGGAAGTTGCCGTCGCCCACGTGACCGACGATCGGCGCGATCAGCTTGCTTGCCGCGATGTCCTTCTGGGTTTCGAGCACGCATTCGGCGAGCCGCGACAGCGGCACGCACACGTCGGTCGCGAAGGCCTTCGCGCCGGGACGCATGCCGACGACGGCCCAGTAGGCATCATGGCGCGCCTGCCACAGCCTGGTGCGCTCCTCGGTGTTGGTCGTCCAGGTGAACGGACCGCCGCCGAGATCCGCCGAAATCTCGCCGAAGCGCTCCGACTGTTCCGCGACGCCTGCTGCCGTTCCATGAAACTCGAGAAACAGCAGCGGCGTCTCCGGCAGGCTGAGCTTCGAGTAGGCGTTGCAGGCCTTCACCTGCAGTTCATCGAACAATTCGATGCGCGCCACCGGAATGCCCGACTGGATGGTGGCGATCGCGGCGTTGCAGGCGGCCTCGACCGATGGGAACGGACAGATGCCGCCCGAAATCGCTTCCGGAATGCCGTGCAGCTTCACCGTCACCTCGGTGATGACGCCGAGCGTGCCTTCCGAGCCGACGAACAGGCGCGTGAGGTCGTAACCCGCCGACGATTTCTTCGCGCGGCGCGACGTCGCGATCGTTTCGCCGTTCGCCAGCACGACCTTCAGCGCGAGCACGTTGTCCTTCATCGTGCCGTAGCGCACCGCATTGGTGCCCGACGCGCGCGTCGCCGCCATGCCGCCGATCGAGGCGTCGGCGCCCGGATCGATCGGGAAGAACAGGCCCTGGTCGCGCAGATATTCGTTGAGCTGCTTGCGCGTGACGCCAGGCTCCACCACGCAATCGAGGTCCTCGGCATGGAGGGCCAGAATGCGGTTCATGTCGCGGAAGTCGAGCGTGACGCCGCCAAACGGCGCATTGATGTGGCCTTCGAGCGACGTTCCGGTGCCAAACGGGATCACCGGCACCTTGTGCTGCACGCAGATGCGGACCGCCTCCTGCACATCATCGGTCGATTGCGGAAACACCACCGCATCCGGCGGCTGGTTCTCGATCCAGGTCAGCGTGTTACCGTGCTGCTCGCGCACCGCCTGCGAGGTCACGAGCCGGTTGCCGAACGCCGCCGCGAGCGCACCGATGGCCGCCTCGACCCCCTGCTGATTTCGTGTGCCCGTCTGTTCCGCCGCCAATGGCATGATGATCCTGTCCGGTTCATAGTTGGGCGACCCTATCAGAGGGCAAGCCGGAGCCGCAAAGGCATGCCCGACGCCGGGTGCGACCTTGAGTGTGTCGCCGGGCCTTGATTCGCCTTGATATGGGTCTCATAGCGGATGCGTTCGCGGGGCACCGGCTGTGCAGTTTCTGTTTGACGATCTCATCCTCGACGTCGACCGGCGCGAACTGCGCCGGGGTTCCGAGACGATCGCGGTCGAGCCGCAGGTGTTCGACCTGCTGGTCTATCTGGTGCAGAACCGCGAGCGGATGGTCACCAAGGACGACATCATCGAGGCGGTCTGGCACGGCCGGATCGTGTCCGAGTCGACCTTGACCAGCCGCGTCAACGCGGCACGCAAGGCAATCGGCGACAACGGCAACGAGCAGCGGCTGATCCGCACCATCCCGCGCAAGGGGATGCGCTTCGTCGGCGAGGTCCGCATCGGCGACGAAGCGGCCAAAGGAGCGCCGCCGGCGCCGCGCGAGGCGCCGCATGCCGCCCCCTCGCCGCGCGATCCGCCGGCGATCGCGGTGCTGCCGTTTTCCAACATGAGCGGCGACCCGGAGCAGGAGTATTTCTCCGACGGCATCAGCGAGGACATCATCACCGCGCTGTCGAAGCTGCGCTGGTTCTTCGTCATCGCGCGCAACTCGACCTTCACCTACAAGGGCAAGGCCGTCCAGGTGAAGCAGATCGCCGAAGAGCTCGGCGCCGGCTATGTCGTCGAAGGCAGCGTGCGCAAGGAGGGCGGACGCGTGCGCATCACCGCGCAGCTCATTGACGCCACGACCGGCAGCCATCTCTGGGCCGACCGTTACGATCGCGACCTTGCCGACGTCTTCGCGGTGCAGGACGAGATCACCGACGCGATCGTCGCCGCGATCGAGCCGCAGCTCTATGCGGCGGAGAATTTCCGCGCCCAGCGCAAGGCGCCGGACAACCTCGATGCCTGGGATCTCGTGATGCGCGCGATGTGGCACTTCTGGCGCATGACGCGGGAGGATAATCTCCTCGCCCAGGGGGTGCTGGAGCAGGCCATCGCGATCGACGTGGATTATGCGCAGGCGCACGCCGTGCTCGCGGTCAGCCACATCTTCGGCGTCCAGATGGGCTGGCAGGACAGCGCCACCGTGATGGCGAGCGCCGAGCGTGCGGCGCTTGCCGCCGTGAGGATCGACAATGAGGATCCCTGGGCTCATCTCGGGGTCGCCTTCGTTAACGCCCGTCTTGGCCGCATCGCCGACTCGCTCGACGCGTTCGAAACCGCACTGCGGCTCAACCCGAGTTTTTCGCTCGCGCACGGCTGTCGCGGCCTGGTGCTGTCCTGGGGCGGGCACTGGCGCGAGGGCGCAGAGGCCGCCCACCGCGCGCTGCGGCTGTCGCCGCGCGGTCCATTCGCTGCGATCTTTTATGGGATCGCCGCCTACGCCGCCTATGTCGGGCGCGACTATGCGGAAGCGATCGCGCTCGCGCGCAAGGGAATCCGCCAGCGTAGCGACTTCGTCGCCGGCTGGCGCGTCATGACCGCGGCCGCCGGCATGGCCGGCGAAACGGACATCGCGGCCGAGGCGCTGCAGGGATTCCGCCGGACGCTGCCCGATATCACGCTGGCACTGGCCGCGAGCCAGCTCCCGGTCAGGGACGAAGATGAACGCAAGCATTTCCTCGAAGGTTTGCGCCGCGCCGGGCTGGAGTAGCCCGCCAACTATTTGCCCGCAGGGCACATCAGCCGCTATCATAGCCGTCAACGAGAAATCGGGGGCAGGACATGAAGCGGCGCGACCTGATGAAGCTGATCGCCGGCGCCGCGACATGGCCGACGCTCGCGCGCGCGCAGGAGCGCCGGCGCGTGCCAAGGATCGGCGTGCTCTGGCACGCCGGCGACATCGAGGGCGAAACTCCCTTTTTCGGCGCCCTGCTCGAAGGTTTCGAGGCGCTCGGCTACACGAGGGGCAAGATCGAGCTCATCCACCGCTTCCCCGACGAGAAGCCCGAGCAGTTTCAGAGCATGGCCGCCGAACTGGTCGCGCTCTCACCTGACGTGCTGGTCGGCGTCG
>Ga0207674_10009003_pt1 | contig 11470 bp, 9 predicted proteins | sample KBSCornC72_FD_184303 | JGI IMG/M metagenome (GOLD analysis project Ga0207674, IMG submission 184303) | Corn rhizosphere microbial communities from Kellogg Biological Station, Michigan, USA - KBS Corn C7-2 (SPAdes) (version 2) | ecosystem: Host-associated > Plants > Roots > Rhizosphere > Soil ... | reverse complement strand
CCCACCCCCACCCCCAACCCCTCCCCTCAAGGGGGAGGGGGGCGTGCCCGCCATCGGCATTCAGGACGCATCGTTCGGGCGAGAGAATTACGAAGCGGAGCCACTCCGCCGGAGCGGATCGTCTGGAACGTGCTCAGAAGTTTTCAGGAATTGCACTTCCGACGGCAAGTTCCGATTGGACCGTACTTCGCTGACTTCGCCTGCCACCACCCCAAACTCGTGGTCGAGGTGGACGGACACTCGCACGGCAACGAAGCGGCGCAGGAGCACGATGCGAAGCGGACGGCGTTCTTGGAGACGGCGGGTTATCGCGTGTTGCGCATCTGGAACGGCGATGCATCGACGAACCCGGATGGGGTTTGGCAGCTCATCAATGCCACGCTCGCGGAGCTCTCGCCCCCCTCCCCCTTGAGGGGAGGGGCTGGGGGTGGGGGTGCCACAAACATTGCATCGAGTTTGGGGCCACCCCCACCCTCGTTCCCTCCCCTCAAGGGGGAGGGAGGCCCGACTTCGAGCGCCGTTCCCGCTGATGGAAATGCCCTGATCGACTTGCTGCAAGCCGGTCCCACCAACGCGCATCCGGAGCGGGGTAACGGCGTGCCCTTCCCGGTTGCGCGATATCGCGAGCTGTTCGCGACCTTGCCCGACAAGGCTCGACGGGAGGTCACCGCGCGATGGGGCGAGCCGGAGGCTGATCCGTTTGTGCGTGGAGCGGCGTTCCATCTGCCGGTGCTGGAGTTCGGCAACGTGGTGGTGATGCTGCAGCCGGCGCGCGGATATGACCGTGACGAGACAGCGGCGTATCACGATCCGGACCTGGTGCCGCCGCATGCGTATCTGGCGGCCTATCTGTGGGCAAAGCACGAGTTCGGTGCGCAGGCGCTGATCCACAACGGCAAACATGGGTCGCTGGAGTGGCTGCCGGGCAAGGCGACGGCCCTGGACGCGGCGAGCTATCCGGGCCTGCTGTGGGGAGAGCTGCCGCATCTCTACCCGTTCATCGTCAATGACCCCGGCGAGGGCACGCAGGCGAAACGGCGGACCGGCGCGGTGATCATCGATCATCTGGTGCCGCCGCTGACGCGGGCGGAGACCTACGGGCCGCTCAAGGATCTGGAGGCGCTGCTCGACGAATACTATGCGGCGAGCGGCATGGACCGACGCCGACTGCGGGAGCTGCGGCGACGGATCCTGGATTTCACGCGCGACACGCGGCTCGATCGGGACATCGGGCTGCCGACGGATGAGACCGAGGCACTGAAGGCCATCGACACGTTCCTGTGCGACCTCAAGGAGGCGCAGATCCGCGACGGGCTGCACGTGTTCGGGCTCTCGCCCACGGGCAGACTGGAACGGGATTTGCTGGCGGCGCTGGCGCGGGTGCCGCGCGGGGAGCACGCGGAAGAACAGTCGCTGATCCGGGCGCTGGCCGATGACCTGAGGTTGGGCGTCGATCCACTGACGGCGGGGCTGGGGGAGAGGTGGGATGGACCAGAGTTCGAGCGCGTGGCCACCCCCACCCCGTCCCTCCCCTCAAGGGGGAGGGAGGCCAGCTTACCGGCGCCAGTGGATGTGGGGAGGGAGGCGGTGAATTCAACGCAAGCGGCCCCGCGCACAATCGGCGATGTGGTCGAGCGGCTGGAGGAGATGGCGGCGGCGATGATCGAGGGCGCCCCTGCCCCGGGTCCCGCATCGACGGCAGTGATGGAGGCGGTCGAATCCATCATGCGGCCGCGGCTGCGCGCGTCGGGACCGGCGGAAATGCGGGCGCTGCTCGATGGGCTGGATGGCAAGTTCATCGCGCCGGGGCCGAGCGGGGCGCCGTCGCGGGGGCGGCTCGACGTGCTGCCGACCGGGCGCAATTTCTATTCGGTGGACAATCGCGCCATCCCGACGCCGACGGCGTGGGAACTCGGTCGGAAATCGGCCGAGGGGCTGCTGCTGCGACACTTCCAGGATAATGGCGCCAACCTGCGCTCGCTGGCGCTGAGCGTGTGGGGCACGTCGAACATGCGCACGGGCGGCGACGACATCGCGCAGGCACTGGCCTTCATCGGCGCCAGGCCCACATGGGACCCGTCATCGCTGCGGCTCAGCGGCTACGAGATCATCCCCCTGGCGAGGCTGGGGCGCCCGCGCGTGGACGTGACGCTGCGGATTTCCGGACTGTTCCGCGACGCCTTCCCGCAGCAGATCGCGCTGTTCGACAAGGCCATCCGCGCCGTCGGAGCGCTCGACGAACCGGAGGACCAGAACCCGATCGCGGCGCGGATGCGCACCGATGCGCTCGGTCTGATGAAGGGCGGGACCAGCGAGGCCGAAGCGGCGATGCAGGCCGGACATCGGATCTTCGGGAGCAAGCCGGGTGCCTATGGCGCGGGACTGCAGGCCCTCATCGACTCGGGCACGTGGGAAAGCAAGGCGGACCTCGGACGCGCCTTCCTCAACTGGGGACAGTACGCCTACGGCGCGCATGTCGCAGGGACGCCGGAACTCAAGCGCTTCGCGGCGCGGCTGAGCGACATCGAAGCGGTGGTGCACAACCAGGACAACCGCGAACACGACCTGCTCGACAGCGACGACTACTATCAGTTCGAGGGTGGGCTTGTGGCGACCGCGGAGTCACTGACCGGCCATCGCCCCCTCGCCTATCACAATGACCACTCGCGGCCGGAGCGGCCGGTGGCACGCACGCTCGAGGAAGAGGTGTCGCGGGTGGTGCGCAGCCGCGTGGTCAACCCGAAGTGGATCGATGGGGTGAAGCGGCACGGCTACAAGGGTGCGTTCGAGATGATCGCCACGGTGGACTACATGTTCGCCTTCGCGGCGACGACGGGGGCGGTGAAGACGCATCATTTCGACCTGGCGTTCGAGGCTTATGTCGAGGACGAGGCGACACGCGATTTCATCATTAGGAACAATCGGTTCGGCTATGATGAGCTGATCGACAAGTTCAACGAGGCGCGGCGGCGCGGGTACTGGACGCCGCGGAGCAACTCGGCGGCGGAATTGCTGGCGGGCTCCCCTGACCCTTGAGGGGAGGGGCAACGGAGCCGACAGATTTGGAAGTGAGCAAATGAGCGACAGACAGCCCAAGAAGACCGACCTGATGAGCGAGGCGGAGCGCGATGCATATCATGCCGAGAAGATGCGCAAGAAGAAGGAAGCGCGGACGCGGATGCTCGCCACCAAGACCGAGGAGCGGGGTCTGCTGATCGTCCATACCGGCAAGGGCAAGGGCAAGTCGACGGCGGCGTTTGGAATGGTATTCCGGGCGATCGGCCACGGCTACAAGGTCGGCATCGTGCAGTTCGTCAAGGGCGCCTGGGGCACGGGCGAGCGCGACATTCTCGAGAACTATCCCGAGCTCGTTACCATCAAGGCGATGGGCGAAGGCTTCACCTGGGACACGCAGGACCGGCAGCGCGATATCGCGGCGGCGCGGGCGGCCTGGGAGACGGCGAAGGAAATGATCGCCGACCCGAGCTACAAGATGGTGCTGCTCGACGAGCTCAACATCGTGCTGCGCTACGAGTACCTGCCGCTCGATGAGGTGCTGGCGGCGCTGAAGGCCAAGCCGCGCGACACCCATGTGATTGTGACTGGCCGGAATGCGCGCGACGAGTTGATCGAGATCGCCGACCTCGTGACCGAAATGACCGAGATCAAGCATCCGTTCCGGTCCGGGGTGAAGGCGCAGCCGGGGATCGAGTTCTAGGGCTTGGCTAGGTGGCTCAATGCGAGTCCCCCCACCCCGGCCTGCTAGCTCGCTATCGCCTAGCGGAGCTGGGGGGTGCCGCGGTTCGCCGAGACCTCCAACACAGCCATCTGTTGACACCCGATATGTTATTTAGTTACATCGTCGGCAACTGAACGCCGGAGAGTCTCCGTGAGCTTTGTGCAATTGAGCGCCGTCACGCGCGTGGCGGTGGCGCTGGTGCTGTCCGCCCTGATCTGGGTCGTGATCTGGGGGCTGCTTTGAGCGACGCTATCCGGCTCAGCGACCTGACGCTCGGCTATGACGGGCACCCGGCGGTGCATCATCTCGAGGGCGCGTTCGAGACCGGATCGCTGACGGCGATCGTCGGGCCGAACGGTTCCGGCAAGTCGACGCTGCTCAAGGGCATCATGGGAACGCTGACGCCGCTCGGCGGCAGTATCGTACGCGAGGCGACCGAAGTTGCGTACCTGCCGCAGAGCGCCGAGATCGACAAGGGCTTCCCCGCAACGGTGGCGGAACTGATCGGACTGGGGCTGTGGAAGCGGCGCGGGTTGTTTGGTGGGTTGAGCGCGGCAGATCGCGAGCAGCTTGCGGCGGCGCTCGGGGCCGTCGGGCTCGCGGGCTTCGCCGGGCGGCCGATCGACACGCTGAGCGGCGGACAGATGCAGCGAGCGCTGTTCGCGCGGGTGCTGGTGCAGGACGCGCCGCTGGTGTTGCTCGACGAACCGTTCTCGGCGATCGACGAGCGGACGGTCGCCGACCTCGTGGTCCTGATCGAGCGCTGGCAGCGCGAAGGCCGGACGGTGATCGCGGTGCTGCACGATTTCGAGCTGGTGCGCCGGCACTTCCCGCGGACGCTGCTGATGGCGCGCGAGCCGATCGGCTGGGGGCCGACCGGCTCGGTGCTGACACCGGCCAATCTGCAGCGCGCCCGCGCTATGCCGGAGGCGTGGGACGAGCATGCGCCCTGGCACGACGAGCATGCCGGGCACGAGCACGCACACGAGGAGCACGCGCATTGAGCCTCGATCTGTTCTACGCGCCGTTCGTCGAATTCGCTTTCATGCGCCGCGCGCTGGTGGGCGCGGTGATCCTGGCGATCAGCGCCGGCCCGGTGGGCGTGTTCCTGATGTTCCGCCGCATGAGTCTGGCGGGCGACGCGATGAGCCATGCCATCCTGCCCGGGGCAGCGGCAGGGTTCCTGGTGTCGGGCCTTGCCATCCTGCCGATGACCATCGGCGGCTTCGTCGCCGGCCTGGTGGTGGCGCTGCTCGCGGGTGTGGTGTCGCGCGTGACGCTACAGCGCGAGGACACGAGCCTGGCGGCGTTCTACCTGATCTCGCTGGCGCTCGGCGTACTGCTGGTGTCGCTCAAGGGCTCCAATGTCGATCTGATGCATGTGCTGTTTGGCACGGTGCTGGCACTCAACGACGACGCGCTGATCCTGATCGGTGGCGTCGCGACGGTGAGCCTGGTCGGGCTGGCGCTGATCTGGCGGCCATTGTTCGCCGAGTGCCTCGATCCATCGTTCCTGCGCAGCGTCAGCAGAGCCGGGCAGCCGGTGCACCTGGTCTTCCTGGCGCTGGTGGTGCTGAACCTCGTGGGCGGATTCCAGGCACTGGGAACGCTGCTCGCGGTGGGGCTGATGATGCTGCCGGCGGCCGCCGCACGGTTCTGGGTGCGCAGCCTCGAGGCGGTGATCCTGGTCGCCGTCGGGTTCGGCGTGGCGTCGGCCTATCTGGGGCTGCTGTTGTCCTACTATCTGGGCGCAGCTTCGGGACCATCGATCATCCTGTTCGCCGGGGCGCTGTATCTGGTGTCGCTGGTCTTCGGACAGCGCGGCGTGGTGTTCAGCCGGAGCCGCCCTGCCCGTCATCGCATTGCCTAGGAGGTGTCGATGAAACCGTTCCTCTCCGTCGCCCTGCTGCTCGCCTCGACGGCAGTGGCCGGCGCCGCGCCGATCGAGGCGGTCGCGAGCTTCTCGATCCTGGGCGACATGGTGCAGCAGGTCGGCGGCGACCGGGTGCACGTGACGACGATCGTCGGACCCAATGCCGACACGCACGTCTATGAGCCCAAGCCGAGCGATGCGGCGGCCGTGGCAAAGGCGCAGATCTTCTTCGTCAATGGCCTCGGCTTTGAAGGCTGGATGGACCGCTTCGTGCAGGCGACGGGTTACAAGGGTCCCCTGATCGTTGCGAGCAATGGGGTCAGGTCGCACACGATGGTAGACGACGGTGTGACCGTGACCGATCCGCATGCCTGGCAGAGCCTCAGCAACGGCCTCCTCTATGTCGAGAACATCAGCAAGGGGTTGTGCACGGTCGACGCGGATGGCTGTCCGACGTACCAGGCGAACGCCAGGGCGTACGAAGCGCAGCTGAGCGCGCTCGATGCCGAGGTGAAGGCGCAGATCGCGACGGTGCCCGAGGCAAAGCGGAAGGTGATCACCACGCACGACGCCTTCCTCTATTTCGGCGCGGAGTACGGGGTGACGTTCCTCGCGCCCGAGGGAATCAGCACGGATGCCGAACCGTCGGCCGCCGGGGTCGCCAGGCTCATCACGCAAATCCGCGCGGAGGGCGTCAGCGCGCTATTCATCGAGAACATGAGCGACGGCCGGCTGATCCAGCAGATCGCCAGCGAAACCGGGGTGAAGATGGGCGGCGAGCTCTATGCCGATGCCCTGTCGGAAGCGAACCAGCCGGCCCCGACCTATCTCAGCATGTTCACGCACAATATCGCGCTATTGATCCCCGCAATGGCGGGAAAGTAGGGTCAAAAAATGGGACATTCTCACGTAGGTCACGATCACGTCTGGGCCGATGACCTCACTCGCAACCAGGAACTGGTCCTCGGCACCCTGGCGCATTCGACGGCGCCGCTGTCGGCCTATGACATCCTCGACAAGCTGCGCGACGACGGACTTCGGGCGCCGCTGCAGGTCTACCGCGCGCTCGACAAGCTCACCGAGCGCGGCCTGGCGCATCGGCTCGAATCGCTCAATGCGTTCGTGTGCTGCGCCGATGCGCATTGTCATGGCGCAGGCGGCAGCACGGCGTTTGCCATCTGCGACAGTTGCGGCAAGGTCGAGGAGTTCGCCGAGCCGGCGATCGACAGCAAGATCAAGGCGTGGAGCAAGGCCTCGGGCTTCGTGCCGTCACGCATGACGATCGAGGTTCGCGGCCGCTGCAGGGAATGCAGCGCGGCGAGCTAGCCTGCCTTCTTGACCGGCGCCGGCCGCGCCGGAGCGAGCACCAGCTGGGTGAGCGCGGCAATGGGAATTGGCCTCGAGAGCAGATCGCCCTGGAACTCGCGGCAGCCGAGGCGCAGCAGTCTGGCGGCCTGTTCCTTGGTCTCGAGGCCAGGGACGGTCACGGCGAGGCCGGCGGCGCGTGCGGCCTCGATACTGGCGGTGAGCAGTGCATCGTGCGCGGCGCCGCCAGCGGTGCGCGTCGTCAGTTTCGGCGACAGGCGGACACGATCGGCCAGCTGCGCATCAAGATAGGGCGCGGTGTGCGGATCGATGGTGTATTCGCTGAGCGCAATGGCAACGCCGAACTGCCGCAATTCCTTGATCGAGGTTGCGATCTCCGCCGCCGGGGGCAGCAGCGGAGCATCAACGGCGAGCTGCAGGCGGCGGGCCGGAAAATTGGTGGCCCCACAGGTGCCGGCGACCTTCTCGGAATAGACGCCGCTGGTGAGCTGCTCGGGCGTGACGTCGAGCGTGAGCATGACACCGAGGAGCGGCGCGACCTCGCCCAGCGCGCGGCGCAGGGCGATCACGCCGGCCCGATCCAGCAGCCTGGCGCGGTCTTTCGGCGAGAGCGATTCCTGCGTGAGGATCGTCTTGTCGGGTTTGACCCAGCGCAGCAGCGCCTCGACGCCGATCAGCGCCTCAGAGCGAAGATCGAGGATGGGTTGGTATTCAATGTTGAAGTCGGCGGCATTGACGCCGTCGATGACATTGGCGTCCGCCTCGCTGATGGCGGCGTCGGTGGCCACGGTGGCTGCCACGACGGCGGTCGCCGCCGACGTGGCCGCGGTCTCGATGGCCCTTGCCTGTGCGGCCATGACGATCTCGGCACGCCGCTCGATGGCGCGGCGGAGGAACCCCAGGCCGACGACGAGGATCAGGCCGATGACAAAGAAGACAAGGGTCGCCACGAGGATGGCGTGGTTGAAGGCGGCGTCTCCCGGGCGATCCGGGGTCCAGGCAACGGTGCCGGCGGCACGACCATCGGCGTCGGTCAGCACGATCGAGGAGGAGTCAGACGCCGGCGTGTTGGTGAGGACCGCCAAAGGGCTCTGATAGCGGCCGGCGATATCCTGAAGCAGGCCGGGCGTCACGTGGCGCGCGATCCAGAGGATGCGCCGCTGCTCGCGCGGCACATTGAGCTGTCCGGGGTCGCTCTTGTGAATGCTGACGGCCGCGAGACCGACCGTGCCATCCGGGTCGGTCGCAAAGCGTGTGACGGTGGTCGCGTCGCCGGTCGCCTGAATGCCCGTGTCGAGATCGTGCAGGATGGTACGGGCCGACGGGTAGCGCATCATGATGCTGCCCTTGATCTCGCCGGCGGCGTTCTCGCCGAACAGGATCGTGCCGGCCTGATCGGTGACAAGCACACTGTCATAGCTCTGGCCGAGCCGCGCCGTCTGCCCCCAGGTCGTATCCATCCAGGCGCGGTCGAGCTTGACCACGACGTTGAGATAGGCCTCGTCCCACGTCCCCTCGTCCGAGACGGAGCCGCTCAGGTCGTTGAGGAAGGAGTCGAGCGCGGCGTGCATCGAGGTGATGCCGCGCTGGTCCTCGAGCCGGTTGATCTCGCTTCCCATGACGGCCAGGGCGGCGATCACCAGCACCGCGCTCAGGACATAGAGCAGGAAGGCAGGCAGCCCGATCACCAGCGCGAAGGTGCGCAGCGGCTTGCGGCCGAACGGCGAAATCACCGTTGCAGCAGGGGCCGCGACGGTGGGCGCAACGCTTTCCGGTGTCTGCGGGGCCTTGGCCAAGGCGCGCTCGATCCCTTCGTTCAAAATCGAGCTAAAATGATACGAGAGCCGAACTTAATTTCCGCCTAAGCCGCTGATCACAAAGCGGCAGAACGGTCTTTGGCGGTCAGGCCGGGACCGCGGCTCGCCTCGCCAGCCGGGATTTGATGTGCTCGACATCGGCGCGCGGCGTCGCGGCAAAGAGCTGCTGGGTGTACGAATGCTGCGGGTTTGTGAAGACGGCCTCGCGGCTTCCCTGCTCCACCACGTCACCCAGGTACATCACCATCACGTCGTCGGCGATGTAGCGAACCACCGACAGGTCGTGGCTGATGAAAACGTAGGTCAACTGGAACTCGTCCTGCAGGTCGGCGAGCAGGTTGAGGATCTGCGCCTGCACCGAGAGATCGAGCGCCGACACCGGCTCATCGAGAACGAGCAGGGACGGATTGAGCATAAGCGCGCGGGCGATGGCGATGCGCTGGCGCTGACCGCCCGAGAACATGTGCGGATAACGGTTGAAGTGCTCGGGCCCGAGGCCAACCTTCTTGAGCATCTCGTGGGCGCGGTCGTGCCGCTCGGACGCCGGCATGCTGGTGTTGATGACCAGTGGCTCTGACAGCACGTCGCCGATCTTCTGGCGCGGGTTGAGCGAGCCATAGGGATTCTGGAACACCATCTGCACCTTGCGGCGCAGCGCCTTGCCGACCCCATGGCGGCGGATGTCGACCTGCTCGCCCTCGATGAAGAGTTCGCCGGCGGTGGGCGCATCGATCAAGGTGAGGATGCGCGCCAGTGTAGACTTGCCGGAACCCGACTCGCCGACGATGGCGAGGGTCTTGCCCTTCTCGACCTTGAGCGAGGCGTCCTTGACGGCGCGGATGACGCGCGCCTTGCCGAAGACGCCGCCGCCGACATGGTAGTCGCGCACGACGTGTCGCGTTTCGAGGACCGGCGTCACGTCACGGCCTCCGCGCGGAAGTCGCCGACGGTGGGCAGACGGTCGCCGGTGGCGTTCTCCGGCAGTGCCGACAGGAGCGCGCGGGTGTAGTTCGATTTGGGGGCCTCGAAGAGGGTCAGCACATCCGACTCCTCCATCTTGTGACCGCGATACTGCACGATGACGCGGTCAGCGGTTTCGGCGACGACGCCGATGTTGTGCGTAATCATGATGAGGCCCATGCCGTGCTGGGCCTGCAGCCCCACGAGCAGATCGAGGATCTGCTTCTGGATGGTGACGTCGAGCGCGGTGGTGGGCTCGTCGGCGATCAGCAGCTTCGGATTGCAGGCGATCGCCATGGCGATCATGACGCGCTGGCACTGGCCGCCCGACATCTGATGCGGGAAGGAGCGAAGCCGCTGCTCGGCGTCGCCGATGCCCACCTGTTCCAGGAGCTCGATGGCGCGAGCGCGGCGGGTCTTGCGGTCCATCTTCATGTGGAAGCGCAGCACTTCTTCGATCTGGAAGCCGACCGTGAAGCACGGATTGAGCGACGCGACCGGTTCCTGGAAGATCATCGCGATATCGCGGCCGATGATCTGGCGCTTTTCGGCACGCGACATCGACAGCAGGTCCTTGCCGTCGAACTCGAGCTTGTCGGCCGTGACCGTCGCGGTGATCGGCAGCAGCCCCATGACGGCGAGCATCTCCACGGACTTGCCGGAGCCTGACTCGCCGACAATAGCCAGAACCTCACGCGCATCGACACTGAGGTCGATGCCTTCGACGGCCTTGAACAGACCGATCGAGGTGTCGAACGAAACGGTGAGGTTGCGGATGTCGAGCAAGGGCATGGTGGTGGGGCTCAGCTCCGCTTCAACTTGGGATCGAGCGCGTCGCGCAGCCCATCGCCGATCAGGTTGATGGCGAGGACGGTGACGAGGATGCAGAGGCCCGGGAACGTGACCACCCAGGGTGCGCGCTGGATGAACTCACGGGCATTGGCCAACATCGTGCCCCATTCGGGGGTCGGCGGCTGCGCGCCGAGACCGAGGAAACCGAGGGCGGCTGCAGCGAGGATGGCGTCCGAGAAGCAGAGCGTCGCCTGGACGATCAGCGGGGCCAGCGTGTTGGGAAGGATGGTCAGGACCATCAGGCGGAGATGGCCTGCGCCGGCGAGACGAGCGGAGGTCACGTATTCGCGATTCTTCTCGGACATCACCGCGGCCCGGACGAGGCGCGCGAAGTAGGGCTGCAGGGTAAGGGCGATGGCGAGCATGGCGTTGATGAGGCCCGGGCCGAGGATCGTTACGAGCACCAGCGCCAGGAGGAGCGGCGGGAAAGCCAGGATCAGGTCCATGATGCGCATGATCACGACGTCGACCCAGCCGCGGAAATAGCCGGCGAGGAGGCCGAGGGTGATGCCCCCGAGGACTGACAGGGTTACGACGATCACGCCGATCAACAGCGAAAATTGCGAGCCAAAGATCAGGCGCGAAAGGATGTCGCGGCCGACCGGATCGGTGCCCAGCAGGAAGCGCGGATCGCCGCCGGGCGACCAGGCGGGTGGCAACAGGAACAGCGGCTTGAACTGTTCGTTGGGCGCGTGCGGGGCGATGAGCGGAGCGGCGAGCGCGATGAGGATCAGGAGCACGAAGATGATCAAACCCAGCACGGCGCCGCGGCTCTGGGAGAAGTAGTGCCAGAACTCGCGCAGCCCTGCGAAACGGCGGGCGCTGACGACCGGAGCGATCTCGGTGGTGGTGGTCATCTCACTGCACCCGGATGCGAGGATTGATCACGGCGTAGAGCAGATC
>Ga0207674_10009000_pt1 | contig 11472 bp, 8 predicted proteins | sample KBSCornC72_FD_184303 | JGI IMG/M metagenome (GOLD analysis project Ga0207674, IMG submission 184303) | Corn rhizosphere microbial communities from Kellogg Biological Station, Michigan, USA - KBS Corn C7-2 (SPAdes) (version 2) | ecosystem: Host-associated > Plants > Roots > Rhizosphere > Soil ... | reverse complement strand
TGGTGGTGATGGCATTCGATGAAAAAGGCCAGGCGGATACGTTTGAGCGGAAGATTCAGGTTTGCCAGCGGTCGTATCGCATTTTGACTGAGGAAGTGGGTTTTCCGCCGCAGGACATTATTTTCGATCCAAATATCCTGACGGTCGCGACGGGAATCGAGGAGCACAACAATTACGCGGTCGATTTCATCCAGGCGACGAAGTGGATTAAGCAGAATTTGCCCCACGCGCGCGTGAGCGGCGGCATCAGCAATATTTCGTTTTCGTTCCGCGGCAATAACGTCGTGCGCGAGGCTATGCATTCGGCATTTTTGTATCACGCGATCAAGGCCGGGCTCGACATGGGCATTGTGAATGCCGGCATGCTGGAAGTGTATGAGGAGATTCCAAAGGACTTGCTGAACTTAGTCGAGGACGTGTTGCTGAATCGACGAGCAGACGCGACCGATCGACTGATTAAGTTCGCTGAATCGGTGAAGAAGAAGGATCAGGTAGCGGCCGTCGAAGATGAGTGGCGAAAAGGGACGGTGGAGGAACGGCTCAGTCACGCACTGGTGAAGGGAATTGTCGATTACATCGATCTGGATACGGAAGAGGCGCGAAAGAAGTATGGTCGGCCATTGTCTGTGATTGAAGGACCTTTGATGGCCGGGATGAATGTGGTAGGGGATTTGTTTGGTTCGGGTAAAATGTTTTTACCGCAGGTGGTGAAGAGCGCGCGCGTGATGAAGAAAGCGGTCGCGTATCTATTTCCGTTCATGGAGGAGGAAAAGAAAATTTCCGGCAATCATCAGCCGCAAGGACGGATTGTCATGGCTACTGTGAAGGGCGATGTGCATGACATCGGCAAGAACATCGTGGGCGTCGTGCTTGGCTGCAACAATTACGAAGTGATCGATTTGGGCGTAATGGTGCCGACGGAAAAGATTTTGCAAACCGCGCGCGAGAAGAACGCGAATTTGATTGGGTTGAGCGGGCTGATTACGCCGTCGCTGGACGAAATGGTCCATGTTGCGAAAGAGATGGAACGGCAGAAGATGGGGATACCGTTGTTAATCGGCGGCGCGACGACGAGCAAGGCGCACACGGCGGTGAAGATTGCGCCGGGATATTCGGAGCCGGTGGTGCATGTTTTGGATGCGTCGCGGGCTGTGAGCGTGGTGGGGAGTTTGATCAGTCCGAAATTGAAACCGGCCTTTGTGGAGGGGGTGCGGAAGGAATATGAGAAAGTGCGGGCGCAGCATGGAGAAAAGAAAATAAAAGCGCTGTTAAGTATTGAAGAAGCGCATGCCAGAAAGTTTAAGGTCGATTGGAAGCTGAACGATATCGCGAGGCCTGAGTTCGCTGGGATACGCACCCTTTCCTCTGGCCACCAATCTCAAATCACTAATCACCAATCACGAATCGCTCTCTCGGATTTGGTGCCGTTTATCGATTGGTCGCCGTTTTTTCATACATGGGAGATGAGAGGGCGCTATCCGGCGATTTTGGAGAATGCGGAAGCGAAGAAGCTTTTCGATGATGCGCAGAGTTTGCTGCAGGAAATTGTGAGCAAGGAGTTGCTGGTGGCGCGTGCGGTTTATGGACTTTTCCCGGCAAACGCTGTTGGCGACGATGTGGAGCTCTATAAAGATGAGTCGCGGAATGAGATTTTAACGACGTTTCATTTCCTGCGGCAGCAGATGGATAAGGGCGCGGGGGAATCGAACTTCTGCCTGGCGGATTTTATAGCGCCGAAGGGTCCCGGGCATGCGGATTACATCGGCGCGTTTGCGGTGAGCGCGGGTTTCGGGACGGAAGAAATCTGCAAAAGATTCGAGCGCGATCATGACGATTACAATTCGATCATGACGAAGGCATTGGCGGATCGATTGGCGGAAGCATTTGCTGAATATCTGCACAAGCGTGCGCGCGAAGAATGGGGTTTTGGGAAAGCTGAGAGGCTGACGAATGAAGATTTGATTCATGAGAAGTATCGGGGAATTCGACCGGCGGCGGGTTATCCGGCGAGTCCCGATCATACAGAGAAATGGACGCTTTGGACGCTATTGGATGTGGAGAAGAATGCTGGGATTAAGCTGACTGAAAGTTGTGCGATGTGGCCGGGAGCGAGTGTCAGCGGGCTTTATTTTGCGCATCCAGAAGCGAAGTATTTTGGTGTGGGGAAAATCGGCCGGGATCAGGTGTTAGATTATCACCGGCGAAAGGGAATGAGTTTGCAGGAAGTGGAACGTTGGCTGGGACCGTACTTAGATTACGAGCCGCAGGCGATGGTGCCAAGCGCGCCGGTGGTCCCTTGCGCGTGCGGGCACTGATTTGTCGTTAAATAGGTTAAAAAGTTAAATCAGTTAAATGGGAAAGAAACTTATTTTCCTCCAATAGCGATGAGTTTATCGCGGGTGCGGAAGTAGAGGGTCGCTTCGGAGATGGCGGGAGTGGAGAGGCACATGTCGCCGAGAGAATTTGTGGCGAGAACGGAGAAGGTGGGCTTGGCTGGAACGACATAAACGTTTCCTGGTTCGGAGGTGAAGTAGAGATTTTGGCCTGCTGCGACAGGTGAGGCAGTGAAGGCTTCGCCGCCGGGGCCAAGACGTTCGCTGAAATGAATCTTACCCGTGCTGGCTTCGACGCAACTGAGGACCCCGTACCAATCACAGCTAAAGAGCACTGAGTCGAACAGGAGCGGAGTTTGCATGTAGCTGCCTTGCTTCGGCAAGCACCAGATGACGGAGTTGTTGGTGATTTCTACTGATGGGGGAGTGATGTCGCCAGTGGAGTTGAGCCGAATCGCGCGGAGCGGGCGATATTTTCCGTGGGCGCTGGTGAGGAAAGCGAAGCCATTTGCAACAATCGGTGTCGGAACAGGAATATCGCCGCCGCCTTCGAGATGCCAGAGTTCGCGGCCGGTCTTGAAGTCGAAGCCACCGATGTCTTTCCAACCGTTGGCGACGATTTGGGTACCACGATCGGAAACCGCGACGGCGGGTGTGCACCAGGTTCCGCCGGCTTCTTTGCGGGGTACGCGCCAGAGTTGAGAGCCGTCTTTTGCATCGAACACGGCGAGGTATCTTTCGCTGAGGACGTCGCATTGAACGACAACTTTGCCGTCGTTGAGAATGGGCGAACTGGCGAAGCCCCATTGAAGGGTTGTATCGTTGTAGGGGCCGGCGTCCATTTTACCGAGGTCTTTGTGCCATTGCAGCTTGCCGTTCATGTCGAAGCAGAAAAGGCCTTCGGAACCGAAGATGGCGACAATGCGTTTGCCGTCGGTGGCGGGGGTTGAGTTGCAGTGGGAAGCTTTGGTATGGCGTTCGACTCGCGGGACGCCTTCGTAACCGAGTTTGTCCCAGAGGAGTTCGCCATTACGTTTGTCGATGCAAAGCAGGCGCCATTGGTGGGACTCTTTTTCCTGGTAGGATGCGCCATCGCCGTAAATGCCGATTTTGAGGTCGGACTTGCCGTTCGGTTTGATAGCGGTAGTGATATAGACGCGGTCCTGCCAGATGATTGGGCAGGCGTGGCCGAGACCAAGGATGGGTTTTTGCCAGCGAATGTTTTTTCCGGTTTCGCGGTCCCAAGTAGTGGGAGCGGATTGGTCAGAGAGGCCGGAGGCGTCCGGGCCGCGGAATTGGGGCCAGTTAGGGGATGAGGCGAAAACTGAGAAAGACAAAAGTAAAGCCGATGGAAGGAAAAGAGCCATTTTCATGAGGTAAGAAAGGGTAGTGGAATGCGCAGCGAAGGGCAGCCATTTTTTCATGGCGAGAGTCACGAAAGGCGGTAAAGTTTCCGCTATGAGTCCGCGGTGGCGACCGGTTGTATTTGCAGGGATTGCGCTGGTGGCAATTTGGATTGTCGCTGTGGTGGGCTACACCATCGCGAAGAATGCCAAGGCGACGCCGGAAAAGGTGAAGGCGTATGTCGAGTCGGTGGATTTGAGCAAGCTGTCGGCGGCGGAGCGAGCGAAGGCGATTCGGAAGCTCGGGGATATGTTGAACAAGCTTTCGTTGGAAGACCGGCGGCGGGCGCGATTGGAGCGGTTGACGTGGGGTTGGTTCAATGAAATGACCGAGGAAGAGAAGGGGATGTTCCTCGAAGCGACGATGCCAACGGGATTCAAGCAGATGCTGACGTCATTCGAGCAGTTGCCGGAGGAAAAGCGAAAGAAAACTGTGGATGATGCGTTGCGTCGGCTTAAAGATGCGCAATTGCAAGATCCGGCGCAGGCGAATAAAAACAACAACGGGACGAACGGTCCGCCCGTCTTGAGCAAGGAGTTGGAAGCGAAAGTGAGGTCAATAGGATTGCAGACGTTTTACAGCCAAAGTTCTGCGCAGACGAAGGCGGAGTTGGCGCCGGTGCTCGAGGAATTACAGAAGGTGATGGAGAGTGGAAGGCCGTTCAGGCGATGAGTCTAAAGTCAAATGACGAAATTCGAATGGCGAAATCCGAAACAAATCCGAAATCCGAAATTCGAAGAGGGGAATTAATCGATCAGAACAGCCGGTGTAACGAGGCTTCATATTTTGTTTTTTCGGGGAGGCAGCCCCATGCCGCTTTCACTTTGATTGAACTCCTGGTTGTAATCGCAATCATTGCGGTGTTGGCGGCGTTGTTGTTGCCGGCGTTCAGTCGGGCGAAGGAATCGGGGAAGGGCGCTGCGTGCATCAGCAACTTGCGGCAGATTGGAATCGCGCTTCAGGTGTATGTGCAGGAGAACAATAATCGATTGCCGGTGATGAGGGATCGATCGTGGACAACGACGAATGATTTGCCGAGCCCGGACCAGGCGGTTTCGAATCAATTGGGAAACATTCGCGTGCTGCTGTGTCCTTCAGACAAATGGCCAGGTGAGCAACAGAAGCCGGTGCCGCAGCTTGGCGCGACGTATTTTGAACAGACTGGATGCAGTTATGCGTGGAACAGTTTGCTGAATGGCGAGGATGCGGACCATCTGAATGCGCTGGGGATGAGATTTGATCCACACCAGATCCCGTTGATGTTCGACAAGGAAGCTTTTCACGCCGCGCGCGGCGCGAAGAAGGGTGTCAATTATCTCTATGCGGACAGTCATATTAAGAATTTGCTCGCGGTGGAGGGCACCATTCAGCCAGGTAATTGAAAATGATCGAGTTGGCAAATGTTCGTAAACGCTTCGGCCAGAGGGTAGCGGTGGATGATCTGACGTTGCGAGTGCCGGCCGGTGAGATTTACGGTTTGCTGGGACATAACGGCGCGGGAAAGAGTACAAGCATCGGCATGATGCTGGGGCAGGTGTGGCCGACGCGAGGCGACGTGAAAGTTTGCGGATATGACGTTTCCACATACCGGAGCAAGGCGCTAGCGAAAGTGGGAGCGATTTTTGAGAGCCCGGCTTTCTATGATTATTTAAGCGGGTTGAAGAATTTGGAGATCTTAAGCTCATACACGGCACGGACGCCGCGAAAGCGGATAGAGGAAGTGATTGAGTGGGTTGGGTTGAAGGGACGGGAGGATTCGAAAGTGCGAACGTATTCGCATGGGATGCGGGCGCGACTAGCGTTGGCGCAAGCATTGTTGCCGAATCCGGAATTGCTGATTCTGGATGAACCAAGCGATGGACTGGATCCCGAAGGTATTCATGAAATGCGGCATACAATTTTGCGGCTGCATCGGGAGTTGAAGTTGACGATTTTGTTGTCGTCGCATTTTTTGAGCGAGGTCGAACAAATCTGCACGCGGATTGCGGTGTTGAATCAAGGACGAATGGTTTTTGAGGGGACGTTGGCAGAAACGAAACAGCGCGAGCAGTGGGTACGGATTAAGGTGGGAGATTTTGCGAAGGCGGTGACGGAATTACGAAAGGCGGAGTTGATTACAGGGGACAAGGATGGACAACTGATCGCGCTCGCTCCCAAAATCCAGAGAGATCAGATCGTGCGACTTTTGGTGCAGAAAGAGATCTCTGTTTTTGAAATTGCGCCGGCGGAGGAGACTTTGGAGACGTTTTATTTGAGGCTAATGGCTGGGTCAGAAGCCAAATGACGAAGGAACGCAGCAGCTTCCCATTACTCACGAACAGGGTTCCCCAAATTGTTCTGATTGGTGCCTTCATTCCGTTCTGTTGGCTCGCGATGCAAGTCGTGCATGAAACAGGTCATGTGCTGATGGCCCGGTTGACGAAAGGTGAAGTCACAAAAGTTGCTCTTCATCCGCTTATCATGTCGCGAACCGATTTGGCGGAGAATCCGCACCCATTGGCTGTCGTTTGGGGCGGTCCGGTTGTTGGTTGCCTGATTCCTTTGATTGCCTTTGCGGCGGTGGCGATAGGACGAATGCCTTGGGTTTACCTTTTTCGTTTCTTTGCGGGATTCTGTTTGGTTGCCAATGGCGTGTATATCGGCACAGGTTGGTTGCTCGCAAATGGAGCCGATCCGGGTGTGATAATTGAAAACGGATCGCCAAAGTGGCTTTTAGTCGTATTTGGAATGATCACTTTTCCAGCGGGCTTGTTCTTATGGCATCGACAGGGGCATTTCTTCGGCCTGGCGGGCACAAAGGGAAGAGTTAGCAATTCGGCTTCCGTAGTTTCCGCGGGACTGCTCGTTGCTCTCGTCGCGTTCGAGCTGATTCGGAATCAACGTTAGTTCTTTTCACCGGCAGGCAACGCGAATGCAACATAGGCATCGCCATATTCGTCTGGTTTGCCAAGTTTGTTACCGGTTGAGGCGATGACAACGAATTGGCGGTCATTGACGGAGTAAGTTGTTGGTGGCGCGCTGCCGACCCAGGGGAGTTTGCCGAACCAGAGTTCTTTGCCGGTGTCTTTGTCAAAGGCGCGGATTTTTGCGTCGCGAGTTCCGGAACAAAAAAGCAAGCCGCCGGCGGTAACGATTGCGCCGCCGTAGTTTTCCGTTCCGGTGATGGGAGTGCCTTGGGCAGTCAGGGCAGAGTATTCGCCGAGGGGAACGGTCCAAAGGAGTTTTCCGGTGTTGAGGTCGAGGCAATTCAATGTGCCCCAAGGTGGTTTGCTCGCGGGGTAGCCTTCGTTATCGACGAATCGAGGATAACCGGTGAAACTGTATCGGGGCCGTTCAGATTTGGCGGTTGTGCCTGGCGTGCCACGGTCGCGCAGGAGGAGATAATCGGTGATAGCTTTGAGATCGGATTCGCTCATGTTGGGAAAGGCGGTCATTCCATTGGTGCCGCTGCGAACCTGTCGCGCGATGTCGGCATCCGATAATCGAAAGCGCAGTCCGCGTAATGGTGGAGCGACGCCGATGCCCATCAAGTCCATTCCATGACAACTGGCGCAATTGGTTTCAAAGAGGACACGGCCGCGAGTTTTCGGTCCGTGCAGATCGGGAGGAGGATCGTCGTCGCGAAAAACGGAAATCATCCAGCCGAGATGGTTGGCGCTGACGTAGAGTCGGCCAGTAGTCGGATCGACGCAGGCGCCTGACCATTCTGCGCCGCCATCCATGCCCCAATACAAATTGGGATGGCCGAGGCTCGGAGGACGGAAAAATCCGGTGGTGCAGCTTTTGAAACGAAGCTCGGCGAAAGAGGCGGCTTCTTCGGTTCGGTCGGTGAGATCGGCGGCGGTGAACTCCATTTTCGCGAATCGTTCGGGCAGTTCCGGATCGGGCTGATATGGCGCGGTGATTTCGCCGGGCAAATCGCTGGTGGGCGCGCGGCGCATGCGAAATGGGAAAATCGGTTTGCCGGAAACGCGATCGAGCAGCAGAGTATCGCCGTTCTTCGTGGTGACGGCGACGACATCGACGCGCTTGCTATCGCGGGTGATGGTCGCGAGGTTTGGCGGTGCGGAGATGTCCCGGTCCCAGAGGTCGTGTGGAATTTCCTGAAAATGCCAAAGGCGTTTGCCGGTCCGAGCATCCAATGCAATCAGGCAATTTGCGAAGAGATTGTCACCGAGATGGCCGACACCGATAAAGTTTGGTTTGGGTCCGCCGGTGGAGATGTAGGCAATCCCGCGGACGTCGTCCATGGCCATACCCATCCAGCAGTTGGCGCCGTAATCTTCCGTATGATCCCAGGTGTCGTAACCGAACTCGCCGGGATGGGGGACGGTATGAAAGGTCCAGAGATGTTTGCCGGTTTGGATATCGAAGCCCCAAACATCTTTTTCGAAGCCGGGAACCACGACGATATTTTGAAAGGTCGCGGGCCCGGCTGTGGCTGCGCCGAAGCCGCCTTGGATGCGACCAGGAAGCAAGGTGTGACCGCTTTCGCCAAACGAGGCAATTGGTTGGCCGTTGGTCGGGTTGAGGGCGTAAAGGTATTTGCCGGCGCAGAACAGGATGCGTCCATCTAGAGCTTCCGAAGTCCGCCTCCTTACGTCGGCGGCTACACTGGCAGAGTCCCAATAAACCAAACCGCGAAAGGCCGGCTGGCCTTCAGGCTTGAAGCGCCAGAGTTCATTTCCGTTTTCGGCGTCGATGCCGACCATGAATTTGCCGGCGGTCGGTGCGATCATGATGCCGCGGACGACGATCGGATTGCATTGGAGGTTATTACTTCCGTCACGGGAATGATAAATCCAGGCTTGTTGAAGATTTGCGACGTTTGTTCGGTTGATCTGGTCGAGCGCGGAGTAGCGCACACCGCCGTTATCCCCGTGGGAGCGATTCCAGGTCAGGAACGTTTCAAGTTTGGGATAGCCGTTGGCGGGTGTGAGTTCTTCGGGTTTGGCCGCGGGGATGATTTTGTAGAGCGGCAGTTTTTCGCGCTCTTTTGAATTTTCGACAGCCCAGTAGTCGTGGTTGGTTGAATTTGCAAAAGTTACTTTTGCCAAAGAAAGCAGTAAGACAATCGCCACCGCAATTCTGGGGTATCGGGAATCGCCATGCATGCCTGTCTTTTATACGGATTGGACGAAGGAAACGAAGAATTTTGTCTTCGCATCGGAGAGATAAAGCGGAAGAAGGAGTAAAGTTGAACCGCTAATATGCGCTGATAGACGCTGATTGGAACAGGAAGATCAAGATTACGATGAGTAGTAAGAGTGGGAATGAGTAGTTTTGAATTAGTCTTCGGGGTGGGCGAAAGTTTTTGGGGCTGAGTTGGTGATAAGAGCAGGCGGAGTATCTGAACCGGCAAGTTCTTCGGAAAGGATGGTGATGGCGATGCGGCGGTTGCGGGCGCGGCCTTCGGCGGTCGAGTTCTCGGCGACAGGATGAAATTCGCCATAACCGAGCGCACCAAGCTGGCGCGGATCGATACCGGCATTTTCACTTAGGAAGCGGACGGCGGCGGTGGCACGGGCGGTGGATAGTTCCCAATTGCTGGCAAATCGGCTGCGGGCAGAGGCGCGAATGGGGATATTGTCAGTGTGGCCGATGACGTGGATTTTGAGATTGGGATGTTGGACGAGGATGTCAGCGACTTTGCGAAGGACAGTTGCGCCGTCGGGTTTGAGTTCGGCTTCGCCTGAATCGAAGAGAACGCGGTCGAGAATATTGACGGTCAGTTTGCCTTGAAGCTGGGAGATGGTGACGTCTTTGGATTCGAGAGCAGCGCGCATTTCGTCTTCGAGGCTTTTGTGCATTTGGACTGCGGCATCGTGTTCTTTTTGAAGATCTTCGATTTGGATATGAGCTTCGGCAAGTGTTGCATTCAGGCTTTCGACTTCCGACTGGCTTTTGGAGGCGGCAGCTCGGGCTTCGGCGAGGTCAGCTTTAGCGCGTTCCAGTTCCTCGTTGTGCTGGCCTGAGGTGAGCATGATGAGGCCGACGGCAATGATGATTGTGAGAACAATGGCAGCGATCCAGGTTTCCTTGGGCATGGTTATTCCTGGCGTCCGGCTTCGCGGACGCGGATGAAACGGCGAAGAAGGAGGAGGCCGACGGGCGAAATCATGGCCGTGATGGCAACTGCGAGCCACATCGTTGACGAATGGCGTGGTCCGACTTCTGGGCAATATTTTTCGAGCAGAAAACCAGAAAATGTGCCAATGAGGAGTTTTGCCAACAGAAATGGCACATAAGAAAGAGCACCATAGGAAGCTTCCTGTCCTCTCGGTGCGATTGCCGCCGCGTACTCGTAAACGCGCGGGGAATAAAATGCTTCACCGATTGAGAGCAGAATAACAAACAGAGCGATCATGACGTAGTAGGAATGCACCGGGCCAGTAAGACCGAGGTAAGAGTGGGCAATAAGATCACCGAAAAAACCGCCAGCCATGGATCGGAACCAAGCGGTTGGCAATGCCATGATGAAAACTGAAATTGCGGAGATAATTCCGCCAAAAATCACCATGGCGTAGGCGGGAAATCGCTGAGTAAGCGCGCCAATTATTGGCACTAACAAAATCACGAAATAGCTATTGATCGCCCAAAGTTTCCCGACTGGGGCTCCTTCTCCCAATTCGCGAATGCCAAATGTCGGAAAGACATAATACATTTGCATGAAGATGAGTTTGAGAAACGCTATGAAAATCAAAAATGCGAGCAGACGATAAAATCCGGGCTGTTGAATAAGACCGCCAAACAGACGAACCGTTTCCTTTATCGTGTCGCGCAACGTGAACATGAAAGAGTTTAAAAATCTTTCGCCAGCATACTTGGGATTTTCCGGATTTATCTTTAGACCCAGGTCGGTGGCTTCGGCCCCTTTTCGTAGAAGCCATAGAAAAGGAAGAACAGAGAGTTCCAGGACGAGGCTCGCAAGAAAGAGACATTGATAGGTGCTGAGGTGAAATCCAAGCACATCAAGATGACCATGTTCTTTTAGACCGTGTGGTCCGCGGATAAAGTCAAAGATGTAATTTGCGGCGAGAAAGCCGACGTTCATCATCGCGTAGAAGATCGAGAAGGAAATGGAACGTTGCTTTGTGTTTGAATAACGACGAATTGCGGCGACGAGCACCGGCGTGCTCAAGGCCTCTCCCAGAGCCAGCGGAAGCAGGCCTCCAAAAAGCGCCAACCCTTTGTGGTGCGCCAGACCCATCACAGTTCTTGCAACTACGCAAACCCAGGCGCCAAGAAAAAATGTTCTTCGCAGTCCGATCGCGTCTGTAAGGGAGCCAACCAGGAGTGTAAAAGCGGTCATTGAAAGCGACCAGGCGCCGACGATGCGAAGAGCGGCCGTGTCGCCGTAGCCCAGGTCTGATGAAAGCCAGAGCTTGATGGTCATGTTGCTTAGGCCGTAAGCGCCAACCATTAAGAATTTTATGACAAACACGAGCCACAGTTCGCGTTGGGCATTTTTTAGAACAGCGAATTTGGCGAAGAAACCGAGGAGGCCACGAGGAGCCGGGGCCGTGCCGGGAGCAGCAGAAGTTGGGCTCGTTGTGGCTGACATTAATTTTTTAAGTTAATACGGGAAACCAGTGCGAGGATAAAGTGATAAAGCGAGGCCGTTATGCAAAATCGAGGACGAGAACAAGTAAAAGTTATTTCGATTCGAGATGAAACCTGTGGAGGAAGCGATGATAGACGGGTGCGAAAACGACGCCGATGCTCGAAATAAAGG
>Ga0207674_10008999_pt1 | contig 11473 bp, 13 predicted proteins | sample KBSCornC72_FD_184303 | JGI IMG/M metagenome (GOLD analysis project Ga0207674, IMG submission 184303) | Corn rhizosphere microbial communities from Kellogg Biological Station, Michigan, USA - KBS Corn C7-2 (SPAdes) (version 2) | ecosystem: Host-associated > Plants > Roots > Rhizosphere > Soil ... | reverse complement strand
GACGATCGCGATGCGCGACGCAGAGGTCGCGGTTGCAGGCTTCACGTCGAGACACGGCCAGATCGCCCGCAGTCTTGTGATGGCGGTGGGGTCTTCCCCGACGAGCTGGGGCACGTATGCCCAGCGAACGTGGTGCATCGGGACAGCGGGGCTCGGAATGAACGAAGGCTCGAACGTGAGCGTGACGACGCTCCCTTTCTTCACTCGCGCAGGCGCTCGTGGCGACTGAAAGTTGATCCCGGGCAGGCCGTCGCCGCATGGGATCGTGTCTGCGGGGAACGTCGCACGGAGCCCAACGGCGTGAAGCCGCTGCAGAGCCTCATCGAGCGAGTGGCCGTGGTTCGACGGAAGATCGACGTACTGCGGGTCCGAGTTACAACCGACCAGGGCCAGGAGCGCGACGATCATCCCCGTCGGCACCACGAAGCGCAGAGCCATCACGCCGAGTGTACGCCGCCGACCCGGAGAACCCGCTGGAAACGGCGGGTTCTTCTCTCCCGGATCCGGCCGAGCGGCTTGCCGAGCGACGAGCCCCCGGACCGAAAAGGCTACTTCCCCTCGGCGATGTCCTCGGCCTCGCCGAACTTGTCCACGACGAGGTACCCAGCCCGCTCCTCGACCACCTTCTCGATCTCGGCGTTCTCATGTCCACGCAGAACGACGAAGCGGTCGGCCTGCGCGTGAACGCCGTCGTAGTCCGCAATCGTCAAGGCGATGACGCCGCCACAGCGCGGCCGTCCGCACTCACAGAGAACTTCGATCAGTTCGCCGAGCGTGGCTCCTTCCGCTTTGTCGGCCCGCTCCAACTCGCGGTTGGCCTCCCGAAATGTCGTCTCATTCCTAGCGATCCGCTCGTCGCGCTCGTTCATCTAACCGAGTTTCGCCGGGTCGCTCTGTTTCAAACATTTTCCGGTGCCGAGCACCGAAGGTCGAGGCCCACTGTCACGGCCACCTCACCTAGGCGCACGCTGGATTGAGCGATACTTTTGGGGAGCGGATGAAGGTTGCGGCTCCTCTGCTGCTGATTGCTTCCCTGGCTGCCGGCTGCGGCTCGCACAAGCAGTCGAAGGCCGAGCGCGCCAAGATGAACGCCGAGTTCGCCCAGATCGACTGGAAGATCTCGAACTGGACGATGGGGCCCGGCTACGCCGACCAGAACGGGCTCGCGCAGCTCACGCGCCGCTACGTCGCCGCCACGCGCAAGTACAAGGACGACCTCGGCGACACGGAAGTGAAGCGGCGCCTCACGGTCGAGGCGAACCAACTCGCGCCCTGGTGCCCGCCGTGCGTCGACATCATCCGCCGCGAAGTGAAATCGAACTAGCCCCGCGGTTGCGACGCCTGGCCCCGGTCCTCCTGATCGCCGTCCTGGCCGCCGGCTGCGGCGAGAAGCGGCATCACCAGACCGCGGCGGAGCGGGTCAAGATGGAGAACGAGTTCGGGCAGGCCATGGTCAACTTCGGCGAGGCGACCAAGGGCTCCGGCCCTGCGGACGAGACGCTCATGGAGCAATTGACCAACCAGTACATCGCTCTCACGCGCAAGTACGCGGACGACATCGGGAACGCCCAGGTCAAGCAGCGGCTCACGGACGCGCTTCCCCAGGTCCAGCCGTGGTGCCTTCCGTGCGGCGTCACTCTCCTGCGCGAGAGCGCGAAGTACTAGCGCCCGCGAGCGGACATAATCTCGGCGACGAGACCAAGGGAGGACCGACATGGCGACCATGGCCGAGACACAGACTCTGGAGGCGATCGCGCGAGCCCTCGTCGCGCCGGGCAAGGGCATCCTGGCCGCGGACGAGAGCGACGGCACGATCAAGAAGCGCTTCGACTCGATCGGCGTCGAGTCGACCGAGGAGAACCGCCGGGCGTACCGCGACCTGCTCTTCACGACCGAGGGCGCGGAGGAGCACATCAGCGGCGTGATCCTGTTCGACGAGACGATCCGTCAGTCGTCGGCCGACGGGATGCCGTTCCCGAAGCTGCTCGAAAGCCGCGGAATCATCCCGGGGATCAAGGTCGACAAGGGCGCGAAGGCGCTCGCCGGCGCCGAGGGCGAGACGGTCACCGAGGGCCTCGACGGGCTGCGCGAGCGGCTCCAGGAGTACTACGAGCTCGGCGCGCGGTTCACGAAGTGGCGCGCGGTGATCTCGATCGGCGACGGCATCCCGAGCGACTACTGCCTCTGGACGAACGCGCATGCGCTGGCGCGATTCGCGGCGCTCTCACAGGAGTCCGGTCTCGTCCCGATCGTCGAGCCCGAGGTGCTCATGGACGGCACGCACTCGATCGAGACGTCGTACCGCGTGACCGACCGCATGCTCCAGGCGCTGTACACGGAGCTGTTCGACCAGCGCGTCGTCCGCGAGGGATCGCTCCTGAAGACGAACATGGTCGTCTCCGGCTACGACGCGTCCGAGCAGGCGGACCTCGACACCGTCGCCGAGATGACGGTCAGGTGCCTCAAGAACACGTGCCCGGGCTCGGTTCCGGGCGTCGTCTTCCTGTCGGGCGGCATGTCCGACGAGGACGCAACCGCGCGGCTGAACGCGATGAACCAGCACGGGCCGCATCCGTGGGAGCTCTCGTTCTCGTACGGGCGCGCGCTGCAGGCGCCGGCGTTGAAGGCCTGGGGCGGCGACCCGAGCAAAGTGGAAGATGCGCAAAAGGCGTTCTACCGGCGGGCGAAGTTCAACGGCGCGGCTCGTTCCGGTTCGTACGCTCCCGACTGGGAGACAGCCGTCGCTTAACGACGAGGTCCTTCAGTCGCACGTCGAGCGCTTCAACGAAGGCGTGCGCTCCGGCGACTTCTCGCGCATGCTCGAGCAGTTCACCGAGGACGCGGAGCTGGCCTTCGAGGGCGTTCCGGTCGGCCCCTTCCGTGGGAAGCCTGCGATCGCGCAGGCCTACGCGGAGCAGCCGCCGGACGACGAGATCGTGATCCTCCGAACGCGTGAGTCGGGCGAGGACCTCGTCGTCGCCGACTACGCGTGGGGGGCGGCACCGGCCGCGCGGGCGGGCTCGATGATCCTGCGCCTGCGGGACGCCGAGATCGACCGCCTGCTCGTCACGTTCGGCTAGCGCTTGTAGCGGCCGCCGGAGAGCGCTTCCAGCTTCCCGAAGGAGTGGTGCCCCTCGATGCGCCGCACAGTGCCCGAGCGCGAGCGCATGACGATCGACTCGGTGACGGCTCCCGTCGGCGTGTAGCGCACACCGCGCAGGAGGGCGCCGGACGTGACCCCGGTCGCGGCGAAGAAGACGTCCTCGCCGCCGACGAGGTCGTCGGTCGTGAGCACGCGGTCGAGGTCGAAGCCCGCGTCGATCAGCTTCTGGCGCTCGTCGTCGTCGCGCGGCCAGAGCTTGCCCTGGAGCGCGCCGCCGACGCACTTCAGCGCCGACGCCGAGAGTACGCCTTCCGGCGTGCCGCCGATTCCCATCAACAGGTCGACGCCGCTCTCCGGGCGCGCCGCCGCGATCGACGGCGCCACGTCGCCGTCCGAGATCAGGAGCAGCTGCGCCCCGGCCGCGCGCAGGGCCTCGATCAGGTCCGCGTGGCGCTCGCGCTCGAGCACGACCACCGTGACTTCGCTCGGCCGGACCCCGCGCGCCTTCGCGACGCGCTTCACGTTCTCCTCGGGCGGCGCCTCGATGTCGATCGCGTCCGCAGCCTCGGGCCCGCAGGCGATCTTGTCCATGTAGACGGCGGCGCCGGGGAAGAACATCGTCCCGCGCTCGGCGCACGCGATCGTGGCGATGGCGTTCGGCTGGCCCTTTGCGGTCAGGTTCGTGCCCTCGAGCGGGTCGACGGCGACGTCGACGTCCGGACCGGACCCCGAGCCGACCTCCTCGCCGTTGAAGAGCATCGGCGCCTCGTCCTTCTCGCCCTCGCCGATGACGACGACCCCGGCCATCGAGGTCGTGTCGAGCATCAGGCGCATACCGTCCACCGCTGCCTGGTCGGCGGAGATCTTGTCGCCGCGCCCGATCCAGCGCCCCGCCGACATCGCCGCCGACTCGGTCACGCGCACGAGCTCAAGCGCGAGGTTTCGGTCGGGAGCGCTCGCTGGGACGGTCGAGACGGGGCTTTCGACGCCCTCGGTCACGGGCGCATCCTACTGCGAGTGTTTACGCAGGAAGTCGAACACGAGCGCGTTCACGCGGGCCTTGTACGGCGCGAGGTACAGGAGGTCCCATCCGTGCCAGTCCTCGGGATAGACCTCGAGCTGCTTGTCCGTCGACGCGGCCGCGCGCACGAAACGGCGCTCGGAGGCGACCGACGTGTATCCGTCGTCACGCGCGAGCAGCACGAGGAGCGGCGCCCTCGTCTTCGGCGCCGAGGCCATCGCGTCGAGCAGCTCCGGCTCGCCGGAGAAGCTGAGGACGCCGGCCGGCTGCGGATCGACGGACGGCGAGCCGGCCATGACCGCAGCGCCGCCGATCGACGCGCCCGCGAGAAACACCTTCTTCGCTCCGAGCCGTCGCAGCTCGTTCGCGGCCGCCTTCACGTCGAGGTCGTAGCGCGTCGCCCTGGCGGCGAACTGTGGCGGCGACGACCCGGACCCGCGGAAGTCGAACGCGAGGGCGCGGTAGCCCTTCGCGGCCAGCGTCTTCGCGAACGGCAGCCAGCGGCAGAGGTCGGACTCGGACTCGTGCGCGAGCACGACGCCGACGTCGCCGTCGCCGACCTCGGCTCCGTCCAGGAGCGCGTTGTCGCTCGCGCGGAACCAGACCCGCTTCGCGGCGACGCCCTGCGCGTCCGTCCCGCAGCGCTGAGCGAGCGCCGGCGGAGGCTGCTTCGGGACACTCTGCCTGGACCCGCCTCCGCAGCCTGCAACGAGCAGGACGGCCATCAGCAGCCAGGCGCGACTCATCGGAGCGCGTTGTCGAAAAATGCAATCACCTTCTGCTCGTACTCTTGTGGATGTTCCGCGAGCCCCTTCGTATGGCCCGCGTCGACGCGCCACAGCGCGCCTGGTTTGCCGTAGGCAGCCGCGTACTTCGGCGCCACGGTGGGCTCGACGAGCTCGTTCGACGCGATGAAGAGCGCCGGCTTGGGCGCGAGCTCGTGGGCAAGGTCGATGAGCGGCTTCCCCGGCAGGCTCTGGTCGAGGACCGCGATCGTCCCGTACGTGACTGCCCAGTAGGGAAGGCCGGTGATCTCGTCCGAGCGGCTCAGGTGCCGGACGTCGCCGAGCGAGCGGGCGGTCGAGCCGTCCAGGACGACGGCCTTCAGGCGAGGATCCTTGGCCGCCGCCTCGAGGAGCACGTCGGCGCCCGTGGAGATGCCGAGCCCTCCGATTCGGTTCGGGTCGACATCCTTGCGCTTCGACAGGAAGTCGAGCGCGGCGTCGACATCGGCCTGCCAGGTCCAGCCGGCCGCGTTCGGGCTCCCCTGGCTCTCGCCGCGGCCGCGCGCGTCATAGAGCAGCACTCCGTACCCGTTCCGCGCGAGCATCGCGGCGTGCCTGCGCGAACCACGCCGATCGCCGCCGCCTCCCTGGACGACGACGATCGCGGCCCGATTCTTCGATGGGATGTACCAACCGGAGAGGTCGAGGCCGTCGCCCGTGTGCAGCGTGACGGTTTGGTGGGGCGTCGAGAACGCCGAGTCGGGGATCGACTGGCCGGGCTTCCTCGTCTGGGCGACGCCGATCGCGATCGGAACGCTGACGAACAGGATCATCGCGAGGCCGACGATCGCGGTCAGGGCCCAACGTCCGATCCTCCAGGGCCACGACCCAGCCGGCGGCCGCGAGAGCAGGGCGAGCACCGCGGCCACGACGAACGCCGCTGCCGACGGGATCAGCAGGAGGCCGGTGAAGTCGGCTCCACCCGCGCCGTTCCAGCGCGCATCCATTGCATGCATCGCAGCACTCATGGCCGCCAATGGGACCAGGACGAAGCCGAGGAGCGCCCGGGCTGCCGCCGGGAGACTCGGATAGACGACCGCCAGGCCGACGATCACCGCCGCGAGCACGAGGACCGAGAGGTGATCGCCGGCGCTCGTCCCTGCCGCTGGGTCGATCACCGACTCGTCGACGAAGTGCAGCGCGAGCACGGCCGCACCGCCTCGGAAGAGCCACGCTTCGAGCGAGCTCACATGCGTTCGGGAGCCTCGACGCCGACGAGGTTCAGGCTGAGCGCGATCACGATCTGCGTCGCCTTGACGAGAGTGATGCGAAACGCCTCCGAGTCGCTCCCCACGACGCGATGCTCGTGGTAGAAGCGATGGAAGTCGTCGGCGAGGCGGATCGCGTAGTTCGGGAGCGCGTGCGGCCCGCGCCGTTCGACCGCCTCTTCGACGATCCCGGGGAACTCGACGAGCCGCTTGATCAGCTCCTTCTCCTCCACGGCCAGCGGGCCGGGCGGAGGGCTCTGCTGGAGGTTGGGCTCGACGTTGCGGAGGATGCCCGCGATCCGTGCGTGCGCGTACTGGACGTAGTAGACCGGGTTCTTCTGCGTCTTCTCCGCGGCGAGGTCGACGTCGATGTCGATCGCCTGGTCGGGGCCGCGGTTGACGAGGTACCAGCGAGCCGCGTCGACGCCGATCTCGTCCACGAAGTCGTCGAGGAAGACGACGTCTCCGCGCCGCTTGGAGATCTTCGTCTGCTGCCCGCCCTGCGTGAGATGGACGAGCTGGTAGAGGAGCACTTCGACGCGCTCGGGGTCGTAGCCGAGCATGCGCGCGATCGACGCGTACCACTGCCGCGTGCCATGGTGATCGGCGCCGAGCACGTAGATCGCCCGGTCGAAGCCGCGCTCGAGCTTGTCGACGAGATAGACGATGTCGGCGGCGCGGTACGTCGGCTCGCCGCCCTGCTCGGGCGAGCGGATGATGACGCGGTCTTCGTCGTCCCCGTACTCGGACGAGCGAGCCCAGAGCGCACCGTCTTTCTCGTACGTGTCGACCCGGGGTAGGAACTCGGGCAGCCGGTTCGCGAGCTCGCTCTGCAGCGCCCACGAGTCGAAGTGGATGCGGAACTGCTCCAGCGACGTTTCGATCTGCTCCAGCATCCGCGGCACGGGATCGCCGTCGAGCGCGGCCAGGTCCGCGATGTATGCGCCCCGGTAGCCGTCCTCGGGCGGCTCCTCCCCACGCCGAACCGCGTCGACCGAGGCGCGGAAGCGGTCCATCTGCGCGCCGGCGTCGTTGTAGTAGTACTCGCGCTCGACCGTGTGCCCGGCGTGGGCGAAGATCCTCGCCAGCGAGTCGCCGTACGCGCCGTTGCGTGCGGACGCAACCGTGATCGGGCCGGTCGGGTTCGCGGAGACCATTTCGACCTGAACCCGCTCGACCGGGTCCACGAACCCGCCGCCGTAGCGCTCGCCAGCCTCCAATACTTCGCTCAGCGCATCGAGATACCAGGCCGGCGCGAGCCAGAGGTTGACGAACCCGGGCCCCGCGACCTCGGCCCGCTCGACGAGCTCGTGCGTCGCCGCCTGCTCCGCGAGCTCGGCCGCTATCTCCCGCGGCGCCTGCTTTCGCTCCGGCGCGAGCTGGAGCGCGGCGTTCGTCGCGAAGTCGCCGTGCTCCGCGTTCGCCGGCCGCTCGAGCTCGGCGCCGAGCTCGGCCGAGAGCCGTTCCAGCGCCTTAGCGGGCAACCGGCTCTCGCGGGGCGAACAGCTCCTCGAGCGCGCGGAGCTCGTGGGCGCTCCCGGCGGCGATCAAGACATCTCCGATCTGGAGCGCCGTCTCAGGCGCAGGCGTCGCATCGAAGGTGCCGTCGAGCTTGCGGAGGGCGACGATCACGGCGCCCGTCTCGTGCCGGATCCGCAGGCCGCGGATCGTCTTGTCCGCCTGCCCGGACGCGGCGGTGACCTCGATCTCTTCGTATTGAAGGTCGCCGCCCTCGGCGCCCGTCACGGCCTCCAGGAACGCGGCCACCTGCGGCTTCAGGACGAGCGCAGCCATCTCCTTGCCCGCCGTGGAGTACGGCTGGACGATCCGGTCCGCGCCGGCGCGCTTGAGCTTCTCGGCCACATCCTGCTGGGAGGCCCGAGCGACGATCAGCAGGTCGGGCCGCAGCGCCCGCGCAGAGAGCGTGATGAACAGGTTGTCGACGTCCGAGTCGGAGGACGCCACGAGCCCCTTGGCCCGCTCGAGCCCGGCAGCCGCGAGATCGTCGTCGTCGGTTCCGTTGCCTTCGATGTACAGCGCGCCCCGTTCGCGCGCGAGCTCGATCGCGTCCTCGTTGAAGTCGAGGACGACGTAGCGCGCGCCTGCGCGCTCGAACTCCTCGGCCACGCGCCGCCCGACGCGCCCGTAGCCGCAGATGATGTAGTGATCCTCGAGGCGGTCGATCGCCCGTCTTCTCCTTCGCTCGGCCAGAGCACCTGTGAACACGCCGCGTGCGATCCCCTCGACGAGGATCGTCACGATGAACGCAAAGATAGTCAGTCCCGCGAGTACGAGAATGATCGAGATCAGGCGTGTCGAGTCGTTCTGCGGAACCGTGTCGAGCCCGGTCAGCGAGCTCGTGACGACAGAGCGGTAGACGGCGTCCAGCCAGCCCTCGTGGTTGTAGTGGTGGAACGCGACGGTCCCGGCCAGGATGACAGTCACCGCGGCGCCGAGCGCCAAAGCGATCCGTCGCGTCGAGAAGACGTCGTTCACGGGTATATCGTAGGAGTGTGGACGAGGACGCCCAGCAGCGACAGCTGAACATCCATATCGACCCGGACGTGATGGCGGGCGTCTACTCGAACTTCGCGAACATCAGCTTCTCGGACTACGAGTTCACGCTGACGTTCGCGCGGATCGATCACGAGGTCGAGGAAGGCGACGTGCCCGGGGTGGTCGTCGCACGCGTGAACATGTCGACGCGGTTCATGCACGAGCTGCTGGACGCGATGAACGACGCGTACTCGAAGTGGTCGAGCCGGGAGAACATCAGGAACCTCCCGGAGACGACCGACCGCGGCGAGTCCGAGACCGAGACCGAGAGCTAGCGCTTCCCGTCTTCCCAGGCCTGCGCCATGGCGATGCGCTGCATGAGCGTCGGATGCGTGTCGAAGAAGATGTACGACCACGTCGGCGGGTTCGGCTGCTGGAGGCTCGTCTCCGCGAACTGCTCCATCAGCTTCTTCTGAGCGTCGGGGCTCTTCGCGGCGGTGAGCGCCGACCAGTCCGCCTCGCCCTCGTAGCGTCGTGAGACGACGTTCGTCAGCGGCGTGATCGCGATGTTCAGCAGGACGAGGACGAGCACGCCGTAGGGCAGCAGGCCCGGATCCCCGAGGCCGCCGCGGCGAGCGGTGATCCGCGCCACGCCGAAGGCGATCGGGAAGGTGAACAGGGCGGCCCAAGCGAGCCCTTTCCAGAGATGCCGGTGCGCGATGTGCCCGAACTCGTGCGCCAGCACGACGCGTATCTCGTCGTCGGAAAACCGCCCGTCGAGCAGCGTGTCCCAGACGACGACCCGCTCCGTCGGCCCGATCCCGACCGAGAACGCGTTCGCCTGCGTCGTCAGGTCGCTGACCTTCTCGACGTCGACCGGTGTATCGATGCCCTCCGCCTTCTCGAGCGTGCGAACGTCCGCTTGGAGCTGAGACGTCTGCGGGCGGTGGATGCGGCCCGCCTCGAGGTACGGGAACGTCGCGAGGAACACGACCGCGAGCGCGAGGAAGAGCGGTGTCACCGGCAGCCACCAGTTCCGCGGCGAGCGGCGCGCGAAGTACATGACGACCGCGACCTGGAGCATCACGAACGCGACCCCGCCGGCGAGCTGCGCCCACGGCGCGACCAGCCAGTCGAACCAGGAGCCCTCGGTCAGGTCGTGGCGCTGGTCCCACCAGCGCAGCGCCATCGAGAACGGCAGGTCGACCGCCCACAGGACGGCGAGCGTGATCATCGCGACGATCATTCCGGCGCCGATCGGCCCCAACCCGGTGTTGCGGGCGATCCGCGGAGCGCGTCTCGTGAGCACGAGGAGCGCAACGATCTCGGCGATCAGCCCCAGCACGACGACGATGCGCACGAAGCGCTCGTAGCGTTCCGTCCGCGCGAGCTCGGCGGCACTGAAGAACTTGTGCGGGTCGAGCCCGGAGAGGTGCAGGTCGCCCGGGACGGTCGTCTTCAGCAGCAGGTACGCCGCGATCAACCAGACGACCGCAGCGAGCACGGCTATCGTTGCGGCCCCCCAGGCAGGCCATTTGCGAGTCGCCGTCCTCTCCGACATCCACGCGAACTTACACGGGCTCGAGGCTGTCCTCGAGGCGATCGACGCCGACCCGCCGGACGAGCTCTGGTGCCTCGGCGACCTCGTCGGCTACGGGCCGCGGCCGAACGAAGTGGTCGAGCTCGTCCGCGAGCGGGCGCAGCTCTGCCTCGTCGGCAACCACGACCTCGGCGTGCTCGGGCGGCTCGACCTCGACGAGTTCAGCCACGACGCGGCCGCCGTCGCGCGTTGGACACGGACGGTGCTGCTCGACGAGAGCCGGACATTCCTCGAGGGGCTCGAGCCCCAGGCGAAGGCCGAGCGCGCCGAGCTCTTCCACGCGAGCCCGCGCGACCCGGTCTGGGAGTACGTGATCAGCGAGGAGACCGCGCTCGCCGCGCTCGAGATGACGGTCTCGCCGCTCGTCCTCGTCGGGCACAGCCACATCGCGCTCTCCGTCGCGCTGGCGAACGGCGACCTGAACGGGGCAGTCGCGCCCGAAGGAACCGAGGCGCGGCTGGACGATGCGCGCTGGCTCCTCAACCCGGGCTCGGTGGGGCAGCCGCGCGACGGCGATCCGCGGGCGGCCTGGCTCGAGCTCGACTTCGGGGCTGGACGCGCGCGCTTTCGCCGAGCGCCGTACGACATCGAGCGGACGCAGGCAGAGCTACGGGAGCGAGACCTCCCGGAGGCTCTCGCCGAGCGGCTGGGTCACGGCGCCTAGAGCGCCTGGAGCGGAGCGGCGGGAGCGGCCACTTCGAGCTCCTCGCCGAACGTGATGCCCTCGCGGGCAAGCGCGAGCTGGACTTCCTCGCGCGCCTTGTAGATGCGCCACTTGACCGTGGCGAGCGTGATCTCGAGCGAGTCGGCGATCTCCGTGTACGAGAGCCCGACGATGTCGCGCAGGAGGAGCGCCATCTTCAGGTCGGGCGTCAGCTCGCCGACGGAGCGCCAGACGGCGTCCATCGCCTCGATGTTCTCGAGCGGCGCGTCGACGACCTCGAGCGGTGGGATGTCGTCGAGCGCGACGCTCAGGCGCGGCCGGCGCTCGTTCGCCCGCAGCTCGTCGAGCACGCGGTTCTTCGTCACCTGGAAGAGCCAGGTCGTGAACTTCGAGCGGAGAGAGAACTTCGGAAGCCCCTGGAAGACGCGGAGGAAGACTTCCTGGGTCAGGTCTTCCGCGAGCGCCCGGTCGCCGACGAGGCGCAGGACGTAGTTGTAAACCGGAGTCTCGTAGGCGCGGACGATCAGAGTGAAAGCTCTCTCGTCGCCGCGTTGAGCTTTCCGCAGTACGCCAGGGTCGGGCTGGGTCAGGGGCAT